>Ga0180121_10000116_pt1 | contig 27574 bp, 26 predicted proteins | sample AntDrymUQ5402106_2_FD_129676 | JGI IMG/M metagenome (GOLD analysis project Ga0180121, IMG submission 129676) | Polar desert sand microbial communities from Dry Valleys, Antarctica - metaG UQ540 (21.06) (version 2) (version 2) | ecosystem: Environmental > Terrestrial > Soil > Desert | place...
CCCGATCGCCGATTCGACGCCGCGACGGTCCTTGGCCGCATCGATCTGCTTCAGCTCGCCGGCCAGGGGACTGATGCCGGCCGCTTCCACCGCCGAGGAATCCATGCAGGTGCCGTAGAAGGTGCCCAGCTTCCGGGTGCTGGCGTCCTGAGTGGAGCCGGCGCTTCGGGCGGCTTCGGTCAGCACATCCTGCAGCGCGGCGTAGTTCTGTTCTTGCAGCTCATTAAAGCTCCCCCACCGCGGCAGATCCCCCGGAATCTCGCTGCGGTTGAGCCAACCGCCGTTGGCGTACTGAAAAAAATCCTGGCAGGCATGGCAGGTGCTGTCGATGTTGACCGGATCGATCGGCTTGCTTTGGCCCTGCCCGGCGAGATCGGTGGCAGCGGCAGCACCCAGCATCGCGGCTGCAAGTAGTCGCTTCGTGTACATCCATGCTCCTGGTGGTAAGCTCATCCAAGACTACGGCCTGGGATGGCGCTGGTTTCGGCGGGCATATTCCAGCCCCCATTCCATGTATTCCGCGCTGCGGAGGCCCACCCGCATGGCCTGATCGACCGCATCCTGCTCGTCCATGTGCTGGTCCAGGATGAAGTAGGGAATCAGCGCGCCTCCAACCCTGCTGCCGCTGCCGCAATGAAAGAAGACCGACTGGCTACCAGCGCCACGGAGCGCGGCCAGAATCTGCTCCAGGGTCGCGTCGTCGAGGGAACCCGCACGCACCGGGACGTTGACGTATTCCATTCCCAACTCGCGCACCAGCCCGGGTTCGTCTACCGGCCGGGGTTCCATCGGGTCGCGAAGGTCCAGAACCATCCCTCCCCCAGCCTCCTTCAGAGCTCTGAGTTGTTCGGCGGTAGGCTGACCGCCGGTGACTAGGTTGGGCAAGATTTGGCAGGCGTTGGCAACTCCGCTGACGGCTTGAAATGCAGTGGGCATGCTCTCCCGAGGGTTTCTGTGTGCCGTGCTATTTGGTGGGCTCGTCCGGCCGATACATGATCACGCGGGCGCGTTCCAGAGTGATCAGTCCGCCGCCAATCATGTCATCCAGCTCCGGTAGAATAGCCTGAATTTTCTCCTCCGTGTCGACGCACTCTATCACTAGCGGCAGGTCAAGAGAAAGCCGGAGTACCTTCTCGGTGTGGATCCCTGCGCTGGCCCCGAATCCCATGATGCCTCGGAACACAGTGGCACCGGCGAAGTGGCGCCCGCGCAGTAGGTGGACGATCGCCTCGTAGAGCGGTTTTCCATGGTGCTTGTCCCGCTCCCCGATATGGATTCGCATCAGGACCCGTTCGCCGGCCAATCCATGCATTCGAGGCCTCCTTCTAGATCCGTCCCCGCAGGGCGACTATTTCGCGCGCGAGTCCAAATCCCAGGAACATTCCTGCGATAGATAGCAGCACGCTGGCCGCAACGTAGAAGCCGGCGCGAGTCCACTCGCCGTCCTTCAACAACGCAGCCGTCTCGTAGCTGAAGGTGGAGAAGGTGGTGTAGCCGCCGCAGAAGCCGATGGTCAGAAGACCGCGCACCTCGGGGCTGAGTGAAGGGGTATCAACCGCGTAGCGAAGGATGGCGCCAAGCAGAAATGAGCCAGAGATGTTGATGAACAACGTTCCGGCTGGGAATGTGGTATCCAGCACCCGCTGGACCAGTCCGCCGAGCAAGTACCGGCCGACCCCGCCAAGTGCGCTGCCGATGGCGATATAGAACAGCATGGCTTAAGGTAAGAGGTAGGTGGCGACCATGGGAGGATCCCTCGCGGAGCTGGGTTTACGCCTGTCCCTTCTCACCTCCCACCTCTTACTTTTAAGTCGTGCTCCGACTCGCCATCGCCCAGATACGTCCCCACAAGGGCGCGTACCAGGAAAACCTCTGCCGGCTCGGTACCCTCTTCCGTGAGGTTGGAGGCTGGCCCGAGCCACCGGATCTCGTCATTGCCCCCGAGACCGCGCTCACCGGTTACTTCCTGGAAGGCGGGGTGCGGGATCTGGCCATTACCTCCGACCAGCTGTTTCAGGACCTCAGCCTTCAGCACCAGGAATCCGGATCCGCTCCCATGGATGTGGCCCTGGGGTTCTACGAGCTGCACCGCAACCGGCTCTACAACTCCGCGATGTACACCACTCTCGGCGGGTCGGACCAGGGCATCCGCCACGTCCACCGCAAGATTTTCCTGCCGACCTACGGCGTCTTCGACGAGGAGCGTTTCGTCGAGGCCGGTCGCAGCGTTCAGGCCTTCGATACGCGGTGGGGGAGGGCGGCGATTCTCATCTGCGAGGATGCCTGGCACTCCTTCACCCCGATGCTGGCGGCGCTCGATGGCGCCCAACTGATCATCGTCCCCAGTGCCAGTCCGGCGCGCGGGGTTATCAGTGGCGATGACACCCCCGGCCGTCCTGCAAGCCTGGCCCGCTGGAGCCGGCTGGCGCAGGATATAGCTGGCGAGCACGGCGTCTATGTGGCGCTGTCGCAACTGGTGGGGTTCGAAGGCGGCAAGGCGTTTCCCGGAGGTTCGATTCTGGCCAGCCCCCGGGGGGACCTGCTGGTCCAGGGCCCCGTGTTCCGGGAGGCGATCATTCCCGCAGTGCTCGATTTCGAGGAGATCACTCGCGCCCGCACCGATCTCCCGCTGCTGGCCGATCTGGAGATGCGTTTGCCCCATCTTCTCGGGTCGCTGCATGCGGCCCGGCGGGGAGGGGGCAGCGGGGCAGCGGGGCAACAGGGCAAGAAGGGTACACGGCAAGAAACTGAGGACCCGAAGGAAAGAACTGCCCCGCTGCCCCGCCGCCCCGCTACCCCGCCGCCTATCCACGATCCTCTCGTCATCGACGCCGAGCTGACCCGGCATTGGCTGGTCGAGTTCCTGCGCGACGAGGTGCAGCGCCGCCGCAAGTTCGACAAAGTGGTAATCGGGCTCTCGGGTGGGGTGGACAGCTCGCTGGTGGCATTCCTGGCCGTCGAGGCTCTCGGAGCCGCCAACGTGCTCGGCGTCAGGATGCCGTACCGGACCTCGAGTCCGGAAAGCCTCGAGCACGCGGGCCTGGTGATCGACCAGCTCCGGATTCCCAGCACCACAGTCGACATCAGCGCTGCGGTAGACGGCCTGGCCGGCACCATCGCCGGCGCCGGTTCGGGAAGAAGTGAGCCGATCGAGCCGGCCCGGCTGGGCAACATTATGGCTCGTACTCGCATGATCACGTTGTTCGACCTGTCCGCGGCGCATCGTGCCTTGCCGCTCGGTACCGGGAATAAGACCGAGCGGCTGCTCGGCTATTTCACGTGGCACGCCGACGACTCGCCGCCCGTAAACGCCATCGGCGACCTCTTTAAGACGCAGGTGTGGGCCCTGGCACGCCACGTCGGCGTCCCCGATGTGATCGTGTCCAAGCCCGCCAGCGCCGACCTGATCAAGGGGCAAACCGACGAAGGCGATTTCGGCATCTCGTACCCTCGTGCCGACGCCATCCTCCACTGGATTCTTCTGGGCTACCGGGGACCCGAGATCGAGGCGCTCGGCTTCACCGCCGCGGAGATCGCGCTGGTCCGAAAGCGGCTGGACTCGACCCACTGGAAGCGCCGTCTGCCCACCGTCGCGATGCTGAGTGGAACGGCCATCGGGGAGTACTATTTGAGACCTGTCGATTACTAGATGACCCGTAGTTAGGACCTCATGATCCCAGACTCCCGTCCCATGTCGTATTCGGTCGGCGCCATCACGACCTTCGTGATGCCCCACATGCAAAATGTGCGGGGAGACCTTTTCGGTGGGGAGCTGATGGCGCTGGTGGACCAGGCTGCGGCCGTGGCCGCGATCCGCCACGCGGGGGGGCCCGCGGTTACGGCCACCATCGAGCGAGTGGACTTCCGGGAGCGGATCCCGGTGGGTGCACTGGTGACCTGCCAGGCCACCGTTGATTTCGTGGGCAATTCGTCGATGCATATCTCGGTGGAGGTTTACTCGGAGCAAGTAAGCACCGGCGAGAAGCGGCACACCCACACCGCGCACGTGGTGTTCGTGGCGGTGGACGAGAACGGCAGGCCCAGACGGGTTCCCCGGCTGATTCCCGAGACCCCCGAGGAGCGGGAACGGTACACGCGGGCCGAGGCGCACCGCCAGAACAAGCGGCGGCCGTGACCGCTCGCCCGGTCGCCATGGTACTGAGTGGCGGGGGCGCAAAAGCCGCGGCCCACCTGGGCGCCTGCCGCGCGGTGCGGGAAGCTGGTTTCGAGCCGGTATGGTTCGTCGCGACATCGATGGGCGCGGTGGTCGCTGCCGGTCTGGCGAGCGGGGTGGGCAACGACGAGCTGCTGGAGCGCATCGCAGGCCGGGGTGCCGGGAGCATCGTGCGCGATCCGCTGGCCCCCGTGGCAGGCTTGTTTCTCCGGTCCCTGCTCAAGCCGGCACCGCTGCGGCGGTTGATCGAAGAGCTGGTTCCCGCCCGCCGTTTCAGCGATCTCAGTATCCCGCTCACCGTGACTGCGGTGGATCTCGACACTGGCGAGCTGGTTCTGTTCGGGGCTGGGGCCCAGGTGGCTCCGCTGGTGGACGTGTTATGCGCCAGCTGTGCCTTGCCGATGTATTACCCCCCGGTGGTTCTCGGTGGACGCCGCTACGGCGACGGCGGGCTCCGGGGTGTGCTGCCCCTGGAGCCGGCCGCGGAGCTGGAGGTGGAGCTGGTGGTTGCAGTCGATGTAGGACCTGGCTTCGATGTTCCCCCGCCGGCAGAGCTGCCGCGGGTGCCGTCAATGATCCGGGCTCACGACGAAGCCGTGGGAATCCTCATGGCCGCCAACTCCGAGAATCAGCTCGCGCTCTGGCGTGCCGATGCCCGCCGGCCGCCGCTGGTGTACGTGCGACCCCGCATCGAGCGCCATGCCACCTTCAGAGTCGAGCGGGTTCGTGAGTACGCCAATGAAGGCCGCCGTGCCACCCGCGACGCGCTCGACCACTGGGGACGGGACTCTTGACCCCTCCCCCTTTCGGGGCAAATTGAGCCAATGAAAGCCTCTGAAGTGATGGTGCCAGATCCGCACGTGGCCGTAGCAGGTGCTATGGCCAGCGAAGTCGCCATCATGCTGAAGACTCGCAACATCTCTGTGGTTCCGGTGGTGGACGACCACCGCACCCGCCGATTCCTCGGTACCCTGAGCGACCGCGACCTGGTTACCCGGTGCCTGGCCGAGGGCAAACACCCCTGGCACACCCGGGTTGATACCCTGATGCGGCCCAACTCACCGGTGATTCGTCCCGATCGAGAGCTGCAGGGCTTTGAGGTTCGGATGGATAACGACCCCAACGAGTCCCACCTCCGCCCCACGATCACGGTGGTGGACGAGCAGGGCCGGGTGGTGGGATTCATCAGCCACCCGGAGCAGATTCCCGACGTAAAGATCGTATGGGGGTGAGGGCCATCACATGTTGACTGGCGCGGCATGGACGATGCGGCTCCCGAGGTCATCACCAGCCGCTACCCGGAGATCTAGATGCCCGATTTCAAGCTGTTCACGCTGGACGAAGCCGAGCGCACGCTGCCCCTGGTTCGGCGCGTAGTCGCAGACCTCACCGTCGAATACCCCGCCTGGCGCGCCGCCGTGGCGCGGTTCGAGCTGCTCACCGGCGGAGCCAGGGCCGACTGGGGAGAGACCCAGGAGCTGGTGGCCTCGCGCGAGGAGGTGACCCGCCACGCCGACCGGATCAACCAGTATCTCCAGGAGCTGGAGGCAATCGGCTGCGTGTTCAAGGGCTTCGAGGCGGGGTTGGTGGACTTCTACTCGCTGCGGGACGACCGGCCCATCTTCTTGTGCTGGCGCCTGGGCGAGGAGCGGATCGAATACTGGCACGAGATCGACACCGGCGTCTCAGGCCGGCACCCGATCGATGGAGCAATCCTGTCGGCCGTGTCGTCGTGATCCGGGCCTGGCTGTTTCTCCACCTGTTGGGCTTCACCCTCTGGCTCGGCGGGGGCCTCGCTACCATGATCATGGGCATCGCCGCCCGGCGCGAGGACCGCCACGGGCTAGGCGCGGTGGTCCGGGCGCAGGGATCTCTAATGAAAGTCGCGATCGCTCCTGGGGCACTGATGGCGGTGCTGTCGGGTTTGATGCTGACGTTTCAGCTGAGCGGAAGCAGCGGCGAGCTGGTGGGCTTCAACATCTGGCTGGTAATCATGCAGGGCGCGGGGCTGGTGGCTGCACTGCTGACGCTGCTGATCGCCCTCCCAACAGCAACCAAGCTCGGCCGGCTGGACCCAACCGGTGACACCGCCCGCTACTTCGACGAGCTACGCCAGCGCCAACGGATTGTAGGATCAATTTCGGGGATGCTGGGACTGGTGGCGCTCTTCGCCGGCGCGATGCTAGGGTAGTCCGCTGTCGCTGCGCTCAACCCGGCTCCAGGGTGACACTGGATCTCCTGCCGGTCGCGCATGCGGACCGTACCGGGCACTCTCCGCATCTCGCGATCCTCGCGGTACAGATCAACGCCCCCAGCTCCATGATCCCCTGATTGAACGCCCACGCACTCTTGCCGTGGCGCGGCACAATCTGCTCGGCTGTCTCCCATACTCGAGAGCCGAGTGATCTGGCGGGGGTGCGAGGATGGAACGCACGCCGGATGACCCGGGCCACATTGGTGTCCACGGCGGCAGCGCGGCGCTCGTAAGCAAAGCTGGCGACCGCACCAGCGGTGTAGCGGCCGATGCCGGGTAGCTTCCGCAGATCACCAGGATCGGATGGAATGACGCCGGCGTAGTCGCGCACCACCTGTTGAGCCAGCTGGTGCAGGTTGGCTGCTCGGCGGTAATAGCCCAGTCCTTCCCAGCTCTCCCGCACCATCGACCCCGGCGCGGCGGCAAGTGCCGTAATCGTGGGGTACTGGTCGAGGAAGCGGTGGTAATAACCCTCCACCCGGGAAACCTGGGTCTGCTGCAGCATGAATTCCGAAACGACGACCCGATAGGGGTCTCGGGTGCGGCGCCAGGGCAGGTCGCGGCCATGCCGGCGGAACCAGCGGAGCAGACCCCGTCGAAATGCGGGGGCGTTGGCGAGCGTGGTGGGCACGTACGAAGGTAGCCAGTCGCGGGTCGCCCCCGTAACGGGTTACCTTTTCTCACGACCCCGGCTCCCGCTTCCACTTGCCTCCGGACTGCCGATTGGCGCCCAGCTCCCGACTCCCCACACGTAGCTTCCCTGGATGAACCTTCTCGCGGCGATCGGCCGCCGGGTGCTCGTTAGCCTGTCTCATGTCGGTCGCCTGAGCTTCTTCGTGGCGGAGGCCGTTCGCGGCCTGGGCGAGGTGCGAATCTGGTGGCCGCGAATGATGGTAGAGGCCTGGAATATCGGCGCGGGAAGCCTCTTCATCGTTATGCTCATTTCGGCGTTTGCCGGTGCGGTAACCGCATTACAAACCGGTTACCAGTTTACCGGCAGCATTCCCCTCTACGTCGTCGGCACCCTGGTCGTCTCTTCCATCATTCTCGAGCTGGGACCGGTGCTGACGGCCCTCATCCTTGCTGGAAGGATCGGCGCCCGCTACGCCGCCGAGCTCGGCACCATGAGGGTGACGGAGCAGATCGACGCCCTGGAGAGCCTGGGGCGCTCGCCGGCCTCGCACCTGGTCATCCCCCGGGTTCTGGCCGGGCTCGTCATGATCCCCGCCCTCACGGTGCTAGCCAACCTGTCCGGCGTGGTATCCGGGTGGCTGTCGGTGAAGGCGGTGTTGCCTGTGACCGACGCGGACTTCATTTATGGCGCCCAGTACTATTGGCGGCCGTGGGACGCGTACTACTCTATCATTAAGGCGTTCTTCTTTGCCGGTTCGATCACCGTCATTGCCTGCTACATGGGTTTCAACACCCAACAGGGGGCCGAGGGCGTGGGCCGTTCCACCACGACGGCGGTAGTTACCAGCTCGGTCCTCATTCTCGTGCTCGATACCGTGCTCACCCGTCTCCTGCTGAACCAATGATCGAGCTCCACGACTTGCACAAGCAGTTCGGCAAGCAGGTGGTGCTTGACCGCGTCGACTTCGAGGTGCGCGAAGGCGAGACGGTGGCGCTCCTGGGCCCCTCAGGGACCGGGAAGAGCGTGCTCCTGAAGCACATCATCGGCCTGATCAAGCCCGACCGGGGCTCGGTGATCGTGGATGGGAAGAACGTCTCGGCCCTCAAACGCAAGGATCTGTCGCAGCTCCGCTCGCAGATCGGTTACGTCTTCCAGAACGGCGCCCTGTTCGACTCCATGAACGTGTTCGAGAACGTGCGGCTGGGAATTACCGACGAGACCAAATACGCCGACCTGGACTACTGCCGCGAGCGCATCGCCGAGTGCATCCGGCTGGTAAACCTCACGCCCGAGACCATCGAGAAGTATCCGGCCCAGCTCTCGGGCGGTATGCGGAAGCGGGTGGGGATCGCGCGGGCCATCGCGGGAGCCCCCAAGTATCTGCTGTACGACGAGCCCACCTCGGGTCTGGATCCGGTGAACGCCGACATCATCGACAGCCTGGTGCAGCGGCTGGACGACGAGCTCGGTGTCACCAGCGTCATGGTGACACACGACGTGCGCGGCGCGTTCCGGGTGGCAGACAGGCTCGCCCTGCTGAGCGAGGGGTTGATCGTGATGCAGGGCACGCCGAAGGAATTCCTCGCCTCGACGAACCCCAAGGTACGGGAGTTCCTCGAGCGCGATTTCGACAACCCCTCGTTCGCGGCCTGAGCCCATCATGGATCTGCGCTACTCGCGGGAAGCGACAGTAGGAGCCATCGTCCTCATCGCCATCCTGGTGTTTGTGATCGGGACCATGTGGCTGAGCGGCCGCTCGATGGGGTCCGACAACGTGGTCCGGATCCAGTTCGAGAACGTGAGCGGCCTCAAGCGTGCCTCGCCGGTGAGGGTCTCCGGCGTCAATGTCGGCAAGGTGGAGCGAATCGAGTTCGTGGACGTCGGGAAAGTGCTCGTGGTGGCCGGCTTGCCGCAGAAGATCCGTCCCAAGGTGGATGCGAGTGCCAAGATCGTCTCGGTGACGCTGGTGGGCGACTACGCGGTGGACTTCGATCCCGGCCGGGCCGGCCAGCCCCTGCCGCCGGGTAGAACGATCCTGGGCAGCCAGGATCTGGGCCTCACCGGAAAGGCCGCGACCCTGGCGGAGCGGGCCGACAGCATTCTCCTCGGCGCCCAGTCGTTCGTCAACGAGCGCACCGCCGACCAGCTTCGCTCGACGCTGACGGCACTCGAGGGGACGCTGAAAGCGGCCCAGCGGACCATGCAGATCTACAGCAATCCCAACGAGGGGCCCACCGCCGAGCTGACCAAGACGATGATGACGTTCCGGCAGCTCAGCACCCGGCTCGATAGCGCCCTCATCGCCTTTCGCATCGACACCATCAGCGCCAATCTCCAGGCTATGACCGCCCAGCTGACCTCCACCAGCGGCAGGCTCGATACGCTGCTGGCCGGTATGAACCGGGGCCAGGGGACGCTGGGCAAGTTCGTCACCGACAGCGGGCTGTATTACGACATCCGGGAGCTGTCTCAGGGGATGAAGCAGCTGCTGAACGAGCTGGCCAAAAACCCAGGGAAGATTCCCGTGACGGTGAAGCTGTTCTAACCGTTACCTTCCTCGGCACCGCCGCGGCTACGCCAACTATCGACCGAAACGTCGCCGGCCTGGCGGTACAGCGTGAGGGTGAGACACTCCTCTTCGACTGCGGCGAGGGCAATCAGCGCCAGATGATGCGCTATGGCGTTGGCTTTGCCTTCCGCGAGATCTTCTTCAGTCACTATCACGCCGACCACCTCCTCGGTGTCACCGGGCTCCTGCGCACCATGGGGCTGCAAGACCGCACCGCGCCGGTGACGCTGTACGGTCCCAAGGGGGCTCACCGGATCCTCGGCGCGGCCATCACTCTCGGAATCGAGCGCAACAAATTCCCGGTCGAGATCGTGGAGCTCAAGCCGGGCGACCGCCTGGCCCGAGATGACTATGAGATCGTGGTGTTCGAGACCGAGCACCGCGCCGACACAGTCGGCTACGCTCTGGTGGAGCACATCCGCCTGGGGCGCTTCAATCCCGACCGGGCGCGTGAGCTGGGCGTGCCCGAAGGGCCGATGTGGGGACAGCTGCACAAGGGACAGATGGTGGAGCTGGCGGATGGGCGAACCGTCGGACCGGCGGATATGGTCGGGGGTCCTCGCCCGGGCCGCACTCTGGTCTACTCGGGCGATACCCGGCCGCATCTCGCGGTCATCGAGGCTTCCCGTGGCGCGGATCTCCTGGTGCATGAAGCGACCTTTGGCGGCGACGAAATGGAGCGCGCCCGGGAGACCGGCCATTCGACCGCGGCCGAAGCGGCGCGGGTGGCGTTGGAGGCCGGGGTACGCCGGCTGGTGCTGACCCACATCAGCTCGCGCTACAGCCGGGAGGCGACCGAACTCCTGGCCGAGGCCCGTGCCGTGTTTCCTGAGACGGTCATCGCCAGGGACGGCCTGACGATCGATGTGCCGTACGCCGATGGGGAGTGATGGTGTGACATCGGGATTATTCGGGGCGACACGAGGATCTTGGCCCCTGCCTTGCAGATTGTTACGATGCATCACCAATTTGCGCCCCGTCTCACGCTTACCTATGGCCTAATGCATCGGTTTCCCGCTTTACTCCGAACCGTCCGCTCCTCGCTCTTTGTTGCCCTGCTGCCGGTCGCACTGTTGGGCTGCGGCAATTCGCCCGCGGGCGCCAAGCAGACGACCGACGAAACGCCCGCCGAGCCGCCCACGTGGACGCCGCGCGGTATCCAGGCGCCGCGCCCCATCGTTGCGGTCGATACCATCGCGGACTCGGTGGCTGCCGATTCGGCCACCGCCGACTCGCTCCCGGCCGACACCAGCAAGGCTGCCGTCGCGAAGCGGGTTCCCGCCAAGCCCAAGAAGAAGGATCCGTTTCCGCTGATTCCGGCTGATTCGGCACGCTGGCCGGTGCCGGGCGCCCCCGAGCCGTTGCCGGGTGCGATCATCCCGGAACACCGGATTGTGGCGTTCTACGGAAATCCGCTGTCGAAGCGCATGGGAATACTGGGGCAGATCGACCCCGATTCCATGCTGCAGAAGCTCGAGGCCACGGCCACAGAATGGGCCAAGGCCGATCCCGACCGGAAGGCCCTACCGGCCCTGCATCTGATCGCCGTCGTGGCGCAGGGATACCCGGGACCGGCGCGGAAGTATCGACTGCAAATGCCGGACAGCGTGATTGAGCGGGTGGCGGGGTGGGCCGAGCAGCGCGGCTGGCTGCTGTTCCTCGACATCCAGCCCGGGTTGAGCACGGTAGAAGCCGAAATACCCCACCTGGTCAAGTATCTTGAGCGGCCCTACGTGCACCTGTCGCTCGACCCCGAATTCGCTATGAAGGACGGGAAGAAGCCGGGCACCGACTGGATGGGGCGGATGGATGCCACCGAGGTGAATCACGCCATTGACGAGCTGGCCAAGATTGTGAAGCAGCACAACCTGCCGCCAAAGGTTTTGGTGGTACACCGGTTCACCCGCAACATGCTGACCAACGCGTCCCAGATCCGGCTGGACCCGCGGGTGCAGGTGGTGATCGACATGGACGGCTACGGCCCGCCGTCGGGCAAGAAGGCGGCGTACAAGTGGTTCGTGGTGCGCTACCCGGTGCAGTACACCGGCTGGAAGCTGTTCTACAAGAACGACAAGCCGATCATGACGCCGGAGCAGGTGCTGGAAGTGTATCCCAAGCCCATGTATATCCAGTATCAGTAGGCGGGTAGGCGGGTAGGCGGGTAGGCGGGTAGGTATCATGCCGAGAAGGAGACAACGAGGGGGCCAGGGCTCGAATCGAGCTCCGGCCCCTCCGCGTTTGCTGGGTAACTTCCGCTTACCGGCCTATCGCCACATCCGCCTTCGACCAGGCCTTCTGGAACCGAGCCTCTACTTCTGCCGCTTCCTTGGCGCGCTTCTGCGCCCTGAGGCTCCGAGCCAGCCCATGGAGCGACCATCCGTTCTCCGGCCGGCGGATCAGGTCTTCCCGAAAGGCCTTCTCCGCCTCGGCCGGCCGATTCGCGTCCAGCAGGATGGCGCCGAGCCGCTGGCGCATGGGCAGGTACCAGGGTGGCGGCTCGTCGTAGGTGAGCTCGTCTTCGCCGGCGATCGCCAGGTTCAGGCGCCCCACGGCCTCGTCCGTCTTGCCCTGCCTGGCCGCCATCTCGCCGGCCAGGTGATTCTCGGCGATGGCGAGAAGCGATTGCACCGGGTTCAGATTGGCGTAGGCGTCGGCCGGGATCGACCTTGCAACAGTTCGAAGCTGGTTGCGCTCGACGGCCGCCGATTCGAGCTTCCCCTGTCCGGTGTACGCCAGGCCGCGCGCGTAGTGCCGCACGGCGGTGGTATACCGCAGGTCCTTCGGCGGCGCCGGCTGCCGCAGGGTCTCGTCCCACCGGGAAAACCGCGCCAGGGTGTACAGCACGGTGGGCGAGAAGTATTCCAGCGGTGGTGCCTGTCGCACTACCTCTACCGGCACGTTCTTCACCACACCGTGCGCCGCCTTCAGCGCGTCCTCACTCCGCCCCAGCATGTTCAGGGCATACCACATCATGTGGTAGTTGTGGGGATAGTATGCCATCGGATAGACACCGGTGGGCTGCCGCTCGCTGATGAACTGCTCATCGGCATGGACCGCGTGCACGTTCCGGTCAGCGGCAACGTCCCACTTGCCCAGCCGGATGTAGATGTGGGTCGGCATGTGTGCCAGGTGACCCGCCCCCGGCATCGAGGTGCCCAGCCGCTCGGCGCAGGCGAGCGCCTTGGCCGCGTCGTTGGAGGCTTCGATCGCGTGGATGTAGTAGTGGCACGCGCCGGCGTGGCCCGGGTTCCGCTTTACCACCGGCTCCAGCACCCGCAGAGTCTCCAGGGTCGAGGGAGCCTTGGGCCTGCCGCCGCTGGTCCAGTAATTCCAGGGGCGAAGATCCATCAGGGCCTCGGCGAAGAGAGCAGCTACGTCGTCGTCGGCGGGGAATCGCTTCGATACTCCGGCGATCGCCTTGGCCCATGCGCTGTCGAGCGGGGCGCGATTGGCGGACCCATCGGGCGAGTAGCGCGACGCCAGCGCCTCGATCAGTGCCTGCTCCTTCGGCGTGGTACTCGATGCGTACTTCAGCGCCCTCTGGGCCGCGTCGTATGCCGGACGAGCTGCGGAGCTGTCCATCGGCAGATTGATGTTGGGACCAAGGGCGTAGGCCACGCCCCAGTAGCACATGGCGCAGGTCGAATCGTGCCGGATCCCTTCCCGGAATGACTTGATCGCCTCGTCATGATTGAAGCCGTAGGTCAGCCGCAGCCCCTGGTCGAAATACTTCTGGGCGACGGGTGACTTGGTGGTAATGGCGTAATGCAGGCTGCCCAGGTTGTCGTACAGGGGGGTGCCTGCGGCGGCCGCGACCGTCGTCGGCTGGCTGGGCGGGTGCTGATGCTCCTGGGCGCTGGCGCGAGCGGTGGCCGCAGACGAGGCCATGCCGATGGCGAGAGTCGTCCGGTAAATCGTGGGCCTCATCTCCTGATCTCCTTGGCGGTGAGGAGCTAGCTTACGTCCTGTGCGCCACTTCCGCGTCGCTTGAAACAGCCATTGCGAGCGAAGGGGGCGACATGGCCGTTTCGGGCCACGACAACCTCTTCCAGCTAGCGATCGAAGCGAAAAATCTCCAGGTCCGGGTTCCGGCGCTGCAGAAAGAGATCGAGCAGCAAGTCGGCGGCTATCAGGCTGAAGGTGATTCCGTTGCCACCATAGCCCAACGCGAAGTAGCCGTGCGGGAACTGCGGCACCGTTCCAATGTACGGCAGCCCGTCCTCGGTTTCGCCAAACGTCCCGCCCCAGACCCAATCGACGTCAACGGGGATGGCGGGAAAGAGCCGGACGAACTGGGTTCGCAGCTTGGCTGTCTGGCGGGATAAGAGCTTCTCCTGCTTGTGAGTGGTCGCGAAGCGGGTGTCCGCCCCTCCCATGATGACACGGCCGTCGCTCGTGGTCCGGGCATAGAAGTAGGGCCGTGCCGTCTCCCAGACGAGGCAGCGGTCCTCTCCCCACCCGTCGAATCCGGCGACCGGAGCCGTGGCGAGCGCGAACGTGCTGTTGAGCTTCACAATCTTCTGATCCAGATATTCCGGCGTCTCGTAGCCGGTGGCAAACACCACTTTTCGCGCCCTGATCCGGCATCCGTCGCTGGTGCGAAGCTCCACGCCATCGCGTCGGGATTTCAACTTCGAGACGTTGGTGCGGTCGTAGACCTCGGCGCCGTGTCCGGCCGCCGTGGCAAGCAGCTTGTGGGTCAGCCGGTAAGCATCCACCTCGCCGGCCAGTGGGGAGAGAAGTGCTGCGGGGCGCCGGAAGGAGAACCGCTGCGTAATGTCTTTTTCGGATAGCAGGTCGACCTCGATCCCGATCCTCCGGCGGGCCTCGCATTCACGCTCCAATGGCCGCCGGTCGCGCGGCCGGCTGGCCAGGTAGAGACTCTTCTTCCGGCTGTAGCCGCAGCTGTTGCCGTCTTCAGTGGCCAGCCGCTCGATTCCCCTCACCGCCTCCTGGCAAAGCTCGTAGCTGCGAACGGCGCCGGTTTTTCCCACCTGATCGATCAGGTCGGTGAGGTTGGTATCGATCTCGTACTGGATGAGCGCGGTGGTGGCGCCGGTACTGCCGTGCCCAATCTCTCGACCTTCGACCACGATGACGTGGATTCCTTCCCGCGCGAAGCGGTGGGCCACGAGGGCCCCGGTAATACCACCCCCGATAATCGCGACATCGCAGTGACGATCCTGGTTGAGGCGGGGGTACGTGGCCAGCAGTCCGTTCTTGATGATCCAGAACGGCGCGCCCGAAGTGAGATCCATCCGCTAGAGCAGACCGTTGCGCGCTGCCTGCGCCACTGCCGCCGACCGCGACGGCAGACCCGTCTTCGTCAGAATGTTTCCCACGTGCCGGTGAATGGTGTGCTCGCTCAGCTTCAGCCGGACCGCCGCCTCCCGGTCGCTCAGTCCCAGGGCCACCAGCCGCAACACCTCGATCTCACGCGGGGTCAGCCGGCCCAGCCGGGCCGTGGGACCAATTGGCCCATGCGGCTTGAGGTCGAGCTCCTGGATCAGGATCCGGGCGGCGGCCGCGTGGCGCGCGGCGCCGAGCTGGTCGAAGACGGTCCCGGCCGCTCGGAGCGCGATCGCCGCCGGATCTCGCCGGCCGAGGGCGAGGAGTGTATGGGCCAGCTGGAGGCGGGCCCGGGCGGCCTCGAACGGGGTCCGGTTCCGCTCGAAGAGATTGGCGCTGTCCTCGAAACGGGTGCAGGCCCCGGTGTGGTCGCCCTGGCAGGAGAGGAGACACCCCTCGGCGTAGGCGACGGTGGCGTGAAGTGGCTCGGTGCCCACTGTAATAGCGATGGCCCGGAGCTCCTCGAGCGACGCGCGGGCGGCCTCCAGGTCTCCTTCGGCGATTCGGGCGCGAGTCAGAATGTCGAGGCCTGCCACCCGCTCAGTCCGGTCGTGGGGTGGCACCCGGCGCAGGTACTCGTCCGCCAGCTCCGCCGCCCGGGCCGACTCGCCCCGGTCGAGCGCCAGGGAAGCGCAGCCCAGGACGCCAAGGTAGTGCGACCCGCTGTCGGCGAAGAGGCGGTCGGCCTCCTCCCAGCGTCCCTGGCGGCGGCGGAGGTCTCCCAGGCGGATCAGTGCGATGGGGACAACGCGGGGCTGGACCCGTTCCACGTGGCGACGGAGCGCCTCGATCTCCCGTTCGGCTTCCGCCCACTCGCCCCGGAGTGTGAGCAATGCCGCGTATTGTATGCGGCAGGCGGAGAAGAGATGGGTGAATTTCCAGCGGCGGCTGAACTCCCGTACCCGCTCGCACCACTGAGCCGCGCGGTCGTAGTCGTGCACCTGCTCGCAGGCGCGGATCAGGTAGCAGCAGGCGGTGCCGATCATGATCGGGTCGCTCAGCTCGCCGGCCGTGGCCGCAGCCGTGGCCTCGTCCAGGCGGCTCATCCCGTCGGCCACCTCGCCCCCGGTCACCATCGCCAGCCCCTCGAGCGCGATGCCGAGCATCTCCATGTCGGCCGGCCCGACCGCCCGGGCGATCGCGGCGGCTTCCTGGCTCAGGCGCCGGGCGGCGACCGGATCGCGCTGGGCCATAAGGGCGACGTGAGCCTTCTGGTACGCGAGGAGGGCGTGCTCGGGAGAGGGAGACAGGCCATCGAGCAGCCGCTCTGCCCGCTGGATCCAACCGTTGGCTACGGCAGCCTCGCCCCGGAAATCGGCGTAGTCGTTGGAGAGCCAGATGGCTACACGGCCGGCGGCGCGCGCGTCGCCGGCCTGGCGAAAGAGACGGTAGGCGCGCTCCCGGGCTTCGATGCCGGTGGCATAGTCTTCCAGCCACCAGCACGCCATGCCCAGCCCCTCGAGCGCATCGGGGGTTTCGGCATCCTGCAAGGTGCTTTCGAAGCAGACGCGGGCTTCCTCCCAGCCGCCGCGGGCAAGGGCATCGCGGCCGGCCTGGAGGCGGTCGGCGGGGGAGGAGTCGAGGATCGTGGGCGTACGGGTCTCTGTGATTAGTGACGCTCTAAGGTAGGGCAGGAGGCGCCGTTGGGCTATGAGGGAAAGCGACTGACCCGAGCAAGTTCGGTTGACCGAAGTCTCACTTTTCGGTACTTTTCCCCTCCTTCACGGCCGAGACAATGGCCGCTCTGGGGCTGTAGCTCAGCTGGGAGAGCGCCTCGTTCGCAATGAGGAGGTCAGGGGTTCGATCCCCCTCAGCTCCATGGTAAATACAAAACTGCCCCTTGGTGTAACTGGCAACACGCCTGACTCTGGATCAGGAGAGTCCTGGTTCGAGCCCAGGAGGGGCAACTCGAAGGTTCGACGCTACTTTGGTAGTGTCGAGCCTTTTCGTTTCTGCGCCCGCGCGGCTGCCGTTTCTCCAGTGTGCTGGCCGCCCTACGACTCGCCAACCTCACCGCTGATTCCATAATTTTCAGCATCGTCGCTCCTTGGCATGGTGGCAAGTGGTGGGCAGCTGTCGACCACCGGATTCGAGAGACGAGAGCATCGTGGCATTTCTACCCGGCTTCACAGCATGCGAAGGAGGAATCAATGGCGTCAGACAAGAAGCGTGGTCGCCGCGGGGTCGGGGGCAAGGGCACATTTATTTACGACGATTTCCGGGATAACCACGCGATCTGGCCTGGTAGGGGGCCTCATCTCGAGAAATTCCTTCGGCAGTCGTTCAAGGGTATGAGTCACAAGATGAGGAACGCGTACGGCGCGAATAGCGAGGATGCGCTCACGTGGTCGTGCTTCGATACTCTTGCGAACGTGAGCCCGAAACGCCGCGCGTTTGCGCTCGAGGAGTTGTGGGAGCTCGCCTACGGCGACATGCCGGCGCCTGAGGGGCTCCGGGCATCCACCATCCATATCGGAAAGAGCTACGGAGCGGCCAAGGAAAGCACCGAGGTCGATTTGAGCTTTGAAGGCGACGGGGTGCTCGCGCTTGTGGAGGCTAAACTCTATTCCCCTATGAGCCAGGCGGATCCGGCCAATGACAAGCCCCATGATCAAATCGCACGCAAGCTCACTATCGGGTTGCGATCCGCGCAGGCAATGGGCAAGGACTTTTACTTCATCCTGCTCGACATCGCGCCGATTGATTGCCTGCGGCAGATGAACCCGCGCGCCAGCCTCGACACAGCTAAGGGGAAGGCATCAGGCTTCGGAGGCAAGTGGCTTACGGCCTACTGGTTCTCTCGCTACAAGTACGGTTGGCGGGGGAGCCTGCGGCCGCTCGAGGAGCTTCTGCGCAGAGAAGGGCTGCCTGTGGGGCAGGTTGCCGATGTCGCGAACCGAATGGCCTGGCTAACATGGTCAGATGTCTTCAAGGTCGTACTCCGAGCCGTCATATGAACGAGGTCTCTTTTGAGCTCCACCTGCGGCTCTACGGGCCGAAGAAGGGATTCCTGGACAGCACATGGGCGCCGCGGCGGTCCAACGGGTGAAGTTAGGAGGAAGGGCGCTGATCGACTCGGCAAACTCTGACATTTGAGCGAGTAAAGTACGGCAAAGTACGGCATGAAAGCCATCAAACTCCAGCATCGGGTGACACGACTCGCGTAAATGGTTGCAAGTTGCTGGAATTTGGGTGTTTCCGATGGCCCCTCTGGATCAGGAGAGTCCTGGTTGACCCCAGGAGAGTCCTGGTTGACCCCAGGAGGTCGCCTTCGGCTCGAGTCAGGAGGGAATGCCTACGGTGAAGGACGTGGGCATTTTTCTGCACGCTCTTGTGGGCCGGGCGCTCCAGGGACAGGTTCCTCACCCGAATGCTCACCCTTCTCCGGTGGACCTCGATCGTAGTCGGCCTCTCCGTGGTCGCGGGCACGCTGCTCAGCCTGAGCCGGAGCCCGCACTGGTTTGTCCGCGGTTGGGACTTCCCACGAGTCCAGATCGCCCTCCTCGCTGGCTCCGCGGGGGCAATCTATGGCTGGTGCTGCAACGACGGGGCCCTGCACGATTGGCTGTTTCTCGGCGCCGTTCTCGCCTGTTTCCTCTGGCAGGTGGCCAAGATCTATCCCTACACCACGATCGCGCCCGTGCGGGTCCAGTCCAGCCGACACTCTCCCTCCAATGAGCGCCGACGACTCCGCCTGTTGATCTGCAACGTGCAAATGGAGAACAGGGAATACGGGCGGCTCTTGTCCCTGGCACGAGAGGCCGATCCAGATGTGCTGCTGGCGGTAGAGACGGACGAGCGCTGGGTCCGGGCGCTCGAGCCGCTCGCGGCCGACTATCCGCACGTTGTCCGGCAGCCGCAGAGCAACTACTTCGGGCTGGTCCTCTTCTCCCGGGTGCCGTTGCTCGAGGCCAGGGTGGAGTTCCTGGTGCAGGACGACGTGCCCTCAGTCTTCGCCGTTCTGGAGCTCGCGGGCGAGAGGGTGGTGCTGCGGGGACTGCATCCGCGGCCACCCGAGCCCCTGCGCGACCAGGACTCGGCACCCCGGGACGCCGAGCTGGTGCTGGTTGGCCGATCGATCGAGAAGCAGGGCGGCGCCCCCACGATCGTCGCGGGCGACCTCAACGACGTCGCCTGGTCGGCCACCACTCAGTTATTCCTGCGGCTGAGCGGGCTCCTGGATCCACGCATGGGCCGTGGCTTCTACAACAGCTACAACGCCCGCAATCCGCTCGTGCGCTGGCCCCTCGACCACCTCTTCCACTCCAACCATTTCCGCCTCGTCGAGCTCCGGCGCTGTGGCAACATTGGTTCCGACCACTTCCCGGTGCTGATCGAGCTGAGCTACGAGCCCGAGGCCCCGGCCGAGCAGCCGGAGAGCCAGGCCGCCCCGGGGGACCAGAAGGAGGTGGCCGAGCGGCTCGAGGCCCAGGCGGACGCGGCACGAACCGGCCGCGACCGCCCCAACCGCGCATGAATGGGCCGCGCCTTGCTGCCGCGCTGGTGCACGTCTATACCGCCTCAGGTGTCCTGTTTGCCTTCGCCGCCACGATGGAGGTCTGTTCCGCCACGCCCGACCCCCGGGTGGTCTTCCTGTTACTGGCGGCGGCGGTGCTGGTGGACGCAACCGACGGGCCGCTCGCACGGCGGGCTAAGGTCAAGCAGCGACTGCCGTCAATCGATGGCCGCACCATCGACGACATCGTGGACTATCTGACCTTCACATTTGTGCCGCTGCTGCTGGTCTGGCGGATGGGATGGCTGCCGGAACCTGCGGTCGTATGGATTGCTCCGGCGCTGCTGGCGTCGCTCTTCGGCTTCGCCAACACCGCCGCCAAGGACGAGGCGGGCGGGTTCTTCCTCGGTTTTCCGTCCTACTGGAATGTGGTCGCATTCTACGCGGGGTTCGCCCACCGTCTCTACGGTCCCTGGGTGAACGCAGCGATGCTCCTCGTGCTTGCCCTCCTGACCGTGTTGCCGGCGCGATTTCTCTACCCTAATCTGGCTCCGAGGCCCTGGCGGACGCCGATCATCGTCGGCGCCCTGTTTTGGCTCGGGATGATGCTGTGGCTGCTGGTGGACTACCCGCAAGCGCCCGCGTGGATAGTTTGGCTGTCGCTACTCTACCCCGCCTTCTACTTCGGGCTCTCATATCGCCTGGCCGGTTCCCGAGGCGATTTGGGCTAGGCCCCACTCCGCACTCGCGATCTCAGTCGCGAATAGTGAGTGCCACGCATTTTCGTGGAAAAAAGGCATCATGACCGATCTGGGCGCCCTGGACGGCGGGTAGGAAGAAACTGGCCGGTGCGAAAGCGCCGGCCGTTGTCTTTTCATCACTTGACGCGTGCTTGACGGGTCGACGCAAGTCTTGGCTGAGCAGAATGTGGGAATACAGCGCTCAGACACTGATCCTGGCGGTGACCCTATGGGAGGAATCTCGTTTCTCGTTGAATTTGGAGCTGAGTTGGTGGTGTCCAAGTCCACCGTACTCGACTTCAGTGAGCTCGTCGCCTGGCTCAAACGCCGAGTCCTCATCAAGCACGTCAAGCGATTCGTCCGGAAAGTCGGTAAACGCTTCCGGGTGTCCCATGGGCCGGAGAGACTCAAGCACCTACAGGCAACCCTCCCCGACTGCAAGATCGTGGTTGGCTCCGCCGAGCGGGCGGACCCCGAATGGATACCCACAGAGCAAGAGTATCTGGACTTGTTAAAACCGTCGGACTGGGAACGGTTCTTCCAACCCGGCTCGGTCGACGCGATACTGGCCGAGCATGTGTGGGAGCACCTGACGGCGGAGCAGGGAAGGGAGGCGGCCGAGACCTGCTACCGCTACCTCAAGCCCGGCGGCTATCTCCGTATCGCTGTGCCGGACGGTTTCAATCCGGATCCCCAATATCAATCGTGGGTCTGCGTAGGCGGTGCCTCCCCCGGCCAGATCGACAACGGCCACCGGGTCCTCTACAACTATCTCAGTCTGGCCGAGATATTGGAGAACTCCGGTTTCCGGGTGGAGCTCTACGAGTACTACGACGAGTCGGGGATATTTCACTGCGTGGACTTCGACGTGAGCAAAGGCAAAATCTGGCGCTCCCGCCGGTTCGACCACAGGAACCAGAGTGGTGCTCTGGGCTTCGCCTCGATCGTGCTGGACGCGGTACGACCGAGCGACGCGAAAGACCGAAATTCATCAGCGCGGTAGTCTGCGTCTGGTGGGGGGAGAACCAAGGGAAGCTGATACCCGGTCTACCGCCTCCAGGACCCGCCTCCTCTGTCCTGGGGTGACGATGTCGCGCTCCACGACCTGTCGCACGATCCGCGCGACGAATGAGTAGCCCCGAGGCTCCGACACCAGCCAGCGGTTCCACTCCAACTCCTCCAGCGCCCGGGCCGCGTCATCCGCATTCAAGGAGAGGGCGCGCTCCAGCAAGGCCGGAGATACCAGATCCCCCAAGACGGCAGTCGCTGCCAGCACGCGCTGGGCCGGGGGGCTCAGCCGCCTGACTCCGACGCGGATGGCGGCGACGACGGCATCCGGAAGGTGACCGGGGAGACTCTGGTCGAGGGTGCGAAACGGCTCGGGCCATTCGCCTGAAATGGTTCCAAGATCGAGCCCCAGGGCCACCGCGCGCAGGAGCTCGACCGCAAGGAGCGGTAGTCCCGCGGAGTCGGTCGCCACCCGGCGCACCACCCGATCGATCGCAACCGGGTCGTACCCCGGCAGCATCCGCTGCGCCAGGTGGCGCAGCGCCGCCCGGTCCAATACGCGGAGCCGTATTGTTTCTCCCTCGAGCTCACGCCCAATCCTGGAGCGGAGTTCGTCGATCTCGGGCCGCGGAGGGTAGAGCGCGGTGGCAACCACGAGCGTCAGCGGCGTGGCTGCCAGATCGCGCAGGATGGCGCCGAGGGAGAGGGCCGAATCCTGGTCGAGCCACTGTGCGTCATCCACCGCGATCGTGGCCGGCTGCTCCTCTACCGCGGACCGGAGCACCTCCGCGAATGCCCGGCCCAATGGGTGGGGCGCCGCCAGGGACGCCGCCCCCCTGAATCTCTCTGCCCATTCCGGTAGCACCCCGGCGAAGGCGGCAAGCGCTGATGCCGGTGCCGCACCGACGCCCGCGGCCTCGAGGAGTCCCCCTCTCGCGAGCGCAAGTACGCCGCTCCACGGCTCGGCCCGGTCGGCCTCGACCGCCCGGGCTGCGGCTACCGGGATTCCGTCGAGTCGCAGCCGGGTCAGCAACTCGTCTAGAAGACGGCTTTTCCCCATCCCCGCGTCCCCCTCGAGGACGAGGAGCACCGCGCGGCGGGTGCGGGCTGACTGGGCCGCCGCGGCGAGGAGGCGCTGAAGCTCCTCTCCTCGCCCCTCCAGTGGAGGTCGAGCCACGGTGATGCTGTCGGCATGCGCCACCTCGGCACGCGGGGCGCGCTCACGCCGCACCCGCTCCATCAATGACCGGGTCTCGCCACTCAACTCCACCCCGGACTCCTCCGCCACGCGGGAGTGGAACCGTTCGAAGAGCGCCAGTGCCCCGCTACGGTCGCCCGCCAGGGACCGACAGCGCACCGCACACCGGAGAGCCGATTCCGACCTTGGCTGGAGCCTGATAGCCCGCTCGGCAAAGCCGCAGGCCTCCTCCACCTTTCCGACCTGCGCTTGGGCTTCCGCGCAACTCATCAGAACCTCCAAGCTCCGGCGATTCCACAGCTCACGCTCGGCAGCCAGCCAGTCCTCGAACTCGGAGGCCTCGGCCAGCGCGAACCCCTCGAGAAATTCACCCGACACCAGCTCGGATGCGGCTTCCCACTCGCCCGCTACAGCGAGCTCTTCCAGCCGGTCCACATCCAGCTGCGCCGACGTCGGCCCCAGCCGCACCTGCCCGACTGTCACCTCGACAGAGCCCTCCCCGGCATGGCGACGGATAACTCTTAGCGCCTCGCTAAGTGAGTGCCGGGCCGCGGCATCGGTACGGTCGCCCCAGAGCAGCCCGATGAGGTGCTCGCGACTGCGTCCGCGGCGGGGCGAGCGTGCGAGATAGACCAACAGGGCGAGATGTTTCCGCCAGAGTAGCTCGGGAGGAGCAGGGCCTCCGTCCAGGCTCAGTTCGACCGGTCCCAGCGTGCGGCAGAGAATCATGAGGGGGTTATCGTCCTGTGTGAGACCCGGGGAGGTGATGTGAGAAGCTTCCGTACGCCGCGCTGGTTGTCAATGAAACAGGGGCACTTGACGACGGCTTGACCTGGTGGGATAGACTCGGGGCTGGGGACGCGCTCGGCACTTCAGCCAGGAGTCCGCATGTCAAGCAGCCGGCTGCTCTTCGAAAGATCCTTGGCCGCCCTTGCCCTCGTCAACAACGCCGGCGAGCGTGGGTCCAGGGCTCGGGCGCTCGGCCCTGGAAGCCGGCTTGGGGGCGGACACGCCAGCGCCATGTCCATCCTGTTCGCGCCGGAACCGGAACCCACGGCAAACGTCATCGAACTGGGCGAGCACCAAACGACAGGACCCCTCCCCCTCGAATTCGAGTTCGAGTTCTTCGGCGTCCGCTACGCCTGGTTCAACCTTTCGTCCGACGGGTTGCTGACGTTCAGTACTCACTCATCCCCTCGCTGCTCCGGCTCGAATTCGAAGGAACGTTTCTATCCGATACGTGACGATCTCGGCAACTTTATCGCCCTCGGATGGACCGCTGTGGACTCACTCGGGCGAAAGAGGGTTGCCTATGAGATCCGGGGAGCCGTCCAGCGGCGTCGGCTGATCCTCTCGTGTACCGCGCTACCAGGAGTTCTCGGGGTCGGAGTGCGGCCGATAGCCGCTCAGCTCGTCCTCCACGAGCGGACCGGGATGGTTGATGTTTACGCTATGCGCGAGGACGCGGCTGCGTCCAAGGTTGCAGTCCGCTACACCACTTCCCCTGGTGGGCGCATGTGCGGGGCGCTTGACAGCCGCGCTCACTGAGGGATACTGGAAAGGGCCTGATACTCTTCCGACTGCACTCTTCGTCCCCCTGATCACAATGCCCATGCCGAAGACATTGCCCTGGTTAGCGCCCTGGGTTGTCATAGCAACACTCTGCGGCGATCTCGAGGCCCAATCGGCGCAACCGTTCTCGCTCCAGGTTTCGGGGCTCGTCAATGGAGTGTTTGGGGGCGCGTTCACCAATCTGCAGGATGGGCTGGGCGGGGAAGCACAGTTTCGCTACACGCCCGGAGCGCTGTCCGTCGGGGCAGGTTTTCAAGTGACCAACCACGAACTCGAGGGCCGGACGGAGGATGCCCGGCTCTACGGTGGGTTCATCGAGCCGCGCTACCGCATCCATGCGGGGAGCAACGTCGTGGCACCCTACGTTTCGGCCCGGCTCTCGGTGCTCAAGGTCGCCTTTTCCGGGGGAGACCTCTCGCTCTCCTCGACGTTCATGCAGCTGAACGGCGGAGGTGGGCTCCTCTTCCGATTGGGGTCGCGCCTCAATCTCGACCTGGGGGCCACCTTCGGTTACAACCGTCTGGGAAACGGGACGCTAACCAGCGAATCGCAGGGCACGGCGGTGCCGGTAGAGTCAAGCTCAGGCTCAAATCTCGTTATCCGACTGGGTCTGGCGCTCGGGCTGCGCGACTGAGGTGAGGGCTACAGCTTGGGTGACCCTACAATGCGGCAGCTGGAGATCTCCCACTCATTCCCGTTCCTGGCAAACTCGGCGCGGAAGACCGGCCGGCTCGTCAGGCGGCCGCCGAACGCGTCTCTCCAAATCAGCTGGAAGCTGAACTCCATCGATGCCGCCTCGGTGCCATGCTGTCGAGCACCATCAACCCGCTCACCCACCACGGCATTCCACTCCGGAGTCTGAAGAATACGGGCCAGCTTGTTCAGCTTGTCCTCGTCCGCTTTCCTCGTCGGCCGGTACAGCTCTGACATGCGAGCGAGGTCCTTGGACTGGACAGCCTCGTGACATTCCTGCACCCCTGCCATGATCGTGGCATCGAGCCTCTGACGCTCCGTAGGACCATCATCTGCAGGGAACCCGAACGCAGTGTCTGAAGGGGTTTCATCGCTATGCTCGGGTGGGCCGGCCTCAGGCTCGTACGCCTGGGCGGCAAGCGTATCCCCGCTTGGTATCTCGGCCCCATTCTCATCGAGAACGGCTGCAGTCGGCGCGACTGTGTCGCTCACCCGGAGTGAGTCGTTAGGGGGGATCGACACCGGGGCCGTTTCGGGTGGTTCAGCGTAGGGGCGACCTACCACGATCGGTACGCTGGCCCGTCCCCTGCCGCTCGAGGCAACCGCCCGCGCGCGGCCGGGCCGCAGCGCGTATACCCATCCGCTCGCCGAGTCGACCCGAGCGACCGCGGGATTGGTCGATGACCAGCTCACGTTGGTAGCGGGTAGGGCCCGTCCAGCAAGATCCCGGACTTCGGCCCGCAACCTCGTGGAGGCGCCAGGAAGCAGGGGACCACGGGTGCTGCGCTCGATGGTCATGGAGGCCTGCGCGCCTTTCAGGATGGCCGCTACCGAGTCGGCGGGCGTCACTTGCAAAGCGCGCCCGGTCTCGGATGGCGCCGCCGCGGATGGCCCGGGCCTGGGCACAAGGTTCCGCAAGCCGCCGTAGAGCCAAAGCACCGGTGCTAGAAGGAGGACGCCCACCGATGCGACGAGGAGCCGGCGTCGACGCGAGCGCACCCCCCGCCGGCGTCTGACCGGAGCCCGCGTCTCCACAGCGGGTTCAACCCTTCGCGGCGCGGGTACGGGAGGTCTAACTCGTTTCGCGGCCGGCGCTGCCTCCTCGACGTTGATGGTGACCGAAGCGCTGGCTCCATCGCAACTGGCTTTCAGCACAACCGATCCTACGCCCAGGGTTGCTACCCAACCGCTCGCCGTGATCACAGCCACCCGTACATCACTCGTGCTCCACTGAACCGTCTGACCCAGGAGAAGACCACCCCGATAGTCCAGGGGTGACGCGGTCAGGACGAATGAATCGCCCGCTTTCACAGATTTTGGCGGGGCCGAGATCTGAATGGACACGACACCCATGTCTGGCCGCACGTCGGCCTCGTCCGCTATCGGTGCAGCGACCTGCACCTGGAGCCGGGCCCGGACTCCCTCGCATGTAGCGGTAAGCCGAGCGGAGCCGGGTGCGACGGCGGTAGCCACCCCCCTCGCGCCATCAACCCGGAGAACCTCGGGCGTGTCGGTAGCCCATTGTACCGCCCGCCCAGGCAGCGGTACGCCATGCTCCCCTCTCAGCATGGCCACCAGGTTGAAGCTGTCACCGGTCTCCAGAGCAACGGGCGGCGCAAGAATGGAAATGGTGCGCACCAGTCCGGCGGACGTGGCGGGCGCTGCCGAGAACTGTTTCGGACGAGGGGTCGTCGGTGCGGGTCTGCCGGTGAAGGAAGGGGCCCAGTCGGGACTGGCGAACCGGCAGAGCTGAGCCAGCAGCGGATCGTCCTCTCCAAGCGGCGTGGCGCCCAGGGCCGCCTTCGCGTGGGCGATGCTGGGCCACCGCGCCGCGGGATCCTTTTCCAGCATGCGCAGGACCGCCTGCTCCAACTCCGGGGGGCACTCCCCGCACCTGTCCCGGATGGGCTGAGGCGGCTGCTCCAGGTGAGCCTGCATGACGGTCAGGGTCGAGCCCAGGAAGGGAGAGACGCCCGTGATCATCTCATAGGCGACGGCGCCGAGGGCATACTGGTCCGACGACCCGGAGACGTCGGCACCGCTGCACTGCTCCGGGCTCATATACGCGGGCGTACCGACCAGCGCACCCGGGTGCGTTTCACTCGGTTGGTCGGCTACCTTCGCGATCCCGAAATCGGTCACGACCGCGGTGCCGTCCTCATCGATAAGAATATTGGCGGGCTTGATGTCGCGGTGGACTACGCCAGAGCGGTGGGCGTAGGTGAGCGCCGAGCCCACGTGAGAGAGAATTGAGCGGACGATAGGAATCGGCAGCTTCCCGGCCTGCTGTATTACCTGCTCCAGTGCGCGGCCGCGGATGTACCGCATGACGAAGAAGTGCAGGCCCTCCGCCTGCCGAACCGAGTGCACCGAGACGATGTTGGGGTGATTCAGGTGCGCGATGGTGATGGCTTCACGCCGGAATCGCTCGGCCATCCCTTCATCCATCAGGAGGCCGGGGGACATGACCTTAATCGCGACCTTCCGATCGAGCGAACTCTCATGCGCCAGGAAGACGGCTGCCATGGCCCCTCGCCCGAGTTCAGGGCCGATCTCAAACTCCCCGAGGGTGGCGCGCCGCAGGCGCTGGACTACCTCGCCCCAAGCCGAGCCTGGGTCGGGCTCCCGTGGATTGGCCGCGAGACTTGCGGTGGGATTGGCTGGGGTGCCGCACCCGGGGCAGAACCCATCACTTTCGAGGAGACGATCCCCACAGGTCGTGCAGAAGAGCACCCCGGCCCCGCATTGGGAGCAGAAGCGGCTGCCATGTCCGAGATCGCTGCCGCAGCCAAGACAGGTGAGAGTCGTTGCCATCGTGCGGGACCGGGTGGGTGACGGTGTTATTGAATATTGAAGATCGCTGGAGTGCGGCGCAATGTCAGTGATCCAAGTTCCCCTGACGCCGATGCTGTGGCGGAGGTCCGGAA
>Ga0180121_10000117_pt1 | contig 27541 bp, 28 predicted proteins | sample AntDrymUQ5402106_2_FD_129676 | JGI IMG/M metagenome (GOLD analysis project Ga0180121, IMG submission 129676) | Polar desert sand microbial communities from Dry Valleys, Antarctica - metaG UQ540 (21.06) (version 2) (version 2) | ecosystem: Environmental > Terrestrial > Soil > Desert | place...
AGGAATGGGTTCGGCCCCCTCGGTCGCTCCGCTTCCTCAGGGTGACACGACTTCATGAGAATCGTCGCTGGGCAGTTTGGCGGGCGTCGCCTGGTCATGCCGAAAGACACCCGAGTGCGCCCAACTGCCGACCGCGTCCGTGAAGCGTGGATGAGTATTCTCGGGAGCGAACTGACCGGCGCGCGGGTGCTCGACCTCTTTGCCGGCAGCGGCGCCCTCGGGCTGGAGGCATTGTCGAGGGGCGCGGAATCGGTGACGTTCGTGGAGCTGAATCCGCCGTCCCTCAAGGCGCTGCACGAGAACATCAGCGCGCTCGGCGCCGAGGCGGCAACGACGGTACAGCGGGGAGACGCCATGCGCTTCGCGGAGGGGCTTGCGCCGGGCGCCTTCGACGTGGTGTTGGCCGATCCTCCCTACACCATCGACCTTGCGTCCAGGCTGGTCGCGCTCTTCCGCCGAAACCCATTCGGGCGCATTCTTTCGGTCGAGCACAGCAGCGACCTCGAGCTCGACGGCGACACCCGCCGCTACGGCGATACCGCCATCACCTTCTGCCACGCGCCATGACTCGAATTGCCGTCTACCCCGGCTCGTTCGATCCGCCGACGAGGGGCCACGAGGACTTGATCCGCCGGAGCTCGTCCCTGGCGGATCGCCTGATCGTGGCCGTCGCGATGAATGTCGGCAAGCAGCCCCTCTTCACGGTCGAGGAGCGCCTGGAAATGCTCCGGGCCGCCTCCGGTGAGGATCCCCGGGTCTCCTTCCAGTCGTTCGATGGCCTGTTGGCGGAGTTCGCCAAGACGGTCGGCGCCACCATCATCGTGCGTGGCCTTCGGGCCATGAGCGATTTCGAGTACGAGTTCCAGATGGCGCTGATGAACCGGCAGCTGCATCCCTCCCTGGAGACCGTCTTCCTGGTGCCGGCGGTCGACCTGACCTATCTCAGCTCGAGTCTGGTGCGCGAGGTCGCGAGGTTCGGCGGGGATGTGCGGCCCATGGTCCACCCGGCCGTCGCCGCTGCGCTGGCACGGCGGTTTCGGACATGAGCTTTCGGGGCCGGTTGCTGGAGCGGGCGGGCAGTGGGCGTGCCCGGATCGTGCTCTGTGAAGGCGAGGACCCCCGCGTCCATGCGGCGGCAGAGGAGCTCCGCTCGAAGCAGGTGGTCGATCCCATCGTGCTGGGAGGCCGGGGACTCGATCCGGCCAGGGACCCTCGTCTCGGCCGGATCGCCCAGTTTCTCCGCGGGCGCCGTCCCGACCGGGTACGGGACGGCGTGCACGCGCTCGATCTGGCCGCCGATCCGCTGCACTTCGGCGCCGCGCTGGTCGCGATGGGTGAGGCGGAGGGGTGTGTCGCCGGCGCGGCGTGTCCCACGGGAGAGGTGGTGAGGGCCGCGCTCTGGGCGATCGGGACCGCCCCAGGTGTCAGCCTGGTGAGCTCATCCTTCTATATGGTTCTCCCCGACGATAACGTGCTCACCTTCACCGATTGCGCCGTAGTACCGGAGCCGACGCCCGGCCAGCTGGCCGAGATTGGTCTGGCCGCCGCACGGGACCGCTCGAAGCTCGTCGGCGATGCGCCTCGAGTGGCCTTCCTGTCGTATAGCACCAAAGGGAGCGCTGGCGGCCCTCACGTCGCCCGGGTGCAGGAGGCGGCCGAGCGCTTTCGGCAGCTTGCCCCCAACATCGCATCGGACGGTGAGATTCAGGCCGACGCCGCGCTCAGCGCGGAGGTGGGGGAACGAAAGGCGCCCGGCTCGCCGATCGGCGGCCGCGCCAATGTCCTCGTGTTCCCGGACCTCGATTCCGGAAACATCGCATACAAGCTGGTTCAACGTCTGGCGGGCGCCGTAGCCATCGGTCCCATTCTTCAGGGACTGGCGTGCCCCATGGCCGACCTGTCGCGAGGGGCCACCTCCGATGATATTGTCGAGGTGGCAGCAATGGTGGCTCTGCAATCCAATGGTAGAATCAGTTGAGGGAGTGATTCATGGGCTTCAGTGAGACCAAGGGCCCCCACGGGGTGGTTGTGGTGCAGGCGGAGGGACAACTGATTGTGGGTAACCGGCACGAGCTCAAGGACCTGGTTCAGAGCGCGCTGGAGCGGGGTGAGCGTCGTCTGCTGGTGGATTTTTCCCGCACCGGATACATCGATTCGTCGGGTCTTGGCGCCCTCGTCTCGATCTCCAAACGGATTCGCGAGACGGGCGGCGAGCTCCGGCTCTCTGGACTCAACGATGATCTTCGCTCGCTGTTCGAGCTGACGAAGCTCGATACCCTCTTTGCCATCACCGAGACGCCTGAGCAGGCCCTCACCAGCTTCTAGCCCGGCTTCATGACCTCGCCGCTCCGCATCTGCGTCCGCCGCACCTCGGCATCGGAGGCCCGCGGCTCGGCGACACTGGTGACGCTGCGAGTGCCGAGCGATGTGACCTGCATCGAGGAGGCGGTCGAGCTGGTCACCCGCCATTGCGTTGCCGGTCATGATACCACCAGGACCATGCGGTTCCGACTTCGCGTGGTTCTGTCCGAGGCGCTGAGCAACGCCATCATGCGGGGCAACGCCGAGGATCACACCAAGTGGGTCGAGGTGCGAGCCGAGCTGGTTCCCGACGCGATCCAGGTCTCGGTCACCGATGAAGGGCCGGGCTTCGATCCGGACGCAGTGCCCGAGCCGCTCAGGCCGGAGCAGCTCGATGAGGCCGGCGGGCGCGGCCTGTATCTCATCCGAAAGCTCGTGGACGCGGTCCAGTTCAACGAGCAAGGAAACTCCATCTGCATGACGCTGCGCCGCCGGTAGGGCGGCTCGACCATCTGCTCGACGGCCTCGGGGCTCTCGTCGAAGGACGGGTGCGCCTGTGGCGGTCGGACGGCTCCGCGCTGCAGCTCACCGCGGGCGAGGACCCGGGCTGGTCGCTCTCCCGGCCGGCGCGTCCCGGCCTGACGCCCACACCGGGCGGCGTAGCCTGGCTCGAGCCGGTCACCGGGGCCGTCGGACTGTGGCTGGAAGTGGCGGGGCAGGACGAGCACGATCTTCGGGAGGCAGCGCCCAGGGTGCTGTCGTTGGTGGCCGCGCTGCTCGAGTCCGAGCGGCAGCGTGCCCAGGTGGCCGAGGAGCTGGCAGGCCGCTACGAGGAGATCGAGCTGCTGTATGCCATCAGCGAGATCCTGGGCCGAACCGTCCGTTTGGAAGAAGCATCTCAGATCATCGTCCGGGAGGTCAGCGCGGTGGTGGGGGCTCGGCGGGCATCGATCATGGTCTTCGATGAAGCCAGCGGCACCCTCCGGACGGTCGCTGCTCGAGGCTTCGCGCCGGAGGGGTTGAACCCGGTGCCGGTGGCCGACGACTGCTCGATCGCGGCCCGGGTCTACCGGGAGCGGCGGACGGTGACCTTCGATCCGGAGGATCCGGACTCGGTGCCGTCCGAGTGCGGTGGAGCCCGGGGTTACCGGGGAAACTCCTTTCTCAGCGTCCCCATAACCTATGCCGCACCCGGCAGCGAGGTTCGCTGTGTCGGCGTCATGAACCTGACCGACCGGATCGGCGGCGATCGGTTTACCCGCGACGACCGCAAACTGGTAAGCGCCGTGGCCAACCAGATCGGTGCCGCGGTAGAGAATGCCCGGCTGATCCAACGAGACGCCCAACAGCAGCGGCTTCAGCGCGAGCTGGAGCTTGCCCACGATCTTCAGCTCAAGCTCCTGCCGTCTCCGTCCGTGCTCCAGGGGGACGCCGAGGTGGCTGCCCGATGCCTTCCCGCAGATTCGGTGGGCGGCGACTTCTACACCTTCAGTCGTCTGGGTAGGGGCAAGGTGGGCGTGATGCTCGGTGACGTGGCCTCCCACGGCTTCTCGGCTGCGCTCGTCATGGCTCTGGTCATGTCCGCCGCCGGCATCCACGCGGCTACCTCGACGACTCCGGACGAGACCCTCACCGCGCTGCTCGAAAGTCTCTCCGCCGAGCTGGCGCGGACCGAGATGCACTTCAGCGTGTTCTACGGGATGCTCGATCCGGTTGGCCGACAGCTGGTCTATGCCAGCGCCGGGCATCCCCATGCGTTCCGGGTCCCCAGGGCCGGCCCGCCCCAACGGCTCGAAGCAACCGCGCCACCGCTCGGACTCGCGACAGCCGAAAGCATTGAGCGGCGGGAGGTGCCGTGGTCGTTTGGCGATGACCTACTGGTCCTCTGGACTGACGGTCTGGTCGATGCGCGTAACGAGTCGGGTGAGGCCTTCGGAGAGCAGCGCCTGCTGGATTGCGTCGGCAAGCTCCGCGGGAAGGCTCCCGAGGCCATAGTGAGCGCGGTGTTGAACGATGCGGAGGCCTTCGGCTCCCGTCCCACGGACGATCGCACGCTCCTGGTCCTCCGGATCTAGCGTGCCGCATGCGAAGCGCCGGCTGGGACAGCACTTTCTCACCGATCCCAGGCTGCTCGCGCGAATCGCCGATGCGCTGGAGGCAGGCCCCGCCGACGTCGTACTGGAAGTAGGACCCGGGTTGGGCGGGCTTACCGCCCCGTTGCTCGAGCGCGCAGGGCGGGTGATCGCTGTCGAGAAGGATCGCGAGCTGATCCCGGTGCTGAAGGCTCGGTTCCCCCACCTGATTCTGATCGAAGCAGACGCCCTCGAGCTCGACTGGCACACCCTCGCGCAGCCGGGCGAAGCCGGCCTGCTGGTCACCGGGAACATCCCCTACAACATCACGTCTCCCCTGATAGACAAGGCGCTGCTGCCACCACGCCCCCGCCGCATCGTCTTTCTGGTCCAGAAAGAGGTCGCCGACCGGGTAATCGCCGGGGCCGGCACGCCCGCGTACGGAGCGCTCAGTATCGGCGTACAGTCGGTGGCGCGGGCAGAGCGCCTGTTTACGGTGTCGGCGGGTGCGTTCAAGCCCAGGCCAAAGGTTGATTCGGCGGTCCTTCGACTCACGCCATTGACTGAACCTCTCATCTCCAATCAGGAGCGGGAGAGCTTTCGGGTGCTGGTGGTTGGCCTCTTCGGATTCCGCCGCAAACAGATGCTGCGCGGGCTGCGGGAGTTCACCGGTTGGGACGCCCCTCGTGTGGCCGATCTCCTGTCCGCCGCCGGTGTTCCCCAGACAGTGCGCCCCGAGGTGCTGAGTCCGGCGGAATTTGTGCAATTACATCGAACGCTCGTTGACGGGGGATGGAGCATGCGGTAGCTTTGTGAAACATTTCACATAAATCAGGGTGAATGCGCAAAGTCGCCGAGTCCACCGTTCGCCGCCTGTCGCTCTACCTCCGTTTTCTGGAAGAATTCGAAGGCCAAGGGATCGGCACCGTCAGCTCCGGCGCACTGGCATCGCGGGGCGGCACCACCTCGGCGCAGGTTCGCAAAGACCTCTCCTTTTTCGGCTCCTTCGGCAAGCGGGGACTGGGCTACCCGGTGCCGGAGCTGGCCGACCGGATGCGCGACATCCTGGGCCTGAAGCGCCGCTATCGGGTAGGGATGATCGGGGCAGGGAAGATCGGCAGCGCGCTGGTGCAATACCGCGGGTTCAAGCAGCGCGGATTCGACATCGTGGCCATCTTCGACAGCGACCCCTCGAAGATCGGCAGCCAGTGGAACGGCCTGACGGTGCAGGACATCGACACGCTGGAGCGGGAAGTCTCCCGCCAGTCGCTCGACATGGCGGTGCTCGTGATTCCCGGCGACGTAGCCCAGGCGGTGACCGACCGGCTCGTCGCCCTCCACGTGAAGGCCATCCTCAACTTCGCTCCGGTACAACTCGCGGTTCCCGATGACGTGGTGGTGAAGACGGTGAACCTGGCGCTCGAGCTGGAAACCTTGAGTTACGCGCTGGCGAATCGATAGTCCTCCTGGGGCGACCCTTCGCTCCGCTCAGGATGACAGCGTGATTCGCGACTGGCCCTTGGTCTAGCACCCCGAATAGTTTGTTGTATGTCCGTTCATGTCACCTCTGAGATCGGGGCCCTGGAATCGGTGCTGGTGCACACCCCCGGGCGTGAGCTCGAGGCGGTGACGCCGGGCAACCGGGCCGACTACCTCTATGACGACATCATCGATCTGGAGATCGCGCAGCGGGAGCACCGCCAGTTTGTGTCGGTTCTCAAGCGGTTCGCCCGGGTCCTTCAGGTGCGCGACCTCCTCGGCGAGATCCTGGAGCAGCCGGACGCGCGCGATTACCTGATTACCAGGACCATGGATGTAGTGCCCTCGGATGCCTTCGCGCAGCGGCTCAGCGCGCTGCCGGCCGAGGAGATCGTGAACATGCTGATCGAGGGCACTGAGGAGGAGAGCGGACCCATCGCGCAGGCCCTCAACGAGGTGGGGTTCGCCTTCCCGCCGCTGCCGAATCTGTTTTTCCCGCGTGACATCGGAATGGTCGTTGGGGAGCACGTGGTGGTAGGCGCCATGCGCCACGGCGTACGCTGGACCGAGGAGCTCCTGATCAACGCGCTGTTTCGCTTTCATCCCGAGCTGGCCAATGCCGGCATGCTATACGACGGGTCGGAAGAGCGGCGCAGCAACTACACTCTCGAGGGCGGAGACGTACACTACCTGCGCCCCGACCTCCTGGTCGTAGGCTTCAGCGAGCGGACCTCCCCGGCGGCGCTGGATCAGCTGTGCGAGACGGTTTTCGACCACGGAGTGGTTACCGACGTTCTCGTGGTCGTCATGCCGAAGACACCGACCGCGATCCATCTCGATATGATCTTCTCCCAGGTTGACCACCAGCTGTGTGTGGTCTATCCCCCGTTTTTCGTGGGGCCCGAGCGGCTGGCGGTGCTGCACCGGCGAAAGGGAACCGACGGCGTGCGTGAGATGCCCAACTTCTTTGCCGCGCTTCAAGCGGTGAATCTGCCGCTGGAGCCGATCTTTGCCGGAGGCGAACGGCGCATCAACCAGGAGCGGGAGCAATGGAGCTCCGCCTGCAACTTCCTGGCGGTGCGGCCCGGCACGGTAGTGAGTTACCGCCGGAACGACGCGACTCTCTGCGCACTGACCGACGTTGGGTTCCGGGTAGTGCCGGCCGTCAACTTCCTGGCCTTCGATGACTGGACCGACGCGAAGCATCGCACCGTGATCACCATCGAAGGGAGCGAGCTGGCGCGGGGCGGGGGCGGCCCCCGCTGCATGTCGCTGCCGCTCCGGCGGGCCCCGCTATGATGGGCACCTCAGCCTATCCCGACAGCACCTTGCTCGAGCGGGTGATGGCCCAGCTGCGCGTGAGCCCGCGCACGCCGTTGACGCTGTGTCATGAGGTGCTCGGTCTGCTCGGGGCTCCCGCGGCGATATGCGATCGTGTTGCTATCGCCCTGCTGGGTGCCGATCCGAGGGTGCGGCAGCTGGAAGACGGTCGCTGGGGGCTGGTACCCGAGGCTCAGGGCTCGCCGCTGCTGGACGACTGCGCCTTTGCCGTGGTGGACGTGGAGACCACCGGCGTCCGGTCGGGGTACGGCGACCGAATCACGGAGATCGCGGTTGCGGTCGTCCATGGCGAGCGTCGCGAGATCGTGTTCGAAACACTGGTGAACCCCGAGCGTTCGATCCCTCGCGCGGTTTGCGCCATCACCAACATCACCAACGAGATGGTGCGTAACGCGCCGCGGTTCTCCGAGGTTGCCGAGCGCCTGCTCGCTGCGCTCGCCGGCCGGGTGTTCGTGGCTCATAATGCCAGATTCGACTGGAACTTCGTCAGCGCCGAGCTGCGTCGTTCTCGCGACCTCACGTTGGATGGCACCCGATTCTGTACCGTACGTCTGGCGCGCCGGCTGGTTAAAGGAGTGCGCTCTTGCGGGCTGGACAATCTCTGCCGCTTCTTCGGATTTCGAAATGAGGCTCGGCACCGGGCGGGCGGCGATGCCCTGGTGACCGCGGAGCTGCTCTTCCGGCTGCTCTCGCTGGCGCGGCAGGAGGGAGCCCGGACGCTGCAGGATCTCATGGTGATCGAGGCGCGGCGCTACCGTCGTGGCCGCCGCCGAAAACGATCCGCCATGCCCACGGAGCCGCGGGCGGACTCGTGCCAGGAGGAATTGACGTGACCCTGCTTCGGTCGTTCAAGGTCGGCGGGCTTCGCTGCCACACCCTGGAGGGAGGCCGCCAGCATCTCGACGGGGGCGCCATGTTCGGGGTGGTGCCGCGGATGCTCTGGCAGACCCGGATCGAGCCCGACGAGCGCAACCGGATTCCACTGGCCATGCGCTGTGTGCTGGTCGAGCATGACGATGGACTGGTATTGATCGATACCGCGCTCGGCAACAAGGAGGATACCAAGTTCCTCGACATCTACGGGGTGGAAAACCAGGGACTCGAAGGCGCCACTCAGCTGGAAGACGCACTCGCCTCCGCCGGATTTCTGCCCCGCGACGTGAAGTGGGTGATCAACACCCACCTGCACTTCGATCATGCCGGGGGCAATACCACTATGGATCCCGAGCTGGAGAACGACCCGCGACGCCACGTCCGTCCGGCCTTCGTGAACGCCACGTACGTCGTGCAGCGCGGCGAGCTCGAATTTGCGCGCCACACCAACGAGCGCACCCGCGCCAGTTACCTGCCACACAACTTCGAGCCGGTCGCGGCCGCCAACCGCTGGCGTTTGCTGGATGGAGACGCAGATGTGCTGCCGGGAATCTCGGTGCGACTGACCCCCGGTCACGTGCCGTTTCACCAGGCGGTGATGCTCCGGGACCGGGGAGACACCGCGCTATTCGTGGGCGACCTGTTTCCCACCGCGGCGCACTTGCCGCTGCCGTGGATCATGGGATACGACCTCGAGCCGCTCCGCACCCTGGAGAGCAAGCGGACAATCCTTCAGGAAGCGGTTGCCGGCGGCTGGCGCCTGATCTTCGAGCACGACCCAACGGTGGCGATGGGAACACCGGTCCGGGATGGCAAAGGCGTGGTGCTGAGCGATGTCACGCCCGCCGCCGAGCCTGCCAACGTGGTATCTGGTTGACACTTGCCTCGGTGCTGACTAGCTTCTGCACCTTGTGAAAGCGGGGAATCGAGTTCCCCCACCCTGAGCCTGCCGGCACGATGCCGCAGCGCAACCGGGTCCTGGCGTCGGAGCGAATCGGGTGGCACGCGCCACCGTGGGCTTCGTGTCGTGGGCATCCGGTCATCGCCGGGTGCCCTTTTTGGTTTTTACGTTGGAGGCACGAGCTGGCCACGAACGATCGCGACAAGCGAATCCGCGTTAACCGCATGATCCGGATCAGCCCGGTGCGTGTCATCACCGCAGCCGGTGAACAGCTCGGGGTTCTGCCAATCGAGGAAGCCCTCGCGGCCGCCCTGGAACGCGGATTGGATCTCGTGGAAGTAGCGCCGACCGCCCGGCCCCCCGTCGTCAAGATCATGGATTACGGGAAGTTCAAGTTCGAAGAGGCCAAGGCCGCGCGCGCGGCCAAGAAAAAGCAGCACATCATTCAGCTCAAGGAAGTGAAGTACCGGCCCGGAATCGATGACCACGATTTCGACTTCAAGACCCGCCACGCGCGGGAGTTTCTGGGCGACGGCAACAAGGTCAAGGTGACCATGATGTTTCGGGGCCGTCAGATGGCCCATCTGGAGCTGGGGAAGGCGGTGCTCGATCGCGTGGCAGCCAACCTGGCGGACGTCGGCAAGATCGAGTCCGATGCCAAGCTCGAGGGGCGGAACATGACGATGGTCATCGCGCCGAAGTAGGAGGGCGGTAGATACAACGGCGGTAGACACAGCGGCGGTAGACACAGCGGCGGTAGATACAGCGGCGGTAGAAAAGAGGCGGAAGATTTACCGCCCGAGACGAGCGCAGCGAGGCGAGGATACCGCCTTTACCGCCGCTTCACCTACCGCCTGAGACGAGCGCAGCGAGTTGAGGAGATAAAATGCCGAAGATGAAGACCAAGCGTGCCGCTATGAAGCGCCTGAAGAGAACCGGAACCGGGAAGCTCAAGCGCTGGCATGCCAATCACAGCCATATCCTGACCAAGAAGTCGCGCAAGCGGAAGAATCGGCTGAAAAAGCCGGATCTCGTCAGCTCGGCGGATTTCCCTCGCGTCAGCCGTCTCCTCCAGGCGTAAGGATATTTCATGCCCCGCGTCAAGAACGGCGTTGCCCACCACGCTCGCAAAAAGAAGATCATGGAGGCCGCCAAGGGTGCGCGTGGTGGCCGGAGCAAGCTCTACAAGGCCGCCAAGGAGACGGCCGAGCGCGCCATGCGCTATGCCTACCGCGATCGCCGCAAGAAGAAGGGTGAGTTCCGTGCACTCTGGATCACCCGGATCAATGCGGCGGCGCGGATGCAGGGGCTGAGCTATAGCCGGCTCATGGCCGGGCTGCGGAAGGCGGGTGTCGAGATCAACCGTAAGGTCCTGGCCGATCTGGCGGTGCACGATATCGACGCCTTTGCCAAGATCGCCGAGATGGCCAAGAGCGCCGACCAGAAATAAGATGTGGGCCCGAACGGCCCACTCACTTGTCAGCCCGGATGGGGCCGTTCGCACTGGGCGGGCGGCCCCATCGCCGTACCCCATCACTATCTCCGAGCCTGATGCCCACTTCAACCGGCTATCCCGAACTCGATGCGCTGCTACCCCGGCTGGACGGGGTAGCCCGCCTCAGCGTGGACCAGCTCGCCTCCGAGCTTATTGCCGTGCTGGGCCGCAAGAATGGGGCACTCACCGAGGCCCTGAAATCGGTGCCGTCGCTCCCGCTCGATCAGCGGAAGGGGTATGGGGCCGCCGTCAATCAGCTTAAGGCCAGCTTCGAGGCGGCATTTGCCGCCCGACGGGAAGTCCTTGTATCGGAGCAGCGCGGCCGCGAGTCGGCCGAGATCGATCTCACCATGCCGGGCCGCCGACGGAGCGGCGGCGGCGAGCATCCGGTAACCCGGGTGGTGGACGAGATCGTCGAGATCTTCCGCGGTCTCGGCTTCACCGTAGCGGTGGGCCCGGAGGTCGAGACCGAGTGGTACAACTTCACCGCCCTCAACTTCCCCCCCGACCACCCGGCCATGGACATGCACGACACGCTGTACGTGGATGGCACGCCGATCGAGGGCAAGCAGGGTGGCCGACTCTTGCTGAGGACCCACACATCTCCGGTCCAGATTCGGGCCATGCTCGAGTCGTCCCCGCCGCTGCGGCTGGTCATCCCGGGGCTGGTCTACCGCAACGATCCGTTCGATGCGTCACACGCACCCGCTTTCTCCCAGATCGAGGGCCTGGCGGTCGACGAGGGAATCTCCTTCGTGGATCTGAAGGCCACGCTGGTCCATTTTGCGCACCGGTTTTTCTCGCCCAGTACCAAGGTTCGTTTCCGGCCCTCGTTCTTCCCCTTCACTGAGCCATCGGCGGAAATGGATGTCGAGTGCCAGCTCTGCCATGGCAGCGGATGCCCGGCGTGCAAGGGGACCGGCTGGATGGAAATCCTCGGCTGTGGCATGGTGCATCCTGCCGTGTTCGAGCAGTCCGGGGTCGATCCAGAACGGTACACCGGCTGGGCCTTCGGCATGGGCCCGCACCGGATCACGATGCTGCGGCATGGCATTCCGGACATCCGGCTGCTGTATGACGGAGATATGAGGTTTCTCGAACAGTTCGTGCCGGGTGGTCAGCGGGGCGGCGGGACAGCGGGGCAGAAGTCGTGAACGTTTCCCTACGCTGGCTCGAGGATTTTTTCCGTCGCCGTCTCGACGTCAAGGATGTCACCGAGCGTCTAGCCATGCTGGGCGCCCCGGTAGATGCCGTGGAGCCACTCCATGCCGGCCTCGATGATGTGCTGATCGGCCTGGTCGAGGAAGTGCGCCCGCATCCCAACGCCGATCGCCTGCGGGTCTGCCTGGTCAACGACGGTAGTACCGAGCGGCGGAACGTGGTGTGCGGCGCGGCGAATGTGACGGCGGGACGGAAATACCCCTTCGCACCGATCGGCGCCACGCTGCCGGGGGGCCTTCGGATCGAAAAGCGGAAGCTCAGGGGTGAGACATCGGAGGGCATGCTGTGCTCCGCCCGGGAGCTGGGCCTCGGTCAGGATGGCGATGGGATCTGGGAGCTCGAGACCGAAAGTGTCGCGGGCACCCGGCTGCTGGAGGCCATTCCGGTCGACGACCACCGGCTGATAGTCGACGTGGGCCCCAACCGCCCCGACCTGTTGGGACACAAGGGGATTGCCCGGGAGCTGTCTGCCTCGTACGCGGTGCCGTTCCGCCTTCCGGTCATTCCGGGCTCGTCCACGATCGAGGTACCGCCAGTGCGGCGAGTGGGCAACAGCGCGGAAGTCGGTGGCGTCCGGGCGGCAATCGAGGACCTCGAAGGCTGCCCCCGGTTCCTCGCCGCCGTGGTAAAGGGCGTGAAGATCGGTCCGTCTCCCGACTGGCTGGCCCGCCGGTTGGAGTCGGCCGGTGTTCGGTCGATCAACAACGTGGTGGACGCCACCAACTACGTCATGTTGGAGCTCAATCAGCCGATGCACGCATATGACATCGCCCGGCTCCGGGGGCCGGGCGTGGTGCCTCGGCGGGCCCGCGAGGGCGAGACCGTGGTCACCCTCGACGGCGTGGAGCGCAAGCTCACACCGGAGATGACGGCGATCGCCGACGACGGGGGCGTTATCGGGATCGCCGGTGTGATGGGCGGCAGTGCCACCGAAGTGACCGCCGAGACGGTGGACCTCTTCCTCGAGTGCGCCTACTTCACCCCCGCTGGTATCAGGCGGACCCGCCGCGCCCTGGGGCTCTCCACCGAGGCGAGCTACCGCTTCGAGCGGGGCATCGACCGATGGGGCGGCGTCGAGGCGCTAAGACGATGCATCGAGATCATCGGAGCAACCGCAGGGGGCGAGCTGGCCGGGCCACCGGTAGATGTGGGGCCGGGGCCGACAAATGCGCCCCGTATCTTTCTCCGCCCGGCGCGGGTGAATCAGGTCCTGGGCATAGAGATTCCCTGGCAGGCGGTGGAAGGCTACCTCGTTGCCATCGGCGCGACCCTCGTATCCAAGCCGGAGGATGGGCGCATCGCGGTCGAGGCGCCGAGCTGGCGCCCCGACCTGCTGCGTGAGGTAGACCTCATCGAAGAGGTGGCGCGCCTGCACGGCTACGAGAAATTTCCGTCCGACCTGCGCCCCTTCCGACCCGGCCTCCTGCCCGACGCACCGATCGAGCGAATTGCGTCCGAGGTGCGACGCGGGCTCGCGCGGCAGGGCTTTTTCGAGGTCTCACCACTGCCGACAGGGCCGGCGGACGGCGCGGAGAGCGTGCGCCTCCTCAACCCACTATCGAGCGCGGACAACCACCTGCGCAGGCGCCTCCTCCCGGGGTTGGTGCGCCTGGTGGAGGGCAACTGGGCCAACCATGTCGCCGACGTCCGCCTGTTCGAGGTCGGCACGGTCTTCATCGCCGCGGGCGCCGGCGCGCGGCCGCGGGAAGAGCGTCACATTGCCGCAGTGCTGACCGGTCACCGGGAGCCTCCGCACTGGACCGGCTCGGGTCAGGACCGCTTCGATTTGTGGGATCTCAAGGGACAGTTCGAGGCGGCGGTCGCTCTGGCGATTCCTGAGGGCGCGGTGCAGGTTGAAGGGTCCGAATGGATTGCCCGGGACTTCGAAGGCCGCACCGTCGGCCGCGCGGGGCCGGTGGCGGCCGATGCGCCTCCCTGGGCAGCGCCGCTCTTTGGCTTCGAGCTGCTGCTCGATCCGGCACCGCGCCTCCCGGCGCGATTCGCGACTCTCCCCTCGACGCCGTCGTCCGACCGGGTGCTGGCGCTCCTGCTCGGAGAAGCCACCAGGGTGGGGCAGGTCGAGGGGCTACTCAAACGTGTTGGTGGCGAGCTGCTCGAGTCGGTCCTGGTCGAGAGCGACTACCGGGGACCCGAGCTGCCCGCCGGCCGGCGCAGCGTCGCGTTCCGACTCAGCTTCCGGGCCGCCGACCGCACATTGCGCGACCCGGAAATTGACGTTATCGAGGCCCGTATGCTCGCCGCGCTGGCAACCGAGCTTGGCATCCAGCGCCGCGACGCAGGCGTTCAAAGGGGTGGAGAGTGAGCGTATACCACTACGAGCGGCCCGACCAGAAGGCGATGGCCGACCTGGAGCAACTGCTGCACCATCTGGCGGAGGAGCTGGCCGGCTGGCGGCGGCGGACATTGAAGGCGGAGGCTGAGCTGCAGGAAGTTCGCGCCAACGGGGGCGTGCTGGCGGGACCGGAGCTCAACCAGTCTCGCCAGCGGGTGATCGAGCTCGAAATGGAGAATCAGGCCTTGCGACAGCGCATCGATGGCGCCAAGGAACGGCTCAAAGCCTTGACCGGCCGGATCACGTTCATGGAGCAGCATGGCGGGGGCAACGCCGCATGAGCACCACCAAGAATGCGGTGCGAGTCATCATCGGCGGCGAGGAGTACACCGTGCGCTCGGAGCTGCCGCCCGAGTATACCCGCGAGGTAGCCGCATACCTCGATGCGGCGCTGAAGCGGGTTCGGGACAGCCTTCCCATGGTCGAGACCCAGAAGGCAGCGATACTGGCCGCGCTCTCCATTACGGACGAGCTCTTCCAGTCCCGGCGCGGCGACCGCGAGGTCGCCGACCGGCTCACCGCCATGGCGGACGATCTGGCGCGGCTTCTCCCACCGGCCAAGCGCGGTACTCGCGCAGCCTCCTGAGGGGAGAACCATAATGCCCGAGTCTCTCCTCCTGCCGGTCCTCGCGGGAATTGCCGCCGCGCTTGCCGGCTCCCTCCTGTTCATCCTGCTCTACACCCGCAATCAGCGGCGCAGCGCCACTGGTATTCTCACCGTTGCCCGGGCGGACGCCGAGCGCATCCGCTCAGACGGCCAGCGCGACGCCGAGGCAGCCAAGGCCGATCTCCTCCTCAGTGCCAAGATGGAAACCCTCAAGCTGCGGGAAGAGCTGGATCGTGAGATCCTCCGCCGCCGTGAGGAGTGGGACCGGCTGGAGCGCCGGGCCGAGGAGCGGGCTCGGACCCAGGACCGGAAGCTGGAGGAGATCGATCTCCGGGAGCGTGGATCGGCTCACCGCGAGGAGGCGCTGACCCAGCGGGAGCTGAGCCTCCGAAGCCGGGAGGGAGAAGCCGACCGGCTCGCTCAGGAGCAGCGGATCAAGCTGGAGCGGATTGCCGGATTGACCGCCGAGGATGCGCGGCGGGAGATCCTCCAGCGGATCGAGGACGAGGCCCGGGGTCAGGCATCTGCCCTGGTGCGCGACATCAAGGAGCAGGCGCGCCGCAGCGCCGACCGCGACGCGAGACGTATCATCTCCATGGCGATCCAGCGGCTGGGCGCTGAGCACACCGCGGAGAGCACGGTGGCTGCCGTCGCCCTGCCGAGCGACGAGATGAAAGGCCGCATCATCGGGCGCGAGGGGCGGAACATCCGCGCCTTCGAAACCGCCACTGGAGTCGACGTCATCATCGACGACACACCGGACACCGTGATCATCTCCTGCTTCGACCCCATTCGGCGCGAAGTGGCTCGCCGTTCCCTCGAGGCCCTGATTGTTGACGGCCGCATCCATCCGGGCCGGATCGAGGAGATCGTCGTGAAAATGAGGGCCGAGCTGGAGACCCAGCTGGTCGAGCTGGGCGAACAGGCAGCATACGACACCGGCGTCCATGGGCTGCATCCGGAGATGATCAAGCTGATCGGCCGGATGCGTTACCGTACCTCCTACGGCCAGAACATTCTCGAGCACTCGAAGGAGACCGCTTGGCTGGCCGGCACGATGGCCGCCGAACTGCACGTCGACGTTCTGCTCGCCAAGCGGGGCGCACTGCTGCACGACGTGGGCAAGGTGCTCACCCACAACAGCGAGGGAACACACGTCGAGCTGGGTGTCGAAGTGGCGCGCAAATATGGGGAGAGCGCGGCGGTGATCAACTGTATTCAGGCTCATCACGACGACGTGCCGCACGAATCTACCGAGTCGGTGCTGGTCCAGGCGGCCGACGCTATCAGCGGCTCGCGGCCGGGCGCTCGGCGCGAGGCCTTCGAGAGCTACGTCAAACGGCTGACCCGGCTGGAAGAGATCTGCAATGCGTTCCCCGGTGTGGAGAAGAGCAACGTGATTCAGGCCGGACGCGAAATTCGGGTGGTGGTCACCCCCGACCGCATCGATGACAGCGCCGCTGCGCAGCTCTCCGAGTCGATCGCGCGAAAGATCGAGGGCGAGCTCCAGTATCCCGGGCAGATCAAGGTAGTGGTGATCCGGGAAACCCGCGCGGTAGATTTCGCCCGGTGAGCGCCCGGGTACTCGACGGCGTGGCGATCGGAAAGGCAATTCGAGAAGAAGTCGCCGCCGAGGTGGCGCGGCTGAGTGGTACCGGGCGAAAGCCCGGACTGGCCGCCGTGCTGGTGGGAGAAGACCCGGCCAGCGCGGTGTATGTCCGATCCAAGGGCAAGGCCTGCGAGGAAGCCGGAATGCATTCCGTGACGCTCCGGCTGCCGGCCGAGACCTCCGAAACCGAACTCCTGGCGACGGTGGATCGGCTCAATACGGACCCCGCGATCCACGGGATACTGGTCCAACTACCCCTGCCCAAGCACATCAACAGCGAGAAAGTGCTGCAGCGGATCGATCCCGGCAAAGACGTGGACGGATTCCATCCGGTCAACGTCGGCAAGCTGGTCACCGGCGACAAGACCGCGTTTCGGCCTGCCACCCCCTACGGCGTGCAGCAGATGCTGATTCGTTCCGGCGTCGAGACGAAGGGGGCGCACGCCGTCATTGTGGGCCGCTCGAACATCGTGGGCAAGCCGATGGCCAACCTGCTGATTCAGCAGGGGCCGGGTGGCGATGCCACGGTGACCGTGTGCCACTCGCGCACCCGCGACCTGCCGGCCGTGACACGCCAGGCCGACATCCTGGTAGCGGCCATCGGCAAGGCGGAATTCGTCACCGCCGACATGGTCCGTCCCGGCGCCGTCGTCATCGATGTGGGGATCAACCGGGTGGACGACGCGTCGCGACCGAAGGGATACCGTCTCGTGGGCGACGTCGCCTACCAGCCGGTGGCGCAGATCGCCGCCGCGATTACTCCGGTCCCAGGAGGCGTTGGTCCCATGACCATCGCCATGCTGCTCCAGAACACGCTTCAGGCTATGAAGCAGATGGCAGCCGACTAGCCTGAATCCATCTATGACCTTGTCGCTCCCTCTGAATGTTCCATCGGTCTCGGATCAAGTCTGGTCCGTCGGCCAGCTCAATACCGCGATCAAACAGCTGATCGACGGCAGCTTCCCGCCCATCTGGGTGCGCGGGGAGGTGCTGCAGTGCAAGGTCTGGTCGAGTGGGCACTGGTACTTCACCCTGCGCGACGGGCGGAGCCAGGTTCGCTGCTCCATGTTCAAGCTGAACGCTTCGAGGGCGGGGAAGCCGCCGGCGGATGGAACCGAGGTCTTCGTGCTGGCAAAGCCGGGACTGTACCAGGAGAAGGGTGAGTTCCAGCTCGTCGTCTCCCGTATGCTGCCGACGAGTGCGGTGGGCCAGAAGCAGCAGGAGCTGGAACGGGTGAAGACGCTTCTGCAGCAGGACGGGCTGTTCGATCCGATACGCAAGCGTGCGGTGCCGCTTTATGTCAGCACCATCGCTGTGGTGACGTCTCGCGATGGCGCCGCGCTGAAGGACGTGGTGACGGTCACCCGGAAGCGCTGGCCCTGCGCCCGGATCCTGTTCGTAGGGGCACGGGTCCAGGGCGATGGCGCCGTGGCGGACCTGGTGCGCGCCCTCAAGCTGGTGAACCGGCTTCCCGGCCTCGATCTCTGCATTGTCGGCCGGGGTGGCGGAGCCCGGGAGGACCTCGCCGCGTTCAACAGTGAGGCTGTGTGCCGCGCCCTGGCCAACGTCCGGGTGCCTACCATCTCCGCGGTCGGGCACGAAATCGACATCTCCCTGACCGATCTGGTGGCCGATCATCGGGCTGCCACTCCTTCCGCCGCGGCGGAGCTGGCGGTGGCCAACCGGCGCGACGTGCTGCGCCTGGTCGATGATCTGTCGGTCCGCCTTGCATCTGGGCTCACTGGCCGCACCCGGCTGGCGGCCTCGCGGCTGGCCCGCAGCAGTGACCGGCTGCACGCCGGGATGCAGGGAGTGCTCGACGCCCGGCGGAATCTGGCGGAGCGGCTGGCGGCCCAGCTCGATGCCCTGAGCCCGCTCCGGGTGCTCGGTCGTGGCTATGCGGTGCCGATGAACGAGGCCGGCCGGGTACTCAAGCGACGGGAAGATTTCGTCAAGGATCAGGGCTTTCGACTGCGGGTGGCCGACGGCGACGTTCGGGCCCGGGTGGAGTGATCGATATGCCCAAGACTGAGCCTGCTTCGTCCCCGCCGGCCCTGGCCGATGAGCTGGCCCGACTGGAGGAGATCGTCCGCAAGCTGGAGGCGGACGACGTCGAGCTTGATACGGCGCTGCTGCTGTTCGAGGAGGGCATCGCCCGGCTGAGGTCGGCCCGGGAACGGCTGGGTGCGGCCGAGCTCAAGGTGCAGGCGGTGCTGGAGGAGGCGGGTGGTGACCTCAGGCTGACCGATCTCGATGCCTGAAGCCGCTTCGGCGGCGGCGACGGATCTGCTGGCGGAGGCGAGAGACCGGACCGACGCGCTTCTCATTGGCTGGGCCAAGCGCCTGGAGCAGGAGATAGGCGGACGCCAGGGTCAGGCGTTGTCCTATGCCCTCCGCACACCGGGCAAGCGGGTTCGCGCCGCGCTCCTCATGGCGGCCTACCGCGCGCTTGGTGGCCGCTCTCCCGCCATCGCCGGCGTCGCCGCGGCGGTCGAGACGGTGCACACCTACTCGCTGGTGCACGATGATCTCCCGTGCATGGACAACGACGACCTCCGTCGCGGCCGGCCAACCACGCACCGCGCCTTCGACGTGGCCACTGCCACCCGGGTGGGCTTCCTGCTCGTGCCGGTGGCGGCGCGCCTTCTTGCGGTGGCCTCGACCGAACTCCGTCTGCCCACGGCCACACTTGGCGCAATGGCGGGAGAGCTCTTCCAGGCCGGTGGGATCGAGGGAATGGTTGGAGGACAGTGGCTCGACCTCGAAGCCGAACGGCGGAGACTGCCTCTCCCCGAGCTGATCGAAGTGCACCGGGGCAAGACCGGGGCACTGATCCGGGCGGCGTGCACCCTGGGTGGCCTGGCAGCGGAGGCCAGGCCGGCCCAGCTGGAGGGCCTCTCTGCCTATGGCGAGGACATTGGGCTGGCGTTCCAGATCGCGGACGACATTCTCGACGCCACTGGGACCAGCGAGGAGCTGGGCAAGCCGGCCGGCCGCGATGCCCAGCTGGCAAAGTCCACCTATGTGGTTCTGCTCGGCATTGACGGAGCCCGAGCGGAGGCCCAGAGACTGGCTCAGAGCGCGGTGGCCCACCTCGACCAGGCGGGTGTGCCGTCGGGGGCACTTGGGGCTCTGGCCGGGTATATTGTAACCAGAAGTTCGTGACCACAGCGGGGCGGCGGGGCAGCGGGGCAGCGGGGCAGTGCATGCCGACGGTCGAAACTTGTTGGTGTGCTGTTAGCCGCCCTGCTGCCCCGCCGCCCCGCTGTCCCGCCAACCCCTGCTGACATGCCCCTGCTCTCCAGCATCCACGGCCCCGACGACCTCAAGCGCCTCCGCCGCGACCAGCTTCCCGAGCTGGCCCAGGAGGTCCGCGATCGGCTCATCGAGTGCTGCTCCATCACGGGGGGCCACATCGGCGCCAGCCTCGGCGTCGTTGAGCTGACCATTGCGCTGCTCTACGAGTTCGAGTCGCCCGCCGACAAGATCGTCTGGGACGTGGGCCATCAGGCGTATGGCTGGAAGCTGCTCACCGGTCGGGACGAGTCCTTTCCTACCCTGAGGCAGCGGGATGGAATCTCCGGCTTTCTCAAGCGGAGCGAGAGCAAGCACGACCATTTCGGGGCCGGCCACGCCGGTACCGCCATGTCGGCCGCGCTCGGCATGGCTACTGCGCGCGACCTCAAGGGCGAGCAACACAAGGTGGTTGCCGTGGTGGGCGACGGCGCACTTACCTGCGGCCTCTCCTACGAAGGGATGAACAACGCGGGCCATTCCGACCGCGACATCATCCTGATCGTCAACGACAACGGAATGTCCATCTCGCCCAACGTCGGGGCCATCAGCAAGACGCTGGGTCGCATCGTGGCCGATCCGAGAACCAACCGCGTGCGCGAGCTCATCAAGGGGCTGACCCTGAAGCTGGGCGGTGTTTTCGGCGACGGCGTGGTGGACTTTGCCCGCAACGTCGAGGAAAGCGTCAAGAACCTGTTCTCGCCCGGCATGTTTTTCGAGGAGCTGGGCTTCCGCTACTTCGGTCCCATCGACGGCCACGATCTGGGCAAGCTGTGCGATACGCTCAAGTTCGTGCGCGGAATGAGCGGCCCCCGGGTCATCCACGTCATGACCCAGAAGGGGAGGGGGTTCTCCTTCGCCGAAGACAACCAGGAGAAATGGCACGGCCTCGCCGCGTACGATCCCGTCACCGGAGAAGCCCGCAAGAAGTCGAGCGGCCCGCCGGCATGGACCCAGGTATTCGGTGAAGCGCTGACCGCGCTGGCTGGCGAGCATCCTGAGGTCGTGGCGATCACGGCGGCCATGCCCTCGGGCACCGGCACCGGGATCTTTCAGAAGAAGTATCCCGAGCGCTTCTTCGACGTCGGCATTGCGGAAGGACATGCCGTGACCTTCGCCGGGGGCCTGGCGACTCAGGGGATCCGGCCGGTCTGCGCCATCTACAGCACCTTCCTCCAGCGCGCCTACGACAACGTCATTCACGATGTAGCGGTGCAGCATCTGCCGGTGATCTTCTGCATGGACCGGGCAGGGCTGGTCGGCGAAGACGGACAGACTCATATGGGGCTGTACGATATCGCCTACATGCTCGCCGTCCCCGGCATGACCGTAACGGCGCCCAAGGACGGAGATGAGCTAGTCGGCCTCCTGCGCACCGCGCTGGCGCACGATGGACCTTTCAGCACCAGGTACCCTCGCGACAAGGCGCCGGACGAGCCGCGTCCGGCTGCCGAGATCGCGCCGATCCCCTACGGAACATGGGAGCAGCTCAGGCAGGGGAAGGACGTGGCGATACTGGCGGTGGGCACGATGGTGCTGCCGGCGGTGGACGCGGCCGAGATACTGGCCCGTGACGGTATCGACTGCACCGTGGTGAACTGCCGTTTCATCAAGCCGATGGACACGGCGATGCTCGAATCCCTCGCGCAGCAGCATCAGATCATCGTCACGATCGAGGAGGGCACCATCGTCAACGGGTTTGGCTCGTACCTGGCCGAGACCCTCCAGACCACCCATCCGGAAGTACGGGTGGTGGCGCTGGGCGTGCCCGACCGACTGATCGAGCAGGCGCCTCGTGCCGAGCAGCTCGAGGGTTTCGGGCTGACGGCCTCGGGGATCGCCCGGCGCGTCACTGCCCTCCAGCACGAAGAGACGCTCGAGGCCAGATGAACGTCGGTGTCGTCGGCAATCCGCGGTATGGTGACCTCAAGGGCGTGCTGGAGCAGGTGGCCATCGCGGCGCCCTATCGCGGGATCACGCTCTATAGTGAGCCGCGCCTGGAGTCGTTCTGGAACCGGGACGTCCCCTCGTTCGACTCGGTCGACCTCGACGCGCTGATCACCTTCGGCGGCGACGGCACCTTGCTGCGGGGTGCCCGACTCCTCGGCGGGCGCGAGACACCGATCCTCGGGGTGAACCTCGGCCGGGTCGGCTTTCTGACAACCGGGACCCGCGAGACGCTGGATGCAGCACTGGAAGCGCTGGTAACCGGGAAGTTCGAGATCGAGCGGCGTCAGGCGCTTCGGGCGGCCATTCGCGATGCGGAGGGCGAGACCCGCTCGACCCAGATGGCGATGAATGATGTGACCGTCCATAAGGGCGGAGTGGCCCGGGTAATCCGCGTTAACGTGTTCATTCAGGGCGACAACGTCGGCCCCTACAGCGCCGACGGGATCATCGTTGCGACTCCCACCGGCTCCACCGCGTACAGCCTGAGCGCGGGCGGCCCGATCGTCGTGCCCGGCGTCGAGGCCATCATCGTCACTCCGATTGCTGCCCACACCCTGGCGGTTCGGCCTTTGGTCGTTCCTGCCACCTACCGGATCGTGGTCGAGCCCATCGCCGGTTGGTCGGACGATCTGCTGGTCTCGGTCGATGGCCAGACAGGTACCACTCTGGCGGCGGGCGAGTCGGTGGATGTGTGTCGTGCCGACCATCGCGTCTGTCTCATCCGTCTGGGCGGTGACGGATTCTTTGGACGGATGCGGCAGAAGCTCCACTGGGGCGATCTGTCGGGAAGACAGCAGAGCTGATCGGGGCCATGCTCACCGAACTCCGGGTCCGAGACCTCGCCACCATCGCCGACGTCACCCTTCAGCTGGGTCCCGGCCTGAACGTGCTCACTGGCGAGACCGGGGCGGGGAAGTCGATGCTGATCGACGCGCTCTCGTTGCTCCTGGGGGAGCGCGCCGCCGGGGGCAGCGTACGTCCGGGAGCCGCCAAGTCGGTAGTCGAGGGTGCTTTCGAGGGGATCGATGCCCCCACCCGCCACCGGATCGAGGAGCTGGGGCTTGACGTAGATGACGGACGCGTCGTGGTGCGGCGGGAGATTTTCTCCGAGGGCCGCTCTCGGGCCTGGGTGAACGGAAGCCCTACCACCGCCGCCGTACTCTCCCAGCTCGGGGCTCTCCTGGTCGACCTCCACGGACAGCACGAGACCCAGTCGCTGCTGCATGCCGAGGCGCAACGAGAAATCCTGGATGCCTTTGCCCACGCCGGGGCGGACCGGGGCGCCGTGGCAGAGGCCTACCTCGCGGTCTCCCAGTTACGAGAGGAGGAGGCCGGCCTTGCGGCGCGCCGGGACGAGGTGCGTCGGCGAAGCGATTATCTACGGCATGTCGCGGACGAGATCGACGCCGCCGGGATAAAGCCTGGCGAAGACGAGATTCTCCAGCTCGAATCCCGCCGCCTCAGCCAGGCGGGCACCCTGGTGGAGCAGGCGCAGCGGATCGTCGAAGCACTGGAGGGCGAGGCGGGAAACGCGCTGGGCGCGCTGGGAGTGGCGGATCGGGCGCTCACCGGTCTCGAGAAGCTCGATCCCAGCGTGGGCTCCTGGCGTGAAATGCTCGACGCCGGTTATGCCAATCTATCTGAGCTGACCCGACTGGCCGGCGAGTACGCCGGCTCGGTGCAGGAAGATCCCGAGCGGCTGGCGTTGGTCGAGCGGCGGCGGGATCTCCTGTCTCGCCTGTCGGGGAAATACGGCGCCACACTCCTCGATGTGCTGGCGACTCGGGATCAGGCGGCGGAAGAGCTGGATCTGCTGGATACCGCCGACACCGATCTTCGTGGTCTCGCGGCCCGGCGAGTGGCGGCGGAAGGTGCCTTGCGCACCGCTGCCGGCGCGCTCGGCGCCCGACGGCGGGAAGCAGCAGACCGTCTGGTGCGCGGGGTCAGCCGTCTGCTGCCGCAGCTGGGCCTGCCGGGAGGAAAGCTGTCGGTCGCCCTTGTCCCTCTACCCGAGCCCGGGGCGCACGGACAAGAGAACGTGCAGCTCAACGTGCAGCTCAACGCAGGACTCGAGGCCAAGCCTCTCGCCAAGGTTGTCTCCGGTGGCGAGCTCTCGCGTCTCATGCTGGCCCTGAAGGTGGTCCTGGTGAAGCACGACGCCATCGCCACACTGGTTTTCGACGAGGTTGACCAGGGGATCGGCGGAGAAACCGGGGCCCAAGTGGGCGCGGCGCTCGCCGAGGTGGCGGAGCGACACCAGGTGCTGGTGATTACCCATCTGCCACAGATCGCTGCCCGGGCGGACGGGCACCTGGTGGTGTCGAAGCAGGCGCGTGCCGGGATCGCCACCAGCGACGTCCAGGTGATGCATGGTGAGGACCGGGTCAACGAGATCGCACGCATGCTGGGAGACACGGAGGGGGATGCGGCCCGCCGGCACGCGCAGGCGTTGTTGCGGACTCCGGCGGTGGCTAAGCGTCGTTGAGTCCGCTACCACAACCCGAAATACATCTTCAAGCTGGCCTGGACTCGGTGCGTATTGGGCACCAGGCCTTTCTTCGATCGTAGCACCCGCTCGTAGCTCCAACTCGCATCCACCGGCAGGCCTGAGCCTCCGGGCCGGAACCTTCCAGGGTTGGAGTAGGTGAGGCCCCCTGACAGCAGCGTCGCGTTGGCGGCCATTCCCTCGGCAAGTACGCTCGGGTCTATACCCGGCAGCGCCTCCGCGGGCGATGCATACGTGACCTGGTCCGCGGTCCGGTTCCAGTATTGTATGCCGGCCTGCAATGCGAGCGTACGGGCGAGACGGTAAAACGGCCGCACATCGATCGAGATGATATCGCCCGGATTTCGCCGCACCAGCGCCGCCAGTTCTGGTCCGACGAACGGCTGGCTGGGTGGCGCGACTCGCGCAGGGACACTGGAGGGCAGCTGCCGCACGTAGGTCCCCGCGAGGCGCGCCCCAAAGGCGCCGGCGCCTATGTCGGTGACCAGGTCGACCTGGATATCCGTCTGCCCATCACCGGTGCCGATGTCGAGTGGTCGATCGGGCTGCTCGCGGATTCCGGTGGGGAACCGCACCAGCCCCGACAGGGCGGCGCGGAACCCGCCGCGCCGGCGGCCACGATCCCACCGATCGACCAGCGTGAGCGCCGCGCCGGCTTCCGCATCGCCCCGGAAAGTGACCCGGGACTCCCCGACCCGAAGAGCCAGCGGACCCGAGAGCAGCTGCCTCAGTCCATCGTCCCCCAGCGGGTCCGCCGGAAGCACCGGGTCTGCGGCGAAGCCGGGCACGCTCAGACTGGAGGCGAGGGTATTCTGCAGTCCTTCGATGCGGGTCAGAACTGCGGCACCGGTTCCGCTGGTTGCAGTGGGAACCACCGGCGACGCCGTTGCGGGATCCGCCAGCAGTCCGAACAGGTCCGACCGCAACGCGGTGCCTTCGGCCAGCGTGGCCTCGGCCAGGGCTCGCTGCGCCGGATCCGCGTTGTAGTCGCCGGTGGCGAGCTTACTGCTCAGCGTGGACAGCGCAGCGTCGAATTGCTGAAAGAAGGGGAGCTGGCCGGTTTCGCCGGGATTGAGGCCTGCGTCGGCAGTGGCGGGGTTGAGTGCAAGTGTGGACTGCACCCTGGTGCGCACCAGTGGAATGCGTCCGAAGATTGTGATCCGGTTGGTAAGGCCGAGTCCCAGGCCAAACGTTCCCTTGCCGACATCGGCCAGCACGTCGCTGGTTAACGCGCCTAGATTGAGCCGGTAGCCCGGGTTGCCTATCACCCGGCCAATTCGGGCGTCGGCATCAGCCAGGCTCTGGATCCGGTCGCTGCCCAGAGCCGGACTGCTGAGGTCGGCCCCATAGCCTTCGCGCACACCGTCCCGGAACCGCCGGTCGAAGGTCTCGAGTGACCCGCCGAGCTCGATTCGGACCGTGCCCCCCGGCACACCGACGGGAGGAAGCTGCGCCCACAACCGCGGCGGCATCACCAGGCAGGCGATAATTCCAAGGCGACGCACACAATGCCCCACAGTACCTCCCCAGAGAAGCCATTCAACTCGACACGCCTGTCGCCGGCGAGGCTGGCAACTTCGCTGTTTACGTCGACCTTTGCTACCCGGCCCGCGGTGGTGGCGTCGGCACCCGGGCGGGTGAATCTGCTCGGGGAGCACACCGATTATAACGGCGGTCCCGTCCTGCCGGTGGCGCTGGAGCGGCGGACCGCAGTGGCCGCCCGCGCGGCCCAACGCTGGGCCTTCCTGTCTGACGCCGATGGGGAGCTCCACGGGATCGATATCGACGCACCGCCGCGAGCCGCCTGGACCGACTATGTCGTGGGCGTGGTGCGAGAGCTCAGGTCGTTGGGGGCCGCCCCGCCAGGAGCGGAGCTGGCGCTGAGCACCAACCTCCCGTTGGGCGCCGGCCTCTCATCCTCCGCCGCGTTGACCGTGGCGACTGCCAAAGCTCTGAGCCTGCTGGCCGGGAAGCGACTCTCGGCAGAGGCGCTGGTCGAGGTGGCGTTCCGCGCGGAGTATCACCAGGTGGGCGTTCGCTGCGGCAGAATGGATCAGACCATCTCGGCGCACGCAGAGAGAGGCTCCGCGCTTTTCTTCGAGACGGCAAGCGGCCTGCTGCACCCGGTTCCATTTCCCGGCCGGCTGTGGATCATTGAGACCGGCGTGTCCCACCGGCTCACCGGTGGCGCGCTCAACGAGCGGCGGCGTGAGTGCGAAGAAGCGCTGGCATTCTGTCGCGACTGGCGTCCCGGACTCGCGCACTTGGCGCAGCTGTCTCCAGGCGACCTGCCGGAAGTCGGGCGCCGGCTGCCGCCGCCCCTGGTACCTCGGGTGCGGCACGTGGTGACGGAGACGGCCCGCACCCGAGGTGCCGCGGACGCTCTAGCCGCCGGCGATCTGGCCATGCTGGGCCGGCTACTGGTCCAGGGACACGAGTCGCTGCGAGTGGATTATGAGTCCACCATACCGGAGGCAGATTTCATTGTGACTTCGGCGGTCGAGCACGGTGCATTCGGTGCCAGACTCACTGGGGCAGGCTGGGGTGGAGCAGTCGTGGTGCTGGCGCCGGCAGAGCGGGAGGCCAGGATCGTGGCCGAGGTCGGAGGCGATTTTCAGCGGCGGTACCAGCGGCTGCCGGTCACCTGGAGCACGCGTGCGGGGCGCGGTGTCCGACGGGAGACGATTCCGGAGTAAGACGGTATATTTGCTCACCCACGGCCCGGGTGGCGAAATGGCAGACGCAAAGGACTTAAAATCCTTTGGGGGAAACCCCGTGCGGGTTCGAGTCCCGCCCCGGGCATTAAAGTCCTTCCAATCTGTACTGTAACTGTCCTGATCGCCAGCTGTTTCAGCGGAGAGATGTTCAGAGGAGACTTGGGTTGCGTCCCGAATCCAGGACCACCACACCTTCATGCGCATTCTCACCCTGTGTTATGAATTTCCCCCACTCGGCGGCGGCGGCTCCCGGGTCGTCTCTGGGCTGAGCCGGGAGTTGGTGGCTTTGGGACACCACGTCGAAGTGATCACGATGGGGTTTCGCGGCTTACCCGCGGAAGACCTGGTTGACGGCGTCCGGGTCCACCGGGTGCCCTGCCTCAGGTTCTCTCGCTCGGTCTGTACGCCGGCGGAGCAAGCGTCCTATCTGTTCGCCGCGCTCCCCGAGGCGCTAGGGCGTACCCGGCTGGGTCGCTTCGACGTCAACCACACCCATTTCATCTTCCCCGACGGAGTGCTGGCTCGAGTACTCCGTTGGCGCAACGGTCTGCCGTACGTCATCACAGCGCATGGTTCCGACGTTCCTAGGTTCAATCCTGACCGTTTCAAGACCCTCCACAAGGTCCTGGCCCCCGCCTGGCGGAGGATCGTGCGGCAGGCCTCCAGTATCGTGGCACCCAGCGAACGCCTGGCAGGACTGATCCGAAGCCAGGCTCCAAAGGTGAATCCGATCCTGATTCCCAACGGAATCGATCCCGATCTCTACCGCTCCGACTGCCCCAAGGCTCGACGGATCCTGGTTGTGAGCCGGCTCTTCGAACG
>Ga0180121_10000118_pt1 | contig 27515 bp, 25 predicted proteins | sample AntDrymUQ5402106_2_FD_129676 | JGI IMG/M metagenome (GOLD analysis project Ga0180121, IMG submission 129676) | Polar desert sand microbial communities from Dry Valleys, Antarctica - metaG UQ540 (21.06) (version 2) (version 2) | ecosystem: Environmental > Terrestrial > Soil > Desert | place...
TGGTTCTGGCCCTGGTTCTGGCCCTGGTTCTGGCCCTGGTTCTGGCCCTGGTTCTGGCCCTGGTTCTGGCCCTGGTTCTGGCCTTGGTTCTGGCCTTGGTTCTGGTTCCGGCCCCGGTCCTGGCTGCCTCGGCCGCCCTGACTGCGGGGGCGGTCGTGGTTGCGGTCTCGGTCCTGGCCGCTTCGGTTGTGATCGGCGTTGCCGTCTCGATCCTGGTTGCGGTCGCCCTGGTCGACGACGCGATCGGGAGTGTCGTCGGCTCGCGGGGCTGACCGGTCCTCGTCGCCCCCGCTGCCGCTCACTTCCTCGGGCGCACGGTCGTCGGGACCCTCCGCCACAGCGACACGTCCTTCCGGCGGTGGAGACGAACCTTCGCCTGCACCGTTGCCACCATTGTTCACGATGGCGTCGATCAGCCCGGACTTGCGCAAACGCTGTGTGCCCTCGATGCCCATCTCCTGGGCGATGCGCTGCAGCTCGGGGATGAGCTTCTGCTCGAGGGCGCTGCGATCGGTCGTCGTATCCATGAGATCTATGCCTTTCCGTTCAGGTCGTGCTCGAGCGTCTGCCAGTCGGCCATGAACTTCTCGAGGCCGAGGTCGGTGAGTGGATGCTTGACGAGCTTGCGGAACACGTCGACGGGCATCGTGGCGATGTCGGCGCCCGCCTCGGCCGCCTCGACGACGTGCATCGGATGGCGAAGCGACGCCGCCAACACGTTCGTCTCGTATCCCTGCACGGCGTAGATGTTGGTGATGGCGCGCAGGGCGCCCATGCCGTCGCTCGCGACATCGTCGATACGCCCGATGAATGGCGACACGATGTAGGCGCCGATCTCCGCTGCAAGGATAGCCTGCGCCGGCGAGAACACGAGCGTGACGTTGACCTTGATGCCGTCGTCGGTGAGCCGCTTCCCGGCTGCGAGGCCGTCGGGCGTCATCGGCACCTTCACGACGGCGTTCGGAGCTTTCCGCGACAGTCCGACCCCTTGCTCGTACATCGCCCCGGCTTCGGGCTCCGTGGTCTCGAGCGAGATGTCGCCCGACACGGTGTCAAGGATCTCCTTCCAGACCACGTCCGGGTCCTGGCCTTGATTGGCGATGAGCGAAGGGTTCGTCGTGACGCCGGAGAGCACGCCCCACCGGTTGATCTCACGGATCTCATCGATGTCGGCGGTGTCAAGGAACAACCTCATACGGTGCCTCCTACGGTGTCTCTGCCTGTGTCTTCGGCTGTGTCTTCGGGTGTGTCTTTCGGCTATGTCGTGGGTGTGGTGGGGGTTGTGGTTGCGAGTCGAGCGCCTCTGCCGCCTCTCGGACCTCGATGGCCCGCTGCGTGACCCGCTCCATCACCAGGTCCATCACGGCGGCGATCGCCTGGTCGAAGCTGTAGTTGGGAAGCACGGGCACGCCGTGCGACAGCGCCTGGCTCTTCACGTATCGCTGTAGACGGCGGATGTTGTCGAACCCAGCCGTGTACCGCTCGGCGGGTCGCGACGCGACGGCATCTTCGCGCGTGGCGAAATGTGAGAGGTGCCGCCCTTCGTCTTCCACACCGAGGATGAACGGCACCGGAAGGATGCGGCCCTGTCGCGACTCCAGGTCGACGAACCCGGGAACGATGTGCGCGCCCTCGATCACGATGCTCGTGCCCTCGGTCGCCGCGCGTTCGATCAACGCGTTGATGCCCACCGCGACCGCGGCGGTCTGCTCACGGAAGCCGAGCAGCAACGCGTCCGATGTGGTGCCCGGCGGCTCCCGCAGCGCCTGATCGGCGTGGAACGACGACGTGTGCAGGGTGGGCATAAGCTCGGACGAGAGCATCGAGCGCATGACCTCGCGGATCGCGTCGGTCGCCACGACCCGCACGATGCCGAGCCGTGCCGCGAGCTGCGTCGCGATCGTCGACTTGCCGACGCCTGTCGAGCCTCCGATGAGGATCACGAGCGGCACATCGAGCCGCTCCACCTCGCGCCAGCGAACGAAATTCTTCGCGTACCGCGCGCCCGCGAGCTCGGCGATCACCGAGAGCGCCAGCTCGGCGATCTCATCGGAGGTCACCGAGGCCAGACCTTGATCGCGAAGTCGGTCCTCGATCGCCTCGGCCACCTGGTAGGCGCGGTAGGGCGAGAGGCCGGTCACCATGACCTGTGAGGCCATCAATCCCTTGGAGAACGGCAGGCCCGGCTCGCGGTCGGTGATGATGATGTGGGGCGTCTTCGGTTCCTTGTGGCTCTCAGGGGAGGCCTCTGGTCGCCCCTGAGGCACGCTCGTCGTCATGGTGTCTGTCACGTCTGCGGGTTGGCTTTCGGTTGGGTTCATCGGCTCACTCATGGGTTCGTTCCCGATCAGCGCCTCGCTGCGTCGCGAGGTCGATCACCGCACCCAGGGCCGTCTCGAGGTCGATCGACCCTTCGATGACCACGGCACGGTTGTCCATGAACACGACCTCCGCCCCACGGCCGAGAGCTCGTTCGACGCCGATGTCGACGGCGGCGGCTTTCAGCTCCGTGAGGAGGACGTCGTAGCCTTGGGCTGCGTCGAGGTCTTCCGCGAAACCGACCCGATCGGCCAGCTGTGCGCTCCACCCCACCACCTGACAACGGGAGGCCTTTCGCAGGTGCTCGACCTGACGAGCGGCGACGCCGCTGGGGGCGGTGGTAGCGAAGAACACCCGCGCATCGCTGACATCGGCCAAAGGGACCGGGACGAAGTCGGTGATCGATAGCTGCGACTCATCGAGGTACCGAAGGACGTGGGATCGCAGTGCGGAGAGATTCTCGGACCCGGCGAGCGGGCCGTTCACCATGGTAACAACCACCAGGTCCGACCGCAACAGCCGGTATGGCCCGAGGTAACCCCCGACGTACTCGGCCGGCGCCCCGGCCGCCACCACGAGCACGCCGGCATCCCATGGCACCGGCGGCACCGCAGAGCCGCTGCCTTCGAGCACGACCAGGCCCGGGCGGCGTGCCGCCGCCAGCTCCGCTGCCTGCCGCACGTTGGTGACATACGGCGCCCCGGCGAGACCTCCCCCCGCCCGGCGGGCACCGATCGTGGTGACCCCCGTGGTGAGCGCATCCTCCAGGTAGTCGGAAGCAGCATGCTGCCCGTCGCGCACTAGCTGCACCAGGCTGTCGAGCGTGACGCTTCCAGCCTCGGCGATCTGGGGCTCGGCAGGCCCACCGCGACCCATCGCCACCACGACCGGATCGACGCCGCGGCGCGCGGCGAGCCGTGCGACCTCGCCGCTGATCGCGGTCTTGCCCGTGCGCTTACCGGTGCCGATGACCGCGAGCGTCGGGGCGTCGATGGGCGGCCCCTCCACGGGCGGCACGAACTCGAAGTCGGCACCCGCATAGCGCACACCCCTCGTCAGCGCCACCGCCGCGAGCTCCATGCGCTCGCGATACCCGAGCACCGGTTCGTCGGAGAGATCGAGCACGACCTCTGGACGCCACGACACGATCGCGCCGGCGAGCGCGGCCATGCGGTCGTCGCCGGCCGCGAGCGTCGGCACCCCGATGTCGGGCAGCTTCGTCGGGTCGATCTTTTCGGTCCCCCCGACGAACACGGCGCCCACGACCTCGTGCCCGCGTTCGGAAGCCGTCTCGACGGCCCAGCGCGTCACGGGCGGGTAGTGCTCGCCGTCCACGAGCACGACGGTCCGCATCGCGTTGGGAGATCCCTTCTGTGTTCCGTGGCTGTTTCGCGGATGATCGCAGTGATCGAGCGGTCTGCCGGCGGTCCTCGCTAGTCGCCGACCGGCACGGTGCGTTCCTGCACCGGGGACTCGTGCTCTCGGTGGAACTGGTCGCCTGCCAGCGAGAAGTGCGTCATCACGTGGCTCTCGCCGAACGGGAAGCGGCGCAGGATGCGCACCTGCCCGTCGTCGAACTCCAGCACGTTGTAGCAGGGTTTGGTGTAACCGCGCACGCGCAGTGACGACACGGTGCCCGCGTTCGCGACGTACATGTTCTCGAGGCGCCAGACGTACGGCACGTGCTTGTGGCCCGAGAGCACGACCTGCACTCCAGCGTGGATCAGGACCTCGAGCAGGTCACCGGCGTCCATGACGGTGCTGCGCTCGCGCCCCGTGCCCGGGATCGGGAGCAGGTGGTGGTGCAGCACGAACACCTTGAGCTGCGCCGGCTCCTCGAACTGACGCCGGATCCAGTCGTAGTGGACCCGGCCGACCTTTCCTTCGTTGAGGTCGGGCTCGCTCGAGTCGATGCCGACGATGCGCACGCCCTCGACGTCGTGAGACCACATGCGCGGCCCGATCAGATCCTCGAAGTGCAGGTAACCGACGTTGCGCGAATCGTGGTTGCCGGGCACGGTGAGCATCGGGGCCTGGATGCGCTCGGCGTAGGCGACCCAGTTCTTGTACTCCTGTCGGTAGCCCTCTGCCGTGAGATCGCCGCTCACCACCACCACGTCGGGACGCATCTCGTTGAGCTCTGCGATCACCCTGTTCATGAGGTTGGGCACGAAGAATTGCGAACCGACATGTGGATCCGAGATGTGGGCGATCGTGACCACGGGTGATGCCAGTCTAGTGGCGTGACGGCCTCTGAGGCGGAAGCCGGACACCTCACGTGCCCACAACCTGACTCCTGCATCCGTCGGCATGGGACGATGCTTCCAGCGATGACATGGCTCGACGTGCTGCTCGTGATCCTGCTCGCCGTATCGATCTACTCGGGATACCGACGTGGCGCCGTGCTGCAACTCATGGGCATCGTCGGTCTCGCGCTCGGCGTCGTCGTGGGCGTGGGGCTGGCGCCCCGCGTCGCCGCGCTCGCGAGCTCGCGCACATCTGCCGTCGCGATGGTGCTCGGCACGGCGCTGCTGGCGGGAGCGATCGGCAACATGCTGGGCACTATCGTCGGAAGCCGGTTGCGCCGACGCACCCACGAGACCCCGCTCCGCACGGCTGATGCGGTCGGCGGATCGGTGCTGTCCGCCGTCGCGCTGGTGCTCGCCACATGGTTCCTCACCTTGAACCTCGTCGACGGGCCGTTCCCGTCGTTGGTGAAGGAACTGCGCGAATCCCGCATCGTGCGAACGCTGGAGACGGCCCTGCCGGCACCGCCGTCGCTCATCGACAGGGCTACTGAGCTGCTTCCGCTGCTCGGGATCGGCTCTGTGGATCTGCCCGGCGAGCCCGCAGGACCGGTCGACCCACCCACGCGGGCGCAGGTCAGAGCGGCGACCGCGGCCGCGCGGGGCTCGACGGTCGAGGTGGTGGGCGGCGGCTGCGAGCGCGGGTTCGTGAACCAAGGAACGGGATTCGTGGTGAGCCCCGAGCTGGTCGTCACGAACGCCCATGTGATCGCCGGCACCGCCGACCAGCGCGTGCAACTCGACGGCGCGGCGCTGACAGCATCGGTCGTAGCGTTCGATCCGGACCTCGATGTCGCCGTGCTCCGCGTACCGGGTCTCGATCTGCCGCCACTGCCGCTGCTGCAGGGCGAGGCCGCGCGAGGCGATGTCGGCGCGGCCCTCGGCTACCCCGGCGGAGGATCCCTGCGGTCAGACGACGCGGCCGTGCTCGACGTGATCAGACCCCCAGGCGTGGACATCTACGGTGAGGGCGAGGTGCGACGTCGCATCTACGAACTGCAGACCACCATCGAGCGGGGCAACAGCGGGGGGCCGTTCGTGCTGGCCAGCGGCGAGGTGGCCGGGCTCGTCTTCGCCAGCTCGGCCGACCGCGACGACGTCGGCTACGCGATCGTGACGGGTGCGTTCGAGCCGATCGTGCAACGGGCGCGCTTGCTCACCGCCCCGGTCGACACCGGCCCGTGCTCGATCGCGGTCTCGAGCTCGGTCTCGAGCTCGGGCTGATCCGCGCCTACGGGTCGACGACCTCAAACCCGGTCGCTCGAACGCCCACGCGCAGCACGGACCAGCCGTCCCCGAGCTCGGGCAGCTCGCGACCGTCGGTCTCGAACGCCAGCAAGGTCGGACCAGACCCCGACACGCACACCGCGATGCCCTCATCGCGCACGGCGTTGTAAACCTCTTCGACCTCGGGAACGAGTGCTAGGCGGGCGGCCTGATGGAGCCGGTCACGCATGGCCTCGGCGAGCAACGAGGGCTCGCGCGTGATCGCGTGCACCATGATGGCGGCGTGCGCCGCGTTGAAGATCGCGTCATCGCGCGACACGAACTCGGTCAGCGCCGCGCGCGCCTCGTGGGTCGCGACCCGCACGTCGGACGGCACCAGGGCGACGGGACGAACACCGGGGTGAGAGTCGAGCCGGCGTAAGGAGCCGCCGGGCACCGCGATCGTGAATCCTCCGAAGACCGCCGCCGCCGCGTTGTCGGGGTGACCCTCGATCTCTGCCGCGAGCGCGAACACAGAGTGCGTGTCGGGCCCGGGCGACGAGTCGGGGCCGTCGATCGACCGGTCGAACAGGCGGGACCCGAGCACGACGCCCGCGACCGCGGCGGCCGAGGACGACCCAAGACCGCGTTCCAGCGGGATCCGGTTCACACCGTGTACGCCGATCGGCGGCGCCTCCATCCCGTGTCGGACACCGACCCGGGCGATCGTCGTGCTCACCATGTCGCTGCCGTCGGTCGGCAGCTCGGTCGCACCCTCCCCCGCCCATGAGACGCCCGGCTCGGCGTCGGTGTCGAGGGTCACCTCGTTGCAGAGGTCGAGCGCGAGCCCGAAGCAGTCGAACCCCGGGCCGAGGTTCGCCGCGGTCGCCGGCACCCGAACCGTGATGCGCACGCGGCTAGAGCCCAAGCTCGGCCGCGACGGCGCCTGCGTCGGGCGCGACCGCGGGTGGTCGCGCCGCCCCGGAGATCGCCCATTCGGGATCCTTCAAGCCGTGGCCAGTCAGGATGCAGACCACGGTTGCTCCCCGGGGCAGTGAGCCTTCCGCTCGCAGGTTCAGGAGGCCTGCGATACTCGCGGCGCTCGCGGGCTCGGCGAACAGCCCCTCGTGCGCGACCCGGCGATATGCGGCCAGGATCTCCCGGTCGGTGACGGCGCCGATCGCGCCCTCGGACTCTGTGGCCGCTGCGACGGCCAGCTCCCACGACGCGGGGTTCCCGATGCGGATCGCGGTGGCGATCGTGCGCGGATCCTTCACCGGCTCGCCTCGAACGATGGGCGCCGCCCCTTGCGCTTGGAACCCCATCATCTGCGGCGGCTCGGCGATCACGCCGTCGGCGAGGTACTCCGAGTAGCCCATCCAATGGCTCGAGATGTTGCCCGCGTTCCCGACGGGCACGCAGTGCAGGTCGGGCGCGCGGCCGAGCGCGTCGGCGATCTCGAACGCGCACGTCTTCTGCCCCTGCAGCCGATAGGGGTTCACGCTGTTCACGAGCGTCACCGGGAAGCGCTCGGCCAGGTCCTTGGCGACCTCGAGCGAATCGTCGAAGTTCCCCTCGATCTCGAGCACCCTCGCTCCGTGCACGAGCGTCTGGGCCATCTTCCCGATCGCGACCTTCCCCTTGGGCACGAGTACCGCGCAGGTGAGCCCAGCCGCCGAGGCGTACGCCGCCGCCGATGCGCTGGTGTTACCAGTGGAAGCACATACGACGGCCTTCGCGCCTTCCTCGAGGGCCTTGGAGATCGCGAGGGTCATGCCGCGGTCTTTGAAGGAACCCGTGGGGTTCGTGCCGTCGAACTTCAGCCACACGTCGCACCCCGTCTCGTCGCTCAGCGAGGCGGAGCGCACGAGCGGGGTGCCCCCCTCGCGCAACGTGATCACCGGGGTCGCATCGGATACCGGAAGCCGGTCGCGGTACTCCTCGATCACCCCTCGCCACTGATGGGCGCCGGTCACGGCTCGTCGCCTTCCACGCGCAACACGCTCGCGACCGACCGCACCGCCGGGGATTCGCGCAGCTCCTGCAGGGTCTTCTGCAGCGCGCCTTCCTGCGCTCGGTGCGTGATGAACACGAGCGTGGCCTCGTCGCCGGCGCCTTCCTGCCAGACCCGCTCGATCGAGACGCCGTTGTGGGCGAAGTCGCCTGCGATCTCTGCGAGCACGCCGGGCCGATCCGCGACGTGCAGGTTGAGGTAGTACTGGCCTCGGGTGTCGTCCATGGGTCTGATGCGGCGCTCGAGCGCGCACGTGCAGCCCATCGCGCGGCCTCCGGTCATGCGGTTGCGCGCGGCGGTCACGAGGTCACCGACGACGGCGGTCGCGGTCGGGTCGCCGCCAGCGCCCGGTCCATAGAACATGAGTTGCCCCACCCGCTCGCCCTCGACGAAGACCGCGTTGAAGGCGTCACGGACCGCGGCCAACGGATGCGCGTCGGGAACCATGGCAGGGTGCACCCTCGCCGAGATCTCGCCGTCGTCGAGCTCGGCGATCGCCAGCAACTTCACCACGTAGCCCATGCGCCGGGCGTCGGCGATGTCGACCGCGGTGACGCCCGCGATGCCCTCGCGGTAGACGTCGCTCGCGACGACGCGGGAGTTGAACGCGATCGACGCGAGGATCGCGCACTTGGCGGCAGCGTCGAAGCCTTCGACGTCGGCGGTCGGGTCCGCTTCGGCGTAGCCCAGACGCTGGGCGGCGGCGAGCGCCTCGTCGAACGAGGTTCCGTGCTCGCTCATCTGGGTCAGGATGTAGTTCGTCGTGCCGTTCACGATGCCGAGCATGCGGCTGATGCGTTCGCCGGCGAGCGACTCTTTGAGCGGACCGATCAGCGGGACGCCGCCGGCCACCGACGCCTCGAACAGCAGGTCCACACCTGCGGCGCCGGCCGCGTCGAACAGATCTTTGCCCTCGGTCGCAAGCAACTCCTTGTTCGCGGTGACCACCGACTTCCCGTTGGCGAGGGCTCGCAGCAGCAGGTCCTTGGCCGGCTCGATCCCGCCGATCAGCTCGCAGACGACGTCGATCTCGGGATCCTTGACCATCGAGGCAGCGTCGGTGGTGAACGCTTCCGGCGGCAACGGCACATCGCGCTCGCGGCCGGGGTCGCGCACCGCGACCCGAGCGACCTGCACGCGGCACCCGGCTCGCATCACGATGTCGTCGGCATGGTCGTGCAGCAGCCGGATCGTCGCGGCGCCCACCGTGCCACAGCCCAGCATGCCGATCGCGATCGTGCGCTCACTCATACGTCGTCCCCCCGTGGCCGGGCCGGCGGGGCGGCCCGAAGGCCGGGACCTTCGTCGCTGCCGATCCAGGCGGCCATCAGTATCTCGTCCTCGTCACCGTAGGACTTGCGGGAATGTCGTGCGAGCCTTCCTTCTTGCACGAAACCGAACTTGCGGTAGAGGGCGATCGCCCCCGTGTTGTTCGGGTAGACCGACAGCACGATCTTGTCGACGCCGACCGAGCGCGCCCACCGGACGGCTTGATCCATGAGCGCGGTGCCGATGCCTCGGCCTCGGGCCTCGGCAGAGACGGCGATGCCGAGCGAGGCGACGTGGCGCGTGACGGGGTGGTCCTCGCGTTGGATGTACAGATGACCGACGACATGTCCGTCGGCGCCCACCGCGACGACCTGAGCTTCTCGATCGGTCCACCCGTGACGGAAGCGACGACGATATGTGCGGGACGTGCCGGCGACGCGCTCGGTGCGCACGTGACCTCCTTCCTCGACGATCGCGGTCCAGAACGCGAGGTAGGAACGAGCGTCGTGCGGGCGAGCGGGTCTCACGGTGATGCCGTCGATCGCCGGCATCTTCGGGGTGCGGGCGATAGCCACCTCGAGACGGTCGAGGTCGGAGTCGTCCTCGCGACGGAGCCACGAGGTGACCGAGCCGCCGTGCACCGAGACGACCGCGGGGCGTCCGACACGGTTGTAGGTGCTCGCAAGCGAATAGGTGTAGGCGCCCGTCGCGGCGAACGCGAGCAGGTCCCCGGGCCCAGTCGCCGAGGGTAGACGAACGTGCTCGGCGAGCGTGTCTCCCGACTCGCAGTGGCGACCAACCACGGCGAAGGTGGCGTCGTGAGAGGTCTCACACGGGTCATCCTCAGTCGCGCCGGTCGCGACCGGCGACGACGCGAGCGCGACCATGTGCGCCGCGTCGTAGAGCGCGGGCCGAACGTTGTCGCTCATGCCGCCGTCGACCGCGAGCAAGCGCCGCTCCCCCGCCACCGTCTTGGCCGCGACGACCCGGTACAGCGTGACGCCGGCATTCGCCGCGATCCACCGCCCCGGTTCCACGACGAGCGTGGGCACGTAGCCGCCGAGCCTGCTGACGGCGTCCTGCAGCCGTTCGACGAGTGCCTGCGCCAACGACTCCAGCGCAGGCGGGTCCTCGTCGAGGTACCGCACGCCGAAGCCGCCGCCGATGTCCAACGTGGGCGTGAGCGCACCCCTCTCGTCGTGCACCTGAGCAGCGAGGTCGATCAACGTGTCGAGGGTGCGCAGGTACGGCTCGGTGTCGAGGATCTGCGATCCGATGTGGGCATGAAGGCCGTCGACCCGCAGGCCGGGCATGCCCGTCGCGTGACGCAGGACCTCAGGGGCGGCCGACAGCGGCGTGCCGAACTTCGACGCGTCGTGACCGGTCGCGATCGATCCATGCGTCTCGACCTCGACCTCGGGCACCACGCGCAGCAGCACCGGCTGCACCCTGCCGGCCGCCCGAGCGAGCGCATCGAGGCGGCGCATCTCGTCGAGCCCGTCGGTGATCAGGAGCCCGACGCCGGCGTCGACGGCCAGCGCAAGCTCGTCGTCGGTCTTCGCGTTCCCGTGGAACACGACCCGCGACGCGGGCGCTCCCGCTCGCAAACAGGCCTGCACCTCGCCACCGGTTGCCGCCAGCAGGTCGAGCCCCTCGTCGAGCACGACTCGCAGCATCGCGTGCGCCGTGAACGCCTTGACCGCGTAGCACGCGCGCGGGAACGCCGCCCGCACCCGGCGGCATCGCGCCCGGACCTCCTCCTCGTCGACGGCGATCAGCGGCGTGCCGAAGCGCTCGGTGAGGCCGGCGGCGGGCACGCCCGCCAGCACGAGCCCTCGATCGTCGAAGGCCGCGTGCTGCGGCCAGGGGCCGCCCCACGCGCCATCAGTCATCGTCGTCGGCGCGCTCCATCGAATCCGGCGCGCTCACGCCGAGCAGATCGAGCAGGTTCGCGAGCACCTGTTTCGTGCCGGAGGCGAGCCACAGCCGCGCCTGCGTCAGCTCGGCGTCGTCCGACACGACCCTGTGATCGGTGTAGAAGCGGTGGAACCGCGCCGCCAGGTCCTGCGCCGCGTGCGCGACGCGATGGGGCGCCCGCAGCTCGGCCGCGTAAGCGATCAGCGCGGGCGCCTCCGCGAGCCCGCGGAGCAAGTCGGTCTCGGCCCCGGCCTCGAGCAGCGAGAGATCGACCTGCTCGATCGGCCGAAGCGCAACGCCCTCGCGCGACGCCTTGGCCAGGATCGACGCGATCCGCGCATGCCCGTACTGCACGTAGAACACCGGATTGTCCATCGACTGCCGCTTCACGGCCTCTATGTCGAAGTTGATCGTGGCGTCGTTCGAGAACAAGAGAAGATGGAAGCGTGTCGCGTCGACGCCCACCTCGTCGAGCAGCTCGTCGAGGGAGATGAAGTTGCCCGAGCGCTTTCCCATCGGCACCGGCTCGCCATCGCGCATGAACGAGACCCATTGGTAGATCAACAGCTCCAGCGCGCCCGGGTCGTAGCCCAAAGCCTTCGCAGCTCCCTTCATGCGAGCCACGTCGCCGTGGTGGTCGGCCCCGAGCACGTACACGAGGTGAGCGAAGCCGCGGGCGAACTTGTCGATGATGTAGGCGGCGTCGGCGCCGAAGTAGGTGTGCTGCCCGTTAGAACGCACGACGACCCGATCCTTGTCGTCACCGAACTCGGTCGAGCGGAACCACACCGCTCCCTCCGACTCGTAGGCGGCGCCCGCCTCACGCAGTCGCTGCACCGCGGCCTCGATCTCCCCCTTCGCGGCAAGCTCCGACTCCCGGAAGAACCCGTCGAAGGTGACGCCGAAGCGCTCGAGCGTCGCCTCGATCCACGGAAGGACGCGCGCGACGCCTTCGGCGCGCATGCGCAGGAACCGCTCCTCGTCGGGGAGGTCCGCGAGACCCGCGCCCTCGGTCTCGAGGATGTCGCGAGCCAGGTCCTCGATGTACGCGCCGTGGTAGCCGTCTTCGGGCACCTCGGCGTCGCGGCCGACGAGCTGCAGGAACCGTGCCTCGACCGAGGCGCCGAAGCGGTCCATCTGTCCGCCCGCATCGTTGAAGTAGTACTCGCGCTCGACCGACCATCCATCGGCCTCGAAGAGCCGGGCAAGCGTGTCGCCGATCGCGGCGTTCCGCGCATGACCGAGCGTGAGCGGCCCGGTCGGATTGGCGCTCACGAGCTCCACCTGCACGCGGCGTCCGTGCGGGGCCGCGCGTCCGTACCCCTTCCCCTGAGCCACGACGTCACGGAGCGCATCGTGCAGCCACTCGTCGGTCGTGAACAGGTTGAGGAAGCCAGGCCCGGCCACCTCGGCCTTCTCGAGGAAGGGAGCGGGGGGCAGCGCGTCGACGATCGCCTGTGCGACCTCGCGCGGGGGGCGACCGGCCCGCTTGGCGAGGCCGAGGGCAACGTTGGTCGCGAAGTCGCCGTGCTCGCGCTGCTTCGGCGCGAGGAGCTCAGGTGTGGGCAGGTCGCCGTCGAGCCCGAGCGACGGCGCGGCCGCCTCGAGGGCCTGCGCGATGAGCGCGACGAGGCGATCCTCGATCACGAGGCCTCCTCGGCGACGAGAGCCGAGCGAACCGTCGCGACCAGCGCCTCGGGGTCGAACGGCTTCGTCATGTACGCCACGACGCCAGGCAGATCGGCGCGCGCATCGTGGTCATCGGCGTGGGCCGTCAGCAGCACGACCGGCACGTTGGCGGTGGCAGGCACGTCGCGCAGGCGCCGGCACACCTCGTAGCCATCGATACCCGGCATGCTCACGTCGAGCACGATCGCGTCTGGCGCCGATGCGATCGCGCGGTCCACCGCCAGATCGCCGCGTCGCTCGGTCGAGACCCGGAAACCCTCGAGCCGGAAGTTCAGCTCGAGCAATCGCACGATCAACGGATCGTCATCGACGACGAGCACGTGCGGTTCGGGTGCCGGCATCGAACGAGGATACCGACCGTGCCTCCCGGAAGCGCCGCAAGGGCGGTTGTTAGACTCGCGCCGTCGCCCCCGTAGCTCAGGGGATAGAGCGCCGGCCTCCGGAGCCGGAAGCGCAGGTTCGAATCCTGCCGGGGGCACGAACGGCGATCCGCACCTACACCGCTTCCACGAACTCGGCCTGGGTGTGGGGTTTCGGTACCGACTCCCCGTGTGATCGGAGACTGTCGATGTGGAGCGGGACCGCTTCGCGCATCAGCTGTGCCACCTCTTCCCCATGAGCTCCTCTATGCCAGCCTGCTTCCAGATCGAGGACAACGTACCCCGCTCGACGTCCTTGCCCAAGCCGTGGACGGCAACGGTCACGGTGCCCGTCTTGACCGGATGACGATACTGCCGATGGCTTCCGGCCTTAGGATCTTCACACCCTCTCGAACCTTCACGCCCCGAAGCCTATGTCGAGCTGCCGACATGCCCACTCTCGGGAGTTCATGATGCAGGGCTTCGCGGTTCGAACCCCCGGTAGACCGTAGTTGTGTCGTGCGCTCTACTTCCGGTTCCGGTTGCACGACACCCTTCGGTACCCGCGGTCATCTTCGCGGCCTGCGCCTTCCCGCTCTACGGCCCACCACGCATGGCTGATGCAACCGCGACACCACCGGCGAACGCGCCGACGCACCGGACCGTACGATGGCGGCGATGAGCGATCCGCGCACGATGCAGGCGCCCTCGGGGTTTCACGAGGATCGCCCTCTCGAGCGCAGCGACCTGCACGAGGACCCGATCGAACAATTCCGTCGTTGGCTCGGCGACGCCGAAGCGGCGGGGGTTCCCCTGCCGAACGCCATGGCGGTCGCGACCGCCGACGCACGCGGACGCCCGAGCGTGCGGCACGTGTTGCTGCGGGGCGTCGACGAGCGCGGCTTCCAGTTCTTCACCAACCGAGAGAGTCGCAAGGGCCGCCAGCTCGCCGAGAATCCGTGGGCAGGTCTGGTCTTCTTGTGGAAGGAGCTCGACCGCCAGGTGCACGTGACCGGGCCGGTGAGCCTGCTCGGCGACGACGAGTCCGACGCGTACTTCGCGACCCGTCCTCGCGAGGCGCAGCTCGGCGCATGGGCGTCGGAGCAGAGCCGGGTGATCGCCGGCCACGACATGCTCGAGGCCCGCATGGCCGAGATGTCGAACCGATTCCCCGACGACGTGCCGAGGCCTTCCTACTGGGGCGGCTATGTCGTGCGCGCGGAGACGATCGAGCTCTGGCAAGGGCGCCACCATCGGCTGCACGACCGCTTCCTGTACACGGCCGAGGAAGCGGGAAGCGCCTGGCGCATCGAGCGCCTCGCGCCTTGATGCTGGCGGCGCCCGGCATCGTCGGTCGAGAGCCGCCAGGTCCGAACGATAGGCTTGCGAACCAGATGGACACCGTCGACAGCGAGGGAGACATCCATGTCCTGCGGCATGCCGTCGCCGACGGCATGCCGCAGACGGTCGCCGACCTCGAGCGGTTGGTGCGCATCCCGTCGATCGGCTACCCGGGCTACGACCCGGCGCACGTACGGGCCAGCGCTGAGGCGACCGTCGACATCCTGCGATCGGCCGGCGTGGGCGATGCGCGGCTGCTCGAGCTCGACGGCGGGCACCCGGCCGTGTACGGCGAGGTCTCCGGACCGCCCGATGCGCCGACCGTGCTCTTGTACGCCCATCACGACGTGCAACCCGAAGGCCCTGCCGACGAATGGCAGAGCCCGCCGTTCGACCCGGTCGTGCGCGACGGCCGCATGTACGGACGCGGCGCCGCCGATGACAAGAGCGGCATCGTCGTGCACGCGGCCGCCCTGAGGGCGCTCGGCGTGCCGGAGGGCCGCCCGCTTCCCGTGACGGCGCGCATCGTGGTCGAAGGCGAGGAAGAGTGCTCCACCGACCATCTGCCGGACCTGGTGCAGGGTCACGCCGAGCTGCTGCGGGCCGACGTGGCGGTCGTGGCCGACGGTGGCAACGAGCGCACGGGCGTGCCGACGATCGGCACCAGCGTCCGCGGCATCACCGACTGCCGCGTCACCGTGCGGGTGCTGCCGATCGCCCAGCACAGCGGGGCGTACGGCGGCCCGATCCCCGACGCGATCACCGCGCTCTGCCGCATGATCGCTACCTTGCATGACGACCACGGCGAGGTCGCGATCGAGGGCCTGCACCGCTTCGAGTGGACCGGCGCCCCGGTGACCGAGGAGTCGCTGCGCGAAGAGTCGCGTGTGCTCGATGAGGTCGAGCTGATCGGGTCGGGCACGGTCGCCGATCGGCTCTTCGCGAAGCCGGCCGTGGCGGTGCTGGGCTTCGACGCGCCCGGGGTTGCCGGCTCGTCGAATCAGATCGTGCCCGAAGCGTCGGCCCGCGTGTCGCTGCGGCTCGCGCCCGGCGACGATCCGGAGCGCGCTCGCGATGCCCTCGTCGCACACCTGCGCGCGGCAGCTCCTTGGGGCGTGCAGGTCGAGTTCGAGGCCGACGAGGCTGGCATGGGCTATCTGGTCGACACATCGACCCCCGCATACGCCGCGGCGAAGTCCGCGCTCGCCGAGGCGTTCGATCACGAGGTGGTCGAGATGGGAAGCGGCGGCTCGGTGCCGATCGTGCCGATGCTGGCAGCGACCTTCCCGGGCATGGCCGTGATCATCGTGGGGGCCGGCGACGAGCGCTCGAACTACCACTCGCTCGACGAGAGCGTGGACCTCGCGGACCTCGAGCGACTGGTGCTCGCCGAAGTCCTGCTCATCCGCAACCTGGGCGCCGCTGCTAGGTTGGTCACGTGAGCGACGACGCATCCCAGGCTCAACCGGGTCCCGAGCCCATCGTGGTCGAGGCCGTGCCCGTCGAAGGGCAACCGGCTGCCGCCTCCGGTGAGGGCGACACGCACAAGCCGGCGGAGACGATCACCGAGCCTGCCAAGCTGCTCCGCATCGCGAGCATGGTGCGCGAGCTGCTCGACGAGACGAGGCAGGCCTCGCTGGACGAAGCGGGCCGCGCCCGCCTCGCCGACGTGTACCACCGTGCGGTCGAAGCACTCACCGAGGTGCTCTCCCCCGACCTGCAGGAAGAGCTCGGCGGTCTGGCGCCGCCACTCGAAGGGGTACCGAGCGAGTCCGAGATCCGTGTGGCGCAGGCGCAGCTCGTGGGGTGGCTCGAGGGGCTGTTCCACGGCATCCAGGCGGCGATGTTCGCCCAGCAGGCGGGGGCTCGCCAGCAGTTCGAGGAGCTCCGCCGGCGCGGCCTCGTGAGCCACAACCCCCAGTCACCGGCCGATCAGACGCCCGATGGCCAAGGCCGAGGAGGCCCGTATCTTTAGCGCGGGTCGGGGATCGCAGCGGTTGTGGACGCAGCGCCGCTTCCTGCGCCCATGCCCGACCCCGCGTCGTCTGAGCCTCGCGCGAGCATCTGCGCGAGCAACACCGGCACGATCGTGACGGTCACGGCGATCAGGGCGACCACGTTGGTGACCGGGCGATTTCGGGGGCGGAACAGCACGTTGAAGATCCAGATCGGCAGGGTCGGGTCACTTCCCCGCGTGAACGTAGTAACGATGATCTCGTCGAACGACAGCGCGAACGCGAGCACACCGCCCGCGAGAAGCGCCGTGGCGAGATTGGGCAGGATCACGTGACGGAACGTCTGCCACCCTGATGCGCCCAGGTCGGCCGACGCCTCGACGACGTTCGGCGACATGCGTCGCAGGCGCGCCACCACGTTGTTGTAGACGATCACGATGCAGAAGGTGGTGTGTCCGATCACGATCGTCCATATACCGAGCGGTGGGAAATCAACGATGCCGATCGTTGACCGCAGCGCGATGCCTGTCACGATGCCGGGCAACGCGATCGGCAGCACGATGATGAACGCCAGCGCTTCGCGGCCAAAGAACCGCGATCGATACACAGCGCCCGCGAGCAGGCTTCCCAGCAGGATCGCCATGCTGGCGCTGACCGAGGCGACGAGCAGCGACAGTCGGAACGCCTGCCACATGTCCTCGCGTCCGAACGCCACCCGGAACCATTCGAGCGTCAGCCCGGGCGGCGGGAAGGTGAATGAGGATGACTGCGTCGTGAACGCGTAGAGCACGATGATCGCGAGCGGGAAGTAGAGGAAGATCATCACGAGCGTCGACGCGACCTTGAGGCCGAAGCCGGCGTCCGTGCTATCTCGGGTGATCATCGCGACCTCATAGGGACTCGAACGCCCCCGCGCGCTTCGCGATCGTGAGGTAGACGATCATGATCGCCATCGCGACGAAAGTGAACGCAGCCGCAAGGGGCGTGTTCCCCACGACGCCGATCTGGGTGAACACCTGTTGACCTAGATAGAACTCCGAGCTGCCGAACATCGTCGGCAGGATGAAGTCTCCCAGGGTCAGCGAGAACGTGAAGATCGAGCCGGCGATCAGTCCCGGCTTGGCGAGAGGCAACACGATACGACGGAAGGTCAGACCCGGCCGAGCTCCGAGATCGCTCGAGGCTTCCAGGAACGAGCCGGGCACACGCTCGAGCGCCGCCTCGATCGGCAGGATCATGAAAGGCAACCACAGGTACATGTAGACGATGAACAAACTGATCTTCGACGCGATCAGCGACGACCCGCCGACTACGGGCGCCTGGACGAGGGTGTCCAGCACGCCGTCAAGGCCGAGCTTGCCGAGCGCCCAGTAGAGCACGCCTCCACGAGCGAAGATCTGCCGCCATGCCAGGGCGCGCACGAGGTAGCTCGACCACAGCGGCATGAGTACGGCGAGGTAGAGGACGAAACGCCCCCGGCGCGTCGCATACCGGGCCATGTAGTACGCGAGCGGAAACGCTAGGAAGGCGCAGGCGACGGTCACCGCCGCCGCCATGAAGAACGTGCGCAGCACGATGTCGCGGTTGTAGGGCTCGAAGAGGTCTCGGTATGTGCTGAGGGTGAATGTCCGGTCGATCAGGCCGGTGAACTCCTCGATGCTCCAGAAGCTATTGACCAGCAGCCCGGCGATCGAGCCGAGGTAGAGACCCATCAGCCACAGCACGGCCGGCAAGAGCAGGAGCAGGAGCTTGCTCCAGGGGTGGCGGTAGAAGAACCCCGACACGCCTGCCATGAAGCCGTTACGGCGATCCCGTTGGCTCAGCGCCATGCCCGCACGCCACACAACGGCGAGAGGTGGGGCCCATCAAGGCCCCACCTCCGCGCATCGATCGTGGGTCGGCGGATCAACGCCCGCCGATCACCGCGACGTAGTTCGTGACCCATTGCAGATACGGCACACACACCTCACCGGAGTCCGGCGCGAAGCAATCGGACTGCGGTGTCCTCCAGAACTCGATCTGGTCGAAGTTCTCGATGCCGTTCGTGGCGCAGCCTTCCGCGCCAAGCAGGTCGTTGCCGTCACATGCGGCCGGCACCGACGGCACCGAACCGAACCACGAGGCGAGGTCGCCCTGCACCTTCGCATCGAGCGAGTGCTCCATCCACAGGTAGGCGCAGTTCGGGTGCGGCGCCTCTGTGTGCATCATCGTGGTGTCGGCCCAGCCGGTGGCGCCTTCCTTCGGGACCACCGACGAGAAGTCCTTGCCGGCCCCCTCGATGAAGTTGACCTGGAACGGCCACGATGAGCTAACGACGGCCTCCCCGTTGACGAAGTCGTCCATCTGCACGAACGCGTCGTGCCAGTACCGACCGATCAGCTCGCGCTGCTGACGCAGCAGATCGAGCGATGCGTCGAACTGCTCCTGGCTCAGTGCGTATGGGTCCTCGATGCCAAGGTTCGGCTGGGTCGCCTTCAGGTAGAGCGCTGCGTCGGCGATGTAGATCGCGCCGTCGTAAGCCTGCACCCTGCCCTTGTTGGACTCGCCGTCGGGCAGCGTCTGCTCCTCGAACACGACTGACCAGCTATCGGGCGCCTTGCCCTTGAACGCGTCGGTCGAGTACAGCAGCACGTTCGAGCCCCACTGGTACGGCACGCCGTAATGCTCGGTGGTGCCATCGCCGTCGGTGTCGACCGTGAACCACGTGGCGTCTTGCAGTCGCTCGTCGACCGTCGAGTAGCTCCCGACGAGATCGAGATTCACCGGCTGCACGGTGCCGCCGGCCACCAGTCGCAGGCTCGCGTCGCCGGAAGCCGTGACCAGGTCGTACTGGCCGCCGCCCTCCTGCATCAACGCGACCATCTCGTCGGACGTGCCGGCGGTCGTCACGTTGACCTCGCAGCTCGTCTCTTCCTCGAACGAGGTCACCCAGTCGTAGTTCTCGTCGGTCGTTCCGTCCTCGATGTATCCGGCCCAGGCGATGATGTTGACCTCGCCCTCGCCCTCACCGACCGTGGTGATCGTCGCGTCGTCCGGGTCATCGGACGTCACGCTGCCTCCGTCACCTGAGCCCCCGCCCGAGCCCCCGCCGTCGTCGCCGCACGCGGCGGCCACGAGCGAGAGCACAGCAACGAGCGCCAGCAGGCGCATCCACTTCGTCATGCATCCTCCTCCCCGGGGTCAGCCGACCCCGCTGTACCGCCGGCTGAGACCCTCGAGGGTCGGCCGACGGATCCCACAGGGCGACTGTGCTGCTGCTCCCATGTGAGTCGCACGCGTCGGCCCTGCACCTGCAAGGCCTCCATCGACGACGCACGCAGGTTCTGCTGCATGACGACCAGCTCGCCCCCCTCGTCCAGCGTCACCGTGTATCGCGTCACGGCACCCAGGTATACGACCTTCGCGACCACTCCGGTTGCCGTGCACTCGCCCTCGGCCACAGCCGCGTTCACGTCGAGCGCGAGGTGGATCTTCTCAGGTCGGATCGTGATCGGGGTCGCCGCACCGACGATCACCCTCGCCGCGTCGCCCTCGAGCACGTTCGACACACCGACGAACCCTGCGACGAAGCCGGTCGCCGGCTCCTCGTACACCTCGGCCGGTGTACCCACCTGCTCGATACGGCCGTGATCGAAGACGGCCAGCCGATCGCTCATGGTGAGCGCTTCCTCCTGGTCGTGGGTCACGTAGATGAAGGTCAGCCCGACCGCCTGCTGGATGTCCTTGAGCTCGAGCTGCATGGCTTGACGGAGCTTCAGATCCAGCGCACCGAGCGGCTCGTCGAGCAACAGCACCCGTGGACGCATGATCAGCGCCCGCGCGAGTGCGACCCGTTGACGCTGCCCGCCAGAGAGCTGGGCGGGCTTGCGCGTGCCGAATCCGTCCAGTCGCACCATCTCGAGCGCTTCGTCGACTCGGGTGGCTCGCTCAGACTTCGGCGCCTTGCGCACCATGAGGCCGTAGCCGACGTTCTCGGCGACGGTCATGTGCGGGAACAACGCGTAGTCCTGGAAGACGGTGTTGACGTCGCGCTCGTACGGGGGGAGGTCGCCGACGTCGACACCGTCGAGGAGCACCCGGCCTTCGGTCGGCCGCTCGAAGCCGGCGATCATGCGGAGACATGTCGTCTTGCCCGAGCCCGACGGGCCGAGCATCGAGAAGAACTCCCCTTCGCGGACGTCGAGGTCGACACCGTCGACGGCGACGACGTCACCGAAGCGCTTGACCACGCCCTCGAGCCGGACCGCGACACCTGGGTCATCGGACGCAGCGCCGCGGGCGGCCACGGCAACGTCGCTCACTCGCACACCCCCAAACGTGGACCCCCCTCGGATCCCGCACATCTTGACCGCGGATCAGCGACCCCGCAACACAGCCCCTCGCTCGGCGAGACCCGCCATCAGGTCGCCCACCACGCCCGGTCCCTCATGGATGAACGCCGTGTAGATCTGCACGGTCGTTGCGCCCGCCTCGAGGCAGGTGGCGACGTCGTCACCTGTGAAGATGCCGCCACAGGCGTTGATCGCCATACCGTCGCCGACCGCTGCACGCACCTCGGCGACGATGCGGGGCGTGTGCGGCCAGAGTGCCCGCCCCGACAATCCACCGCGGCCGGCCGCCAATCGCGCATCCTCGACCGGACGCGTGTTCGAGCACGTCAGGCCGTCGGCGCCGGCTTCCCTCGAGATGCGGGCGAGCGCAAGCACGACCTCGCGCTCGGTCTCGGAGACGAACGGGGGAAGCTTCACGAACAGAGGCTTCGCCGAGCGCCCCCGGAACGCCACCAGCAGCTCGCGCAGATGCGCCTCGTTGTCACGGTCGCGACCCCACGAGACGTTGGGACAGCTCGCGTTCAGCTCCACGCCATCGACGAGTGGCTCCAGCAGCTCGAACGACGACACGGCGTCGGGAAGGGTCTCGTCGGCGAGGCTCACGAACCTCGGCGCCGGGCCTCGGGCACGGTCGCGCAACGTCGCCTCCACCGCCTCGGCGCCCGGATTGGGCAGCCCCATGGCGTTGACCATCGAGCGGCGGGAGGGCGATCGCGCGATACGCGGCGTCTCGTTGCCCGCCCGGGCTGCGCGGGTGATCGTGCCTCCGACCACGTAACCGAAGCCGAGGTCTCCGAGCGGGCCGAGGTGGCGACACGTCTTGTCGAACCCGGCGGCGAGCCCGATCGGGTTGCGGAGCGCGAGGCCGCACAGATCGGCCACGAGCGACGGATCGTCGTGAGCGCCTCCGATGCGTGCCCAGGGCGCCGGCAACCCGAGGAGCGCGTTCGCCACCCGGTGCGAAGTCTCGGGCGGAAGCGAGAAGAAGAGCGGACGGCCGATCGCACGGAACCATCGCACGCGCCGCGTCGCCATCGTTCCTAATCATGCCATCATGCCCGGCATGTCCACCGACCCGGCAACGCCCGGCGAGACGGCGGCCTCCCCCGCGGACCCGTCGCGTGATCTGGTGTCGCGACTGGTGGAAGCGTCAGAGCTGCGCGGCGACTTCGTGCTCTCGTCGGGCCGGCGCTCGAGCGTCTACTTCGACAAGTTCCTGTTCCTCACCCGTCCCGGGCTGTTGCGCGAGCTCGCCCACGAGGTCGCTGGGCTCGTGCCCGCGGGTGTCGACCACCTGGCGGCTCCCGAGGGTGCCGCGACGCTGCTCGTCGCGGCGGTCTCGCTGGAGACCGGCCTTCCCGTCGCTGTCGTGCGAAAGGAGCCGAAGGCCTACGGCACGAGGTCGCAGATCGAGGGACACGCGCCACGCGGCGCCCGGGCATGCCTGATAGAGGACGTGAGTACCACCGGCCACCAGGTGCAGCGAGCTGCGGTGGCGCTCACCGATGCCGGCGTGACCGTCGAACGCATCGTACTTGCCATCGATCGCGGAGGCGCGGACCACCTCCGTGGGTCGGGCTACGACGTCGCCGCCGTGGCGGTGCTTCGGCCGCAGGACGGCGGCTGACGCAGGGATCAGAAGATCCACACGAGCACGGCGATCAGTCCGATCACTGCCAGGATCCCGAAGATCATGATTGCCCTCCTTCCGTCGGTCGACGCTCGCCCTGGGCTTGCACATCGGGCCTCAACACTGCCCTTACCCAGGGGAGCTGGTCGCCAACCGGGCATCTTCACGCGTTTCCAGGCGGCGCTGTCGCTCGTCATCGTGCCGTTTCCACGAAGCGGCCACGAGAAGGATCGCGAGCACCAGCGCGAGGTTCCCCACGACCCACATCATCGCGGCGGCGTTGCGTTGATCGGCCAGCGCGCCGGCACCCCACGGAGCGGGCAACGACGCGTAGGCCGCGTACAGCGGCGCGTCGGCGGTGAAGATCGCGAGCGCCAGGAACGACATCGCCGGCATCGCGAGCGCCAACGACAGCAGTCGTGTCCCGTAGCCCATCGGATGCGGGCTCGGATCGACCCCGGCGATCGGCCACCAGTAGACGAGCGCCGCACCGACCCAGAGCCCGTGCTCGAACGCGTGCCAGCCTGTCGATGTGAGGGAGCGATCGAACAGCCGGCTCGCATGGATCGCGATCGGCACCCCCACGAACAGGCCCCATCCCACGATCGGGTTGGCGAGCAGCCTGGCGGCAATTGATCGCATCGCCCGGGCCACCGCTCGAGCCGCCGGTGCGGGAAGCGCGATCAACGCCAGCGTGATCGGGGCGCCGATCGCGAGCAGTACGGGCGCGGCCAAGGTCAGCAGCAGGTGCTGGGCCATGTGCACGGAGAACGAGACGTCGGCGTAGGCGTCGATCGGCGAGATCAGCGCGAGCGCGAGCACCAGCCACCCCGCAGCGAACGCGATCTGCCTGCTATGGGGGAACGAGCGGCCGAGACGTCGCGCGCGCACGAGGCCGGCGGCGTACGACGAGCCGACCGCGAGCAGCACGACCACAGTCACAGGGTCGAGGACCCATCTGCCGACCGCCGCCCACGGATCCTGTGGCAAGGTCGAGGCCACCATGCCGCCATCGTCGCAGGCCCCGCCCGGTCGCGTTGCCGAGCAGCCCTCGAGCGGGATACAACAAGGGCAGATGGCCGTGTCGAACGCCGCCGAGCACGATCGCCCCGGGGCATCACCCTTGCTGTTCGGCACCATCTTGTTCCTGGCGTCGGAGTTGCTGTTCTTCGGCGGCTTGTTCGGCGCCTACTTCGCCCTGCGTGCCCGCACCTCCCCGTGGCCACCCGAGGGCGCCGAGCTCGAGACCGCGCTCGCGGCCGTCGCCACCGCCCTGCTGGTGGCGTCGAGCGGCACCTTCCACCTCGGCCTCAAGGAGGCTGCGAAGGGCCACATCGCGGGGCTCCGACTGTGGATCGGCGTCACGCTCGCTCTCGGCACCGTGTTCTTGGGCATCCAGATGTACGACTATTCGAGGCTTTCCTTCGAGGTGTCGAGTCACGCGTACGGAACGATGTACTTCGCGATGACGGGGCTCCATGGGCTGCACGTGCTCGCGGGCCTCGTGCTCATGCTCGTCGTGCTGGGCCGCTCGGCACAGGGTGCGTACGAGGCGGGCCGCGTCGACGGCGTGCACGCCGTGGGCTACTACTGGCATTTCGTTGACGTGGTCTGGGTCGGGTTGTTCACGGCGTTGTTCGTGGTGCGCTGAGATGGCCGGCCCCGCTCACGCCGAGGCCCGTCTGCTCTCGAGGATCCTTCGGGTCGGACTGACGATCGCCGTGCTCGGACAGATCGCGTGGTCCTTCCGGCCCGGGCCGTCGGCAGCCCAGCCAGAGCTCGAGGCCGAAGGCCGCGCCCTCTATGAGGCCAACTGCTCCACGTGTCACGCCCTCGGCGCGACCGGCACGCCTAACGGTCCGTCGCTGCTCGACTCCGGCCCGGCGGCGGTCGACTTCATGCTGCGGACGGGCCGCATGCCGCTCGCGAATCCCGCCGATCAGCCGGAGCGAGGGCAGCCGAAGTTCACGCCCGCTCAGATCGACGCGCTGGTCGCGTACGTCTCGTCGATCGCGCCTGGAGGTTTGCCGATCCCCACGGTCGACGCGTCGCAAGGCGATCTCGCGCTCGGCGCGCGGGTCTTCCTCGACAACTGCGCCGCGTGCCACGGAGCCGGCGCATCGGGCGACTCCGTGGGCGGCGGTCAGATCGCCCCGTCGCTCTACGAGGCCGACCCGACCGTGATCGGCGAGGCCGTGCGCATCGGGCCGGGTCTGATGCCGACGTTCGGTCCCGGAACGATCGATCAGGCCGAGCTGGATTCCCTCGCGGCATATCTGTTGTGGCTGCGCGACAACGGCGACGAGGGCGGGCTGCAACTCGGTCGCGCGGGGGCGGTCGCCGAAGGGTTCATCGCGATCGTGGTGGGCCTCGGCATCCTGATCCTGGTGCTGCGCCTCACGGGAGCGAAGCGATGAAGCGATCCGAGCGCCTCGTCGCCCTCGCCTTCGTCGTGGCGATCATCTCGGCGCTCGCCCTGTTCGCCGTCTACGTGCGCGGCGGGAACCCCCAGGCCGAGGGCGCCCTGCTCGCCCTGGCGCTCGGCGGGGTTGGGGCCGGGCTGCTGCTGTGGGCGACGCGGTTGATGCCCCAGATCCGCGACGAGACCCAGCCGCGCACACAAGCCACCCCCGCGACCGATGCCGATCGCGAAGCCGCAGCCGAGACGGTGGAAGCGGGCGTCGAGGAGATCAGACGACGACGGTTCCTCGCCCGGCTGCTGCTCGGCGCGGCGGGCGCCCTCGGTCTCGCCGCGCTCATCCCCATCCGTTCGCTCGGGCGTTCACCGGGCGACTCGCTGCTGCGCACGAAGTGGACCGCCGGGGCCCGGCTCGTCACCGCCGACGGCACGCCCGTCACGACCTCGACCCTCGAGGTCGGATCGTTCGTGACCGTGTTCCCCGAGGGGTTCGAGGGCTCGGCCGACTCGCAGGCGGTACTGGTCAGCGTAGAGCCGGGACTGTTACACCTTCCGCCAGAGTGGAGCGACGGCGCGCCGCCGGGTCTCGTCGCGTACTCGAAGCTCTGTACGCACGCCGGATGCCCGGTCGGTCTCTACCTCGCGGCCACGCACGAGCTGCGATGCCCCTGTCACCAGTCGACGTTCGACGTGCTGAACGGCGCCCGCCCGGTCTATGGGCCGGCGCCCAGGCCCTTGCCGCAGCTTCCGATCGAGGTCGGCGACGACGACGTGCTTCGCGCGACGGGCGAGTTCACCGGTCCCGTCGGCCCGAGCTTCTGGGAGCTCGCGTGATCGTTCGCCGGTTGGTCGACGGGGTCGACGAACGTCTCGACGCTTCGTCGTTCATCAAGCACAACCTGCGGAAGGTCTTCCCGGATCATTGGTCGTTCATGCTCGGGGAGCTCGCGCTCTACAGCTTCGCGATGCTGCTGCTGACCGGCATCTTCCTCAGCTTGTTCTTCGTGGCCTCGCCCGCCGAGACGATCTACCAGGGCCCGTACGCGCCGATGCAGGGCCGGGAAGTCTCGCTAGCCTACGAGTCGGTGCTGCGACTCTCGTTCGAGGTGCGCGCCGGGCTCGTGATGCGCCAGACCCACCATTGGGCCGCGCTCGTGTTCGTCGCATCGATGACGGCGCACCTCGTTCGGGTGTTCTTCACCGGCGCGTTCCGCAGGCCGCGCGAGCTGAGCTGGATCATCGGGGTCACGCTGCTGGTGGCCGGCATCGGGGCAGGTTTCACGGGCTACTCGCTGCCCGACGACCTGCTGTCCGGAACGGGGCTACGCATCATCGACTCCGCGGTGCTGTCGATCCCGGTCGCCGGCACGTGGCTGGCGTACCTCTTCTTCGGTGGGGAGTTCCCGGCCCCGGAGCTGCTGTCGCGGTTGTTCGTGATGCACATCTTCTTGATCCCCGCCGTGATCACCGGCTTGCTGTCTGTGCACCTCGCGCTCGTCTGGCGCCAGACGCATACGCAGTTCCGGCCGAAGGGCACCCTCGAAGGCACGGTCACCGGCACGCCCGTGTGGCCGAAGTTCGCCCTGAAGTCGGTCGGGCTCGCGTTCATGACGTTCGCGGTGCTTGCCGGGCTCGGCGGCCTCGTGCAGATCAACCCCGTGTGGCTCTACGGTCCGTTCGTCCCGTATGGTGCTCTGTCGCCGGCGCAACCGGACTTCTACGCCGGATGGCTCGAAGGCATCCTTCGCCTCTGGCCGAACTGGGAGCTCCACCTGTTCGGACATACGATCGGGAACCTCTTCCTGCCCGCGGTGGTGTTGCCCGGCATCATCTTCACCGGGCTGGCGCTCTGGCCGTTCATCGAGGCCCGCGCGACGGGCGATACCGCGGTCCACCATGACGCGCAGCGCCCGCGCGATGAGCCCGTGCGGAGCGGCATCGGCGCGGCGGGCATCGCGTTCTTCGTGTTGCTCATGCTCGCCGGGTCGAACGACGTGCTGGCGAAGTTCCTGCAGGTCGAGGTCGACTCTCTCAACGGCGTCCTGAGGGTGCTGGTGTTCCTGATGCCGGCGATCACCGGCGTGGTCGTGTGGTGGCTCTGTCGCGACCTGGGTGCCCGCGATGCGGCACCGATCGCACGCCCGGCCCGGTCGGAGATCCGCCGCAACGCCGCCGGAGGCTTCGACGAGGTGGAGGACCTATGAGACGCGCGTGGACCGGGCGGCTCGCCGCGGTCGCCTTCGTGGCAGCCTCCTCGTGCTCCTCATCATTCGGCATGCCTCGAGGAAGCACCGAACAGGGCAAGGACATCTTCGATCTCTGGCAGATCTTCTTCTGGGCCGGCATCGGCGTGGCCGCCATCGTCTACGGCCTGATCGGATGGTCGCTCTTGCGATATCGGCGGCGGCGCAACGAGGACGAGACCCTGCCCGGCCGGCAGTTCCACGCCAACGTACCGCTCGAGATCATCTACACGGCGATCCCCGTGGTCATCGTGATCGTGCTGTTCGTGCTCTCGTACAGGACCGAGCGCACCGCCTCGTCACTCTCGGCCTCGCCCGATGTGACCCTGCGCGCCGAGGCGTTCTCGTGGGGATGGCGCTTCGGATTCCCCGATCAGGGCGTGGAAGTCGTGAGTCAACCAAGCGCCGAGGGCGTTCCCGGGCCTGAGATCCTGCTTCCGCTCGGCGAGACGACCCGCATCGAGCTGACCTCGAACGACGTGATCCACGCGTTCTGGGTGCCCGACTTCCTGTACAA
>Ga0180121_10000119_pt1 | contig 27421 bp, 25 predicted proteins | sample AntDrymUQ5402106_2_FD_129676 | JGI IMG/M metagenome (GOLD analysis project Ga0180121, IMG submission 129676) | Polar desert sand microbial communities from Dry Valleys, Antarctica - metaG UQ540 (21.06) (version 2) (version 2) | ecosystem: Environmental > Terrestrial > Soil > Desert | place...
GCCGGCCCATGCCACAGCGACGGCGGCCCCGGGGTGCTGGCGGCCCACTTGGCCAGCTCCTCGGACGGTGCGTCGCGCAGCGCATCGTGCAGCCAGACGGCCCGTAGCCATCGGTTCCGTTCGGAATCCGGCACGCCCATCTGCTCAGCCCAGCCGGCAGTCAGCTCCGCCACGCGCTGGATGTGCAGCACCCGCTCCGGTGTAACAATGGCCCACTCCGGCAGGGTCGGCCGGAGTTCCGGTGGCGTGGTGGGTGGGGGCGGCATCGACACAGGTCCGTTCAAGGTCCGATTCCCTCTGCCAGAACGATGTTATCAATCAGACGGGTGTTCCCGACTCGGGCTGCGATCGCGACGATGGAACCGGCATCTGCCGCGTCAACAGGCGCGAGGCTTTGGGGATCGGCCACGGCAATATACTCCAGGATGACGGTCTGCTCCCGGCCGATCTCCTGTCTCATGCTCGCTTCCAGCTTCGCCGGGCGCGTCTCGCCGGTACGCCATGCGCGGTGGGCGGCCTGGAGTGCCCGGCTCAGCACCAAGGCCCGCTGGCGATCCGCTGAATCGAGGTAGGCGTTTCGACTGCTCAGGGCCAACCCATCCGGCTCACGCACCGTCTTGACCATGCTGATGTCGACCGGCCAATCGAGATCCTGCACCATGCGGCGCACGAGGGTGAGCTGCTGGATGTCCTTCTGGCCGAATATGGCGACATCCGGTTCGACCAGATGGAATAGCTTGGCGACGACCGTGAGAACGCCGGTAAAGTGTCCCGGCCGGGCCACGCCTTCCCACCGCTCGGCGATCAGACCAGGAACGACGCGAACTTCGGAGCCGGCCGGATACATGGCAGCCGAATCGGGGACGAAGATGGCGTCCACCCCCCGGGTCGCGGCCAGCGCGCGGTCGCGCGGGAGGTCCCGAGGGTAGCGCGCCAGGTCCTCCCGCGGCCCGAACTGCAGCGGATTCACGAAGATGCTCAGGACCACGGCATCGGCGCGTCGCCGCGCTTCGTCCACCAGCGTCAGGTGTCCCTCGTGGAGATAGCCCATGGTGGGCACCAGCGCGATGCGGCGGCCGTTGCTCCGCTGGGTTCGAGTCCAGGAGCGAAGCTCCGGGATGGACGTCAGTTCGAGCATGAGTCAGTGGCCAGACTCAATCAAAGCTGTGCTCCTTGCCCGGATACTTTCCTTCGCGTACCTCGCCCGCGTACGCGCGCACGGCCACCCGCACCGATTCGCCGAGCTGGGCATAGTGCTTCAGGAATTTGGGGGCGAACTGTTCGTTCAGTCCCAGCATGTCGTGCAGCACCAGTACCTGGCCGTCGCAATGCGGGCCGGCGCCGATCCCGATGGTGGGGATGGTGAGCGCTTTCGAGATCCGGGCTGCGACGAGCGCCGGCACCAGCTCCAGCACGATCGCGCAGGCCCCCGCCGCCTCCAGCGCCTGGGCATCGGTCAGGAGCCGGTCGGCGGACTTGTCCTCTCTGCCCTGCACCCGATACCCACCCAAGGCGTTGACCGACTGGGGGGTCAACCCCAGGTGCCCGATCACTGGAATGCCGCGTTCCACCAGCGCGCTCACGGTTTCGGCCATGTGGGTTCCGCCCTCGAGCTTCACCCCGTGCGCGCCGCTCTCCTGCAATACCCGCCCCGCGTTCCGGATCGCCTCCGGAATCGAGACCTGGTAGGTGAGGAAAGGCAGGTCCACAAAGACGAGGGCCCGGCGGGAACCGCGCCGCACTGAGGCGGCATGGTAGATCATCTGATCCAGCGTGGTGCTGAGGGTGTTTTCGTGTCCTGCCAGCACCTGATTCAACGAGTCGCCCACCAGCAGCACGTCCACCCCAGCCTGCTCCAACAACCGGGCAAAGGCCGCGTCGTAGCAGGTGAGCATGACGATACGCCGGCCGGCCACTTTCAGGGCGGCGAGATCGAGTACAGACAGGGGACGGGACTCAGCGCTCATCGGAGCTCAGTTCTGCTAACTCTCGCCGCCAGAAGTCGCGATGGGACAGCTCAGGGTGAGGAATGATAAGGTCGCTCTCGTTTACTCGCCGGTCGCCGAAGCGGACGATGTCGAGGTCGAGGGTCCGGGCACCCCACCGCTCACTCCGCGTGCGTCCCTCGTGCCGCTCGATCGCCTGGCACGCCGTCAGCAGTTCGTGGGGCTCCAGCCCGGTCTCCAGTAACACCATCTGATTGAGGTAGGGGGGTTGCTGCATACCGCCCAGCGGGGCCGTCTCCTCGATCGACGACGCCGCGAGCAATTGGGTGTGCGGGAGAGCGCTCAAGCCTTCTCGGGCGCGCTCGAGGTGAGTGGCACGGTCTCCCAGGTTGCTTCCCAGGGCGACATACACGCGCTCTCGCGGGAGTGTCCGGTCAGCCTTCGACTGCAAAGTGACTCGCGATCCGCTGGAGATCGGCCGCCAGCTCTCCCAGCTCCCTGATGGCCCGCTCGAGGTCGGCTTGGCCGGCAGCGGCCTCACCGGCACGCTTGGCCAGCGTGTCGGTGTCCACTCGGCTGCGGGCCGAGCTGGAGGCCACCTGCTCGATTTGTCCGGTGAGGGTGTCCACCGCATCGCGCTGCTGGGCCGCCGTGGCGGCGATAGCCTTGGCGTATCCACCGGCCTCCCCCGTGGTACCCACGATGGCGTCGAGCGCCCGGGCGGCATTGGCGCTGAGCTCTTCCACGCCCGCCACTACGTCGCGGCCCCGCTCCATCTGACTCGAGACCGCGGACACCTGCGTGGTGATCTCGCCCAGCAGGTTGCCGGCCTCGCGGGCCGCGTGAAGGCTCTGCGCCGCGAGGTCTCGCACCTCGGAGGCGACCACCGCGAAGCCCCGGCCCTCACGGCCGGCCCGCGCCGCCTCGATCGCAGCATTGAGCGCGATGAGGTTGGTGAGGTCGGCGATCTCCCGGATGGTGCCGATGAATCCGGTAATACGCTGCGTCAGCGCGCCAAGCGCCGCCACCCGGTCGGCCCCGACCGCCACGAACCCCTTCAACTCCACCAGGCGGTCGATCGCGTCGCCGATGACGACCCGGTTGCGCGTGGCTACGTCGGCTGCGGTTCCGCTGGCTGTGGCGGCCTGGGCACCCTGGTTCATCATCTCCCTGGACGCATTGGCGAGTGAGCCGGTGGCGCGCAGGCCCCCGGTAGCGAACTTTTCCAGCTCGGCCGCGCCCTGCCGCATGCCCAGCGACACGTCCGCCAGCGCGGTGGCCGACGCTCGCAGCGAATCAGCCACCCGGGCCAGCGAGGTGACCTGCTCGCCGATCTGGGCCACGGTGAGCACCAGCGGCCGGCGGAGCTCGGAGATGTGGAATGCGGTGGCGATTTGGCCCGCTAGTGTGCTCATCGCCAGCAGGTCCTTGGGGCCGTAGGCGTGGCGCTTGTGGTGTTCCACCTCGAGCGTGCCCAAAACCTCGTCGCCGAACCGGATAGGATGAATTACCAGCGTCCTGACGTCGGTGAGCACTTCTCCTAGGTGATCTTCAGCCTTTGTGTCTCGCACGATCACCGGCTCCCGCGACTCGACGGCCTCGCGCCGGAGCGCGGCCAGCTCTGGTGGTGGGTCACCGCGGTTGGGCCGGCCGATCGTACTGCGATACGCCAGCGAAGCCTCGGAGCCGTTCACCCGGAAGACCCGGAAGTCGCCCCAGTCGAGCAGGCGATAGGCCAGGCGCTCGATCTGGGTAAACGATCCCTGCAGCGTGGCGTTGCTGGCGATCGCCGCCTCCATCAGGTGGACCTTGTTCAAGTCCTCGGCGCCGATTGCCTCGTCAGAAATATGCCGGCCAAGCATGCCGACGGCGCCCAGCACGAGCGCCGCCACCACCCACCCGACCGGAGGGGTGAAAACCAGCGTGACGGCGACGATGGCCGAGCCGATCAGTGTCGCCAGGTAGGAGGTGATCTCCCAGCGCAGGATCAGAATCTTCTCGGCCCCCTCGAGCTTGTTCCGGATCAGAAGGCTCAAGTAGAAGAGGGCCCGGCTGATGAAGAAGAACAGCGACACCAGGACGGCGGCAGCCGGCAGGAAATCAACCGCGGACTCCTCGGTGCCGGTAAAGGCAAGAATCGCGGCGTAGAAACCGAAGGCCGCCACAAAGGCGATGACCTCGCGCCCGGCGTTGACCACGCCCGCCAGCGGCTGCTTCCGAAGCCAGAACACGTCGGCTGCCACCACCCCCACCCAGAGTCCGACCACAACCGGCGTCGGTCCGACAGACACGGCGCCCACCAGGGTGGGGATCCCCGATTGCGTGAGGTAGGAGTATTTGCTGAGCCGCACGGGAACCGAGCGTAGCACCGTGATGCTCAGAATGAGTAGCAACGTCGAGACGGGCTGTTGGTGCCAGCGCTGGTCCCACAGCAGCACCGCGGCTGTCAGGATCGATCCGCCGATCCACAATACGGTGGTGTAATGGCGCAGTAACGCCAGAATTTTGACGGTCACCTGGCGTCCCGTCCGTCCAGGGCGTCTCGCAGGGAGCCCAGGAACCGCCGAGCCGCTCCCACCCCATCGCGTCCCAAGATATCGACCAGCGCGCTGCCCACTACCACGCCGTCAGCCATTGCCCCCACAGTGCGCGCCTGCTCCGGGGTGGAGATCCCGAACCCTACCGCCACCGGGAGGGACGTCGCCTTTCGCACCCGCTGGACCGACTCGGCGAGGTCGGTATCGAGCGCGGACCTGGCGCCGGTGACACCGAGGCGCGCCACCAGATAGACGAACCCCTGGGCACCATTGAGTGTGAAGTGCAGCCGAGCGTCGCGGGTCGTGGGGGCCACCAGCCGAATCAGATCGATGCCGCTTTGTTGCACCGCCGCCTCCAGCTGCGGATCGCTCCCGGCGGGAAGGTCCGTAAGCAGCAGCCCGGCGATATGGAGCTCTTCCGCGGCGCCGATGAATCGCTCTACCCCGTACTGCAGGATGGGGTTGAGATAGCTGAAGATGACAATCGGTGTTGAGAGGCCGGCCTGCGAGATCATCTCCAGCGTGCCGGCCAGCGTCATGCCGTGCCGCAGGGCCTCGAAGCTGGAACGCTGAATGGTGGGGCCGTCGGCGAGTGGATCGCTGAAGGGTACGCCGACTTCGATGATGTCGGCCACTTCGGCGGCCGAGAGGAGGGCCGCGGCGCTCGCTTCAGGCGTAGGGTAGCCGGCGGTGAGGTAGGGAATGAGTGCCTTCCGCCCGGCGGCTCGAAGCGAATCCCACCCCGGCGCCAGCCGGGACTCAGACAAAATAGTCGCCAGGCGTCAATCCGAATCGGTTGGGGTTGGTGACCTTCACGATCGAGCGCTTAAAGGCCCCACTCTCGTCCTTTTCCGAGAGACTCACCTGGTTGCCGGGCAGGGGCACGGTGGCGCCGTCCACATCCACCGCGATACGCACCAGCGGGCGGTTCAGCTGCTGCGTGTCGGGGTTGGGGGCGGCGACCATAGCCACCTCCAGCGTATCGAGGATGACGCAGGTGCCGACTGGATAGATGCCGATCAGGTTGATCAACGCCTTCACGACTACCCGGTCGTAACCGCGTTTAGGGTTGTCCCACATCTCCTTGAGCACCTGATCGGGCTCGATGGCGGTCGTGTTGTAGACCCGCCGGGTGGTCGCGGCATCGAAGCCATCGGCCACGGCCACGATCCGGGAAAAGATGCCCAGCGTACGAGGCCGAACAGTCTTCGGGTATCCGGTGAGATCCATCTTCATATGGTGCTCGTGCGCCACCAGGATGGACCGGTACGGGATTTCCTCGTACTGCCGCATGCCGAACAGCGTCAGGGCGCCCATCCACGGGTGCTGCTGGATGAACTTCCACTCACGATCTTCCAGCCCGCCGACCTTGTTCAGGATTTCAGCCGGAACCCGCGCCTTGCCCACATCATGCAGCAGCGCTGTCATTCCCAGGTCGTACAGCTGCACCTTGTTGAACCCCAGCTTCTTGCCCAGCGCAACGGAGAAGATGCACACATTCACCGAGTGAGTGAACGTGTACTCGTCATAGTCACGGACGGTGGTCATACCCACCATCGACATTTCGTTATTGAGGACCTGGTCCACCACCAGCTGCACCGCGCGCTTGACTCGTTTGAGTCGGGGACCTCGGCCCAGCCGTACGCCGGAGATGATGTCCCGGGTCACGGCCACACCTTCTGAGTACACCCGTTTGGCCTGGTGCCGCGATTCCTCGGAGCTTCCGCCTTCGGCCTGGGCGCGCTCCACCTCGAGATGCATCACCTTGGCCGACTCCAGCCGCTCCTGCAACACTTCCAAGCGCTCGTCGAGCTCTCCCTGCTGGCTCAGGCTCAGGAGCAGGCTCAGGAAGATCTGCCATTCCCGCCGCTCCATCCCCGATCGGATGTGCAGCACCCCGATGTCGAAGGCCCGGAGCATCGCCAGGATATGGCTGAACGAGGCGTAGTTGTCGAGCTCGACGCGGAGGCGGGTTGCATTCACGAAGAGGAAGTCGCCCGCGGTCCTGATTTCCAGCTCCTTCTCCGTGTGGAGGAGCGCGCGCGCGGAGGCATGGAGATCATCGAGCGACTTCTGCACCGTGGCATTCTCGACCGGGTACATCTTGAGGCTGCGCAACACTGTGTACAGCGCCAGCAGGAGTGATCGGCCTCCCTGGCGGAGCTGACCTTCGGCCGGGCGTCCCGCTTCGCTTTCCCCCGGCTGCATCATGCCGTGGCCTCTCTGAGCGCCCGGTTGACCGCGTTGCGCACCACCAGCTCCTTGTCGTCCGCCGCTCGTTGCAGGAGCTCGCGTGCCTCCGGCGTCTTGATCCGGCCTAGCGCCATCGCGGCGCAGGCTCGGACCTCGGGTGGCTCCTTCATTTTGAGCAGTCCCCGCTGGAGCAGAATGGCGCTCAGGGCTTTCAGGGCGTTGACCCCGGCGATCGAGCCGTACGCCTCGAAGAAGGCCATCTTTTCGGTGAGATCCATCTCCTTGACCGTCTTGCCGAGAACAACGCCCTCGATCCGGCGTAAGGCGCCCTTGTAGCCGCGGGTGCCGACCGCTTTCACCGCGGCCACCCGCACCTGCCGGTCGGGGTCGTCGATGGCCCGGTCCAGCAGCGTCAGTGCGCCGGGGGTGCCCAGCTGAGACAGCGTCTGAACGGCGGCCAGCCGCACCGAAGCTTTCGGGTGCCCGATCACCTCGGTAAAGGCGGGTACTGACTGGTGGAGCTGCAGCCGCCCGCAGATCGCCACCACGCCGGGCAAGGCCTGGGAGTCGGGCATGCGCAGCAGCCGCTGCACTTCAGCGGTGTTACCACTGGCGATCTTGTCCACCACTTCCTCGAGCATCTTCCGCAGCGGCTCGGAGGAGAGGTTCGGGATCCAGCACACCAGCGGCTCGAGCGCCGAGGCGCGGAGCTCCCGCAAGACGGCGGCGGCGTGGGGGTCGAGGCCAAGGCCGCTGGCCTCGTCGAGCGACTGGAGCAACTGTCCCACGATCGCCTCTTCGCTCAGCCGGATCACAAATCCGTCCAGACGCTGAGTCTGCTCCAGCCGAAAATTGGCGCCCCGATCCTTCAGCAGCTTGGACTCACGGAGAATCGCGGCGGCACTGCGGAAGTCCCGGCTGGTGAGGAGGTTGGGGAAGAGCTGCTCCAGCACTCCCAGCACCTCGTCGCGTACCCCGCCCTCGGGTTGCGTCTCCATAAGGTCGAACAGCACGTTCAGTGCGCTGCCGCGAACGTCGCGCTTGTACTCCTCATCCAGCTCTCCCGCCAGATAGCTGATTTCCTTTTCGTCCAGGAAGTACAGCGTGGAATCGACCTCATCGAGATCGATAACTCCCTTGGCCTTCGCGGGCGCCTCCTCCGCAATCTGCGCCTTGCGCTGCTCGGCCGTGGCCGTACCGCCCGCGGGACCGGAGGGCCCTGGCAGCTCTCCACCACCTTCGGCGAAGAAGTCGATGAAGTGATACTTGATATTTTCGAACTCCAGCGCCCACAACAGGGTCAGCAGATCGTCGCCGGCGTCGGCGGTAAGGAATCGGGCCTTGTTGACGGCTTCCAGGAAGCGGGGCAACTCCTCGTCCTCGGCGCCCTTGTAGATGGTCAGCATCCGCATGCCGTCCTTGAACAGCGTCCACGCGATGCTCTCGCTCTTGTTGATCTGGCGGTAGACCGCCTGCTCCTCCCAGAGCAGCTCAGTTTCAGCCACTTTGAGCTCCAGCTCATCCGTTGCCGCCCAGATGGGTTTGAACGCGGCTCGTACGTTCTGGATAGCCCGCTGGTAGATGGGATTGTTGGGCAGATACATCTGAAAGGCGCGGAGGGCCTTGGCCATGGCCTGAATGAGCTCGGAGACCTGCGAGGCGGGGAGAACCTGGGTGGACGTCGGGCCCGTGGTCACGCAACGCCCCCGAGCAGATCGGCCACGTGGGCCACGTCTTTGTCGCCCCGGCCGCTGAGGCACACCAGCACGGTGTCTCGAGCAGACCACTGGCCGGCCGATCGCTGCACCCAAGCCAGGGCGTGGGCCGTCTCCAGCGCCGGAATGATCCCCTCCAGGCGACAGAGCACCTGGAAGGCGTCAAGCGCCTCGGCATCGGTTGCGGTCGAGTAGGTCACCCGCCCGCTGTCTCTCAGGTGGCTATGCTCCGGGCCAACGCCCGGGTAGTCCAACCCGGCGGAGATCGAATGTGCCGGGGCCACCTGCCCATCGGCATCCTGCAGCAGGTAGCTCAGGCTCCCGTGCAGCACGCCTGGTGTCCCGGCGGTGAGCGTGGCGCTGTGATGGCCGCTGGCGAGCCCCTCCCCCGCGGCTTCGACGCCAACGAGGCGGACCTCGGCGTCGTTCAGAAACCCGCTGAAGATTCCCATGGCGTTGGACCCGCCCCCCACGCATGCCACCACGGTGTGCGGGAGTCTGGCAAATCGGGCCAACATCTGCTCCCGGGCCTCCCGCCCGATCACCGCCTGGAAGTCCCGCACCATTCTGGGAAACGGATCCGGCCCCACCACGGAGCCGATGATGTAGTGGGTCGTGGGGACGTTGGTGACCCAATCCCGGAGCGCCTCATTGGTGGCGTCCTTCAGCGTCCGGGTACCCGACTCCACCGGCACGACGGTGGCTCCGAGGAGCTCCATCCGGTAGACGTTGAGACGCTGGCGGCGGACGTCTTCGGCTCCCATGTACACCACGCACTCGAGCCCGAAGCGGGCACACACCGTGGCGGTGGCCACGCCGTGCTGGCCGGCACCGGTTTCGGCGATGATCCGCCGCTTGCCCATGCGCAGTGCCAGAAGCGCCTGCCCCACGGTGTTGTTGATCTTGTGGGCGCCGGTGTGGTTCAGGTCCTCGCGCTTGAGGACCACGTGGGCGCCCACGCCGGCGCTGAAGCGCGGCGCCTCCGAGAGGGGAGATGGCCGACCTACAAACTCGGCAAGGAGGTGCTCCAGCTCCGACCAGAACGAGGTCTCCTGCCGGGCCGCATCGTACAGCGCGGTGAGATCATCCAGCGCCGCGACGAGCGTTTCAGGCACGTACCTCCCACCGTAGGGGCCAAACCGGCCGGCCACGATCTGGTCAGGTGACTGAACTGTGGGCAAACACCGCCTCCGCAAACCGCATAATTTGATGGGGGTCCTTGATCCCGGGCAGGCGTTCCACACCCGAGCTTACATCCACAATCTCCGGATCGACCTGGGCCAGCGCCGCTCCCACGTTGTCCGGCCGCAGACCGCCAGCCAGCACCATCGGTCCAACCAGCCGCCGCCGGGCTTCACGGGCCAGCGCCAAGTCGAGTGGAATCCCCGCGCCGCCGGACGCATGCGGCACGCGAGGCTCTACCAGGACCGCGTCAGCCTCATTCTCCGCACTCGCTACCGCATCCAGATCGGACGGAACGGCGATGCGAACCACCCGCCAAACCTCCAAGCCGTGGGTCCGGAGCCATGCCGCGTCAGTTGGCGAATAGGGACCATGAAGCTGTACCCCGCGAAGCCCACAAACCTGCGCTATGCGGAGAACCTCTGCAGGCGACTGATCTCCGAAAACTCCTAGGACGGGAACTCCGGAGGCGGCGGCGACGACTTCCCTGGCACCGTCTTGTGAAACGACCCTTGGCCCTCCAGCAAAAACAACGCCCAGATACGCTGCGCCGGCCTGCGCCGCCGCCGCTGCGTCGCCACCGCGCATCATGCCGCAGAATTTGATCTTAGCGAGCACGTCTGGGCACCCGGGCCAGCCCCTGGAGCAGGCTTCCGGGCGAGGCTGCCGCGGAAAGCGCTGTCCCTATCAAGACCGCGTCAGCGCCGGCATCGGCTGCGCGGCTCACATCCGACCTTCCTGCCATCCCACTCTCGGCCACGGCCACGCACTCGGCCGGCACTCGGGCAACGATCTCCAGTGCCGCGTCTGTGTCGATCGTAAAGGTATCGAGATCGCGGCTGTTGACCCCAATGATGGACGCTCCCGCGTCCAGCGCGGTGCTCAGCTCCCGCTCGGTGTGCACCTCGACGAGAGCCTGGAGCCCGGATTCGGCGGAGTACCGCAGCAGGCCTGCCAGGCGGGAACCCAATGCGCGCACGATGAGGAGGACCGCTGCCGCGCCTGCCGCACGGGCCTCCAGAATCTGAACTTCGTCCAGTATAAAGTCCTTCAGCAGCACCGGCACCGGCGACTGCCGCGCCGCGGCCCGAAGATCGTCGATCGAGCCGCCGAAGAAGGGGCCGTCGGTCAGAACCGAGATGGCCGCCGCGCCGTGCTGGGCGTAGAGCGCAGCACGTTCGCCCGGAATCAGATCCTCGCGGATGGCTCCGGCCGAGGGGGATCGACGCTTCACCTCGGCAATAACGGCAACGGTATCCCGGCGCAGTGCCGCATCCAGCGCGGGCGGGGCGGCTGCCCCGACCACTTCTCGCTCCAAACTTGCCCGGCGCGCCCGCAGCGCATCCAGCCGACTCTCGGTCGACCTCAGAATTTGCTCGAGCGTAATTGGCATCTTGTCCTTCGGCCCGTATTCGGGTACTGTTATTCGGCCTCTATTCGGTAGTTACGCACGCATGAGGAGATTCTGATGCCGCTGACCAAGCGCCAAAGCGAAATACTCAGCTACCTGCAGGGGCACATCAACGGACAGGGGTACGCACCCAGCTTCGAAGAGATCGCCGAGCACTTCGGCTTCCAGTCGCTGGCCACAGTGCATGAGCACCTGACCAATCTCGAGCGCAAGGGCTACATCCGCCGTTCGTATAACGAGAGCCGTTCTATCGAGGTGCTGCCACCCCGGGGCACCTCTGCGGCCACCGAAATCCCGCTCTTGGGCCGGGTGGCTGCCGGCACACCGATCGAATCGCTGATGCACCAGGAAACCATCTCCGTGCCCGACCAGATGTTGCCCCGGCGTGGGCCGAATTATGCCCTTAAGGTCCAGGGCACGTCCATGATCGACGAGCACATCGTCGACGGAGACATCGTCGTGGTTCACGGCAAACAGGCAGCCGAGAACGGGGAGATGGTAATCGCTCTGGTGAACGGCAGCGAGGCCACGGTCAAGAAGTTCTACCGCGAGCCGGGTGGCTGGATCCGTCTCCAGCCGGCCAACGCCACCATGCAGCCCCTGCGCTTCCAGGAGCGCGATGTGCTGATCCAGGGGGTGGTCGTTGGCGTCATCCGTAAGTACTAGAGACCAATGGTCAGGCTATAGTAACCCTTGGGACCAGCTGGCGCATACGCGCCAGCACCTGGGCCGCGGCTCCGCTGTCGAGCGCGCTCGTGGCCCGATCCGCCGCTTCCTCGAACGACCAGTCATTGGCGGACACGTAGAGCGCCGCGGCCGCATTCAGCAGCACCGCACAGCGCACCGCGCGCCCCTCTCCACCCATCAGTAGCTTCTCGATTCGGGCCGCATTCTCGGCGGGCTCCCCGCCCGCCAGTCCATCCAGGTCTCCACACTCGAGCGTGTAATCCGCCGGGTTTAACTGCCAGGTCTCGATCTTCCCATCGATGACCTCCCACACCTGGGTAGTCCCCGATGGGCTGATCTCGTCCATCCCGATCGCGGCGTGAAGCACCAGGCTGTGTTTGGTGCCGAGGGTCGCGAGCGTCTTGGCGATCAGCTCCGCCCGGACCGGATCCGACACCCCTATGACCTGCCGAACCACGCCGGCTGGGTTGGCGAGTGGTCCGAGCATGTTCATGATGGTTGGAACCCCGAGCTCCTTTCGTACCGGTCCCATGTGGCGCATCGCCGGGTGATAGGCCGGGGCAAAGAGGAACGTTAAGCCGGCCGATCGAAGGAGCTCTCGTGCCACCGCTGGGGAGAGCTCGATGGCAATCCCGAGCGCCTCGAGGACGTCGGCAGATCCGGAGCGCGAGGTGTAGCTCCGGTTGCCGTGTTTGGCCACGGAGACTCCAGCGCCTGCTGCAACGAATGCCGCCGCGGTCGAGATGTTGAGCGTCCCAACCCGACCCCCACCGGTGCCGCAGGTATCCACCAGCAGGTGCGCGTTGTCAGGCTCGAGCCGGCGCATGGCAGAGCGAAGCGCGAGCGCCGCTCCCGCCACCTCATCCGGGGTTTCTCCTTTTGTCCTCAGTCCCATCAGAAGCGCGGCAATCTGTACCGGCGTGGCCTCTCCCCGCATGACTGTCCCGAAGGCGGCGGCGCTGGACTCGCGATCGAGCGACGCGCCCTGGGCTAGCTGCTGAATGGCAGAACGCAGCGCGGCTTCGTGGGTCACAGGCACCGGAAACCGGAAAGAAATGTCGGTGTGTTCGGGGAAAAAAATTGTACCCGGTGAGAGGCGCTTTTGTCAATCATGACAAGGATTTGCGTAGCTTGCCCGAGGTATCGTTAACCGCTAGATTTGGGGCCGATGAGCCGGACCTTCCTCGCTACACTACAGTACGACGGCACCGGGTTTGTCGGTTGGCAGCGCCAACCCGCCGGCCGCTCGGTTCAGGCCGAATTCGAGCGGGTTCTGGAGCGTCTCTTTGCGCGGCGGGCCGTTGCTCACGCCGCCGGCCGCACCGATGCCGGAGTGCATTCGATCGGTCAGGGTGTCAGCTTCACCGCACCTGCCAACTGGACCGATTCTGCTCTGCACCGCGCCCTCAACGCCCTTCTCCCCAAAGATTGCTGGGTCTCCGCCGTTCATCCGATGCAGCCCGGCTTCCACGCCCGGAAGTCGGCCGCCTCCCGGAGATACCGTTACGATATCGGGCTCGATGATGCGTCGGCGTCACCGTTCCGCCGGCCCTACGAGTGGGCGCTGGGCCGGCCGCTCGATGTCGAGCTGATGCGTGCCGCGGCCAACGTCATTCGGGGCGAGCACGATTTCCGGGCCTTTGCGGCCAAGGCGGACAAGCCCCACTATCGCTGCCGCATTCAGCTGGCAGAGTGGGAGGACCGCCCGGATGGGCGGGGTGTGAGCTTTGACATCGAAGCAGACCGTTTTCTTCAGCGCATGGTTCGAATGCTGGTCGGAACCATGACCGACATCGGCATGGGGCGGCGGCCCCTGGGCGACATGGTGACTCTGCTCGACCGCCATGACAATCAAGGCACCAGCGCCCCGGCTCCGCCACAGGGACTCTACTTCGCCACGGTGGTCTATCCGCCTGAATTATTCGCCCAACCGGTGAAAGACCCGCATGATGCTGCCGTATTCCCGGCGTAGCGTCTCGGTTGTGACTCTCATCCTGGCGGTGACCGGGTGCAGGGACCAGCGGCTGCCGCCGATGCGGGTGACGAGCGCCGGAGCCCAGACCTCGTCCCGTGTGGCCGAGGCTCAAATCGCGACAGCCTCGGCGCGCAACACGGCACTGGTCTCGGCGGCAGACCGGGTCTCGCCGGCGGTGGTGTCCATCAATGTGACTTCACGCCAGCAGGCAACCCGCCGTCCTCGCTGGGATTTTTTCTTCGTCCCTGAGGGCGCTCGCCTGGTTCAAGGCTACGGCACCGGGTTCGTCATTCGGGCGAATGGCATCATCCTCACCAACCAGCACGTGGTATCCAACGCGGAGCGCGTCGTGGTGACGCTTCCGGACGGCAGCGATCTGCCGGCCACCGTGGTGGGCGAGGACCCGCTTACCGACATAGCGGTGCTGAAGGTGGCGCGGGATAACCTGCCCACCGTGGCGTTGGGCCGGAGCACCGACCTGATGATCGGTGAATGGCTCGTCGCGCTGGGAAACCCATACGCCTACCTGCTGGGAAACGCCGAGCCGTCGGTGTCGGTGGGTGTGGTCAGCGCCACGGAGCGAAACATTCTGCCGGGCGGGGACCAGACCGGGCTCTACCTCGACATGATTCAGACAGATGCCGCCATCAATCCGGGTAACTCCGGAGGCCCCCTCGCCAATGCGCTGGGTGAGATCGTGGGGGTCAACTCGTCCATCTTCAGCAGCAGCGGTGGTTCGGTCGGACTGGGGTTTGCCATTCCCATCGAGCGGGCCGTCAGGGTGGCCGACGAGATCATGAAGAGTGGCGCGGTGCGGCGCGCGTGGGTCGGCCTCGATGTGCAGGGCGCCAGGGCCATGCGTGATTGGAAGAGCCAGGGCGGCGTGGTGGTGGCCGGGGTTGCGCCGGACGGGCCCGCTGCGCGAGCCGGCATCCGCCAGAACGACGTGCTGACCGAGGCCAACGGTCGTCGGCTCCGAAACTATCTCGACTGGGAAGCGGTCAAGCTCGACCTGCATGTCGGTGACGCGGTGCAGGTGGCGGTACGCAGCGGCAGCGGCAGCAGATCTCGGCGCATCGTCACCGGTGACCTTCCCACTGTTGCGGCCGAGAAGATCACCGTTCTGCAGGATCTGCAGCTGATCAACGTCACGCCGGCTATCCAGGCCGAGCGCTCCATTCGCAGTGACCAGGGCGCCCTGATCTTTCGGCTTTCTCCCGCTGTCAGCCGCGCTACTGGACTTCAGCCCGGGGACGTGATCCTTGCTATCGATCGAACACCGGTGCGCAGTGCGTCGGAAGTGTCGAGCCTGCTGAACGTGCGGCCGGGCCAGGTCGTTCGGATCTACGTCGAGCGTGAGGGCCAGGTCACCTTTACCGATCTGATGTTCCGATGAGCGGCGACCGCTGGCGTTCTCCGCTCGGCTCCCGCTACGCCTCGCCCGCCATGCAGACCCTCTGGGGCGAGCGCCACCGGATCGGGCTCTGGCGCCGGCTCTGGTTGGCGCTGGCCGAGACCGAGCGCGAGCTGGGACTGGATATTCCCGAGCAGGCGATTGGGCAGATGCGGGAGCATCTGGATGACGCCGACCTCGAGGCAGCCGCACGGTACGAGCGCCGTTTCCGACACGACGTCATGGCCCACATCCATGCCTTCGGTGACCAGGCGCCGGCGGCCCGGCCGTTTCTGCACCTGGGCGCCACCAGCGCGTTTGTGACCGACAATGCCGACCTGATCGTCATGCGGGACGGCCTCCGCCTGCTGCTGGGGCGGCTGATCGCGGTGCTCGGCGCGCTCGAGCGGTTCGCCACTCGGCACGCCCGCCTCCCCTGCCTGGCCTACACTCACTTTCAGCCGGCCCAGCTCACCACGGTCGGAAAACGGGCCACGCTCTGGATGCAGGACTTTGCCCTGGACGTGGAGGAAGTTTCCCGCCGGGTCGCTGCCCTGCGGTTGCGCGGCTGCAAGGGCACGACCGGCACCCAGGCCTCGTTTCTGGAGCTCTTCGGCGGCGACCATGACCGGGTTCGCGAGCTGGATCAACGGGTGGCGGCCAAGCTCGGCTTCGGGGCTCCATTCCAGGTGACCGGGCAAACGTACACCCGCAAGGTGGATAGCCACGTCCTCGACACTCTGAGCGGGATCGCCCAATCGGCCGCGAAGTTCGCCGGAGACCTGCGGCTGCTCCAGCACGAGGGCGAGCTGCTGGAGCCGTTCGAATCGGAGCAGATCGGCTCCAGCGCCATGGCGTACAAGCGGAACCCGATGCGGGCCGAGCGGATCGGCGGGCTGGCGCGCTTCGTGATTTCGCTCCAGGCCAATACCGCCAACACCGCCGCCAGCCAGTGGCTGGAGCGCACCCTCGACGACAGCGCCAACCGGAGACTCACGCTGCCCGAAGGCTTCCTCGGCACCGATGCTATTTTGGTGCTCGCCACCAACATCGCCGCCGGGCTCGAGGTCCGCGAAGACGTCATCCGGCGGCACGTCGACGAGCAGATGCCATTCATGGCTACGGAGCGGTGGTTGATGCTGGGCACCGCCGCCGGCGGGGACCGGCAGTCCCTGCATGAGGTCGTTCGGAAGCACAGTCTCGCGGTGGCCGAAGCGGTGAGTCGCGGCGAGCCCAACCAGCTGCTGGAGCGACTATCGTCCGATCCCGCGTTCAAGGCGGTGCCGGTGGACGAGCTGAGGGCCGAGCTGAACCCGGCCAACTACACCGGCCGTGCTCCCCAGCAGGTGAGTGAGTTCATCGAGGAGTATCTCGCCCCGCTGCTCTCCCAGGCGCGGCCGCTCGCGTCTGAGGCAGAGACGGCCGAGGTGCGGGTATGAGCCCTTCGCTGCGCTCGGGTGAGGCTTTAACGCAGAGCCGGCTCCCGCTTCCGCTTCTGCGGCAGGGCAAGGTTCGCGAAGTCTACGAAGTCGACCAGCGGCATTTGCTCGTAGTCGCCAGTGACCGAGTCAGCGCCTTCGACGTCGTGATGCGAGAGGCCATCCCCTTCAAAGGGGCGGTCCTGACGCAGATGAGCGCGTTCTGGTTCCAGCTGCTGGCCAATGTCTTTCCGTCGCATTACGTCACCGCCAGCACCGCCGAAATCCTGGAGCGCATTCCCCGGCTGCAAGGACTTCAGGACCAGATTGCCGGGCGTGCCATGCTGGCGCTGAGAGCGGACCCGGTGCCGTTCGAGTGCGTCGTCCGTGGCTTCATCACCGGTTCGGCCTGGGCGGAATATCGTGACAAGGGGACGTTGGCTGGCGAGCCGCTGGCGCCACATCTGGTCGAGAGCTCCCGGCTCGATCCTCCGATCTTTTCGCCGGCGACCAAGGCCGAGGCGGGACACGACATCAATGTGACGGTAGACGCTGTGGTCCAGGTCCTTGGCTCCACGTTAGCCGCCCAGCTGAGAGCGGCCAGCTTCGCGCTCTATCAGGCCGGGCGCGACCACGCCGCGTCACGCGGAATTATCATTGCCGACACCAAGTTCGAGTTCGGCACCCATACAGACGGCGCCCTCCGGCTCATCGATGAAGTCCTCACCCCGGATTCGTCCCGCTTCTGGCCCGCCGACCGCTACGCCCCAGGCCGGCCGCAGCCCAGCTTCGACAAGCAGCCGTTGCGAGACTATCTCGCGTCGATCAAGGCGGCGGGGGGGTGGGATGGCGAAGCCCCGCCGCCCCCGCTCCCGGCTGACGTGATAGAGGCAACCAGCCGGCGGTACCTGGAGGCCTACCGACTTCTTACCGGACGGAACCTGGAGCAGAGCCTGTGATGCGTACCGCCCCCGAGGGACTCTGGTTCATCGTCGGCGCCTGGGTGATTGCGCTGGGACTCATACTCACCGCGCTCCGCTTCGACTCACGGGTGCTGTGGATCGCGTGCGTCCTTTGGGTTGTGCTGGCGGTCTGGGTGGTCGCCTTCTTTCGCGACCCGGTGCGGTCTGGAACGCGGGGTGACCGCCTGATCCTCGCACCCGCCGACGGGAAGGTGGTGAGCCTGGTCGAGACCGATGAGCCCGCATTCCTCGCCGGCCGTTCATGCCGCCTCTCCATCTTCATGAATGTTTTCGATGTCCATGTGAACCGGTACCCCACAGAGGGCACGGTCGGGTACCGGCACTACAATCCTGGCAAGTTCGGCCACGCGGGGACCGAAAAGTCGAGCCTCGACAACGAGCAGTCCTCGGTGGGTCTCACCACCTCCCAGGGCAAGGTGCTGATCCGTCAGATCGCGGGCCTCATCGCGCGGAGGATTGTGACCGATCACAAGGTCGGGACCGAGGTGCAACAGGGAGATCGCCTGGGCATGATCCGCTTCGGGTCGCGGGTGGATCTGTTCCTCCCCTGCGACCGGGTGAATTTCCTGGTCAAACCCGGCGACACAACCAAGGCAGGCTTCACCGTGGTGGCCGAATGGATCTGAGACAACGGCGAGAGGGCCTGCGGCGCCCGTCGATCCGCCAGGTCGTGGTGGTGATGCCGAGCGCTTTCACCCTCGGCAACCTCTTTTTCGGGTTCTGGGCCATCGTGTCGGCGTTTAACGGAAACTTTCGCTGGGCTGGCTGGTTCATCGTATTCGCCGGCATTCTCGATATGCTGGACGGCCGGGTGGCGCGCCTGTCCGGCACCGGCACCCGGTTCGGCGCGGAGCTCGACTCGCTGGTGGACGTGATCTCGTTCGGCGTCGCGCCTGCGCTGCTGATGTATTTCCTCGACTTCTCCAATGCCGGGCGCTTTGCCTGGATCCTGTGCTACATCTACGTCGTGGCCGTCGCGCTTCGGCTGGCCCGGTTCAACGTGTTATCGGCCGGTAAGCCCCCCAGCGCCTGGTTCACGGGGCTTCCCTCCCCCGCCGCCGGCATGACCCTGGCCGTCTACTACCCCTTCAGCCAGACCAACTGGTACCGGGCGTCGCCCGCCTATCTGGATCTCCAGCACGAGGGCCTGGTCGTGCTGATGCTGCTGCTGGCGGTGTTGATGGTGAGCAACGTGAAGTACCCGAAGTTTCCGCCCATCGGCATCCGCAGCCGCAAAGGTATCTTCGGACTGACCGTGCACCTGGTCATTCTGCTGGGCGGCCTCATCGTACCCGAGTACTTCCTGTTTCCCTTAGGTTTGTTTTACGTGGCGTTTGGTATCGTTAGAGCAACGGTGCTGGGCCTCATGGAGCGTCCCGAGCCGGTCCCGGTGGTAGACGAGCGGCTGGCGGAGGACGACGACCCCACTCTGCCCCCACCTCTCTCGCACGAACGGCGGAACCGCTGGGCTGACCGCCGCCAGGAGCCCGAGTAATGACCTACCGAGTGCACGTGCGCGTGATGCCGCGGGACGGGCTGCTCGACCCGCAGGGGCAAGCCGTAGAGCACGCCCTCAGCGCGCTGGGGTTCGAGGAAGCCGGCGGGGTACGCATCGGCCGCGCCATCGAGCTCGACGTGGCCGCCGAATCGCGGGACGAGGCCGAGACCCGGGCCCGGCGGATGTGCGACACGCTGCTGGCCAACCCGATCACCGAAGACTATCTGCTCGAGGTGGAGGAGGACTGATGCCGCGGGTGGCCGTGGTGCGGTTTCCCGGAAGTAACTGCGACTTCGACACCCTGCGAGCCGCGGAAGGCGTCGGTGCCGAGGCGTACTTCGTGTGGCATCGGGATACCGATCTCGAGGGCGCCGACGTGGTGATTCTCCCGGGCGGGTTCAGCTACGGGGACTACCTTCGCTGCGGGGCCATCGCCCGCTTCAGCCCTATCATGCAGGAAGTGCAGCGGCATGCCCTGGCGGGTGGGCCGGTGCTTGGCATCTGCAACGGATTCCAGATCCTGTGCGAGGCGCACCTTCTGCCGGGGGCTCTCCTGCGCAACGCAGGGCTCACTTTTGTGTCCAAGCCGGTCGATGTCATCGTCGAGCGCACCGACACCGCCTTCACCTGCGACTACGAGCCTGAGTCCCGGCTCAGACTTCCGGTTGCGCACGGCGACGGACGCTTCGTGGCCGAGCCGGACACGCTCCGGCTGCTGGAAGCGGAGGGCCGCGTCGTGCTGCGCTATGTGGCGGCCACCGAGCGCTCGCCCTTTCAGCCCAATCCCAACGGGTCCGCCAATCACATCGCCGGCATCTGCAACGCCGACGGCAACGTCGTCGGCATCATGCCGCACCCGGAGCGCGCCGCCGATCGGATGCTGGGGCTGACGGGCGGAAGCGCATTTTTCACCTCCCTGGTCACCTCGCACCAGGACAGTTCCAACTCAGGGGTATGAGCCGATGAAACCGGAGAAGCCGAGCCGCAACGAAGACGAGTACTTCGCCCGAGAAGACGCCGAGCTGCTGCGGAAGCAGCGAGAGCGGGCCAGCGCCGCCAGCGCGGAGACGGAGCGCAAGAGTCACTACATGAAATGCCCCAAGGATGGGCACGACCTGGTCAGCAGCCAGTATCATGGCGTCACCATCGAAACCTGTCCCCACTGCGGCGGCATGTGGCTGGATGCGGGTGAACTGGAGACGGTGGCGAAGGACGACTCGCCCAACGTCCTCACCCGGGTGCTCTCCGACGCGCTCGCCACCTTCCGCCGGTCGCCAAGGTCTCGCCCTTGATCGCTTCGAGCGTGGCCGGGGCGCCGCCTGAGGCCGGCTCGCTGCCGGTCGAGCCTGCGGTGTCGGCCGCGCTGGTGCGGGAGCATAACCTCACCGACATCGAGTACGGCCGCATCGTCGAGATGTTGGGCCGCACCCCCACGTTCACTGAGCTCGGGGTGTTCTCGGCCCTGTGGTCGGAACACTGCTCCTACAAGCATTCCAAGCCGGTGCTGAAGACGTTTCCCACCACCGGTCCGCACGTCGTGCAGGGACCGGGTGAAAATGCCGGCGTGCTCCGGCTGCCCGAGGGCTGGGCCGTGGCATTCAAGATCGAGTCGCACAACCACCCGTCGGCGGTAGAGCCGTACCAGGGCGCCGCAACCGGGGTCGGGGGGATCCTCCGCGACGTGTTCACCATGGGCGCGCGCCCGGTGGCGCTCCTCAACAGCCTGCGCTTCGGACCGCTGGAAGTGCCGCGTAACCGGTACCTGTTTGCCGGTGTGGTGCGGGGGGTGGGCGACTACGGCAACTGCGTTGGCGTACCCACCCTGGGGGGCGAGGTGAACTTCGCCCCGGGCTACACCGGAAATCCCCTGGTCAACGCCATGTGCGTTGGGCTGCTGCGGGAGAAGGATCTGATACGGGCCGCGGCCCACGGTGTGGGAAATATCTTGCTCGCGGTCGGAGCCCGCACCGGCAGAGACGGGATCCACGGGGCAAGCTTTGCCTCAGAGGAGCTATCGGCGAAGAGCGAAGCCCGCCGTCCCCAGGTGCAGGTGGGCGATCCCTTCACGGAGAAGCTCCTCCTGGAGGCCAGCCTCGAGCTCATCACATCTGACCTGATCGTCGCCATCCAGGACATGGGCGCCGCCGGGCTCACCAGCTCGTCGGCCGAGATGGCGGCCCGAGGCGGCGTCGGCGTCGAGATCGATACCAGCCTCGTGCCCACGCGCGAGCCGGGGATGAGCCCGTACGAAATTCTCCTCTCCGAGTCGCAGGAGCGGATGCTGGTCGTGGCCGAACCGGAACGGGTGCCGGAGGTGCAGGCGGTATGCGCCCGGTGGGAGCTTACGGCCACTCCGATCGGTCATGTGACCGACGATGGGATCTTTCGGGTACGGCACGGACCGCAGGTCGTGGCCGCCATCCCGGGCCAGCGTCTGGTGGACGACTGCCCGATCTACTACCCCGACGCCGAGGAGGGCGAGGAAGCCCAGGCCCGGCGGGCAGCGGTTGACTCGGGTATCCCGGTGGTCGATCTCGAAGGGGCCCTGGAGATTCTGCTCGATCACCCCAACATCGCCAGCAAGCGCTGGGTGTACGAGCAGTACGACTCGACGGTCCAGGCCTCGACTGTTCTGCCGCCGGGCTCCGATGCCGGGGTGATCCGGGTGCCTGGAGCCCGCTTCGGGCTGGCCATGACGGTGGACTGCAATAGCCGGCTCGTCGCGCTGGATCCCTATGAGGGCGGCAAGGCGGCGGTGGCGGAAGCGGCTCGCAACATCGCCTGCACCGGAGCCAGGCCGCTGGGAATTACCGACTGCCTCAACTTCGGCAATCCGGAGAAACCGGAAGTCTTCTTCCAGTTTCGCGAGGCCGCCCGGGGCATTTCCGACGCCTGCCGCGTGTTCGGCACCCCGGTCACCGGCGGGAATGTCTCGTTCTACAATGAGAGCCCCACCGGGGCCATCGACCCCACCCCGACCATCGGCATGGTGGGCCTCATCCCGCGGGTCGAGGACCGCGTGGTCAGCTACTTCGATCAGCCGCGGGACGAGGTCTTCATCATCGGTGACACCAGCGGCATTCTCGGCGGCTCCGCCTACTGGGCCGAGGTCTGCGACTTCGTGGGAGGAGATCCTCCGGCGGTTGATCTCGAGGCCGAGCTCCAGCTCCAGAGATTTCTGTTCGCGGCCGCGGAGCAGCGCCTGCTGCGTTCGGCGCACGACTGCTCCGAAGGTGGCCTGGCCGTAACTCTGGCCGAGGCCGCCATGGGCGGCCCCTACGTGCCCGGCAGTATGGGGGCCCGTCTGGATCTCACCGGCTATGCTCCCGATGTCCCTAGCGAGGGCGTGCTCTATGGGGAAGACGGCGCGCGCGCGGTCGTTACCTGCGCCCCGCCCCATGCCCGACGCCTGATCGCGCTGGCCAACGAGCACCGGGTGCCGGTGTTTCATGCCGGCCGGGTCGAAAGCGCCGGAACCCTGGAACTTCAAGTGGGGGAACAGCTGTTCTCCTGGAGCACCGACGCACTCCGAAGGATCTACTCAGAAGCTATCCCACGGCGGATGCAGCACGCCGACGTGGATCGCGGGGCAGGAGAGTAAGCATGTGTGGCATCATCGGCGTATCGGGCGTTCCGGACGCGGCCCGGCTGGCCTACCTCGGGCTTTACGCCCTCCAGCACCGGGGGCAGGAGAGCGCGGGCATCGTTACCATCGATGCCGAGGGCACGGCGCGGTCGCACCGGGGGATGGGCCTGGTTTCGGAAAACTTCGACGATCCAATCCTGGGTGGCCTGCCGGGGGACGTTGCCGTCGGGCACACCCGCTATTCCACCACCGGCAGCACGGTCCTGGCCAACGCCCAGCCCTGCAGCGTCAATACCCGCTGTGGCCCGCTTGCCATCGCCCATAACGGCAACCTGATCAACGCCGGCACCATCAAGCGTGATCTGGTGGCGCGCGGCGCCATCTTCACCGGGTCGAGCGACACCGAAGTCCTGGTCCATCTGATCGCGCGCTCGCCGGCGCACACGGTGGAGGACCAGATCCGGGACGCCCTGGAGCAGGTGGACGGCGCCTACTCGCTGGTGATCACCGTGGGCCGCACCATGTATGCGGTCATCGACAGCCGCGGCTTCCGTCCCCTGGTCATCGGCCGTCTCAGCAGCGGAATCGTGGTGGCGTCGGAGACCTGTGCTCTCGATCTCATCGGCGCGTCCATTACCTGCGAGCTGCGTCCGGGGGACTTTGTCCGCATCGAGAATGGCGAGGTCACCCACCTGCCCCGGCTGGCCCCCCGTCCCGTCAGCCGGTGCGTCTTCGAGCTGGTCTATTTTGCCCGGCCCGACAGCACGGTGTTCGGAAAGTCGGTCGATGCGGTGCGCCGCGAGTTGGGGCGCCAGCTGGCCCGCGAGCAACCCGCCCCGGCGGGCGAGGTCGTCTTCAGCGTCCCCGACAGCTCCAACGCGATGGCCCTCGGGTTCTCGGAGGCGTCGGGCATTAAGCTCGAGTACGGCCTGATCAGGAACCATTACGTCGGCCGCACGTTCATTAATCCCATCCAGGCGCTTCGAGTCGCCAGAGTGAAGATCAAGTTCAACCCGGTGCGCGAAGTCATCCAGGGAAAATCCGTCGTCGTGGTCGACGACAGTCTGGTTCGGGGAAACACCAGCAAGGAGCTGGTGCAGATGATCCGGGCCGCCGGCGCCCGGGAGGTCCACCTCAGGCTGGGCTCGCCGCCCATTACCGGTCCGTGCCACTATGGCATCGACACGCCGACCCGGGAAGAGTTGATCGGCGCCACGCATTCCATCGAAGAGATCCGCGACTTCCTCGGCGTGGACAGCCTCGGCTACCTCTCGCTGGATGGCATGCTGACCGCCGCGGGCAAGGACACCGGCTTCTGCCACGCCTGCTTCTCTGGCCACTATCCCACGACCACCCCGGACGATCTCGTGCAGCTGCGGCACGCCTCCCCGCTCCTTGCCACACCCGCATGAGCGGGCCGTACACCCAACCGCTCGTCTATTTCTTCGGCCAGGGCCGCGCCGATGGTACCGCCGCCATGAAGGATGTCTTGGGCGGCAAGGGAGCCGGCCTGGCCGAGATGACGACCATTGGTATTCCCGTCCCTCCCGGCTTTACCATCGCCAGCAATCTCTGCCTCCACTATCTCGAGAGCCACCAGTTCCCCAAGCGGCTCCAGGTTCAGGTGGAAAACGCGCTCCAGCGGTTGGAGAGTACCACCGGCAAGCACCTCGGCGATGGCGACAACCCGCTGCTGGTATCGGTCCGCTCCGGCGCCGCGGTCTCGATGCCCGGTATGATGGAAACCATTCTGAACCTGGGTCTGAACGACGTAACCGTGGAAGGGCTCACCCGGCAGAGCGGCAATCCACGGTTCGCCTGGGATTCCTACCGGCGCTTCGTGCAGATGTACGGCAGCGTGGTGTTCGACCTCTCCAAGAAGCCCTTCGAGCAGATCCTCGAAGAGCACAAGAACCGCTGCGGCATTGGGCGTGACATAGATCTGCCGGTCGAAGAAATGCAGGCCATCGTGCGGCAGTTCAAGCAGCACGTGCGGCAGGAATCGGGGAAGGAGTTCCCCGACGAACCGCTCAATCAGCTCTGGGGCGCGATCGCGGCAGTGTTCGAGAGCTGGAATACCCGCCGGGCCATCGACTACCGCAAACTCCATGACATCCCCGACTCCATGGGCACCGCGGTCAACATCGTGGCGATGGTCTTCGGAAACCTGGGCGAGGATTCGGGCACCGGAGTGACGTTCAGCCGTGACCCGTCCACGGGTGAGCAGAGCCTGTACGGTGAATACCTGCTCAACGCGCAGGGAGAGGACGTGGTGTCGGGCAGCAGAGACCCGCTGCCGATCGGCACCATGAAGGAACAGCTGCCGCACGCATATCAGGAGCTGGAGCGGGTCGCCCGCACCCTGGAGCGGCACTTTCGCGACGTGCAGGACATGGAGTTCACCATCGAGCGGGGCAACCTCTACATGCTCCAGACCCGGCGGGCCCAGCGGTCCGGCCACGCCGCCGTGCGCATCGCGTGCGACATGGTGGACGAAGGGGTGATTTCGGAGCAGGAAGCGGTGGCGCGTATTCCGCCCAACGACTTGAATCAGCTGCTCCATCCGACCATTGATCCTCACAGCAGGCTCGATCTGCTCACGACCGGCCTTCCCGCCTCACCCGGCGCGGCATGCGGCACCGTGGTGTTCGACGCCGATCAGGCCGAGCGGCTCGGACGCGCCGGCCAGGCCGTCATCCTGGTTCGGCGGGAGACCTCGCCCGAAGATTTCCACGGCATGGTGACGGCCAAGGCGATCCTGACGGCGCGGGGCGGAATGACGTCCCACGCCGCCGTGGTCGCCCGGGGAATGGGCAAGCCCTGCGTCGCCGCCGCCCAAAATCTCATGGTCGACGAGAAGGCGAACCGCTTCTCGGTCAACGGGCGCAGCATTGCCGAGGGCGACTGGATTACGGTGGACGGCAGCAGCGGGAAGGTGTTCGCGGGCCAGGCCGCGCTCATCGCGCCCGAGCTCAGCGGCAACTTCAACCGTCTTATGAAATGGGCCGACCGGATCATGCAGCTCCGGGTGCGGGTCAATGCCGACACGCCGGCGGATGCCCACCGGGGCCGGGACTTCGGCGCCGAGGGGATCGGCCTCTGCCGGACCGAGCACATGTTCTTCAGCGGCGATCGCCTGGCGGCCATGCGCGAGATGATCGTGGCCCAGGACGAGGCAGGGCGGAAGCGGGCCCTGGCCAAGCTGCTTCCCATGCAGCGCGGTGACTTCGAGGCCATCTTCCGCGCCATGGAGGGCTACCCCGTCACCATCCGGCTCCTTGACCCGCCGCTGCACGAATTCCTCCCCAAGGAGCCGGCCGAGATCGAGTCACTGGCGCGCGAGCTCCGCCTGGAGCCGGATGTCCTCAAGGGCATCGTGGAACGTCTGCACGAGGTGAATCCCATGCTGGGCCTGCGCGGCTGCCGGCTGGGCATCATCTATCCCGAGATCACCGCCATGCAGGTCCGCGCCATTTTCGAAGCGGCCTGCACCGTAGTTGGGCGCAAAGGCCGGGTCATGCCGGAGGTGATGATTCCGCTTACCGCCAGCGTTATGGAGTTCCGGAAGCAGGCGCTGATCGTGCGACAGGTGGCCGAGGAGGTGTTTCAGGAGCGCCAGATCACCGTGCCATACCTCCTCGGCACCATGATCGAGCTGCCCCGCGCGGCGCTGACCGCGGACGAGATCGCGCGGGAAGCACAGTTTTTCTCCTTCGGCACCAACGACCTCACCCAAACCACCTGGGGCCTGTCCCGCGACGATGCCGGCCGGTTTCTCCCCTATTACATCCAGCACGGCGTGATAGAGGACGATCCGTTCCAGGTCCTCGATCAGGCGGGGGTCGGCAAGCTCATCGCCATGGCCTGCGATCTGGGCCGTCGCACCCGGCCCGACCTCAAGCTCGGCATCTGCGGCGAGCACGGCGGTGAGCCGGCCGCGGTGGCGTTCTGCGATCGCCTGGGCATGAACTACGTCTCCTGTTCCCCGTTCCGGGTGCCCATCGCTCGGCTGGCCGCGGCGCAGGCGGCGCTGGCCGCGCGCGGCACTATGGATCGCACGCGCTCAACCGTCTAGCGCTACCCGCATCAGTCCAAGGAGCCCGATGACACAGCCCCTGGTAGGGATCCTGATGGGGAGCGACTCGGACTGGGAGATCATGCAGCACGCCGCCCGGCGTCTCGATGAATTCGGTGTGGCTCACGAGGCACGGGTGGTGTCTGCCCACCGAACGCCGGACCAGTTGTACCGTTATGCCGAGGACGCCGCCAGGCGCGGGTTGCGCTGCATCATCGCAGGAGCGGGGGGGTCCGCCCATCTGCCCGGTATGCTCGCGGCCAAGACCACCCTTCCCGTGCTCGGCGTCCCTATCCCCACCAAACACCTTCAGGGCCTCGATTCCTTGCTCTCCATCGTGCAGATGCCCGCCGGCATTCCGGTGGCGACATTTGCCATCGGCACCGCGGGAGCCGGCAACGCCGGACTGTACGCGGTGTCGATCCTGGCGCTCACCGATGCCACCCTGGGCGAGCGGCTGGAAGACTTTCGGCGGGCGCAGGAACGCCGGGTCCTCGACCTCAAGCTCCCGGAGCCTTCGTGATCCTGCCCGGCGCCACTGTCGGCGTCCTGGGAGGCGGACAGCTGGGCCGGATGTTCACGTTGCGGGCTCGCACCATGGGCTACGGCGTCCTCGTGCTGGACCCCGACCCGCTGAGCCCGGCCGGCGCAGTCGCAGACCGCCACATCTGCGCCCCTTACACTGACCCACAAGCCCTGGCCGAGCTGGCCGCGAGCTGCGCCGCCGTCACCACCGAATTCGAGAATGTTCCCGCCGCCACTCTCGAAACGCTGGGCCGTTCCTCGATCGTGCGACCACCGGTGGCCGCCGTTGCCATCACC
>Ga0180121_10000120_pt1 | contig 27334 bp, 24 predicted proteins | sample AntDrymUQ5402106_2_FD_129676 | JGI IMG/M metagenome (GOLD analysis project Ga0180121, IMG submission 129676) | Polar desert sand microbial communities from Dry Valleys, Antarctica - metaG UQ540 (21.06) (version 2) (version 2) | ecosystem: Environmental > Terrestrial > Soil > Desert | place...
GACGCGCCGTGGCCACCCCACTTCCCGAAGGGCGACGACGAGCCGCTGCGGGTGAACCCTTCGCGGGCGAAGAAGGTCGCCGAGTGGGAGGACATGAAGCAGCAACGGAAAGGGAAGGGGAAGGGGCAGAGCCGAACCCAGCGCTGAGGGTCGCATGTGGGCAGCCCCCCGTTTGGACTCCCACTTCGGCGGGAACCCTTCGACCGACGGGCGCACCAGCGCCCCGCCGAAGAGGGGGACCGACGATGAACGCTCTGACGCTGCTGAAGCGCGATCACACCGAGATCAAGGCGATGTTGTCCGATCTCGAGGACACCACGGAGCGCGCCGAGAAGACCCGCACCGAGGGCCTCGCCAAGATGAAGCACGAGCTGGGGATCCACGAGGCGATCGAAGAGGAGATCTTCTACCCGGCGCTCAAAGAGCACCCGAAGACGAAAGACATCGCGCTCGAGGGCTACGAGGAGCACCACGTCGTCGACACGATCATGGGCGAGCTCGAAGACGTCGAGCCGAGCGACGAGGTCTGGATGGCGAAGTTCTCCGTGTTGAAAGAAAACCTCGAGCACCACATCTCCGAGGAAGAGGACGAGATGTTCCCGAAGGTCGAGCAGGTCTTCGAAGACGAGGAGCTGCAAGAGCTCGGCGCGCGCATGCAGGCGCGCAAGGAAGAGCTGCAAGCCAAGGCGGCCTGAAAGCGACGCCGCGAAGCCTAGTCTGAGCTGGACGACCCGGTCGTCACGCCCGGCCACTCTGGAGCTACGACGCCGAGCTGTTCGAACTGCACGCTCAGCGGCGTTCGGTCGTCGCGCCACCGGACGAACGAGGCCGCGTGCCGGAACCGCCCGTATTGCATGCGGTCGATCGTGACCTCGGCCACGAGCACCGGCTCGATCGCGACCCACTCGAGATCGCGGCTGGCCGACCACCGGCTCGGCCCGCCGGGAGCGCGGCCGCCCTCGAAGCTCGCACCGCCCTCGAGCTGCCGCAGCTCCTGCAGCATCGCCCTGCGCTCTGCGGCTTTGAACGACGATGTGTGCCCGACGTAGTGAAGCGTGCCGTCGTCGTCGTAGAGACCGAGCAGCAGCGCACCGACCCCGTCGCGGGTCTTGGACAACCGGTACCCGCCGATCACCACGTCGAGCGTGCGGCGATGTTTCACCTTCACCCACCCGCGCTCCCCCGCGAGGTAGGGCTGATCGTCGCGCTTGGCGAGCACGCCGTCCTGCCCAAGACCCTCCTCGTCGTCGAACCACGCCTGGGCGACCGCAAGATCGCCGGCCCATGGCGCGACGAGCACCGTCGGAGCCGGCGGCATCGAGGGCAGGTCGCCTGGCGCTTCCGGCCAGCCTTGCCGGGAGGCCAGCCTCCGGAGCCGCTCACGGCGCTCCGTAAGTGGCAGCCCCGCGAGATCGTCGTCGCCCTCGCGCAGCAGGTCGAAGAGCACCAGCGCCGCCGGGATCTCGCCGGCGAGCTTGCGCACACGCGACTCCGCCGGGTGCAGCCTGAGCTGCAGCTCGTCGAAGTCCATCGATCCGTCGGCGACGCGCACGATCTCGCCGTCGGCGACGAACGAGCCTTTCCCGCCTTCGAGCGCCTCGATCAGCTCAGGGAAGTACCGCCCGAGCGGGCGGCCGTCGCGGCTGGCGAGTCGCACCGAGCCGTCGTCGCCCACCGCCGCGATCGTGCGGAACCCGTCCCACTTCGGCTCGTAGGTCCAGCCTTGCCCGACCGGCATCTCGGGTTGGAGCTTCGCGAGCATCGGCGCCGGCAGGTCGCCGGCGATCGTGCGCTTGGGCATGCGCTCGACCCTACCGGACCACCTTCACGTTGATCGCCGGCGTGCCGAGCGCCGTCATCAGCCGGAGCCAGAGCGGCAGGTACATCTCGGCGCCGCGAGCCGTCGACAGATCGCCGAGATCGATGATGTCGGACTCCGGCCATCCGAGCGCCTGGAGCAGATCGACCACCGCTGCCTTGGCGCCGGCATCGTCGCCGCTCACGAACACGTCGTGCGACGACGAAAGCGAGCCCGGATGCACCATCACGTCGGCGGTCATCGTGTTCAACGACTTCACGACCCGCAGCCCCGGGAATGCCCGCTGGATCGTCTCCGCGAGGCTGTCGGTGTCCTTGATCGAGAGCGTGGGCGGGAAGCCGTTCGAGAAGTCGAGCGGGTTCGCGATGTCGAGCAGCACCTTGCCGTCGAGGTCAGCGGCTTCGGCGGCGCCGATCGCCTCGACCGATGCTCCGCCGCTCGTCGCGTTCACGAGCAGCTCGCCGAACGCCGCCGCATCGGCGAACGTGCCGTGGGAAGCACGCTCGCCCGCCCCACCAGCCCACGCGGTCGCCGTCTCGTTGTCGGCCGTGCGCGAGCCCATGCGCACCTCGTGCCCGAGCTCGACCAGCCTGCTGCCGATCGTCCTTCCAACGCCGCCGGTGCCGAAGATGCCGACCTTCATTCCTCGCTCCCCTCTCCATGGTGCCCGTTCGTCGCGGGTTCGAACGCATGCCGTCGCGACATGCTTCCCGATGAGGGGAACTCGCTACGACTCCAGGGCACGGCCGAGATCGGCGGCCCTTACCTCAGGCGACCGCGACCGGGGGCGAGGCGAACGGGCGCACGAGCCGATCGGGGTCTTCACCTCTGGCATCGATCAGGTCGCGGTCGATCTGGCCGAGGAAGCGGCCCGCTTCCGCGAGGTAGCCGACCGACGCCGGATCGACGCCCATGACGGTCGCCGCGACGGCGTCGGCAGCCACGACATCGTCGGCAACCACGACCACGCCAGCATCGACTGCCGTCCCCGAGATCGGGCCGTTCCCTTCCATACCGACGATGCCGTCGACGATCGCGTAGTCGGGACGCACAGCGGCCGCGATGTCGAGGATCGAGTGTTCGATCCCGACCCAGTGCAGCACGTTCTTCGGCCAGCCGTAGATCCTTCCCGGCAGGACGCCGAAGCAGTTCTTCATCGAGAGCGTCACGCCGGCCCAGTGATGCGTCTTCATCTTCGGCATCGAGATCACGATGTCGGCGTCAACGACGGGCGACGGCAGCCAGAGCTCCGCAAGCGGCGTGTACGAGGTCCGCAGCGGCACATGACGCACCGGTTGAGTGTTCAGGTCCACGAACGGGACATCGATCGACGCCAGCGCGTCGATGAGACCGGCCTGCTCGGCGACGTACTGGAGATCGCGGCGGTGCCCCGGCGCCTCACCCACCGTGACCTGGACCGCGCCGAGCCGGCGCAGGGCGACCGCGGTCGCCGCGACAAGTCGGGCGTCGGTGTTGATCGGCCGCAACGGGTCGAACTCCACGAGGTTCGGCTTGAGGAAGACGCGGGCGCCCGCGACGTCTGCGCCGATCTCGACGAGCCCCTCGAACACCAGCGTCTCGAGATCGCGCTCGTAGCCTTCGGCGCGGAGCACGGCCACCCTCGCTCGCGTCGGTGGGGGGAAGGCCGCCGGGTCCCACCGGCCCCGCGGCGAGGCGCCGAGGCCACCGAGCCGGAGGCCGGCCGCTCCGGCGGCTCCGAGCGCGATCCCGACGCCTGCCGCCTTGATGAAGCCTCGCCGAGGCACCTGGCCGTGGCGGTGGTGGGAAGGCGCGTTCACGGCGCCTCCAGAGCGTGCACGCCCGGCCCGGTCGCGATCGCGGCCCAGGCAGCGGCGACCGGATCGCCGAGCAGGTCGGTGTGGGCGACGATGTCCGCGAGCACGTCGGCCGCCCCGGAGGCTTCGTCGCGGTCGCCCCTGATCCGGAACACCGCCAGCGAGAGCGCGACGGAAATGCCTCCGGCGCGTTCCCGCCGCCAGAGATCTCGGAGGCGTGCGGCGCCCTGGTGCTCGAGCGCATCGTCGAGTCCGTGCAGGCCCACGAGCGCGGTGGCGGTCGTGTGAGCGAACGGCGGCAGGTCCTCGCCCAGCACCTCGCGGTTGCCGTAGTTCCAGCCCCCTCCCACACACCGACGATCGCGAAGGAACGCCATCGCCTCCCCGATCCGCAACGATCCGGGCCGGAACAGGCGGAGGGCGAGGAGCGATCGGGCGGTCGGCTCGACCCACCCCGCCGTGCCGCCGACCCACGGCCAGCCACGGATCGATCCATCGAGGGGAACGGCCGCGCTCGACTCCAGCGGTTCGCCCTCGAGCTCCTCGAGCCGATCCAACGCTCTCTCTCGCGTCAGACCGGGGCCCGCCGCGAGCGCGGCCAGGCCCGTGGCGCCTTCGTCGCGCACGAACCCCTGAACGATACCGAACGAGCCGTCGTCGCGTTGACGCTGCATCAGCCAACGGCGAGCGCCGTCGTCACCGAGGGCGATGGCCGCGAGCGCGGTCGGCTCCGGCTCACTCGGTGCCGCAGGTCCCGGTCCGAACCCTCCGTCGTAATTCCTCGCGGCCCGAAGCCGACGACCGGCGGCCTCGAAGATCTCAGATCGATCCGTCATCAGGGCCCGTATCGGCACGTCCGGTGCGAGCTGGAGGACATCTGCCACCGCTGCCGCCCGGAACGGGCACATCGGGCTCGGGGGATGGAACTAGGCGTCCTTCTGGGGGCGGCCTCGGCGGGAGGCCTTCTGGCGGTCGTTCTGGGGCAGCAGCACCTTGCGGAGGCGGACGCTCTTGGGCGTGACCTCGACGCATTCGTCTTCGCGCAGGAACTCGAGGGCCTGCTCGAGCGAGAGCTGGGTCTTCGGGATCAGGCGCACGAGCTCCTCGGCGTTAGCCTTGCGCATGTTCGTGAGGTGCTTCTCCTTGGCCGGGTTCACGTCCATATCCTCGGCGCGAGCGTTCTCGCCGACGATCATGCCCTCGTAGACCTCTTCACCGGGACCCACGAAGAGCGAGCCGCGTTCCTGCAGGTTGAGCAGCGCGAACTGCGTCGTCTCGCCTCGCCGATCCGCCACGAGCGAACCGCTCGGGCGAGTGCGCAGCTCGCCGTGCCAGGGCTCGTACCCCTCGAAGACGTGGTGCAGCTGCCCGGTGCCGCGCGTCTCGGTCATGAACTCGGTGCGGAAGCCGATCAGGCCTCGCGCCGGCACGAGGTATTCCATGCGGATCCACCCGGTGCCGTGGTTCACCATCTGCTCCATGCGGCCCTTGCGCAGCGCCAGGAGTTGGCTGATCACGCCGAGGAAATCCTCGGGCGCATCGATCGCGACCCGCTCCATCGGCTCGTGGAGCTTCCCGTCGACGGTGCGGGTGACCACCTGCGGCTTACCCACCGTGAGCTCGAAGCCTTCGCGACGCATCATCTCGACGAGGATCGCGAGCTGCAGCTCTCCCCTGCCCTGCACCTCCCACATCTCGGGGCGCTCGGTGTCGACCACCCGGATCGAGACATTGCCGACGACCTCCTGGTCCAGACGCGACTTGAGCAGCCGTGCCGTCACCTTGTCGCCGTCCTGGCCGCTCAAGGGCGAGGTGTTGATCGCGACGGTCATCGACAGCGACGGCTCGTCGACGCGCGTGACCGGCAGGGGCCGCGGGTCGTAGGGGTCGGCGAGCGTCTCGCCGATCGTGATCTCCGCGATGCCGGCGACCGCGATGATCTCGCCGGGGCCTGCTTCCTCTGCCTCGACGCGATCGAGCGCCTCGGTCACGTACAGCTCCCCGAGCTTGGCCTGCTCGATCGTGCCGTCGGCGCGGCACCACGCGACCGGCTCGCCGCGGCGCACCACGCCATTGAACACCCGGCAGAGCGCGAGCCGCCCGACGTAGAGCGATGCATCGAGGTTCGTCACGAGGGCCTGCATCGGGTGCCCCTCCTCGAACGAGGGTGCCGGGATGTGCGTGAGCAGCGTCTCGAACAGGGGCTCCAGGTCGTCGGCGAGCGCGTCGGCAGCGTGGCCTGCCTTGCCCTCTCGCGACACCGCGTACAGGATCGGGAACGAGATCTGGTGCTCGTCGGCGTCGAGGTCCAAGAACAGCTCCTCGACCTCGTGCACGACCTCGTCGGGCCTCGCGTCGGGGCGGTCGACCTTGTTCACGACCAGGATCACCGGAAGCCGCGACTCCAAGGCCTTGCGCAGCACGAAGCGGGTCTGCGGCAGCGGTCCCTCGCTCGCGTCGACGAGCAGGAGCACGCCGTCGACCATGGTGAGCGCGCGCTCGACCTCGCCACCGAAGTCCGCGTGACCGGGCGTGTCGACGATGTTGATCTTGACGCCGCTGTGGCGCACGGCGGTGTTCTTCGCGAGGATCGTGATGCCCTTCTCGCGTTCGAGGTCCATCGAGTCCATGACGCGCTCGGCGACATCCTGGTTCTCGCGGAACGCTCCAGACTGCCACAACATCGCGTCGACGAGTGTGGTCTTGCCGTGGTCAACGTGGGCCACGATGGCCACGTTGCGGATGTCGTTCCTTGTGGGCACAACCAACTCCGGTCTTCAGGCGGGAGAACGAACGAGGGGCCGGCGAGAAACGCCGGCCCCTCGCAGTTTACCGCCGGGCTCGCCTTAGCTGACGCCCGCCTTGAAGCGTGCCCACTCGTCCTGGTAGAGCTGATCGTCCTCCGGCGAGAGGGGCAGCACCGGCTGGCCCTGCGCGAAGTCTTCCTCGGCCACCAGCGTGTTCTCGAGGTTCGGCGGGATGAACCCAGCCTCGAGGAAGGTCGCCCGATCGACTCCGACGAGCGGCGGCTGGAACCCCTCGTAGCCGAAGTTCGTGAGCGCAACCTCCTTGTCCATCAGGAAGTTGATGAACAGGTGTGCGAGCACTGGGCTCTCGGCTTCCTTGTTGATCACGATCGTGTCGTTGGCGACCTCCCAGCCCCCCTCGGGCGGGTAGTAGTAGCCGAGCACGTCGGGCTCGGTGCCCTTGGGCAGGTAGTACTGGGCGTAGTTCATGTTTCCCGACCACGAGTAGCGCACGTGGCTCGTGCCCTCGGCGAGCTTCTGGTAGTCGCCGGGTCCGATCTCGACGTTCACGAGGTCGAGCAGCTCGAGCAGCGAGTCGACCGCAGTGGTGAGCTCCGCCGGATCGGTGGAGTTGAAGTCGGTGCCCCCATTGCGGAGCAAGGCCATGCCGATCGTCTCGCGATACTCGTCAAGCACGCCGACCTTGCCGGCGTACTTCGTGTCCCAGAAGATGTCGAAGGGCATGTCGTACGTCGCCGGGTCCTCGACGAAGTCGCTCCGGTACCCGATGCCGGTCTTCCACGTGAGGTAGGGCATCGTGTACTGGGCACCTCCGTCGTACCAGGGGTCCTGGAAGTTGCCCCAGATGTTCGGCAAGTTCGACATGTAGCTGTGGTTCCAGGGCTGTACGCGCTTGGCGGCCACTAGCTTGCCGACGTTCTCGATCGTGGGGAAGAACAGATCCCACTGGATCGTGTCGTTCTGCACTTTGTTCATGGCCTCGGCCATGCCGGCGAACTGCGTGAATTCGACCTCGACGCCGAACTCGGCCTCGAACTGCTTGATGACCTTCTTGTAGATGTAGTCGTTCCAGTTGTACACACGGAGTGGGCCCGCTTCCTGACTGAGCCCGTCCTCGATCGCAGGAGCGTCGTCGTACAGGGGAAGGGTGACCGGGTTCTCGGGCGAAGCCAGCGCGATGCCACCGGCCCCGGTCGTCGCGCTCGGACCCCCGATGTCGGTGGAGCTGTCGCGGCACGCCGCGAGCACGGCGGCCATCGACGGCAACGCGATGCCGGCCGCCGCCGCGCGCCGCAAGAACTCCCTGCGGCTGCTGGTCGGCCGTTCCTTGGGATGCGCCATGCAAGAACCCCCTCAATGTTCGCGGACGAGTCATGCGGGTCTACCGGCACGCGGCGGGCCTGTCAAGACAAGGGCCGGGCGCGGGGTGACCGCAGGTCGGCCAAGTGCTAGCGTCCGCGCGGATGGCTCGGGGGCGCATGCGATCAGATGGCAACTCGCTCACGATGCTGTATCCGCGCGGGTTCTGGAAATGGGCGTCCACCCCCGGCGTGTTGTGGCTCATCCTGCTGTTCGTCGTTCCTTTCTATGCGATCGTGTCGATGGCGGGTGGCACGCTCGACCCCGCGACCGGCCTCGCGGTCCCCCAATGGAACCCCGCGTACTGGGATCGCGCATCGTTCCACTACGTGTTCGAGCAGCTCGCAGCCGCCGACGGTGTGTATCGGGTGGTGTTCTTGCGGACGCTCCGCTACGTCTTCACCGCCGTCGCCCTGTGTGTGTTGATCGGCTATCCGGTGGCGTACTACGTGTCGCGCCTTCGCGGCCGGCTGCGGGGAATCGTGCTCGCACTGCTGGTACTGCCGTTCTGGATCAGCTACCTCATGCGCATGCTCGCCTGGGTCGGCTTGTTGAACGAGGAAGGCCTCGTGAACCGCGTGCTCACGGGCATCGGGGTGCTGCAGGACCCCTACCCGTGGCTCGAGGGCAAGGGCATCACGGTGATCCTCGGCCTCGCCTACGGTTACGTACCCTTCTTCATCTTGCCCCTGTTCGCCGCGCTCGACCGTCTGCAGCAGAGCTTCCTCGAGGCCGCGTGGGATCTTGGCGGGAGCTCACTCAGCACCTTCGTGCGGGTCACGCTGCCGCTGTCGAAGAACGGCATCCTCGCCGGGGTCGCGATCATCATGCTGCCGATGTTCGGCGACTTCTACACCGCGTACCTGCTGTCGAACGGACGGTCGAGCACCGCGATGATCGGCAACTCGATCCAGTCGTTGTTGCAGGAGACGACGTTCGGCTACGCGCAGGCACGCGGCGCCGCGCTCGTCACCGTGCTCGCACTCTTCGTATCGGTGCTGACGCTGTACTACATCGTTTCGACGGCCCGGAGCACCCGGGAGGCAACGCGGACATGAGCGTCGTGGGGAACCTGGTCGCGAACCCGTGGCGCAAGCACCGCTTCCTCGCCGTGTTCACTTGGGTCTACATCGTGTGGGCGATCGTGCCGGTGGTGATCGCGATCGGCTTCTCGTTCAACGCGGGCCGCTCGCGGAGCGTCTGGCAGGGCTTCTCGCTCGAGTGGTGGATCGGCAACCCCGACCTGTCGGTGCTGCACGACCCCACCTTGGCCTCGTCGATCCGCCAGAGCCTGATCCTCGCGGTGGCGACGATGGCGATCGCGACGCCCATCGGCGTCGCGCTCGCGCTCGGGCTCGCGCGCTGGCGAGGGCGCGGCTCGGGCTCCGCGAACTTCCTGATGTTGCTGCCACTCGTCACACCGGAGATCGTGCTCGCGACCGGCATCTTCTTCACGCTCGTCTTCCTCTACCCCTTCCCCGACCCGGGCACCGTTGGGCAGATCGTGGGGCATGTGACGTGGTCGATCCCCTATGTGGTGGTGGTGCTGCGCGGGCGCATCTTCAGCGTCGGCGCCGATCTCGAGGAAGCCGCCATGGACCTCGGTGCGCCGCCACTCGACGCGCTCCGGCGGGTGCTGCTGCCGGTGCTCGCGCCGGCGGTGTTCGCCGCCTTCACGATCGTGTTCGCCCTGTCGATCGACGACTTCGTGACGAGCCAGTTCTTGGCGACCGACGTGAACACCCAGACCGTGCCGATGCTGATCTACAGCTCTGGGCGCACCGCCCCGAACCCCGCGCTGAACGCGACCGCGACCCTGATGCTCGTGATCTCGCTCGCCGCGATCGGCGTCGGGCTCGGCGGCATGCGCGTCCTCGCGAAGCGCCAGGGCGTGCAGGCCGAGGGCGCTGACGTAGCGAACATCAGGCTGTAGGCGGCCTCGAGCGATGCCACCACCGGACATCGGCAAGTTGCTCCGGCCCGATCCCTCGGGTCTGATCTTGTCCGATATCGACCCGCGTTCGACACCGGGGGTCGAGGACCGTAAGGCGGCTGAAGCCGAGATGCCGGCCCTCGCCGAGCGCATCGACGAGCTGCAGGAGCGGCTGTGGGTCGAGGGCACGCGCTCGTTGCTCGTGGTGCTGCAAGGCATGGACACGAGCGGCAAGGGCGGCGCGATCCGACACGTGTTTTCGGCGATGCATCCGGCCGGGGTCGAGGTGTCGTCGTTCAAGAAGCCAACCGAGGAAGAGCTCGCCCACCACTTCCTGTGGCGCATCGAGCGGAAGCTGCCCGCACCCGGCGAGGTCATGGTGTTCGATCGCTCCCACTACGAGGACGTGCTCATCGTGCGGGTGCGCTCGCTGGTGCCCGAGCAGGCCTGGCGGCCGCGCTACGCCGAGATCGTGGGGTTCGAGCAGCGGATCGCAGCGGCCGGCACGACGATCGTGAAGTGCATGTTGCACATCTCCTACGACGAACAGCGGGAGCGGCTGCTCGCTCGCCTCGACGACCCGTCGAAGCACTGGAAGTTCAACGAGGGCGACCTCGACGAGCGAGCGCGATGGCCCGACTACATGGCCGCCTACGACGATGCGATCCGCGAGAGCTCGACCGATGCGGTGCCGTGGTACGTGATCCCCGCAGACCGCAAGTGGTACCGCAACTGGGCGATCTCGAAGCTGCTCGTCGAGACCCTCGAACGTCTCGATCCTCGGTTCCCCCAGCCCGATCTCGACGTGGAAGCGTTACGGACACGCCTCGCGCCCCCGGGGTGAACGCAGCGACCCCGCATGCTTCGCGGCTCTTGCGCTGGTTCACCCGTACCATTGACACGTGCCGCCCCGAACCCACCAACGCATCGCGGCGCTCATGACGCTGGTCCTCATGGCTGCGGCGTGTTCCGGCACTTCGGGCGCGGATGACGCGTCAACGCCGGACCACGGCAGCTCGACGGCAACTGCGAGCGAGAGCCCGGCGCAGAACGCGGGTGGGTCCGATGGCGGCTCGACCGCGACCGGGAACGCTCCGGTGGCGGAGGTCCTTCGCTTCTCGGCCCCGCGACTCGACGGCGGCACGATCGAGGGCGAGGACTACTCCGGTCGCGATGTGGCCTTCTGGTTCTGGGCCCCGTGGTGAACGATATGCCAGGGGTCGGCCCCTGAAGTCGCGCGGGTCGCGCGAGCCCACCGAAGCGAGGTGGCGTTCATCGGCGTGGCCGGCAACGATTCCACCGCCAACATGCAGGCGTTCGTTGACGAGTTCAGGCTCGGCTTCCCGCAGGCGGTGACCGAGGATGGTTCCCTCTGGGCGTCGTTCGGCGTCGCGTATCAACCGGCATGGGTCTTCGTCGATGACTCGGGCGAGACCACGGTCGTGCCGTACGAGCTCGAGAGTGCAGACCTGGAGCGCACACTCGACGAGCTCATCGCGAGCTGAGCCCGGTCAGCGTCCCGTCTCGCGCCACTCGGCGAGCAGAGCGGCCTCGCGCTCGGGGGCGAGCCCCGCCACCATCGGCTCCTCGACTCGTGTTCGGTCCCACGCGAGTGTGTCGCGGACCGTCTCCGCGGGCGGCCGGCACGACAGACCCGCCTCGAAGGCGCGTCTCGGATCGAACGCGTGGAACCCGGGCGCCTCTGGCCACCACAGCGGGAACGCCTCGTGCGGATCGTCGCCGTCGCTCCCGAACGCGCTCGCGACGAACGCTTCGTCGACCCACGTGACGTGCGGGCCGGCGCCGGCCGCCGCCGAAGCCTCGGCGATGAGCTCGCCGAGCGTCATCGTCGGAGCACGATCGACCACGCCGAAGACGCCCGGCGTCGCGCTCTCCGCGAGGTGCAGCACGAACGCCGCGAGGTCGCGGGCATCGACCCACTGCAGCCCGTAGCTCTCGGGCGCCGGCGCGATCATCTCGCCACCTTCGGCCGCCCGGCGCACCCAGTACGTGAACCGGTCGGTCGGATCGTTCGGTCCCACGATGAACCCGGGCCGGATCAGACACGCACGATCGCCGAACACATCGATCACCTCGCGCTCGCACGCCACCTTGAGGGGCCCGTAGGTTTCATCGGTCACGTCCTCGGTGTCGGGGAACGGCGGCTCGAAGGCCGGGGAATCCTCGGTCGCCCCTGGCGGCAGATCCTCCGGGTGCGCCGACAGCGACGAGATGAAGCCGTACCACCCGCTTTCCGCGAGCAGCTCGGCCGAGGCCTGAACAGCCCTGGGGACATACCCGCACGTGTCGACGACCGCGTCGAACGTGCGTCCGCCGAGCTGGTTGACGCCCTGATCTCGGTCGCCGATCACGTGCTCGGCGTCAGGGAACAGCTCGGTCGGCGTCCGGTGGAACAACGTGACCTCGTGCCCCCGCCCGAGCGCGAGCTCTGTCATTGCGCGCCCCGAGAATCGTGCGCCACCGATCACGAGCAGATTCATGCGGGACCTGACTCGCCTGCGTGCTCAGCTCGCTCGATCACGCTGCCGATGTTTCCAGCTCGCGGTCGTAGTCGCCGCTCGCCGCGAGGCCGTTCATGCGCGCCCGGTGCGCCAACGCCGCCTGGCCGGCCTCGACGTTCGCATCGTCGCCGCGCCACGCTTCGAGCGTCGGCGCCTGCAACGCCCGTCCGTAAGAGAAGCTCAGGCGCCACGCCAGCGTGCCATCGGACCCACCTCCGATGCGGTTCATCTCGTTCAGCCTGCTGGTCGACTGCTCGTCGCTCATGCCCCCCGAGAGGAACACAACGCCGGGCACCTCGGCCGGCACGTGGGCTGTGAGGCAGCGGATCGTCGCCTCGGCGATCGCGTCGTCGTCGTTTTGCGTCGCGCACCCCTTGCCCGGCACGATCATGTTGACCTTCAGCAGCGAGCCCGGCAGGTCGACCCGCGCCTCGGCGAGCGATCGGTACAAAGCGTCGAGCGTCCGGCCCGTGGCGTCTTCGCAGGCGGCGATGTCGTGGTCACCGTCCATGAGGATCTCGGGCTCCACGATCGGCACGACGCCTGCTTCCTGACACAGGGCGGCGTAGCGCGCCATGGCGTGCGCGTTGGCGTTGATCGCGCCGGCGGTCGGCGCGCCGTCGCCGATGATGATGGTGGCGCGCCATTTCGCGAACCGCGCGCCGAGCTCCACGTACTCTGCGAGGCGCTCGCGAAGCCCGTCGAGGCCCTCGGTGACCATCTCGCCCGGGAATAGGGCGAGCGGCTTCGCGCCGGTGTCGACCTTGATGCCCGGGATCACGCCGGCTTCCTCGAGCACCTGCACGAACCTGCGGTCGTCGTCGGCCGACTGGCGGAGCGTCTCGTCGAACAGGATCGCGCCACTGATGTGATCCCCGATGCCGGGGGTCGTGAACAGCAGCTGGCGATAGCGGCGACGGGCGTCCTCGGTCGAGTCGACCCCGATCGAGTCGAAGCGCTTGGCGATCGTGCCACTGGACTCGTCGGCGGCGAGGATGCCTTTGCTCGGCGCGACGAGCGCCAGCGCGGTCTCGTGTATCGATGTCATCGTCCGTCCGGCCCCTACGGTGGAACCGCTCCCGCCCGCAGCCTATCGCCGCCGCGGCACAGGCCGGACCCCTGCCGCGGACCCAGGGTCTTCAGCTCGCAGAGGGGCGGGCCGATATGACCGTATGCGGAACCACACCCTGCGCGCATCGTGGGTGGCGACGGTCGTCGCGAGCGTGCTTGCGCTCGTCTCACCTGTCGCGACCAACCTCGCCGCCGGCGCCGGTTCCGGACCGGCCGCTTCGCCGCAACGACCCGCTTCCCGAGCTGACGCCACGGACCCGTTCGAAGACGCCGGCGCCGGAGCGGACCTGACGGCTTCCGGCGCCGAGGTGGGAAGCGGGCCGGTGACGCCCGATGCACCGATCGCCCCCCGCCCTGCCGAGCCCACGGGAAACCTGCTCGTTCGCGTTGCCCACGCCATGACGGCCCGGGCGAACCCCAGCCCCGATGCGCAGGTGGTGGGTTCGATACCGAGCGGCTCCAAGTACTACGACGTGGCCTTGACCGCCTGGGTCGAGGAAGTCTCGCCCGATGGCCGCTGGGGCCGCGTCGAGATCCCATACGTCTGGCCGCGTCGGCACGGATGGATCGCACTCCGAGGCCTCGCGCGACGCACGACCGGCGTGGAGGTGCAGATCGATCTCTCCGAGCACCGCATCACGGTGTCGAAAGCCGGGCGACGGCTGTTGGGGATGCCGGCCGCTACCGGCGCGGCCGTCTCACCGACGCCGCCGGGCGAGTATTTCGTGACCGATCGCATCGCCTTCTCCGGCGGCTCGCTCGGCACGTTCGCGTTCGGCATCTCCGGCATCCAGCCGAAGCTGCCGCCCGGCTGGAGTGGGGGGAACCAGCTCGCGATCCACGGCACGAGCGACCCTTCGTCGATCGGTCGCTCCGCGAGCGCCGGGTGCCTTCGAGTGAGCGAGCGGACGCTCGACAGGCTGAAGCCGCTGCTGCAGCTCGGCACGCCGGTGATCGTGGTCCCCTGACCCCGCGCTGCGACTTCTCAGGACACCTGCGGTTGCTAGTCCATCTCAGACTAGCAACGCGGGCTACTCGACGAAGGCCATATCCGCCTACGCGCCGTGAGGTCCGGGTTGCGCGATCCACCATCGAGCCGCGATCAGCTCGGCGACGAGCACCTCGGTGAACACCGCCACCGTCGGGTCGTCGTCGTGGCGGTACCGCACGGTGAGATCAACGCCGTCGAGCCCGCTACCGACGGCGACCACCTTCGACCCACGCTCGCGCATCCACTCGACGATGGCCGAGTCGAAGCACGAGCCCGCGAACAACAGGGCCCGGTAGTCGAGCGTCTTCGTCAGGTAGACGTCGACGTGCAACCAGTCCCCCGATTCGCAGGCGTCCGCGCTCCGACGCGGACCCTCGCGGAACATCAGCGCGCCCTGCTCCGCCGACGAGAGACGCTCGGCCGGCGCGATGGTGAACGTCGCGGGACCCTCGGCAAGCAGATCGGCCGCCTGCGGCAACCACGTGTCGCGCCGCTCGAGAAGATCCTCGCTCGCCTCGGCCGCACGCCGAACCGATTCAGCTACACCCGAGAGCGGCGCTCCCGCCGCCGAGGCTCCGAGCGCCAGGAGCAGCGCGAGTGTGTGCTGGAAGGTGCGGCACGCCACGCCGCCCTCCTCGTCGCCGGCGAGCATGGGCACGACCGAATCGGCCGCCCGCTCGATCGCCGCGCCTGCCCGGTTCGTGAGCGCGACGGTCGCGCTCACGCCGCGGTGGCGGGCGAGCGACTCGATCGTCTCCGCGGTCTCACCGCTCGCCGAGATGCCGACCGCAAGGACGTCGCCGGATGGGGGCGTGCCGGCGACGAGCGAGGCGTGCTCGGCGACGGCCTCGAGCCCCGCCATCCGCATGCTCGTCGCAGCGGCGCCGGCGGCATACCGCGACGACCCCATGCCGATCATCACGACCCGGCGGGCCGTCACGTGTGGCCATGGTCCACCATGCTCCCCGGCGAGCGTGAGCGAGCCGGCGAGGCGACGCATCGCCTCAGGTTTGCGTTCGAGATCGCCCAGGAACGCCTCGGGATTCACGCTTCCTCTCTCCCTTCGGCGGGGATCAACGAGCACATCGCAAGATCGGCGACCGGTCGCCACGCCGGCAGGAAACGTGCGGCGTAGACGTACTCGTGACATGCCTGGGCGACTTCCAGGGGATGCAGCAGCCGCTCATCGAACAGATGGCCCTGGCCCAGTACCGCCAGCTCGTCGACGTAGGCACCGAGGAAGCCGGCCCGGCTCGAGGCGATCCAGGCCGTGAGGGCAGCGTGCCGGCCCTGTCGGCGCCGCGAGGCGAGCCGTCCGAGGTGATCGATCGACCGAACGAACGCGGCCACGTCACGCACCGGTGTATCGAGCGAGCGGCCCGAGCCGGGCGAGGCGATCGGGTTGCCGTCGAAGTCGGCGACGGCGTGGCCGCCTTCCCACTCGAGCACCTGCCCCACGTGGAAGTCGCCGTGCACGGGAGTGATGACCGCACCCACCGCCTGGCCGAGCCGGTCGAGCTCGATCCCGATGGCGCTCGTGCGCGCCGCGAGCCGCGCACCCTCAGCCCCGTCAGTCAGGGCGAGCGCCTCGTCGGCCACCGCTCGGGCCTGCAGGCGCCATGCCTGCGCACACGCTTCGTCGGCGGTGCCGGTGGACGACGGAACGAGGCTGGAGGCGGTGGCGAGCGCCCCGTGCATCTGCGCCGCCAGACGCCCGAGCGCCGCGGCCGGAGCGTCGACGTGCTCTTCGTCGACCGCGCCGTCGAGCCAGCCGAGCAGCCGCGCCAGATACCACTCCCATCCGTCCCGCGCGCCGGGCAGGTAGGCCGCGGCCGTCGCCACCACCCTGTGCCGTTCCTCGTCGTCGCGCCAGCGCACGGCGCCGAACGGTGTGGGGATAGATGTGAACCCGACCGAGAGGAGATGTGCGAGCAAGTCGGGACCCGGTTCGGTGACGGGCCGTGGGTAGAGCTTCACGACGGCGCGCTCGCCGACGACGACCGATTCGTTCGACTGATCCACGTCGATCGGGCGCTCGCCGGTCGCCACGGGAACCGTGCCCACAGGCGCGAACGAGAAGCGTCTGGCGTCACGGCCTGACGCCAGACGACCGAGCACCCGCTCGAACGCGCCCTCGCCAGGCTCGGCGCGACGCAGCGGTTTCCCACCTCGCGCGATCAGCGGCGCCGCCATCAGCCCGCCTCGGTCGCGCATGACGGCAAGCACCAGTCCCTCGCCCAGCTCGAGCGCATCACACAGCACGACCGCGTCACGGGGCGCCGCCACCGACCGGCGGCGCGGCAGCAGCGACGCGGTGTCGAGCGCCGTGACGAGCTCGGCGAGATCTCCCGGGGTCGTCATGACGTCACTGGGACGATGCCGTTATCTCGCGACAGGCTCGCCCGTCGCCGCCACCCGCTCGATCAGGTCCGCGCCTCGCACGCGGCCGGGATCGGCCTGGATCAGCGTCGCAATCTGCTGCATACGTGCTCGGAGATCGCCGTCGGCGAGCAACCGGTTCACGGCACCGATCAACTCTTCGTCGGTCCATTCGTAGGTGGGCAGCCGTTCACCGAAGCCCGTCTCACGCAGCCGCTGCGCGTTGTCGTACTGATCCCAGAACAAGGGCAGCCCGATCATCGGCAATCCGAAGTGGAACCCCTCGCAGACCGTGTTGTTGCCGCCGTGGGTGATCAACAGGTCGCACTGCGGCAAGATCGAGGGCTGCGGCAGGAACCTTCCTCCGTACATGTTCGGGCCGAGCGTCATCTGATCCTCGAGCGGTCCCATCGACACGATCGCGCGGTGTTCGGTCGTGGCCAGGGCGTCGATGAGGCGTTGCATCAACCCGACGTCCATACACCCGAGTGACCCCAGCGAGAGGTACACCAACTTGCCGTCGCCGGGCAGGTGCTCGTCGACGTCGAACGCCTCCTCGGTCGTGCGAACGGTCGAGCTCAGCCGGTGCCACGTGGCATCGAGCGGCAGCGACCGCGGGTAGTCGGCCGCTTCGGGAAACAGGTACATGTTGAGCCACGGCGAGCTCGTATTGAACTCGTCGGGCGGGCACACCCCCACCCCGACCGAAGCGCGGAACTCGTTGTGCTCGCGCAGGAGATCCTCGTGCTGACGGTGGTACTCGTCGGAGAAAGCAGCCCAGTCGCTGCGATCGTCGATCGGAAGGCCGGACAGCGGCGGTGGAAGCACGGCATCGCGCATCTCCAACGGGTTCGCCGACACGAAGCGCACCCACGGGCATCCCGCCAGCTCCACCGCGGCGTATCCGGTGACGTTATCGGTGCACACGGCGGCGGGCCGGATCTCGTCCCAGATCTCCATGAACCGCTCGTGCGAGTACCGCTCGCCGGCCACGAGCGCTTCCCAGATGGGCTTGGTGACCGTCTCGATCTGCTCGATCGTCGGTTTGCGGAACTCCGGCGCCGTCAGCCTGATGAACTCGGCCCACGGGTCCGCGGTCGGATCGGCGTCGTCCTCGGGCGGGGCCATGCGCATCATGCGTTCCTCGAAGCCACGCTTCTCGAGCTCACCCTCGAACGACTCGTCGACCACGAACACCACACGATGGCCACGCTCCGCAAGCACGCTGGCGATGGCCACGCAGTTGTTGGTCGGCCCCCATGCGCCCGGCTCCGGGAAGAAGGCGATCGTCATGCGTTCGGTCTGCGTCATGCGACGTGCTCCTTTCGCTCGCGTCGGCGGCGAGCGGGCCGCGACGCTCCATCGGCGCCGGGACTATGCCACAGCCGAAGCTCGGCGCTCACGCGATCCGTATGACAGGGTCCGGCTCGACTCCTCGCCTATCGAGGTCCCGGTCGTAGGATGGCGCAACCTCAACCCGTCGAACCTCAGGAGGACCGCCTGTGCCTCGCGTCACCCAACGACGTCCGAACGTCTCGATCTCATCCGCGATCCTCATCGCCTGCCTATCGATCCAGCTGATCGGCGGCTCTGCTGCTGGAGCCGGACCCGCCAACGCTGGAGTCGGACCCGCAGGCCGTGCGGGCGCCGGGCTCGCGCGTACGACACCGGAATTGATCGATCGCGCCGTCCGCAGGGGCGAGATCTCCGAGGCTCGCGGAGCGCTGTATCTCATCTGGGCGCTCTCGTCTCCGGCGCGGCTGCCTGATGTCTACGTGAGCGAGACCCCGTGGTCGGGCACGCTTCCGTTGCTGGAGCTACGCGATCGCGTTCCGGCGCTCGGAGACTCCCCGGCCGCTGGCCTCGCCCGCAGCGCGCTCCGCGGCCGGACCTTCGACTGTCCCGGTACCCGGGGATCACTGCCGCAGACGAAGGCCACGAACAACTTCTACATCCAGTACAAGCGCTCGGCACTCAAGGGACTGTCGATCGCCAAGTACGCAGGCGCGCTCGAGACGACATGGAAGGTCGAGATCGGACGCTTCGGCTGGGCCAAGCCGCCCAGGGATCCGGTGAGCTACCCGCGGGGCGGACGTTACCCAGTGCGTATCGAGGATCTCGGCCAAGGTCTCTACGGCTACGTGGCCGGCACCCATTTCGCGCGCAACAACCCGTCCACCCCCTGGAACGACAAGGACGCGCTCGCGAGCTGCATGGTGCTGAACGACGACTACCGGATCTTCCCCGGCTCGCCCCTGGACGCACTCCGCGCGACGGCCGCCCACGAGTTCAACCACTCGATCCAGTTCGGCTACGGGGCGCTCACGGGCTTCGGCAACGTCTCCGGCGTCATGGTGGAGGGCCTCGCGACCGAGATGGAGGACGAGGTCTTCGACGGTTCCAACGACAGCAATAACTATCTGTGGCCCGAGTTCACGCTGCCGATGGGTCGATACACGAAGTCCCCATACCCGTACTGGATGGTCTTCCGGGCGATGGCGGAACGGTTCGGGACCGGTCAGCGCAACGGGTCGGAGGCCGTCTTCCAGGTCTTCTGGGAGCAGATCAGCAAAGGCGCGTCGACCAACCTCGTCGCGCTCGGCAAGGGTCTCAAGGCCAAGAACATGACGCTCGCGGGCGCCTACCACAACGCCTCGATCGCGCTGCGGTTCCTGGTCAACTGCTCGACGACAGCACGCTCCTACTGCCTCGAGGAAGGGCCGAGCTACGCCACCGCGTCCGGCCCGAACAGCGACGACACGGCGCTTGGGCCCGTGGACTCCCTCACACGTCAGATCCCCAACAACTACGCGCTCAACTGGATCGGGCTGCCGGCCGGGGGCGGGGCGATCGATCTCACCGTCACCCACGACAGCGGTGACGGAGTCCTGCGGGTGAGCGTCGCCTGCCTCACGGGCTCGGGAGTGAGGGTGTTCCCCGTGGGCACCGCCACGGCATCGGCCAACGCGGCCGCGACCGTCGACACGAGCTCGTGCGACGACGCGACTGCGGTGATCTCGAACGTGAAGCAGACTTCGCCGAGCCCCAGGTCGATCACCCGGACCGACTACACGATCCAGACCGCCTAACGCAGGCCGGCGCGCCGAGCGATCTCGACGCCCCGCCGACGCTCGGCTCAGGCTTGGCTGATCGGGTCGCTGGAGATGTCGCCTCGCACCGGCCCGAGCGATTCGCCGAGCTTCGCGGCGACCCGGTCGAGCCGGGCGAGATAGGTGTAGATCTCGTCGCGCAGCTCCTTGGCTCGATCGCTGAGGCCCTGCAGGTCGGCGAGCCTCCAATGCTTGTCGAGGATCGGCCGGACCACCTGATCGTGATGGATGCGCAGGTTGTAGATGCCGGCCTGCGCCATCGACTTGGCCTTCTCGCGGAAGCCCTGGATGCCCACGCCCGGCATGGCGAAGTTGGTGATCTGCCGATGCATGGCCTCGACCATCGCGCTGGGGTCCAGCTCGATCGCGCTCATCGCCATGTCGCGGTAGAAGACGTAGTGGAGGTTCTCGTCGGTCGCGACACGCGAGCACAGCTTCTCCGCCGTTTCGTCATCGGTGATCGCGCCCGTGTTGCGGTGCGAGATGCGGGTCGCGAGCTCCTGGATCGTCGTGAACACGATGCCGTCGAGCGGCCCCTGCTGGGCGAACGCGGGGTACCACCCGCCCATCGCTTGATCCATGCGTCCCCGCTCGAGCAGCATCGGGTCGACCCCGCGCGTCACGGTGAGGTAGTCGCGGATCACGATCGCGTGCCGGCCTTCCTCGGCGGTCCAACGCCGGACCCACTCGCCCCAGGCATCGGCGTCGCCGAACGTGCGCCACAGGGCGAGATGGTAGAAGGGGAGGTTGTCCTCGGTGAGCAGGTTCACCTCGAGCGCGGTCTGCGCCACATCGGGGAGTCGCGAATCGCCCGGCTGCCAGGGCTCCTTCACGAAGTTGCGGCCCTCTTCGTATGGCACGTAATCGTGGGGCATCCACTCCGAGGTCGTGGCGACGTGGCGGTTGAGGGCCGATCCGACCTGGGGCATCAGCTCGTGCAGGATCGCCTCGTTGGACAGGCCGGGTACACCTGCTCCGTTCGCTGGACTCATGTGCTCGCTCCTCAGGAAGGGAGTAACGGAGAGATATCCAGGGTACAGCGTGCGTCACACGGGTGCGTGCATCCAGCGGGGCTCGGGTCGCGAACAGGGGTCGCGAACAGGGATGGACCACGACCCGTCGAACGACCGTACGGAACTCGCTCCGTCTCGGGCACACCGAAGGAGATGCGCTTGAAGATCGCCGTCATCGGCAGCGGGATATCGGGGCTCGGCGCGGCGTGGGCGCTGGCCCGTCGCCATCACGTCACGCTGTACGAGTCGGACGACCGCTTAGGTGGTCACGCGAACACATGGCAGGTCGAGGATCGCGGCCGCCTCGTGGCGGTCGACACCGGGTTCATCGTCTACAACGAGCGCAACTACCCGAACCTCGTCCGTCTGTTCGACGGCATCGGGGTCGCGACCGAGCCCAGCGACATGTCGTTCTCGGTCTCGATCGACGACGGGGCCTTCGAGTACCGGGCCAGGGTGCTCGGCTTGGCCGCGCAACCCTCGAACCTGCTGCGCCCGTCGTTCCTGCGTATGGTGCGCGAGATCGTGCGCTTCACCCAGCAGGCGAGGTCGCTCATCGGCGCCGGCATCGGCGAGTCGACGGGGTCCTGGCTCGAGCGACAGGGTTACTCGCCTGCGTTCCGTGACGACTTCCTTCTGCCGATGGTGGCATGCATCTGGTCGTCGAAGCTGCACGAGATGCTGAACGTGCCCGCCGCCACCATGGCCGGCTTCCTCGACAACCACGGGTTGCTCGACCTCGGCGACCGTCCGCAGTGGCGCACCGTGACGGGTGGAAGCCGCGAATACGTGCGCCGAGTCGCAGCCTCCATCGATGAGATCCGGCCGGGCACGTCCATCGTCTCGGTGACGAGGCAGGCTGACTCGGCGCTCGTTCGCGACGCGACCGGACGCACGGAGGGCTTCGACAACGTGGTGCTCGCCACCCATGCCGATACGTCCCTCGCGATCCTCGGCGACGATGCCACCCTCGACGAGCGGCGGCTGCTCGCACGCTTCCGGTACCAGAAGAACCTTGCGGTGGTGCACCGCGACCCGGCGTTCATGCCGCGGCGTCGCCGGGCGTGGTCGAGCTGGAACTACATCGCCCGCGAGCGCCGAGGTGAGCACGGCCTCGCCGCATCGGAGCCAGGCAGCGACGTGGTGCTCGGCGACCGCGGGGTCTCGCTCACCTACTGGATGAACCTGCTGCAGAACCTCGAGACCGAGCGACCGGTGTTCGTCACCTTGAATCCGTTGGAAGCGCCAGTCGACCAGGTCGCCTCGTTCACCTATCACCACCCGCAGTACGACCGTGCGGCCGTCGAGGCCCAAGCCGAACTGCCACTGCTGCAGGGAGCGCGCCGCACGTGGTTCTGCGGCAGCTACTTCGGACACGGCTTCCATGAGGACGGGCTGCGATCGGGACTCGAGGTGGCGGCGAGCCTCGGCTCCCCCGCACCATGGGCTTGCGAACGCACGACCGGAGAGCCGAGACGCGAGACCGACCCCGCGTTGGTAGGAGGTTGATGGTGCGAAGCGGTCTCTACGTGGGCACCGTGATGCACGAGCGGTCGTTCCCGCGCAGGCACCGACTCTCCTACGGCGTGTGGTACCTGTTCGCCGACCTCGACGAGCTGCCCGGCCTCGGCCGGACAGTGCCGGGATTCGCTCACAACCGCCCGGCCGCGGTCAGCTTCCATGACGCCGACCACGGTCCTCGCGACGGTTCGCCGCTGCGCCCCTGGATCGAGGGAAGGCTCGCCGAGGCCGGCGTCGACCTCGAGGGCGGACCGGTGCGCCTGCTGACGTTCCCGCGGGTGTTCGGCTACGTCTTCAATCCCATCACGGTCTGGTTCTGCCACGGCCCCGGCGACGATCTGCGCGCGATCGTGTACGAGGTCTCGAACACGTTCGGGGAATGGCACGATTACCTGGTGCCGGTCGCACCCGGCGACGTGACCGGCAACGATCGGGCTCGCAGCGTGCGCACGCTGTTCGACAAGCGGCTCTACGTCTCACCATTCATCGACATGGCCGCGACATACGACTTCACGACGCGCGTGCCTGACGAGCGCGTCTCCGTAGTGGTGCGGGAGACCGCGGCCGGCGGACGGGTGCTGGTGGCCACGCTCGGCGCGAGCCGCCGCCCGCTCACCGGACGCTCGCTCGTCTCTGTGCTCGCCCGGTACCCGTTCGTGACGGTGAAGGTGATCGGCGGCATCCACTGGGAAGCGTTGAAGCTCCGGCGCAAGGGCGCCCCCTATCGCCGCCGGGGAGCACCGCCTGCGTCGCCGATGACCATCGTCGCCGGAGCCAACCGGCCCGGTCGAGCGCCATCGATCCCTGGTGCGGATCGACCCGAGTCCGTGGCTTCCGGTGCGGGAGCAACCAGGGGTAGGCTCGCTCGATGAACGGGCTCGCAGGTGCCGCCGAGCGACGCATCCTCGACATCGTGGGGAGCCGCGTCCGCGCCGGAAAGGCTTCGATCACGATGCCCGACGGCACCCATCGCACCTTCGAGGGACGCCACCCAGGACCCGCAGCCCACGTCGAGCTGCATCGCTGGCGGCCTCTGCGCCTCGTCACGACGACCGGCGCCATCGGCCTCGCCGACGCCTACGTGCGCGGCGACTACGACGTCGACGACCTCGAGGCATTCCTCGAGCTCTGCGCCCTGCATCTCGAGCCCGCGTATCGCGAGCCGGTCCCCGAGTGGTTGCACCGGCTCGGCCGCACGGCCTGGCGCCTGCTGGGGAGCCCCTCGCGCCCGCGGGGGCCGCTCACCGACATCGTGCAGCACTACGACCTCGGCAACGAGTTCTACGCGGAGTGGCTCGACGAGACCATGACGTACTCCTCCGCCGTGTTCGCGCGCGAGGACATGACGCTCGCCCAGGCCCAGCACGAGAAGTATCGGCGCCTCGCCGCCCGCGCCGGCGTCGAGCCCGGCGACCGCGTGCTCGAGATCGGCTCGGGATGGGGTGGGTTCGCCATCTACCTCGCGAGCGAGCTCGACTGTCACGTCACCACGGTCACGATCTCGAAGGAGCAGCACGACCTCGTGGGCAAGGCCGTGGCCGAACACGGCCTGGTCGATCGGGTGGACGCGCGCCTGCAGGACTTCCGGACGGTCGGCGGTTCGTACGACCGCATCGTGTCGCTCGAGATGATGGAATCCGTGCTCCAGCGCCTGTGGGATCCGTTCTTCCGGCAGCTCCACGACCGGGTGCGACCCGGGGGCTCGGTCGCTCTGCAGCTCATCGTCGTCGCCGATCACCACTGGCGCGACTCGGACGAGCACCCCGACTTCGTGCGACGCTACATCTTCCCTGGCGGCCAGGTGCCGGCGCCATCGGTGCTGCACCAGCTCGCAGAACGCCACGACCTCTCCTGGCGCGAGGATCACGGCTTCGGCGTCTCGTACGCGCGCACCCTCGCCTGCTGGCTCGAAGCCTTCGATCGCGCCTGGCCGCGCATCGCCGAGATGGGGTTCGACGACCGATTCCGACGCATGTGGCGCTACTACCTTGCGTACTGCGGCGCCGGGTTCGCGAGCGGACGCACCGACGTGCGCCAGATCGTGCTCGACCGCGCCTGACGCTCCCACTCGGCCGCATCCACGCCTTGCCTCAGAGCGGCCTCCGTCCGATGTCCCAGATGCCGGGCCGAACGTCGCTTCCTCTGCCCACGGGTCAAGGCGCAACCCGGCCTATGCCGATACCCCCCATCATGAGGGGGCATCCATGAAGGGAGGCGCGCCGGCGGGTGGCCCGGCCACCGCGTCGGTGTCGCGCCGGACCTTCGTGCGCGCGGCAACGGTCGGTGGCACGATCGCCGGCTCGGCTTCGGCCGCGGGTCTGTTCGAAGCGATGCCGGCAGGCGCCGCCGGCTCGTTGGTAGCCACCGACCCCGACCTGCACTTGCTGCGCCGAGCGACGTTCGGCCCCACCGACGATCTCGTCAAGGAGATCCGGCGCCTCGGCCGCAACCGGTGGCTCGATCGCCAGCTCGATCCCTCGTCGGTCAACGACAACTTCTGCCAGGACTACGTGGCCGCTCGCTACCCCGACCTCGATATGACGCTGAACCGGGCCTTCAGCACACTCGATGGCTCCTGGGACCTGATGTACACGCTCGGGCAAGCGGCGATCGTGCAGGCCGTGTGGAGCCGGCGCCAGCTCCTCGAGGTGATGGTCGACTTCTGGTCGAACCATCTGAACATCACGAACCCGCATGAGGCGTGCTGGTGGTCGCGGCACGACTACGACCGTCGCGTGATCCGCAAGCACGCGCTCGGGAAGTTCTCGAACATGCTCCGGGCCTCGGCGACCCATCCGGCGATGATGATGTACCTCAACAACGCCGAGAGCTCCCGTGACAACCCCAACGAGAACTACGGGCGCGAGATCCTCGAGCTGCACTCGGTCGGCGTCGACGGCGGATACGACGAGGACGACATGCGCCAGTCGACCATGGCGCTCACCGGTTTCGGCATCAGCTGGGATACAGGCGAGTTCGAGTACCACCCATGGGATCACTACGTGGGACCGGTCGACGTGATGGGGTTCCATGCGGCCAACCGCAGCGAGAGCAGGGGGAAGGACGTCGGACTTGCCTACGTCGACTACCTCGCGCATCATCCGTCGACCGCTGAGCGCATCGCTCGCAAGCTCTGCCACCGGTTCGTCTCGGACCAGCCGCCGGCATCGCTGGTGAACGCGCTCGCCCAGACGTACCTCGACCACGACACGGCGATCGCGCCCATGCTCGAGAGGCTCTTCCGCTCGAGGGCCTTCGAGTTCTCGGTGGGCCAGAAGGTGCGGCGTCCGTTCGAGGATGTCGCCGCGACGCTGCGCATCCTGAAGATCAGGCCCGACCCTCAGGGCGTCGACGGCCAGCAGGGCCTTTATTGGATGCTCGAAGGGCTCGGGCACCTCCCGATGGGGTGGGTGCCCCCCGACGGGTACCCCGACACCGGCGACCCGTGGCGCTCTGCCGGCCTGACGCTCGGCCGTTGGAACATGCACGTGGGCCTCGCCGCCGGCTGGTGGCCTGCGAATCACCTGAAGGTGCCGGGGCTGAAGCGGAACGTGCTTCCGAAGGTTCTCCCGAAGACGCACGGGGGGCTCGTGGATGCGCTCGCGAGGCGCCTCGTGTTCCGCAAGCTGCCCCCATCACACCGTGCCTCGGTGCTCGCGTTCCTCGAACGTGACGCCGCCGACCCACTCGACGAGAACGACGAAGCCGTGGACTGGCGGCTTCCATATCTGGTGGCGTTGATCCTCGACACGCCGAGCCACGGGATGAGGTGATCGAGATGTCCCTCGAACCATCGGGCGACCGTTCGACCGCGATCGACGTCGATGCGATCGAGCAGCCGTGCGGTTGTCCGGTCATGCCCAAGATCTCCCGGCGATCGTTCCTGAAGGCTGCAGGTGCCACCGGCGTAGTGGCCGGGCTCGCGAGCGAGGGCATGTTCACGCGCCTCGCGTTCGGCGCCACGCCCTATGTCGGCGACGTGCTCGTGGTGCTCTCGCTCCGCGGGGGAATGGACAGCCTGCAGGCGGTGGTTCCCGCCACCGCCGAGCAGCACGGGCACTACGCGAGCTGGCGCCCGAACATCGCGGTGCCCCAAGGACAGCTCCTGCCGCTCGACCCTAGCTTCGGACTACACCCGTCGATGGCGCCGCTCAAGCCGCTCTACGACTCAGGATCGCTCGGCATCGTGCAGGCGGTCGGCATGGCTCAACCCAACCGTTCGCACTTCTCGGCCATGGAAGAGATGGAGCGTGCGGCGCCCGGCACATCGCTTCGCACCGGGTGGCTCGATCGCGTGCTGGGCCTGCGAGGGACCGGCTCGCCGTTCCAGGCGACGCAGCTCGGCTCGAACAGCGCGGCATCGGCGTTCCTCGGGCCGGCGCCCGAGCTCGCCATGTGGAACGTCGACGACTTCGAGCTGTCCGGGACGTGGGATGCGACGGAGGCGAACCGGTGGGACGCCGCGTTGCGCGGCGTACACGACGGCGCGCCCGCGATGATCGAGGCGCCCGCACTCACGGCCCTCGACGCCCTGTCGACGGCATCGCAGCTCCGCGCCGCGGGCTACACACCCGCGAACGGTGCGGCCTACCCGGTGTCCGGGCTCGGCGATGCCCTTCGCGACGTGGCCAGGCTGATCAAGGCCGATGTCGGCCTGCAGGTCGCCGCGGTGGACTACGGCGACTGGGACATGCACGCCGGACAGGGCGACGTGGGCGGCGGCTGGATGGTCGACCACCTCACCGAGCTCTCGGCGGCGCTCGCGGCGTTCGCGACCGACCTCGGATCGACGATGGGCGACGTCACGCTGATCACGCTGACCGAGTTCGGCCGGCGGGTGGAAGAGAACGGATCGGGCGGCACCGACCACGGGTTCGGCCAGGCGGTGTTCCTGATGGGCGATGGCGTCAAGGGCGGGCAGGTCCACGGCACGTGGCCCGGGCTCGCGCCCGAAGACCTGATCGACGGCGACCTCGCCGCCACGACCGACTACCGCAACCTGCTCGCCGAGGTGCTCGAGAAGCGTTGTGGCGCCAACTCCAGCGATGTCGC
>Ga0180121_10000121_pt1 | contig 27309 bp, 21 predicted proteins | sample AntDrymUQ5402106_2_FD_129676 | JGI IMG/M metagenome (GOLD analysis project Ga0180121, IMG submission 129676) | Polar desert sand microbial communities from Dry Valleys, Antarctica - metaG UQ540 (21.06) (version 2) (version 2) | ecosystem: Environmental > Terrestrial > Soil > Desert | place...
AAGTTGACGCGCGCCTCCGGAAACCACCGGGCTCCGGGCATCCGGCGCTCCGCGAGCACCGGACCAGAGCGCTCGCCGACCTCGTAGTGGTCCCAGATCGAGGCCCAGAAGCGCTCGACGTCCTCCACGGACCAGCGCCAGAGCGAGCCGTAGTCCTCCGGCAGGCCATGAGCGCGCGCGAAGCTGGTGACTGCAGCGCGTTCCACCCGCTCCGGGGAGGGGCTCCAGAGCCGCTTCGGGGTGTCGTCCATCGGTCGCGAATCCTAAGTGGGCTCACAACCGCGAGCACCGGAGCCCTCCGGTTTCATTTTGACCTCGAGCCCGCTCCAAGCTCGAGAATGGCGGTCCCGTTTCGAGGGTATAGGTTCAGAGCAAGCAACTGATCGAGGAGAGACCGCTCATGGCCTACAAGGTTCCCGACCTTCCCTACGACTACGACGCGCTCGAGCCGCACATCGACGAGGAGACGATGCGCGTCCACCACGACAAGCATCACCAGGCTTACGTCGACAAGGCGAACGCCGCGCTCGAGAGCACTGAATGGGCCGAGAAGGACGTCGAGGAGGTCCTCGGGTCACTCGCCGCCCTGCCCGCCGACAAGCAGGGGCCGGTTCGCAACAACGCGGGCGGCCACGCCAACCACAGCTTCTTCTGGAAGACGATGAGCCCAGACGGCGGCGGAGAGCCCTCCGGCGCCCTCGCCGACGCGATCAACGACAAGTTCGGCGACCTGGACACCCTCAAGGAAGAGGTGAAGAAGGCAGGCGTCGGCCAGTTCGGGTCCGGCTGGGCCTGGCTCGTCCACGACGGCAGCGGCCTGCTGGTCGTATCGACGGCGAACCAGGACTCGCCGGTCTCCGACGGCGCCACGCCCCTGCTCGGCGTCGACGTCTGGGAGCACGCCTACTACCTCAAGTACCAGAACAAGCGCCCCGACTACCTCGACGCCTGGTGGAACGTCGTCGACTGGAACGAGGTCGGCAGCCGCTATGACGCGGCTGCTTAGAGCGGCCGCCCCGCTTCCAGGTGAACAACTGGCGATGGCCGTGATTGGGCCGGCGGGCGTTCGTCCTCGCGGCTTCGGCCGACGTCCATGTCTCCGTCGACTTCGACCACGAAGGTGATTCCAGCTTCCGGGGAGTGGCGGGACCCGGCCGCACCGGACGCCGAAGCGGAGGATCCCGCCGGAGTTACCTAGAACTTGACCTCGACCGGCTCGCGGTCTGAGGCGTTCTCGATCTCGAAGAACTCGCGGGCGGTGAATCCGCCGGAGTTGGCGACGATCGAGTTCGGGAAGATCTGGATCTTCGTGTTGTAGGCCTGGACGTTGGAGTTGTAGATCCGGCGTGAGGCCTGGATCTCGTCCTCGATCTCGTTCAGGTCGTCCTGGAGCTTCTGGAAGTTCTCGGTCGCGCGCAGGTCGGGGTAGGCCTCGGCGACGGCGCGGAGGTCGGCGAGGGCGCCGGAGAGCTTGGCCTCTGCGCCCTGCGTCGCCTCGACCGAGCCGGCCTTCATCGCCTCGGCGCGGGCCTCGGTCACCCGGGTGAAGGTCTGCTGCTCGTGAGTGGCGTAGCCCTTGACCGTCTCGACCAGGTTCGGGACCAGGTCGTGACGCCGCTTCAGCTGCACGTCGATGCCGCTCCAGGCCTCGTCGACGCGGTTTCGGCTCGCGATGATCGAGTTCCGGATCAGGACGAAGATGAGACCGGCGAGGAGGACGACGCCGATGACGATCAGTGCGATGACCATGCGGGCGACATCCTAGCCACTCGGCGAACGAAGCGGGAGGCTGAAATCCGGCACCCGAGCGGCCCCCTTAATGCCAGCTCAACGCAGGCACCCTTCGCTTGGCGTGGAATGCGGGATCTGGGCAGGCGGTTCTTTGACAGCCGTCGAAGCACAATGCTAGTTTCGCTTGTCGGTCATGGACCCGCGATCGGCACGGGTACGGAGGAGATCAGCGGAGTTGAAGGGCTCGACCATCCTGGGGAGGATCGTGGTGCTGGTCGCGCTTGCGGCCGTGGTCGCCGCCGTCGTCCTGCTGCTGACCAGCGGCACCAAGCCCTATCAGGTGACCGCCGAGTTCACCAATGCCTCCCAGCTCGTCGGCGGCGAGGAGGTGATCGTCGGCGGCACCCGGGCCGGCACGGTCAACAAGATCGAGCTCGGCGACAACGGCCAGGCGCTCGTGACGTTCTCGGTCGACTCGGAATACGCACCGCTGCGGGAGGGGACCGTCGCCCAGGTCCGCCTCTTCTCGCTCTCCGGCATCGCCAACCGCCAGGTCGAGCTGACCCTGCCTCCCGAGGGCTCCGGCGGGTCGGAGATCGACGACGGTGGATTCATCTCGGTGCAGGACACGATCTCGACGGTCGACCTTGACGCTGTCTTCAACACGCTCGATCCGGCGACCGTCGAGGATTTCAAGAAGGTGATCAAGGGCTTCGCGCGCTCCCAGCAGGGCGTCGGCGAGCAGAACAACGAAGGCTTCAAGTACCTCAACCCGTTCCTCTCGACCTCGCGGCGGACCTTCGCCGAGCTGACCCGCGACTCGCGGGCGCTCGAGCAGCTGATCGTCGACGGGTCACAGCTCTCCGGCGCCCTCGCCGCTCGCCGCGACGACCTCTCGGCGCTGGTCGGGAACCTCGACGGGATGATGAACGCGATCGCGCGCCAGAAGACCTCGCTGGCGACGGGGCTCCGCGAGCTGCCCGACTTCATGCGCAACTTCAACACGACCGCGGTCAACCTGCGGGCGACGCTCGACGACCTTGACCCGCTCGTCGACGCCTCCAAGCCGGTCGCGGTCAAGCTCAGCCCGTTCTTCCGCAACTTCCGCGCCGCCTCGGCCGACCTCGTCCCCGCCATCCGCGATCTCGACAAGGTGATCAAGGACCCGGGCCGGGACAACGACCTCGTCGATCTGACCCGGCTGCAGCCGGGCCTCGCAGAGGTCGCCATCGGCCCTGTGCAGGCGAACGGGGCGACGCGGCAGGGGGCGTTCCCCGAGTCGGCCAGGGCGCTCAACGACTCGCTCGACGAGCTCGCCTTCTTTCGCGCCTACGCGCCGGAGCTGACCGGCTGGTTCGACGACTTCGGGCACTCTGGCCTCACCGACGCCAACGGTGGCATCGGCCGGATCGGGACGACCTTCAACACGTTCTCGCTCGGCGTCAACGACCTGCCCATCATCGACTTCCCCGGGCTGCTCGCGACGACCGGTCAGGACCTGGTCGACTTCGGCAACTACCAGCGCTGCCCGGGCTCGAACGAGCGTCCAGCGCCCGACGGCTCGAACCCCTTCCTCGACACGGGCAATCCCGGCAGCGAGGGCGGCCGGATCAACTGCGATCCCTCGATCATCCCGCCGGGCGGCTAGAAATGCGTCGCCTCGCCCTCATCCTCGTCCTGATCGTCACCTCGGTGGCCGGCCTCGCCGCGAACGCCAGTGGCGATGACGCACGCACCTACTACATCGAGCTCGACAACGCGTTCGGGCTCGTCAACGGCTCGCCGGTGAAGGTCGCCGGCGTCGAGGCCGGCGTCATCAGCGACTTCCTGATCAACTCGGAGAAGCGGGCCGTCGCCAAGGTCGAGCTCACCGGCCCCGTCTCGATCCTCGGCGAGGACACGATCTGCAGCACGGACCCGCAGTCGCTGATCGCCGAGTACTTCATCGACTGCACGCCGAAGGGTCCCCCGATCGAGGAGACGGAGGGAAGCGAGGTGGAGCACGCCGAGGATCCCGACATCCCGGTCGAGCAGACGCGGCAGACGGTACAGATGGACCTCGTGATGAGCACGCTTCGTGAGCCCTTCCGCGATCGCCTGACGCTCCTCATCAACGAGTTCGGGACGGCGCTCGCGGGCAACGGCGACAACCTCAACAGCGCGATCCGGCGTGGCGCGCCGGCGTTGCGCGAGACGGAGCAGGTCCTCAACCTGCTCACCTCCCAGAACACGACCATCCGCGACCTCAACGTCGACTCCGACCTGATCATCAGCAGGCTCAACGAGAGCCGCGAGGACGTCGTCGACTTCATCGACGAGGCCGAGAACACCGCGCGGATATCCGCCGAGCGCCGCGACGACCTCGGTCGGAACTTCGCCCTCCTGGACGACTTCCTCGTCGAACTGAAGCCGACGATGGTCGAGCTCAACGGGCTCGCCGTCCAGGGCACGCCGCTCGCGCGGGACCTGAGCGCGGCGGCCCCGGGGCTGACGGAGCTGTCCCGCGACCTTCCCGGCTTCAACGTCTCCGCCACCAAGGCCCTCATCAGCCTTGGCAGGACGTCGGTCGTCGGCAAGACCGCGCTGGACAAGAGTCGCGACGAGATCGACCAGCTCGGCGACGCCGCGCAAAACTCGTTCTCGGTCTCCGACAACCTGGCGAAGTTCCTGCGTGACATCGCCGATCCGGGACGAGCCGTCGAGACCGACGCACGGGCGAACATCGACACCGGCCGCGAGGGCAAGACCGGCTACTCGGGTATGGAGGCGCTGCTCAACTACGTCTATTACCAGCCGCTCGCGATCAACCAGTTCGACGAGATCGGCCACGTCCTCCACTTCACGATCTTCGAGGTCGGCGTGGGCCCGTGCGCGAACTACAGCGCCGGTGAGTACGACCCCGACGGACCCGGTCCCGCCCCTGCGGAGGAGGGTCTCCCGAACCTCGACGGCTCCGGCGTGACGACCAATGTCCTGGAGGCTAACCGGTGCGTCGCCGTCCTCGGCGACAGCCAGCCCGGGATCAACGAGGACGTGCCGCTGCCGCCCTACGACCCCTCCGTCTGCCCCCAGGGCTCGGCCGACCTGGAGCTCTGTGATCCCAATGCGACCTTCGCCTCGAGCGCGTCGGCAGCGAGCTCGACGTCGGGCGTCGACGCCCCCGGCGCCGGGGGCTCGGGCTCGATCGCGGCGGACCCCGCGCCCGGGGCGTTCGACTCCGATGGCGGTGAGGCCGTCGATGCGGGCGACGGAACCGTTGCGCCGGTCGCGGGCGACGTCCCGGATGAGGCGGAGGACCTCGGGGACGCCCTGGGCAGCGTGCTCGGCCTGCCGTCGAGCGAGACCGCGCTGCCTCGTGGCGGCGCCGGCGCGGGCAGCGCCACCTCCGGCAGCGCCACCTCAGACCTCCTCGGCTACCTGTTCGGAACCTGATGCCGCGCTCGCCGAACTTCCACCTGGGTGATCGCCACCCCCGAGGCAGGGCCGCCCCGTGAAGCGCACCACTCCGCTGCAGGCGCTCGCGTCGTCGCCGACGATGGTCGGCGCGATCACCACCTTGATCGTGATCGTCGCCGTGTTCCTCGCCTACAACGCGAACAACGGGCTGCCGTTCGTCTCCGTCTACCGCGTCTCCGTGGTCGTCCCGAACGCCTCCCGCCTGGTGGTCAACAACGAGGTCCGGATCGGCGGCAGCAGGGTCGGCGTGGTGGAGTCGATCGAGGCCGTGCGGGCGCCGGTCGACGATCCGGATCCCGACGCCGACGCGAGCGCGAGCGGCGATACCGGCGGCGTCGCCGCCGAGCTCAACCTGAAGCTCGACAAGGCCGCCGCGCCGCTGCCCGAGAACTCGATCTTCCGGATCCGCTACAAGTCGTCGTTCGGCCTCAAGTTCCTCGAGATCACCCGCGGCGACGGCGAGGGCGCCGCCGAGGGCTTCACCTTCAACGGGACGAACGACAACGACGACCCCGCCGATGACGACGAACAGATCCTCTCGATCGAGGAGGTCGACCTAAACGAGGGCGCCGCGGACGGCACCTTCATCACCCAGACCGAGTTCGACGAGATCGGCAACACCTTCGACCAGGCGACGCGGAACGCGGTCCGCCAGAACCTCGCGGGCTACGGGGACGCGTTCGCGGCTCGTGGCGCCTCGCTGAACATCGCATTGCAGGCGCTCAACCCACTGCTCACCAACCTCCGGCCCGTCGCCGAGACCCTGAACGATCCGGCGACGAGGCTCGACAACTTCTTCCCCGCCCTGGCCAGGGTCGCCTCGATCGTTGCCCCCGTGGCCGACGAGCAGGCCGAGCTGTTCGGCAACATGGCGACGACGTTCGCCGCGATCGGCAACGACCCGGGTGCGTTGCAGGCCACGATCTCCGGGGGCCCGCCGGCGCTGCAGACCGGGATCGACGTGCTTCCCGATCAGCGTCCGTTCCTCGCCGAGTTCACCGAGCTCCAGCGCCGGCTGCGCCCGGGGGTGCAAGACCTGCGGATCTCGCTGCCGACGCTGAACGACGCGATCGACATCGGCACCCCAGTGCTCGCCCGCAGCGTCGCCGCCAACCGCCGCCTCAGCGGCGTCTTCCGGCAGCTCGACCTGCTGGTCAGTCAGCCGACGACCAAGAGCTCCCTGCAACGCCTCGAGGACCTCTTCGGCGACGCCAAGCCGCTGGCGAAATGGGTCGTCCCGGCCCAGACCGTCTGCAACTACTGGAACTACCTCTGGACGCTGCTGCCCGAGCACCTGACCGAGCGCGACTCGATCGGCTACTCCCAACGCGTCTCGCTGATCGCGACCCCGCCCGGCACCGTCACCGTCAACCTCGACCTCGACGGTGGAGGCATCGATCCGGACGGTCCGGGACCGCTGCCCACCCTCCCGGACCTGCTGCCCCCCACGCCGACCACCGTCCCGGGAGAGGTGGAGACCGGCCTGTCGACCGGCGGCTACTCGGGCCTGCAGGCGAACGGCAAGGCCGGGCCGGCCAGCCCGACCCCGGGCGAGTTCGAGCCGAACGAGCTGCCGATCCTGCACGCGAACCCGGCTGCGCCGACCGGGCAGAACGGCTCCGACTGCCAGCCCGGGCAGACCGGCTACCTGAAGGGCGAGCTGCGCTCGCCCAGCCAGCCGGCGAGCAACCCGGCCCTCGTCGTCTCCGACATCCCGGGCGACCGCGGCGTGACCAGCGTCTACTTCAACCAGGACGGGACGCGCTCCCTCCGCGACACCCGCGTGGCGGCGAGGCAGCCATGAGAACCCGCAGCGGACGCAAGCTCCCGAACTGGGCGATCGGCCTGATCATGGTGGTCGTGCTGGTCGTGGCCGGATACGTGGCCTTCACCAAGCAGGTCCCGTGGGGCGGTGGCACCGAGTTCACGGCCGTCTTCAACTCGGCCCAGAACCTGCGGCCGAACTCGCCCGTGCGGATCGCCGGCGTCGACGTCGGCAAGGTGACCGAGGTCGAGCCGCTCGCCGCGGCCGAGGGCACCGAGGAGGTGACCGCGGGCACCGTCCAGAGCGGTGCGGTGGTGACGATGGAGATCGAGGACGACGGCCTGCCGCTCAAGGAGGACTCGACCTTCACGCTGAGGCAGCGGCTGTTCCTCGAGGGCAACCTGTTCGTCGACATTCGCCCGGGGAGCCCGTCCTCGCCGGAGGTCGATAGCGACTACACCTTCCCGCCTCAGCAGACCTCCAACACGGTCCAGCTCGACGAGGTGTTGAGCGGAGCGCTCCAGGCCGACTCTCGCGCCGACCTGCAGCTCTTCCTCGACCAGTTCGGCGAGGCCCTGATCGACGAGGGCGGCGCCGACTCGCTACGCACTCTCAACAGGGTCTCGCCCGGGGCCTTCCGCTACACGTCGGAGGTCAACCAGGCGATCATCGGCGAGAACCCGCATGACCTTTCGGAGCTGATCGGCAACCTCGACCGGGTCGTCCGCGGGCTCGGCGCCGGCGAGCAGGCGCTGCAGGACCTCGTCACGAACCTGAGGATCACGACCGGCAGCTTCGCCGCTCAGTCGGAGCCGCTCGAGGCCGCCCTGCAGGAGCTCCCGGTCACGCTGGAGGCGGGCAACTCCGCCTTCAGCAGCCTCAACATCGCGTTCCCGCCGCTGCGCGCGTTCGCACGGGAGGCGCTTCCGGGCATGCGCTCGACGCCCGACACGCTTGACGCCGCGACGCCCCTGCTGCGCCAGCTCCGGGGCCTGGCGCAGCCGGCCGAGCTGCGCGGGCTGGCCTCCGACCTACGCCCGACGATCCCAAACCTCGCCGAGTTGACCCGCGACACGATTCCGTTCCTGTCGGAGGCGCGGACGCTTGCGAGCTGCTTCAACCACACGATCCTGCCGTTCGCGAACGGCAGGATCGATGGCGGCCCGACCTACAACGTCGACAAGGGCCCGGTGGGGAGGGTCTTCGAGGAGACCGCCTATGGGCTCGCGGGGATCGCCGGCGAGAGCCGCTCGGGCGACGCCAACGGCCAGTACATCCGGGTGATCGGCGGCGGCGGGACCAACACGGTCGTGATCGACGACGAATCCACGAACGAGACGCTGGCCGGCGTGACGCCCTTCCCGATCGACGGCGCGATGCCGCCGCTCGACGCCTCGGCCAAGACCCCCTACGAGCCGAACGAGCCGTGCGAGAACCAGGACCCGCCGAACCTGAGCGCCGTGCCCGGGGCGCCACCGACGCAGATGTCGGCAGACTCGACCGTGCCGCAGAAGGGCGAGGCGGGCGCGATCTTCGATGACGCCGAGACGACCCTGAGCGGGTTCGCCGAGGCCGCGATCGCCGAGGACGAGGGCGAGAACGCGGCTGCCGACGCGCTGCAGGACGAGGCGGTCGAGGACCTCTACGACTTCTACCAGAGCTACGGCGGCGGGGCCAACGACACGAACGACACCTACGTCGCGCCGGAGGAAGAGGACGGCGGCTGATGGCCCACGCGATCAAGAAGCACTTCCGCGACTTCGTCGCCCTCTTCCTGCTGTTCGCCGTCTCGATCGGGATCGGCTACTACATCCTCCAGCAGCAACGCCTGCGGATCCCGGTCCTCGAGGAGCGCCCATTCGAGCTGAAGGCGGAGTTCGAGACCGCCCAGGCGGTCGTGCCCGGCCAGGGGCAGACGCTGCGGGTCGCGGGCGTCAAGGTCGGCGACGTCGACAAGGTCGAGCTCGAGGACGGCGTCGCCGTGGTCACCTTTGGCATGGATCGCGACTACCTCCCCGTCTACGGGGACGCTTCGATCTTGCTTCGCCCCTCGACCGGGCTCAAGGACATGTTCTTCGAGATGGATCCCGGCACAACGAGCGCCGGTGAGATCGAGGAGGGCGGCACCGTGCCGCTCGAGAACACGGCTCCCGACGTCAACCTCGACGAGCTCCTGACCGCGCTGGACTCCGACACGCAGGCGTACCTGCGGCTGCTGCTCTCGGGAGCCAGCGGCGCCCTCGACGGCCGAGGCAAGGACCTGGGCAAGGTGCTCGGATCGCTCGGCCCGATCACCCGCGATCTCGATCGGATCAACTCGGTCGTGGCCGAGCGCAAGGAGAACCTGAGCAGCCTCGTCACGAACTTCAACGAGCTGGCGAAGGAGGTCGGCCGCAGCGAGCAGGCCCTTACCGATCTCGTCGAGTCATCGAACTCGGCGATCGGCGCGATCGCCGAGCAGGACCCGAGCGTCCAGCGCGCCCTGCGGGTGCTGCCAAGCACGCTCCGGCAGTCGACGATCACGCTCAACAATGTCGCGACGTTCGCCGACGAGGTCGGGCCGGCCTTCAACGACCTCCGTCCCTTCGCGCGCAACCTCGACGAGCTCAACGCCTCGACCGAGAAGCTCGCGCTCGAAACGACGCCGGTGATCGAGAACCAGATCCGCCCGTTCGTGCGCTCGGCCCGCGTGCCGATCCCTGACCTGAACCGGGCGGCGAGCAAGCTCTCCAAGGCGACCCCGAAGCTGACGGTCGTAGCCAGCAAGATCAACCAGCTCGGCAACATGGCCGCCTACAACCCCAACGGCGCCGAGGCGCCGGGCGCACCGGGCCGCGATGAGGGATACCTGTTCTGGGCGGCCTGGCTGGGCCACAACTCCACCTCCGTCTTCCAGGTCCAGGACGCTCATGGCGTCGCCCGCCGGGTCTATCTGACGATCGGCTGCGACGAAGCTCTCACCCTGCTCGGTACGAGCCCGCTTGCGCCGGCCATCACCGGGCTCGGTCAGCTGTTCGTGCCCGGCGGACCGTTCGCGGGGGCCTGCTGATGCAGAAGTCGGCTCCATCGGCAGGGCGGATCCTGATCGCGGCGGGCTTCACGCTGTCGTGCTTCGGCCTGCTGCTGTTCCTCTGGGTGGCCTTCGGCGGCCCGGTGCCGCTGGCCGCCAAGAGCTACCGGATCACGGCCAACTTCCCGGAGGCGACGGCGCTCGCCGTCGAGTCCGACGTCCGGATCGGCGGCGTCTCCGTCGGCAAGGTGAAGTCGCTCGAGCTGGCGCCGATCAGCGAGCAGGTCGACGGCCTCGACGTGACCAAGGCCGAGATCGAGATCGAGCCCGAGTTCGCGCCGATCTCGAGCGATGCGACGGCGATCCTCCGGGCGAAGACGTTGCTCGGCGAGACCTACGTCGAGCTGACTTCCGGCACCGAGCCCGAGAGCTCCGGCGCACCGGTCTCGCTGGGCGCCGCGGCGAACAACTCCGACGCCGAGGCGGTCGGCGTCGAAGCGATCCCCGAAGGCGGCTCGCTCGGTCTCGCGCAGGTTCGCAACCAGAACCAGATCGACGAGGTCTTCAATTCGTTCGACAAGGAAACTCGAGCCGCGTTCCAGGATTGGCAGCAGAACGCAGCCGTCGCGATCCGCGGTCGCAGCCTCGACCTCAACGACGCGCTCGGCAACCTCGGGCCGTTTCTCGGCGACGCCTCCGACGTGCTGGCGCTCCTGCGGCGGCAGCGCACCCAACTCAAGGGCCTCGTCCGCGACACCGGGACCGTCTTCAACGCCCTCGGCGAGCGCGACGGGCAGCTCGCCACCGCGATCACCGGGTCGAACGAGACCTTCGAGGCGCTCGCCGCCGAGGAGGCTGCCCTGCGTGAGCTCTTCCAGGTCGCGCCGACGTTCGAGCGGGAGACGACGCTGACGCTCAACCGCCTCGACGCGTTCCAGGAGAACACGAGGCCACTGGTCCAGGACCTGCTGCCGGTCACCAACGACATCAGCCCGACCCTGCGCAGTGTCCGCCAGCTGTCGCCGAACCTGAAGGCGCTCTTCCGTGACCTCGACGACCTCACGACTGCATCGGAGGAGGGATTCCCGGCGCTGGCGAGCACTCTGCAGGGCCTGCGACCGGTCCTCGACAACCTCGATCCGTTCCTGGCGCAGCTCAACCCCTTCGTCAGCTGGCTCAGCTACTACCGCACGAACGTCACCGACTTCCTCTCCAACCCGCCCGCCGGCCTCTCCGGCACCCTCCAGCCGCAGCCCGACCAGCCGGCCGCGCGCCACACCCTGCGCCAGCTCGGCTACATCACGCAGGAATCGTTCGCGGTCTATCCGGAGCGCCTGCCGGAGAACCGCGGCAACGCCTACCTCCAGCCGTTCAACCAGCTCGGTCAGGAGGGCATCAGCGGCCGCGCCGGGATCTTCGGAAGCTTCGACTGCAACAACTCCGGCGTGCGCAGCGCCGGGGACGGCGGAACACCCGCGGTCGGTCCGAACTACGCTCCGTGTTACGTGCAGGAGCCGTTCCAGGACGAGTTCGGCGGCACGCAATTCCCGCAGGTCACGCGCGATCCCTAGCCGTTTAGAGTCGCCGGCGTGAACGGCGGGTCCGATCGCGAGAGATGGATCGAGGCAGTCCGGGCGGTCGCCGACGATCGCGGTTTGACCTACGAGGACGTCGGCGGGATCAACGCCCGCGACGCCCCCGCGGCACTCTGCCCCGGCGGCTCCAATCGGCTGACGGGTGAGCTCGCGCCTGATTACTGGGGGGCGAGCTGCGACGCCGCCGAGCACGAGGAAGGCTCGTTCTTTCAGAAGACGATCCTCCCCGGCGCAGTCCTCGCCAAGGCGCACACCCCCGACCTGACGAGCGTCGTCCCCGCCTTCGACGTCGAGTCGGTCGAAACGACGCCGGACGAGCAGATCCGCCGTCGCTCCTCCCGCCGCGTCGAGTTCGAGAGCATCGACTTCAACAAGCGCTTCACGGCCACGGTCCCTCGCGGCCACGACCCGATCGCATTGCGGGAGCTGTTCAGCCCGGGATTTCTCGCCTGGACGACCACGATCGATCGCGAGGTCGACTTCGGCGCCTCCGACAGGCAGATGTACTTCAACTGGCGGCTGCGGGAGCTGACCCGCGCTGAGCTCGAGCTGGCGCTGGACAGCGCGGGGCGGCTGTTCGAGAGGATTCGGAGGGAGCTCGAGGAGGCGGGTGCGGCGACCTACCCGACGGGGCCCTGGTACGCCGGGATGGAGCCGTTCCCGGGGGTGTGAGCGGCTCCTCACCGCCTCGCCAAGGCGAGTGGCAGACGGCTCAGGGCGCCGACGACGGCGGCCGACTCGGGATCTCCGCGGCATCCTCGTAGCCCGGCTCCCCGGGGAGGACGATTCTCCAGTCATCCTCCGTGCCCACCACCCTGGGCGTCAGCGGGACGACGGGGCGGGTGAGCGCGTTCTCGAGGACCGCGTCGGCGTCGGTGTAGGCCCGCAGCTCCTCGAGGTGCTTGATCGTCGGGAACGAGAGCTCGAACCGGTCTGCGGCCGACTCCTCGAGCGCGGTGGCGGGAGCCATCCAGCGCGCCGCGTCCATCTCGACCCCATCGGGCTCGGGCGTGCAGTGGGCCGGCGCGAGTGCGACATAGAAGCGGGTGTCGAACCGCGCCGGCACCTGCTCCGGCGTGATCCACCGCGACCAGGGCAGTAGCGCCGTCGCCTCGATCTCGACCCCCGCCTCCTCGGCCAGCTCGCGCGCGCCGCAGGCGCGATGGGCGAGCTCGTCTGGGTCGATCGCGGCGTTCGGAGAATCCCCGGTTCGGTTCGCCTCGCGGTCGGCGGGGTCGACCACTCCACCGGCGAAGACCCAGACCCCGGGCATGAAGCGGGCGGCCGCCCCGCGCCGCAGCATCAGCACCTCGAAACCATGGTCAGCCTTGTCTCGGTGGCGGCCGCCGCGCCGCAACAGGATCACCGTGGCGGCCGGACGGGGGATCACGGGCTCGGCCACAACGGCTCCACTCTACGTCCTCTCCGTTAGGCTGCCCGGCCGATGAGCGAGACCGCCACCAAGCAGTGGATCTGCACTTCCTGTGGCTACGTCTACGACCCGGCCGAGGGGGACCCCGACGGCGGCATCCCCGCCGGCACCGACTTCGAGCAGATCCCCGAGAACTGGTTCTGCCCGGTCTGCGGAGCCCGCAAGTCCGACTTCGAGCCCTTCGAGGGTTAGCTACTGCGGGTGCGGACTCCGCTTCGCGACCGGTCCCGCTACACGCTGGAAGCGGGGCCAGTGCGGGGGTGGGCGTCGAGCGCCCGCTCGCGCCGGCGGCGGCGCACGCCGAAGACGACGAACCAGGCGATCGCCATCAGGATCCCGAGCGGGACGAGGATCGCCCCCGAGACCAGCAGGATTCCGGCCACATCGCGGAGCACGCTGACGGTGTCGTCAAGCCAGTCGCCGATCGTGCGGTCGGCGTTCTCGGCCGCGGCGTTCGGGTCGCCCTGGATCGTCAGGCTGACGTCGGAGAGCCGGGAGCGGCGTGCGATGTTGTCGAAGCGCGACTCGGCGCGTGAGATCTCGCGACGGGCGTCGTCGATCTGCAGCCGCAGCGCCTCCGCCGCAGCCGCCGTATCCGCGTTGCCGAGCGCCTGAAGCAGCTCCACGCGCTCGGCTTCGGCGTCCTCGAGCCGGTCCTGGGAGCTGACGTAGGGACGGGTGATGTCGAGCGTCGACTCGTTCAGGGACTCCACGTTCGCGAGCTCGGTGAGCCCATCCAGCGTCGTGTCGAGGTTGCGGGTCGGGATCACGAGCTGCAGCGTCGCCGTGGCCTGCCGACCCGCCTCGCTCACCTCCGAGGAGGAGACGACTCCGCCCGCGGAGCGGCTGATCGCGATTGCCTCGTCGGTGGTCTCGCGGACGTCCTCGGGGCGTGTGGAGAGGGTGAGCAGCACGCCGCGCTCGACCTGCCGCCTCTCGGTGCCGGGGGCGATCCTGGAGTCCGGGGGGCCCAACGATGGAGGAGAGATCACGGCGTCCGGCGACGGTTTACCGGGGGCGATCTCGATCGAGGATGCCGTGTCGGCATCGGCGGCCTCGGCGGGCTGTGCCTGCTGGCGAATGCCAGAAGCGCCGGCGGCATCCTCCGAGGCGCTCTCGATCTGCGCGGTGCCTCCATCGGAGGTGAGAAGCTCGTCGCTTCCCCCGTCCAAGCTCGAGACTCCGACCACGACGACCACCGCGGCCGTCGCCAGAGCGCCCGCCGGAGCCAGCAGCTTGATCGGCCGGATGCCGCCCAAGCGCGCCACGAGGCCCGACCACGCATCGGCGTGGCAGTCCTCGCGGAATCCCGCCGCGACGCGGCGATCGAGCTCCTCCGTCCACCCGGGGGCCGGCTCGGGGCGCTGCTCGCTGAGCAGCGCGGTCAGCTCGGACCAATCGGCCAGCTCGGGGTCGACCTCGCGGCCGGCAAGGGCCCGATCGACCGCGTCCAGCTCGCGCTCGGCCCGGGGCTCAAGCGGCTGATGACGGTTTCGGCGTTCACGCAGCCTCATCGCAAGCCTCCCTCAGCTTGGTGATCGCCCGGTGCAGCTTGGTGCCGGCGTTCGACTCGCTCGTGCCGATCACCTGAGCGATCTCGGCGTTGCCGAGGCCGGCGAAGAACTTGAGGGCGACCAGCTCGCGCTCACGGGGGTCGAGCGTCCCCATCGCCCCCTGCAGCGCCGCCCGCCTGAGCGCGACCTCAGCGCTCTCGTGCGGGGTGGTGGCGCCGACATCCTCGGGATCGACGGCGAGCTCAGCCGTCCGCCTGCGGCGGCGGAGCTCGTCGAGGGCGGCGTTGCGCGCGATCCCGAACAGCCAGCCGCGGCGGCTGCCGCGACGGGGGTCGAAGCCGGCGTGCTTGCGGAGCGCCCGCTCGAAGGCGAGGGCCGTGACGTCCTCGGCTGCGGACCGGTCGCCCATCAGCCCGGCGACGTAGGCGTAGAGGTCGTCGCGACACTCGCGATAGAGCCGATCGAACTCGAGCTTGGCGCCCGTGGACGCGTGGGTGACGGGCGCTGTCAGCACTTGCTCCATGTTCCCTCTACGGGGCGGGGGCCGATCCGTCACAGATCGTCGGACGAACTCGGCGAGGAGCGGCCCCGCCGGCGTCTTGCTCAGGGGAGCTTGAGGATGCGCGCCGTAAGCCGGTCGTACACGCGCGCCGGCAGCATCCGCGAGGAGCCAGCCATGATCTTGGCGTCACGGCCGACCAGGTAGCGGGCCCGGGGGTTCCTCGCCGTCAGCGCCCGCTCGATCGCCGCCGCGGCGTCCTCGACCGGGATCCCTCGGGCGCCGGTGTCGGCGGCTGCCTGGGCGGTCGCCTCCATCGCCTCGGCGTAGAGCTCGGTCGCCTGCGGCGCCAGTCGCTCGCGCATCTCGGCGAAGACCTTGGCGCCGCTGGACCAGATCTCGGTCGCGACGCTGCCGGGCTCGATCGCGATCGTCTTGATCCCCCAGGGCCGGAGCTCCACGCGCAGGCAGTCGCTCAAGGCCTCGAGCGCGAACTTCGAGGCGACATAGGGGCCGAAGAAGGGCGTTGCGACGATCCCGCCGATCGAGGTGATGTTGACGATCCTTCCCTGCGCTACCCGCAGCGAGGGCAGCATCGCCTGCGTCATCGCCAGGTGGCCGACGAGGTTGACCTCGAGCTGGCGACGGAAGTCGTCGAGCGGGACGAACTCGAGCGGTCCCGTGTACGCCACCCCGGCGTTGTTGACGAGCCCATCGAGCCCGGCCGGGCACTCGGCGCTGATCCGGTCGCGGGCGAGGTCGATCGAGGCGGAGTCGGAGACGTCGAGGATCAGCGGCTGCAGCCGCTCGGTCCCCGCGGTTGCAAGCGATTCGGCGTCCTCCTGCTTGCGAACCCCGGCGAAGACCCTCCAGCCGGCCCGGTCGAGCCGGAGCGTGGTGGCGCGCCCGATCCCGGTCGAGCAGCCCGTGATCATCGCCGTCCTTCCGGCGGCTCGGGCGCTCACGCGGCGCGCGTCGCCCCGCCGCCATCCGACACCGCCCGCCCGCGCGCTCGATGCAGCTCCCCCAGCGACGCCGGTTGACCTCCCGGGTAGGCGGCGCGGGTGGCGGCGCGGATCGAATCGGCGGTGATCTGGACGAGCCGGGCGAGGTCTCGCTTGCTGATGGCCAGTGGCGGCATCAGCACGATCGTATCCCCGAGGGGCCGCACGATCGCCCCGCGCTCGCGCGCCGCGAGCGTCACCCGGTGGCCCAGCCGGAGCGCCGGGTCGTGGGGGCCGAGGTCGATTCCGGCCATCATCCCGCGTCCGCGGACCTCGTCGACCTCGTCCATCCGCGAGATCTCGGCGAGGAGGTCGTCGAGCAGGCGGATCTTCGGCTGGATCCGCAGCAGGGTGGACTCGTCCTCGAAGACGTCGAGGCTCGCGATCGCCGCCGCGCAGGCAAGCGGGTTGCCGGTGAACGTATGACCATGGAAGAACGTGCGGAAGTCCTCGGGCTCGCCGAGGAAGCCCTCGTAGACGCGCTCGGTCGTGAGCGTCGCCGCCAGCGGCATGTAGCCGTTGGTCAGCCCCTTGCCGAGGCAGAGGAAGTCGGGCGCGACTCGCTCGTGCTCGCAAGCGAACATCGTGCCCGTGCGGCCGAATCCGGTCGCGACCTCGTCGCAGATCAGCAGGACGTCGTGGGCGTCGCATAGCTCGCGAACCCGGGTCAGGTAGCCGGGAGGCTGAACGAGGATCCCGCCGGCGCCCTGGACCAGCGGCTCGACGACGACCGCCGCCGTCTCCTCGCCGTAGTGCTCCAGCGCCATCGCAAGCGCCTGCGGGTCGCCGGCGGGGACGCAGCGCTTGGGGAAGAGCAGCGGCTCGTAGGCGCCGTGGAAGAGGTCGATGCCTCCCACCGACACGGCCCCGATCGTGTCGCCGTGATAGCCCTCGGCGAGACCGATGAAGAAGGTGCGTCGGGCGTGCTGGCCGCCGCGCTGACGCCAGTACTGGAAGGCCATCTTGAGCGCGATCTCGGTGGCGGTCGAGCCCGAATCCGAGTAGAAGACCCGCGCCAGGCCCGGCGGTGCGATCTCCACGAGCCGGGCGGCGAGCTCCGCGGCCGGGGCGTGGGTCAGGCCGAGCATCGTCGAGTGCGCGACACGATCGAGCTGCGTGCGGACCGCCGCGTCGATCGTCGGATGGCGGTGACCGTGGATGTTGCACCACAGCGACGACGTGCCGTCGATGTAGCGCCTGCCGTCCGCAGCGATCAAGTCGGTTCCCTCGGCCGACTCGATCACGACCGGCTCCTCCTCGACCCAGGCCCGTTGCTGGGTGAACGGGTGCCAGAGGTGCCGGTGGTCGAGGTCACGGGTCCGGTTGCTCATCCCGGCGGGGAAGTTAGGCCGGGGAGCGGTCGGAACGGCGTGGGCGAGTTGCCCGGGGACGTCTGCAGAGGTCCGGCGGCGGACCCCCGGTCATTGGCAGATTTTCGTCGATTTGCGGTGGTTTTCTGCCAATGGCCGGGCTCAGACCAGATCCAGGGCCGGCCAGCCTTCCGGGTCCTTCAGATCCAACTCCGGTAGCGCATGAACGTCCACCCCTCCCAGCAGTCGAACCGTCGCGCGGTTGGAGAGCTCGATCTCGGACGGCTCCTCCGGCCACGGCGTCAGCACCACCGCTCGCACGTCGAGCTCCGCCGCCCAGGCCGCCTCGATCGTCAGCAGAGTGTGGTTGATCGTCCCGAGTCCGGGGGACGCGGCGATCACGAGTGGGTAGCCGAGGTCCACCGCGAGGTTCCGCACGAGGTACTCGGGAGCGAGCGGCACCATCAGCCCGCCGACTCCCTCGCAGACGAGCGCGTCGGCGCCGTCCGCGGCAACGCGAGCCGCCGACAGCAGCCGCTCGGGGCTGATCTCCTCGCCGGCCAGTTCCGCCGCCAGATGGGGGGAGGCTGCGGGACCGTAGCGATACGGCGCGATCTCGCCCTTCCCCTGCTCGGAGCCCGACGCCCTGCGCAGCAGCTCGTGGTCGGCTTCGCCGCCGCCGTCCAACCCCGTGACCGCGGGCTTGTAGACGGCTACGTCTCGCCCCGCCATCAGGGCCGTCCGGGCGATGGCGGCGGCGACGACGCTCTTGCCGACGCCGGTGCCGGTGCCGGTGACGAAGACTCCGGAGGCGCTCACCCGCGCGGCGCGACCTGCGGCTCCGCGCCCGACGACCGCGCGATTCGGAGCTCTCTCGGCTCGGGCTCGGGGAGGTCGATCGACCAGTCGCCGTCGGCGGAGACCGAGGTGACGGCGTCCGCGAGCGTCGTGGCCGCTGCCCGCAGGTCAGCAGGATCGTGCGTGGCCATCACCGTCAATCGCAGTCGCGAGGTGCCCTCGGGCACGGTCGGCGGACGGATCGCCTGAGCGTAGACATCGCCGTCGAGCGCGCGCCAGCAGGCGGCGACGGCACGATCGGGGTCCCCGATCGGGAGGGGGATGATCTGTGTCCCGCCGCCGGGATCCTGCCCACGAAGTACCAGCTCCTCCCGCAGCGCTGACGCGTTCTCACCCAGGCGCAGAACGCGCTCGGGCTCGGCCTCGATCACCCCGAGCGCCGCCTCGGCCGCTGCCGCGCACATCGGCGGGAGCCCGGTCGAGAAGATCAGCGTCCGGGCGGTGTTGACGAGCAGCTCGCGCAGCTCGCGACTCACGCACGCGTAGGCGCCGTAGCTGCCGAGCGACTTTCCGAGCGTTCCGACGAGGACGTCGACCTCGCCCGCCAGGCCTGCCGCCGCGACCGTCCCGCGTCCGCCGGGGCCGAGGGCGCCGACTGCGTGGGCGTCGTCGACCATCAGCTTCGCGCCGTGCTTCCGCGCCAGGGCAGCGAGGCCGCCGAGCTGGGCGACGTCGCCGTCCATCGAGAAGAGCCCGTCGCTGACGATCAGGCCCGCTCGACCGGGCTGCGCGCAAAGAGCCCAGGCGAGGTGCTCGAGGTCGCGATGGCGATAGACGAAGGTCTCGGCGCCCGCGAGCCGGCAGCCGTCGATGATGCTGGCGTGGTTGAGCTCGTCGGAGAAGACGACGTCGCCGCGGCGGGCGAGGGCGGCGATGATCCCCGTGTTCGCGAGGTAGCCCGAGCCGAACAGCAGCGCCGACTCGCTCCCGTGGAACGCGGCGAGCCGGCGTTCGAGCCGCTCGTGCGGCTCCATGTTCCCCGACACGAGCCGCGACGCGCCGGCGCCGGTCCCCCAGCGCTCCACCGCGTCGAGCGCCGCCGCGGCGACGGTCGGGTGCTCGGCCAGCCCGAGGTAGTCGTTCGAGCAGAGCAGCAGAACCTCGCGGCCGTCCAGCTCGATTCGCGGGCCCTGAGCGCTGCCCACCGTGCGCATCCGCCGGAGGAGACCCTCGGATCGAATCGCGTCCAATCGCTCGGCGACCGTTGGGGCGGAGGGGGAAGCGGTCACTGGGGCCGCCGCTTCGCGGCGGTTCGGGTGGAGGCCCCGCTGCCCCCTTTCCCCTCCGCCCTGAGGGCGGCCCGCATCAGGCGGCCTCGCGCCCTGGGGGCTTGGGGTAAGGGGGAACCTTTCCCCGTTGGACGATCACTCGAAGCTGAGTGGAGGGGTCCCAGAGGTCAGCTTCGTCCTGGGTGTCGATCAGCTCGTCGATCGGCGTCCGCGGGGTCGAGCCCTCCAGCCGGCCGCTGCGGTTGTCGGGCCGCGGGTTGGACCCGTTGTCGGGCTGGCGGGCGACGTCGAGGCCGAGCTCGGTGAACATCTCGCGATCCGCGGCCGGCTCGGCGCCAAGGGTCGTCAGGAAGTTGCCCATCATCACGCCGTTGAGCCCTGCCTTGACCGCCAGCGGCTGCAGCTCGTGAAGGTTCTCCACCCGCCCGCCGCAGAGCCTGAACAGCGCGTCGGGCAGGATCAGCCGGAAGATCGCGATCCACTTGACGACGTCCCAGGGGTCCATCAGGTCGCGGTCCCCGAACTTCGTTCCAGCGCGCGGGTTGAGCAGGTTGATCGGGACTGACGTCGGGTCGATCTCGGCGAGCTCGAAAGCCATCTCGACCCGCTGCCGGGGAGACTCACCGAGGTTCAGGATGCCGCCGACGCACGTCTCCATCCCGGCTTCGCGAACGGCGTCGATGGTTCGGATGCGGCCCTCGTAGCGAACCGTCGTCGAGACCTCGTCGTAGTAGGAGCGCGCGGTCTCGACGTTGTGGTGGACCCGCTGGATCCCCGCCTCGGCGAGCTGGCCGGCGCGGTCGGAGGAGATGTGGCCAACGGAGGCGCAGCGCTTCAGGCTCGTGTTGTCGGCAACGAGCCGCGCGCCTTCGAGAATCTTCGCGAAGTCGCGCTTGGACAGGCCCTGCCCCTGGGTGACCATGCAGAAGCGGTGGGCCCCGGCGGCCTCGGCCGCCCGCGCGTGCTCGAGGATCTGCTCGGGCTCCATCATCGCGTGCATCGGGGTGTCGGCTTCCGCGTAGCGGGACTGGGCGCAGAAGCCGCAGTCCTCGGCGCAGCCGCCCGATTTCGCGTTGACGAGCGAGCACATGTCGGTCGAGCTGCCGAACCGCTCGGTCCGGACCGACCAGGCTCGCTCGACCAGCTCGCCGATCTCCCCGTGGGTCTCGAGCTCGCCGAGGGCGAGCGCCTCCTCGAAGGTGATCAGCGATGCCATTCGACCGCGATGCTAAGTCGGGCCGCGGACGCCTAACCCGGAGCGTGCTTACCCGCGGCTATGGGGCGGACAGCTACCCTGGCGGACTCCGATGAGACGTCTTCTCGCCGCCATCGCGCTTGCCCTTGCCGTTCTCGTGGCCGCCCTCGTCGCCTGCGGCAGCGGCGGCGAGGACGCGACCGAGAAGGTCAAGCGGGATCCCCGCCCGGTGCCGGTCGCCGCGAAGAAGGCCGCCGACCTCCCGAACGTGATCTTCATCTACAGCGACGACCAAGCCCTCAGCGACTTCACGCCGGAGACGATGCCGAAGACCCACGAGCTGCTGGTCGAGAAGGGGACGACGTTCTCCGACTACGTCGTCGCCACTCCCCTCTGCTGTCCGTCTCGCGCCACCTACCTGACCGGCGACTATCCCCACGGCACCGGCGTGTTCTCCAACCGCGGCGGCTACCGGCTGCTCAACGACAAGTTCAACAGCCTGCCGGTGTGGATGCACAACGCCGGCTACCGCACGGCCTGGGTCGGCAAGTACCTGCAGGGGTACGACATGTACCAGGACGAGCCATACGACACTCCGGCACCCGGCATCGACGTCTGGCACGCGACGTTCGAACCGCGCTATTACAGCTACGGGATCGCCGACGAGGGCACCCGCACGCATCGTGCGAACAAGCCCAGCGACTACTACACGTCGGTGATCACCGAGTTCGCCACCGAGACGATCCGCGCGGAGGCCAAGCAGAAGCGGCCGCTCTACATGACCGTCAACAACCTCGCCCCCCACACCGGGACGGGCCGCGGCGGACGCTGCTCCGACCTGGTCGTGCCCGGTCCTCGCGACGAGGCGCTGTTCAAGGGCGCGCAGGTGCCTCGGACCGCGTCCTTCGACGAGGCCGACGTCTCCGACAAGCCGACCCTCGTCCCCCGACGGCCGCTCTCGAAGGAGAAGACGGACGCGATCGACCTCGCCTACGGCTGCCGGCTCGCCTCCCTACGCGCGGTCGATCGCGGGATCGCCGACATCTACGACGCGGTCAAGCGGACCGGCGAGCTCGACAACACGATCATCTTCTTCACCTCCGACAACGGCGTCCTGCAGGGCCAGCACCGGCTCGGCGGCAAGAACGTCCCCTACGAGGAGGGCATCCACATGCCACTGGTGGTCCTCGCCGGGAACGAGGCGCTCGGCGAGAAGGCGGCGGTGGGCCGCGTCTCCGAGCTGACCGCCAACGTCGACCTCGCCCCGACCATCCTCGAGCTGGCGAAGACGAAGCCGTGCGCACGCCCCGACAACTGCCGCCAGCTCGACGGCCGCTCGCTCGTGCCGCTGCTGGAGGGCACGGATGCTCCGGAGAACTTCGGCTTCGGCCCCGACCGCGAGGTCCTGATCGAGGGCGGCAAGGCGCGTGGCGACTGCTTCTACGCAGGCATCCGCACCCCCCGCCTGGTCTATCTCGAGTACGCCGAGCAGACCGCGACCGGCTGCGTCCGCGACGCCCAGGCCGAGCTCTACGACCTGACCGGCAGCCTCACCGGAAGCGCGGACCCGGGCCAGCTCCAGAACCTGATGTCGCCGCTCGTCCCATCCTCCAACGACACCGTGGTGCTGAACGCCGTCGAGCGGCTCAGCCGCCGCCTCGAGCGCCTTCGCGGTTGCTCGGGGAAGAGCTGCTAGATCACCCCGGCCGAGTCCTCCGCTTCGCGTTCGGTTCCGCCGGGCTGCGCGAGCTGCTGGAAGCAGGATCGGGAGCCCTGGGGCCTTCGGACTCGGGCTCCTGAGTGACGGCCTCCGCGATGTCCTCAGCCGCGCAGACGTTGAGGGCGTGCGCGTAGAAGCGGAAGTAGTCGTCCCAGTTGCCGTTCCAGTAGGCGTTGTCGTGGCCACCGGCGGAGCGCTTGACCACGGGGCGCCCGCCACCGGCGCGGAGTGACGCCTCGAGCGCCTCGTCGCCGGCGAGAAAGGGATCGTCGTCGCCGGCGTCGAGCCAGAGCCGGAGGTCGGCGTAGGGGCTGGGGTCGGATCCGGCGATCTCGATCACGTTGTTCGCCGCGAAGTCGGCGGCGTCGTCGAAGGCACCGTCGGCTGCCTCGGAGGCGCTCTCCCAGACCGCGGGCGAGTGACCGCCGACGGCGCAGAATCGCTCGGGGCTGATCCGGGCGACGTTGAAGGCGCCGTAGCCGCCCATCGAGATGCCGCCGATCGCGATCCGGTCCGGGTCGACGTCGTAGCGGGCGACGATCCCGGGGATCACCTCGCCGAGCACGTAGGACGCCCACTGCCCGCTCTCGCGATTGTGCCAGTAGGAGGTGCCACCACCGAAGGGAAAGGCGACGATCGGAGCCCGCCCGCGCTGGTCGGCCAGCGCCTCGAACATCGGCTCGACGAGGTAGCTGCGCTCGTCCTCGCCGCGACCATGGAGGAATACGAGCAGGCTCCGGTCGGCGGCCGGGGCCTTCGGTGGGACGACGACCTTGGCCGGGAGCGCGCGATCCAGCAGCGCGCTTTCGACCTCGTAGGTCTTGACGGCGGCCCCAAACTGCTCCCGCGGCGGGTCGTCCTCGAGCCAGATCCGGTCGACCGCGAAGAAGGCGCCGGCGACGGCGAGCGCGGCGAGCAGCCGCAGGAGGACGTAGCGGACGGAGTGTGGGGAGCCCAGGGGCGGCCGCGGGTCGCCTTCGGTGGTCACGTCCATGCGGGCGACGGTAGCCGCTCGGGTGAACGGCAATGACGGTAATAGTAGAAAGTAGTAAGTTCTACTTCCTACTTTGGCGGTTCTCGCTTCCCGCATAGACACTGCCTCCGAGGCGTTCGCCGTCAACCGCGACTGGATGCTCGAGCGGCTCCACAAGCTCGAGCAGGAGCAGGCGAAGGCGCGTCTCGGTGGTGGCGAGAAGCGGATCGAGCGCCATCGCTCGCGGGGCCGGCTGATGCCGCGCGAGCGGGTCGAGTTGCTACTCGATCGCGACTCCCCCTTTCTGGAGCTGGGCGCACTCTGCGCCTTCGGCTCCGAGTACGAGGTCGGCGCCTCCCAGGTCAACGGGATCGGCGTGATCGAGGGCGTCGAATGCATGGTCGGCGCCTCCGACCCGACCGTCCGCGGTGGCACCTCCAACCCGTACACGCTGCGCAAGAACCTGCGAGCGCAGGAGGTCGCGATGGTCAATCGGCTGCCGGCGATCGGATTCGTCGAGTCCGGCGGCGCCGACCTGCCGCGGCAGAAGGAGATCTTCGTACCCGGCGGCGCCAACTTCCGCAACCTGACCCGCAAGTCGGCGGCCGGGATCCCGACGATCGCGATGGTCACGGGCAACGCCACCGCCGGCGGCGCCTACCAGCCGGGGCTCTCCGACTACACGGTGATGGTCCGCGAGCAGGGCCTGATCTTCCTCGGTGGCCCGCCGCTCGTGAAGATGGCGACCGGGGAGGAGGCCGAGGAGGAGGCGCTCGGCGGCGCCGACATGCACGCCCGGATCTCGGGCGTCTCGGAGTTCACGGCCGTCGACGAGGCCGACGCCGCCCGGATCGGCCGCGAGATCGTCCGCAACCTGAACTGGCGCAAGCACGGACCCGAGCCGCGCGGAGCGGGGCTGGACCCCGTCCACGACCCCGAGGACCTGCTCGGGATCGCCTCCCACGACCTGAAGATCCCGTTCGACGCGCGCGAGGTGATCGCCCGGATCGTCGACGGCTCGCGCTTCGACGAGTTCAAGCCCGCCTACGGGACCCAGCTCGTGACCGGCTGGGCGGAGCTCCACGGCTGGCCCGTCGCGATCCTCGCCAACAACGGGGTCATCTTCAACGAGGACGCGGAGAAGGCCGCACACTTCATCCAGCTCGCCGACCAGGTCGATACGCCGCTGCTGTTCATGCAGAACACGACCGGCTACATCGTCGGCGAGCAGTACGAGCAGCGGGGGATCGTCAAGGCCGGGGCGAAGATGATCAACGCGGTCGCCAACGCGGGCGTGCCGAAGCTGACGCTGATGATGGGCGGCTCCTACGGCGCCGGCAACTACGGGATGTGCGGGCGGAGCTTCGAGCCCAGGTTCATCTTCAGCTGGCCCAACCACAAGACCGCCGTGATGGGACCGAAGCAGCTCGGCGGCGTGCTCGAGATCGTCGGCCGGGCGGCGGCCGCGCGGCGCGGGATCGAGGTCGACGAGGAGCAGCTCGAGGCCGCCCGTGAGGGCGTCGAGGACCAGATCGAGCGCGAGTCGGACGCCTTCGTTGCGAGCGGCGAGCTCTGGGACGACGGCATCATCGACCCGCGCGAGACCCGCACCGTTCTCGGAATCGCGCTCTCGGCGGCGCTGTCGGCAGAGGTGGCCGGATCGAGGCGCTTCGGCGTCTTCCGGATGTAGGGATGGAGTCGATCGCGATCACGAAGGTGCTCGTCGCCAACCGCGGCGAGATCGCGCGGCGCGTCTTCGCCGGCTGCCGGCGGCTCGGGATCGCGACGGTGGCGGTCCACTCCGAGCCGGACGCGGACGCGCCGTTCGTCGCCGATGCCGACGAGGCCGTGGCGCTCGGCGGCGAGAGCGGCGCCGAGTCCTATCTCGACGTGACGAAGGTGCTCGACGCGGCGGCCCGCACGGGAGCCGACGCCGTCCATCCCGGATACGGCTTCCTCGCCGAGAACGCCGGGTTCGCGCGGGCCGTGGCGGATGCGGGCATGGTCTGGATCGGTCCGCCTCCCGACGCGATCGAGGCTATGGGCTCGAAGGTCCGAGCCCGGGCGCTGATGGAGGACGCGGGCGTGGCCGTCGTCCCCGGCTGTGAGCTCGGCGACGGCGCCGATACTGCCGCCGCGGCGGATCGCGTCGGCTATCCGTTGCTGGTCAAGGCGTCCGCCGGCGGCGGTGGAAAGGGGATGCGCCCGGTCGCATCAGCAGACGAGCTGGAAGCTGCCCTGGAGGGGGCGCGTCGCGAGGCCGACTCGGCGTTCAGTGACTCCACCGTTTTCCTCGAGCGCCTGCTCGTGCGCCCGCGGCACATCGAGATCCAGGTTCTCGCCGATTTCCACGGGAGCACCGTCAGCCTCGGCGAGCGCGAATGCTCAATTCAGCGCCGCCACCAAAAGGTCATCGAGGAGGCGCCGTCACCGGCGGTTGACGATGAGCTGCGCGGGCGACTCGGGGCCGCGGCGGTCGCGGCGGCGGAGGCAGTTGGCTACCGGGGCGCCGGCACGGTCGAGTTCCTGCTCGACCCGGGCGGCTCGTTCCACTTCCTCGAGATGAACACCCGCCTTCAGGTCGAGCACCCCGTCACCGAGATGGTGCTCGGGGTCGACCTCGTCGCCGAGCAGCTGCGGATCGCGGCGGGCGGCGCAATCGGGACGGCCGCGCGGCGACCGGTGATCGGTGGGCACGCGATCGAGGCGAGGCTCTACGCCGAGGATCCCGCGGCCGGGTACCTGCCGCAGGCCGGGACGCTGAGGCGGTTCTCGGTCGCGGGGGCCGCCGCATTCGCAGCGCCTGCGGGCGGTGGCGAGCCGGCGGGGCTTCGCCTCGACTCCGGCGTCGAGAGCGGCAGCGCCGTCAGCGCTCATTACGACCCGATGCTGGCCAAGCTGATCGCCTGGGCGCCGAGCAGGGCGGAGGCGGCGGCGCGGCTGGCGCGGGCGCTCGAGCGAGCCGAGCTCGACGGCGTCGTCACCAACCGGGACCTGCTGGTGCGCGCGCTGCGCTCGGCGGAGTTCGCGGCGGGGGAGACGGACACGGGCTTCCTCGAACGCGAGGACCTGCTTGCGCCCCTGATCGACGCGCGGGCCGAGCGGCTCCACGCCGCCGCCGCGGCGCTGGCGGCGATGGTCGAGCGACGCGCGAGCGCGTCGGTGCTCGGGTTCGCTCCCGCCGGGTTTCGCAACAACTTCTCCGAGCCGCAGCGGATCGCGTTCGAGGGTGTGGAGGGGGAGGTCGAGGTGGCATACGCGTTGCGTCGGGACGAGCTCGAGATCGCCGTCGACGGCGAGGCGCTCGAGGGCCCGGTGCTGCGATCGGCCTCAGCTGACGTCGTCGACCTCGAGGTCGGTGGGATCGCGCGCCGCTACCGGGTCCGCCGCTCCGCCGGCGTCCATCACGTCAACGGACCGCTCGGGCAGTCGAGCCTGCGGGAGCTGCCGCGCTATCCGGGGACGGAGGAGGCGCTCGCCGAGGGTGCGCTGGTGGCGCCGATGCCAGGCAAGGTGATCGAGCTCGCGGCGGTGGAGGGAGCGGCGGTGGAGGCCGGCGAAGTCCTCGTCGTCCTCGAGGCGATGAAGATGGAGCACGAGCTGACCGCGCCGGTGGCCGGGACCGTGGCCACGGTTCGCGTCGCCGAGGGCGAGCAGGAAAGCGACGGCGCAAACGGCGAGCCAGAACCAACAGAGCTTGCGCCGCTTTGTCGTCGCTATGAACCCGACAGCGGCGAGCAGGAGCGGCAGCAGCCCCATGTAGCCGCTCAGTTCGCCCGCACCCCAGCCGCCCGCTTGCGATCCCCACGCGCCGAAGTAGGGCAGATCGTAGAGCGTGCCGGGCGAGCCGCCGAAGAGATACGGGAAGAAGAGCATCGGCGTCTGCCTGAGCGGCAGCGCATAAGACGTGAACTCCGCGAAATCGAGCGAAGCGCGCAAACTCAAAGCGGCGAGTTCCGCCGTCGGCAACAGTTGCAGCGCGGCGAGTCCCGTGCCCGTCAGGACCAGGAGCGCGCAG
>Ga0180121_10000122_pt1 | contig 27296 bp, 30 predicted proteins | sample AntDrymUQ5402106_2_FD_129676 | JGI IMG/M metagenome (GOLD analysis project Ga0180121, IMG submission 129676) | Polar desert sand microbial communities from Dry Valleys, Antarctica - metaG UQ540 (21.06) (version 2) (version 2) | ecosystem: Environmental > Terrestrial > Soil > Desert | place...
CAGCCTGATCCGCGCCCGGGAGGACGGGTCCCTGCTTATCGGTCGCTTCGCCGACTCGGCGTCGGTCTATGCGGGCGAGTTGGCGGGCGCGGGGTCGGTGATCTCGATTCCCGAGGACGCCTACCCCCGGGACTGGTACGGGGTCGCCGCCGAGGCCGTGCGGGTCTGCGAGTTCGGCGCGGGCGCCGGGACGGGAGGCTCCCCGCCGTGACCGACCCCGACGCGCTCACCGTGCCGGCCTCGACGAGGCCGGAGGTGCCGTACGGCGCGGATTCCGTGACAAGCGTTACGCGAATGGGGCCGCCATTCGCCATTTGTTTGCCTGTCACCCCCGCCGGGAAGTCCGCAACGGCCGCAGGGGGCCCAGCGAACGCGAAGGTAGGACCGAGATGCCCGACGACTCCACGAAGACCGTGCTGATCACCGGAACCTCGACGGGGATCGGCGCCGCCTGCGTCGACGCCCTCGCCGGCGCGGGCTGGCGGGTCTACGCCGGCGTCCGCGACGAGGCCGACGCGAGGGCGACCGGCTCGGTCACGCCGATCGTCTTGGACGTCACCGACGCGAAGTCGATCGCCGCCGCGGCCGAACGGGTCCGCGGCGAGAGCGGCGGCGCGCTCGACGCGCTCGTCAACAACGCCGGAATCCCCGGCGCCGGCCCGGTCGAGACGGTGCCGGTCGAGACCTTTCGCGATGTGATCGAGACGAACCTGATCGGCCACTTCGCCGTGACCCAGGCGTTCCTGCCCCAGATTCGCGAGGCGCGGGGCCGGATCGTCTTCATCTCCTCGCTCGGTGGCCGCGTCGCGTTTCCGTACGCCTCGCCCTACCACGCGTCGAAGTGGGGCATCGAGGGGTTCGCCGAGTCCCTTCGGGCCGAGATGGCGAAGCTCGACGTCGACGTCGTGATCGTCGAGCCCGGCTCGATGGTTTCCGAGATCTGGGCCAAGGGACGCTCCTCGTTGGACGAGTCGCGCGCCCGGATGAGCATGGAGCAACGGGCGGTCTATGGCGACGCCCTGGCCGGCTTCGACGATCAGCTCGAGGCCCAGGTGGACTCCGAGGACCCTTCGAAGGTCGCCGAGCAGGTTCTCGAGGCCCTGACGACGGCCTCCCCGTCGCAGCGCTACCTGGTCGGGCGGGGTGCGGGGACGCTGACCCTGATGAAGTCGCTCCTGCCGCCGGCCGTCTTCGATCGCCTCACCCAGGGGCTGGCGGCCAAGGGCGGCTGAGCTGACGGACGGGCAGGCCGCCATGCGGCGTCCTCGTCGGCTGACGGCCGGAGGCCGCTGCGCCTCCTGCGTCCTTGCCTGGCGGGCTGCCCGCCGCGTCAGGAGGGGTCGAGCGTCGCCTCCATCGCCGAGTGATCGCTCAGGCCGGCCTCGCGCCACTCGTGGAGGTAGTCGCAGGCGATCGTCCCGAGGCTCGCCGACGCCAGCACGTGGTCGAGCCGGTGGGCGGCCCTGCGGCGGGCGCGGGTGTGGAAGACCCAGGAGACGTCGCGGCGGTCGTAGCCGTTGAGCAGCCGGAAGACGTCTTGGAGGTCCCAGTCGGCCAGCCCGACGAGCAGCGAGCGCTCGGCCGCATCCCACCTCGCCTCCAGATCGGGGTGATTGGTCGCGAACGTCTCGATCCCGCCGTCCTCGCTCTCGTAGCGCGGGGTGTTGAGGTCTCCGCAGAGGATCCGGTGGCGGCCCTCGACGCTCGGCCGGGCGAGGCGCTCGTGCAGGGCCTCGCAGGTCTCGATCTTCGTCAACCCGTTCGATCGCGCCGGCGGGACGTGGGCGTTGTGGACCTCGATCCGCCCGGGCGGATACTCGCTCACGGCGGAGAGCACGCGCTCGGGCTGAGGCGCCCCGACCGCGGGCAGCTCGGTCAGCTCCCAGCGACTCGCGGTCAGGTTGAAGAGCGGGCGACGGCCGAGCAGGGCGCTCGAGTCGAGCGCGAAGGCGAGCCCGGCCCGCGCCAGCCCGTCGCGCCAGCGATCGACCGTGCTCGGCCGGATCTCCTGGAGGGTCACGAGGTCGGGCTCGCGGCGCTCGACCGCGGCGATCTGCTCGCCGAGGAGGCCGGTGCGGCCGGCGACGTTCCAGGACAGGAGCTTCAGTCGAGCCATCGCATCGCGTGTCAGTCTCGCGAAGCTGGGTAGAACTCCGCCCAGGGGCGGCAACCCGAACGAGGAGGCGAGATGCAAACCGAGGGAACGGTTGACCCGACCGACCCGAGCGAGGAGCCCAACGAGAGCGCCTGGAACGAGGAGGCGGTCGAGGGCCAGCTCGAGGAGCTCGACGACGAGGAGCTCGAGGACCTCGTCGACGACGAGGAGGAGGGGCTCGAGTAGCCGGACGACGCAAAGGCGGAGAGCCGCTCGCCGAGTACCGGTCGAAGCGATCCTTCGATCGGACGTCGGAGCCGTCCGGCGAGGGCGGGGCGGTGGAGTCGAGTGGCCGCTTCGTGATCCAGGAGCACCACGCCACCCGTCTGCACTGGGACTTCCGCCTCGAGCGCGACGGCGTTCTGGTTTCCTGGGCGCTTCCACGCGGGGTGCCGCAGGATCCGAACGAGAACCGGCTCGCCGTCCACACCGAGGATCACCCGCTCGACTACTTCGACTTCGAGGGCGAGATCCCGAAGGGCCAGTACGGCGGCGGCAAGGTCACTCGCTGGGACTCCGGCACCTACGAAGAGGAGAAATGGGAGGCCGGGAAGGTCGTCATCCGGTTGAGCGGCGAGCGGGTCGAGGGCCGCTACGCGCTGTTTCGGACCGGCGGGCGCGACGGGCGGAACTGGATGATCCACCGGATGGATCCCCCGCTCGAGGGACGCGAGCCGATGCCGGAGCGGATCGAGCCGATGAAGGCGACCCTCGCGGATCTGCCGCGCGACGACCCCTCCTGGGCCTTCGAGATCAAGTGGGACGGGGTGCGCGCGATCGCCTACTGCCGGACAGGCCACGTCGAGCTGCAGTCGCGGACCCTGCGCGACGTCACCCGCCAGTACCCCGAGATCGCCGCGATCGCGCTCGCGCTGGAGGGCCGTGAGGTCGTGCTCGACGGCGAGCTCGTCGCCTTCGGCACCGACGGCCGGCCGAGCTTTCAGCAGCTGCAGCGACGGATGCACGTGGCCTCCGACGGGGAGGTGCGAAAGCGCCGCGCCGACGTCCCGGTCACCTACGTCGTCTTCGACTTGCTGTACCTCGACGGCGAGTCGCTGATCGAGCTGCCCTACGAGGCGCGCCGCGAGCGGCTTGCCGAGCTGGCCCTCGACGGGGAGAGCTGGCAGACGCCGGCCTTCCACCGCGGCGACGGCGAGGCGATGCTCGCGGTGAGCCGGGACGGCGGTCTGGAGGGGATCGTCGCCAAGCGGCTCGCCTCCCCCTACCGGCCCGGCAGGCGCAGCCGCGATTGGCTCAAGGTCAAGAACGTGCGCGGCCAGGAGGTCGTGGTGGGAGGTTGGCTGCCCGGCAAGGGACGGCGTAACAGCACGATCGGCGCGCTGCTCATCGGCGTCTACGAGGACGACGGCGAGGACCGTCGCCTCCGCTTCGCCGGCAAGGTTGGGACCGGCTTCGGCGACGAGGAGCTGGTGATGCTCGCCGAGCGGTTGGGGCCGTTGCGCAGGGAGGAGAGCCCGTTCGAGGGCCGCCAGCCGCAGAAGGGAGCGATCTTCGCCGAGCCCGAGCTGGTCGCGGAGGTCGCGTTCGCGGAGTGGACGAACGCCGGGACCCTGCGACACCCGTCGTACAAGGGCCTGCGGGACGACAGGGAGCCGCAGGACGTGGTTCGCGAAGAAGACCTCGTAGAGGAACCCCGACGCGGCCTCTAGACGTTCTCGACGCCCGCCTGGGGCTCGTCGTCGCCTCCGGGCCTACGCGCGGCGGCGAGGGAGGCGAACGAGGAGATGAAGGCGGCAGCTCCGGCGACCAGCAGGATCCACTGGGGGAAGCGGAAGTCGTCAGCGGAGAAGGCGACGATCGTCAGCAGGACGCTGCCGATGAACCCGAGCACGGCGACGGTGACCGCGTCGAGCACCCCCGTCAGGGACAGGACGCCGATCGCGATCAGAGCCGCGCCCGCGACGGCCGTGCCGATGGTGCCGTTCGAGTCCTGGTCGGCGATCAGCGCCGTCAGCAGCAGGACCACGCCGAGCACGATGTAGATCCAGGTCGAGCCGGCCGCCGCGCTGGCACGGCCACGGGTCAGTGGAGAGGGCTCGGCGGCGGCGGGCACCCCGCCGGTGACCGCGGCGCTCTCGGGGTTCGCGTCAAGTTCCGAGTCGGTGCGCTCGTCCATCGGCCCGACCTTACCGCTGCCGGTTATTCCGGCGCCGATGAGACCGTGCGCTGATGCGGGAGAATCGCTGCCGTGGCCGAGCTGACGACGCTGATCTATGACTACGTCGAGGACGTCCTCGAGCGGCGTGCCCCTCATCGCGAGGAGCATCTGGCCCTGATCGCGCGCTGGGGCGGCGACGGCCTGCTCGCGCTGGCGGGCCCGCTGGGCGATCCGCCGACCGGCGCCCTCTTCGTCTTCGAGGCCGAGCTCGGCGCAGTCGAGTCATTCGTCGCCGCGGATCCCCCCTTCCGGGCCGGCCTCGTCACCGCGCACCGAATCGCCCCCTGGAAGCTGGTCTCGCAACGCCCTCTGGCGCACCAGGCCACCTGAGGACTGAGCCTGTGCCCCTCGACCCAGAGCTCGTCCCGTTGCTCGAGCAGGTCAACGCGCTGCCGCCGATGTCGCTCGGGTCCGCCGTCGAGGGCCGCGACCGCTTCCGCCAGATGTCGGTGGCGGCTCAGGCGCTTAGCCCCAGGGTCGAGGTGGGCGCCGTCGAGGACGTCGAGGTCCCCGGCGCGGAGGGTCCGCTGGCGGGCCGCATCTATCGCCCGGAGCGCCCGAGCCCGACGTCGACGCTCCTCTTCATCCACGGCGGCGGATTCGTGATCGGCGACATCGCGTCCTACGACTCCCAGTGCCGAATCCTCTGTCGCGAGGTGCACGCCACCGTGCTCGCGCTGGAGTACCGGCTCGCCCCAGAGGACCCCTTCCCCGCCGCCGTCGAGGACGCGATCGCTGCGTGCGAGTGGACGCTGAGTCACGTCGGCGCCCTCGGCGCGGACGCGACCCGCGTCGTGGTCGCCGGAGACAGCGCCGGCGGCAACCTCGCGGCTGTGGTCTCCCAGGCGCTGCGTGGGTCCGTGCCCGGCCTGGCGGCGCAGCTCCTGCTCTATCCCGTGACGGACTTCTCGAGCGAGCGACCTTCCCACGAGGAGACCGCCGACGGCCTGTTTCTGACCCGCGACGACATGAGTTGGTTCGAGGCGCACTACCTCGGGGACGCCGACCCACGCGAAGACCCGCGAGTCTCGCCGCTCGCCGGCGACCTCTCCGGTCTGCCGCCGGCGATCGTGGTCACGGCGGAGATGGACCCGCTTCGCGATGACGGGGAGGCGTACGCCGACGCCCTCGAGGCGGCCGGCGTGGCCGTCGTCAGGCATCGGTTCGACGGTCTGGTGCACGGGTTCTTCGCCATGGGAGCCTTCAGCTCCACCGTCCAGGTGGCGATCGACGAGATCTGCGGCGACCTGGGGAGAATGCTCGAGTGAGCGATGCGACCCGGTTGAGCGCCCGTCGGGAGGGGTAGCCTTCGTCGCCATGAGCACCGCTACCGGGGAGCCCTCCGCGGCTCCCCGAGCCCCAGGGGTCTCGCCATCCGGATCACTCGAGGCGCTCGAGGTCCTTGCTGAGAGGTTCGCCGCCGATGACATCGACGTTCCCGGTGGCCGGGCGAGGATCCGCCTCCAGGTTACCGACGGGGAGGATCGCGACGCCTTGATCGGCGATGGTGAGCTTCACCTCGCCCCGCCCCGCGGCCGTGGCGACGGGGACGCCCGGCTCAGCGCCGACTCGGCGACCTGGGAGGCGATCGCAGAGGACGTCCGTGGTGGGATGGACGCATTCCGGCGTGGCCGGCTAAAGGTCAGAGGCAACCTCAACCTGGGAGTCGGCCTGCTCGCCGCGACCAGCGGCTCGACCGAGCCCGATCGCCTTCGCTTCGGCCGTGTCCGGACGGCGAATCACCGGTTCTCCGTGCTCGCGGCCGGCGAGGGGCCGCCGCTGATCTGCCTGCATGGGCTCGGGGGGACGAAGGCGTCGTTCCTGACGACCGTCAGCGCCCTAGCTCCCGCGGGACATCGGGTGATCGCGGTCGACCTGCCGGGCTTCGGTGACTCCGATAAACCCCACGCCGCGCCTTTCGACGCTCCCTGGTTCGCCGAGGTCATCGTCGAGCTGCTCGATGAGCTGGGCCTCGAATCCGCGAGCTTCGCCGGCAACAGCATGGGTGGGCGGATCGCGATCGAGCTTGGGATCCGCGAGGCCGAGCGCGTCGACAAGCTCGTGCTTCTGGCGCCCGCGCTCGCCTGGCTGAAGGAACGATCGTGGCGCTGGCTGCTGCAGATGCCGCTTCCCCGCCTCGGCTACCTCCAGCCGACCCCGCGATGGGCGGTCGAGCCGATCGTCCGCAAGCTCGTCCCCGGTGGCGAGCAGGGCTGGACGGCAGCCGGCGTGGACGAGTTCCTGCGCGCCTTCTGCACCCCGGCCGGCCGCTACGCCTTCTACGAGTGCGCGCGCAACATCTACATGGATGAGCCGTACGGCGCCGGCGGGTTCTGGACGCGGATGAAGGCGCTCGAGCCGGAGTCGCTGTTCGTCTGGGGCCGCCAGGACAACCTCGTGCCGATCTCTTTCCGGCGCCACGTCGAGCGCGCGGCGCCCCGGGCGCACCACATCGAGCTCGAGTGCGGCCACGTTCCGCAGCTCGAGATGCCGGCCGCCACGCACGCGGCGATGGCCCAGTTCCTGTCCACCTAGCCCGGAGGAGCCCGGGTACTCTCGCGTGCGTGAGCTCCGGTCGGGGTCAGTTCGAGCGAATCCTCGCCTTCCGGCTCGCCCGCTCGGGACTTGCCGCCAGAGGGGCTGGAAGCCTCGCGGAGGCAGCCGCCCCTCCGGCGTCCGACTTCTCCCGCGACGCCGCGTTGCTCGCGCTCGCGGCCCGGTGCGATGGCGTCACCCGGGGGGGCTTCGATGACGCGGCCGACCGCGGCGACCTCGTCCTCGCCCACGTGATCCGCGGCGCAATCCATGCTGTCGCTCCCGACGACTTCGCCCTCCTCGGCCGAGCCCTGATCGCGACCGACGACGAGGAGCTGGGAGCACAGATGGGCCGGCAGGTCCAGCGGCTGGCGGCGTCGAGTGGGCTCGCGCCGACCGACGCCCTCGCCGAGGTCGCCGCGGCGACGACTGGCGCCCTCGTCCGCGGCCGCGCGCTGAGCAAGATCGAGCTCCACGAGGAGCTACGCGGGCAGGTCCGGGCGGAGCTGATGCCGTGGTGCAAGGGCTGCGGGAGCCACCACGTTGCGCCGATGCTCTGGCGCTACGGCGGCGTACAGGCTGGGGTGCGGCTCGACTCGCAGCGGCGCTACCTCCTCGGCAAGCCCGGGCGGGCGCCTGCCGCCGCCGGGGCGGTGCGCACCTATCTCCGCTTCTACGCTCCCGGCACGGCGGCGGACTTCGCCGAGTGGGCCGGCCTGGCGAAGCCTCACGCCAAGCGGCTCTGGATGGACGTCGAGGCCGACCTCGAGGAGGTGAGCGTCGGCAAGCGAAATGGATGGGTGCTGCGGGCGGACGCGCCTGAGCTCGACTCGCCACCCGAGGCGGCGGGCATCCGCCTGATCCCGCCCGGCGATCCCTACCTGCAGAGGCCCAACCGGTCGCTCCTCGCGCCCGACCCAGAGCTGCGCAAGCGCCTCTTCCGTCCCGTGGCCAGTCCCGGCGCGGTGCTGAAGGACGGTCGGCTCGTCGGCCTCTGGCGGGTCAAGGCGAAGGGAAGAAAGGCCGAGATCGCGGTCGAGAAGCTCGGACGGATCGCGCGGAGGGACCTCGAGGGGGAGGCCGAGCGCGTCGCCGACCTCCGCGGCGCCTCCGCGGCCCTGCTCGTCGTCGACTGACTCAGCTGGGGTCGCTGACCTCCAGGACGTGCCCCGCCGTCCGCTCCGGGTGGTCGACCTGCGGCAGGTGCCCGGCACCGGGGATCTCGACCCAGTCGGCCTGCGGAACGAGCCGGCGAAAGCGCTCGGAGACGTGCTTCAGCGGAAGTAGCCGGTCCTTCGTGCCCCAGACGATCCGCACCGGGCAGTCGATCTCGGCGAGGTCGGGATAGCCGCTCTCGCGAGTCTCGTTCAAGAGCGTAAGCGCGGCCGGACAGTCGGCGGCGCCTCGAACGAGAGCGACTGCGAGCGGCGCCGGCACCGAGGGCGGGTCGGAGACGAGCCCGCCGAGGACGAGCCGGCGCCCGCGGGGGCGGGTGGCGAGCCAGACGGCGATCGGCTCGGTCAGCGAGATTGAGCGCTGGATCGCGACGAGCTGCCAGTAGGACGCGAGCGCCCACCGATTGCCCGGGTCCCAGCCTCCGGCCGGCGAGAGCGCGACGACCGAGCGGGCGCGCCCGCGCGTGGCGAGCTCCAGCACGATCCAGCCGCCGAGCGAGTTGCCGACGAGGTGGGCGGTCTCCATCCCGGCCGCGTCCATGTCGCGCTCGGCCTCGTCGGCTAGCTCGCTCAGCGTCGCCCCGCCGTCCACGCTCAGCGCGCGGCCGCCGGAATGCCCGAGCAGGGTGATCGCGAGGGCATCGTGGCGGGACTCGAGGTGAGGGAGAAGGAGCTCCCAGGTCCGCCAGGTGTCGGTGATCCCGTGGACGAGGACCATGGGCTCGCCCGAGCCGCCTCGGTGGGAGGCGCCCGGGCCTGGGTCGGCTCGGTCGCTCACGCCTTCGCCGCCAAGCGCTTCGCCAGCGCCCCCATCCCGAACTCCTCCGCAGCCGCCGCGGCCGACGCCCAATCAGTCTCACGGTCCTTCGGCAGCTTCACCTTCGCGTCCTGGAGCTTCGCGATCTCGCGGAAGGCGAGCAGCTCGTCGCGGCTGTCGCGAAGCGTCCCCCGGAGCCGCGGGGTCGCCTCGTCGATCCCCATTTCGAGCACGCCGTCGAGTGAGCCGTGACGGCGCAGGAGATCCGCGGCCGTCTTCTCGCCGACGCCCTTCGCGCCCGGGAGCCCGTCGGAGGGGTCGCCGCGCAGGGCGATGAAGTCCGGGACGAGATCGGGCCCGATTCCGTAGCGCGTGCGGACCTCGTCGGCGTCGACGAGCTCGCCGCCGCGCTTGCCGCCCGTGCTGACATAAAGGATCGCGACCCCGTCGCCGGCACATTGGAACATGTCCCGGTCCCCGGTCATCAGGAGCGCCTCGCCTCCCGCGTTGACCTCGGCCTCGGCGAGGGAGCCGAGCAGATCGTCTGCCTCGAGCGAGTCGTGATCTGCCACGGTCCAGGCGAAGCGGGTGAAGAACTCCTCGGCGACGTCCCACTGCACGCGCAGCTCGGGCGGCATCTCCGGGCGCTCGGCGTGGTAACCGGCGTACAGCTCGGTCCGGTAGGCGGCGGCGTCGGGCCCGAAGCAGAGGACGACTGCGCGGGGGGCGTGCTGCTCGATCTCGCGGATGATCAGGTTCGCGGTGCCGAGCAGCGCGTTGACCGGCTGGTCGTCCCTGCCCTTGATCGACTTGGGCAGGGCGAAGAAGGCCCGATAGAGCATCGAGGGCGTGTCCACCGCGAGCAATGGTGGGGTCGACTTCGAGGCCACGGAGCCACGCTACCGGCTGCGTTACTCTCATTCGGGTGCGGCCCGTTCACCGTCGAGCCCCCGCCGGGCTGCTGCTCCTCCTCGCCGTCGCGACGACCTTCGGCTGGGCGCCGACCGCGAGCGCCGCGACCGACCAGATAATCGCGAGCCCGGGAAACCTGTTCACCGGCGGCACGGGACCCGGCGGCTCGTTCTCGCTCGATGCCGGTTCGATCCCTCAGTTCGTCAACGGCGACCCCGGCGACTCCCACAACGTCGTCGCCTCCGAGGACGGGCCCGACGGCGAGGAGCTCTTCCAGACGGCCCTGCTGCCGGGCGGAGGCTCCGAGCCCGTCATCGGTTCGCAGTACCTGATCCCGGGCTCCTACCGCTTCATCTGCACGATCCACATCGGCATGGAGAGCTCGTTGTCGGTGGCCGGGCCGGGCGCCGTGCCGCGTCCGGCGATCGACGTCTCGGTGGCGTCCGGCAAGGTGGCGAAGGTGGCGCGAGGGAAGCTGAAGGTCGCGGTGAAGGCGACCGCGCTCAGCGAGGATGTGAGCCTGGCCGCGAAGCTCGGAGGGAAGCCGCTCGCGAGCGTCGCCGGCATCGACCTGGCGGCGGGTGAGAGCCGAAACCTCACGCTGAAGCTCGGCGGAAAGGCGCGCAGGCTCCTCGCCGACCTCGACCGGGCGAAGGTGTCGTTGAGCGCCAAGGTTCCCTTCGGGGCAGCCGACTCCGCGAAGCGGACCCTGAAGTAGGGGCGAGATCCGCTCAGGTCGATCCTCGCTCACATGCGAGAGAGATCTCCTCGGCGCGGAGTGCCGCCAACCTCAGCCGGCCAGCTCGAGCTGGCCGGGATGGACGCCGCGCGCGGCCAACCGCGCCGCGGCGGCGTGGCGGCGCTCGAGCGCATCGGCATATGTGCCGTGGTAGGTGTTCCTCGTCCGCACGCCAACCACGCCGTAGGCCTCGCGCATGGCCCGCCGCAGCGTTACGGTGAACTCGCGTCCGTGCCAGCGCCGCCCGCCCGGCGCCGCTCCGACGGCGAGATGGACGAGCTCGTGGAGCAGCGTCTCCTCGATGTCGCCGCGGCGGATGCCCGGGTAGACGGTGACCGAGAGGCGATGTTCCTCCGGCACGGCGAAGCCGAGCCGGCTGCGAGGGCGCTTCGACGCCCGCCTCACGGCCAGCTCCGGCGGGCGGTCGACGAGCGGGCCGTCGGGACCGCCGAGGGCGGGCAGGGCAGACAGCCGAGCCATCTCGGCGCGAAGATCGAGGCCCGCAACGAGGTAGTAGCGCGGTGGTCGCGCTCCGACGGGATGGTCGGGCGGCACGGGTCGGTGTCTGGGCTTGCGGAGCAATCTGGGGCGCATGCATGGCTTCGTGGGACGAGGGGTGAGAGAATGACTCATGGCCCAGTCCGAATCGGGAGCATGCGAGGATCTCGACCTCGCCGAGATCGAGCGCGACCTCCGCGGGCGCCGCGATGAGCTGCGCGACCGCGTCGCCTCCCTCAAGCGCCCGCCCGAGCGGGGCGCGGCGATCGGCTTCGGCAAGCGGATCGGCGACGGGACGAGCGAGGCGATCGGGCGCCTGACCGAGGTCGGCGTCGCCGACAGCCTCGACGCCATCGAGGCTCGGCTCGAGCGCGCGCTGGAGAAGATCGAGGAAGGGACGTATGGAGTCTGCGACCGTTGCGGCGGCGAGATCCCGACCGGGCGGCTGAGGATTGCTCCCGAGAGCTCGCGGTGCGTCGCGTGCGCCGCCGCCTCGCCCCCCGGCTGACGGCGGATGCCCGACTCCTGCGGCCGGTTTATGCCCTGATCCCGAGGGTATTCAGTTGTCGGACCAGCAAGCCGAGGAGGATTCGACATGGGCATCACCGACAAGATTTCCGGACGCGCCAAGCAGGCCGCCGGTGACATCACCGGCAACGAGGACACGAAACGCCAGGGTCGCAACGAGGAGCGCAAGGGCGACGTGAAGGAGGAGGCCGCCGAGGCCGAGAACGCGGCCGCGGACAAGCGCGCGGAGGCCGCGGATCTGGATCGCAAGACCTGAGCTCAGCGCTGAGGTTCACCAGAGTTGACGCGATGCGGCGGCCCACGGGCCGCCGCTTCTCGTTCAGTCGATCAGCCGCTTCGTAAGCTGGCGGATGGCGATCCGCCAGGCCACGAAAGCGAACAGGATCAGGACTCCCAGCCGGATCAGATCAGTTGCCTCGAAGCCGAAGGCGGCAGCGCGGACCAGCTCGACGAGCTGGTACAGCGGGTTGAAGTTAGCGACGACCTGCGCCCCCTCCGGCAGCTCGTCGATCGGGAAGAACGTTCCGGCGACGAGGAACATCGGCGTGATCAGCAGCGTCGTCACGTAGTTGAACTGGTCGATCTTGGCGACCGTTCCCGCGACGGCGATCCCGAAGCCGGCAAAACCGAGCGACGTGACGAAGCAGAAAAATGGGACCAGGAACATGCCCCACTCCGGATCGAGGCCGAAGAACAGGATCGTGATCAGCAGCGGGAAACAGCCGAAGACGGCGGCGCGGAGACCGATCCAGAGCATCTCCGCGGTGACGAGCTCCTCGACGTCGACGGGCGCGGCGAGGATAGCGTCGTAGGTGTTCTGAAACCTGTGCTTGACGAACGTTCCGAACATCGCCGGGAAGACGCTCGAGAAGATCACCGCGGTCGCGACCATCCCCGTCCCCACGAATTCGACGTAGTCGAGCCCGTCGATCTGGGTGACGATCGTCGCGCCCAGCCCCAGCCCGAAGGCGAGCAGGTAGACGATCGGCTCGACCGTGCTCGAGAAGACGGTGCTCTTCCAGAAGGTGCGGAAGTTCGCGACCTCGCGGCTCATCACGCCGGTGATCGCAGCGGGCTCCAGGCGTCTCATCTACTGACCGATCCCACGACCATGGGCTACTCGAGCTCCTCGCCGGTCAGCAGGACGAAGACGTCCTCGAGCGAGGCGGGCCTGAGCACCGCGTCGTCGGGGACGACGCCGTTCGTGGCGCGCTCCGCCCCGACGATCGCGATCGCCGGCCCGGCAGGGCGGACCGAGAGCCCGGCGGCCTCGGCCTCGGCCCTCACCTTCGCCCGACGCTCCGGCGGCGCGTAGACCTCGGCGGTCCGCTCGCCGGCGTGCTCGGCGATCAGGAGATCTGGTCTGCCGCGGGCGATGATCCTTCCCTTCGCCATCAGCGCGACCTCCTCGGCGAGGCGCTCGGCCTCCTCGATGTAGTGCGTCGACATCAGAATCGTGGTGCCCTGGGCGCGTAACTCCCCGACCAGGTCCCAGACCTGGGCGCGAATCTGCGGATCGAGCCCGACGGTCGGCTCGTCGAGCAGCACGAGCTTGGGCTCGTGGATCAGCCCACGGGCGACCAAGAGGCGCCGGCGCATCCCGCCGGACAGCTCGTCGACGGCGTCGCGACGGCGGTCCTGCAGCCGGGCGAGATCGAGCGCGCGATCGACGGCTGCCGGCACATCCCCGCAGCGGTAGAGGCGCGCGAAGATCCTCAGGTTGTCCTCGACGGTGACGTCGATGTCGAGGTTGTCGAGCTGCGGGACGACGCCCATCTCGGCGCGCGCATCCTTCGCCCCGCCGGGCAGCTCATGGCCGAGTACGCGCAGCTCGCCCGAATCGGCGATCGCCTGCCCCGTCAGCAGCCGCATCGTCGTCGACTTGCCCGCCCCGTTGGGACCGAGCAGACCGAGGCAGAGGCCCTCGGCGACCTCGAGGTCGAGGCCGTCGACGGCCCTGATCGCGCCGAATGTCTTGACTACGTCTCTGAGCTCGATCGCTGCCACGAACTGCCACGATGCCACACGTGCCGCGCGGGCTAGGCGCTCGTGCTCGTGAGTCCTGCCGCGGCTTGGAGAGCGGCCGGGAGGACTAGGGTGCTGGGCTTGCCCGCGCCGACCGATACCGAGTTCGAGGCCTGGGAGGTCGACCTGCACGGGCACCGGGTGATCTACCGAGCGATCGGCAGCGGCCCGCCGGTGGTCCTGATCCACGGCATGGTCAACTCCTCGCGCCACTGGCGCGATGTGGCACTCCGCCTCGCCGACCGCCACACCGTGATCGCGCCGGACCTGATCGGCCACGGCGACTCCGCGACCCCCCGCGGCGACTACTCGCTCGGCGCCCACGCCGCCGCGATTCGTGACCTGCTGGTGGCGGTCGGCGTCGGCCCCGCGACGATCGTCGGTCACTCGCTGGGCGGCGGCGTCGCGATGCAGTACTTCTGGCAGTTCCCCGAGCGAGTCGATCGGCTGGCGCTCGTCTCCAGCGGGGGGCTCGGCCCGGAGGTGGCGCCGATGCTGCGCGGCGCGGCGCTCCCGGGCGCCGCCACGCTGCTGCGGCTCGGCACGAGCAGGCGCACGCTCGCCGGGCTCGCCGCGGCCGCGCGGCAGCTCGACGCCCGCGGCTCGAAGCGGGCGATCTACGTGCGCGCCTTGATTCGCGCGATGCGCCCGTCGAGTACGCCGGCGGGCGCGAGGCCTTCCTCGGGACGCTGCGATCGGTCATCGACGTCCACGGGCAGCGGGTCAGCGCCGTCGACCGCCTCTACCTCCTCGGGCCGGTCCCGACGCTGATCGTCTGGGGAGAACGCGACCGGACGATCCCGCTCGAGCATGGCCGCGCCGCCCAGAGCTGATTCCGGGCTCGCGGTTCGTCACCCTCCCGCGAGCCGCGCACTTCCCCCACCTCGAGGATCCGGACGGCCTTTCCCGCGCGCTGATCGACTTCATCGCCGCGACCCGGCCGCACGCACTCGACGACGACGACTGGGCCGAGCTTATCGCCTCACGCACGGTGCGCCGCCGACACCTACGGGTGGCTTAGCTACGTCCCGCCGCCGTCGAAGACGCCGAGGATCGCAAGCAGGATCAGGGTTACGACCAGGGAAACCATGATCGAGCCGAAGCAGCCGAGTCGGTTCGAGAAGAAGACGAACATCCTTTAGGCATTGCCGTTCTTGCGCTTGCGCTTGGCCTCGGCCGCGGCCTGCTCCAGGCGCTTGGACTCGGCGGCGGCGTTCACCGCGGCCTCCTTCTTCTCGAGGGCGGCCTCCTTGCTGTCGAGTTGCGCGAGCTTTTCGCGCTTGGACTGCTTCTGCGACTCCTGCTTGGTCTGCGCCGCCTTCCTCGCGGCTTCCTGCTTGCGCTCGGCTGCCTTCCTCGCGGCGCTCTTCTCCGTGTCCTCCTTGCGCTTCTTGGCTTGCTGCTTACGCCGCTCGGCGGCCCGGGCGGCATCACTGCGGCGCTTCCGTGCGTCCTCTGAGGCCTCCTCCGCCTTCTCCTCAGCCTTCGCGGAATGCTCCTCGGCCACGCCTCGCAAGCGCTGCGCTCGCTCGCGTTCGTCCGCTGCCTCGCGACGACGGCGAGCATCGTCCTTCAGCTTGTCGTCGCGAAGGGCGGTCCCAGCGACCTTGCGGGCGGTCGCGTCGGCGCGATCGAGCCTGACGCCGAACGCTTGCGAGCGCTCTCCGCTCCTTCGACCCAAGACCGCGTCCAGCGGGGTCCGCACCACCTTGAGGTAGCCGTCAACGGCGGTTCTCGATATCTCCTTGATCATCGTTCGTCCTCCTTCGGATCGGTCGCGTCGGCCTTGGCCTCCGCGCGGCTTGCTTCCTGCTCCAGCTTGTCCGCCAGCTTTCCCTCGGCCTCGCGCTCGCGTTCTGCCTGCTGCTCTTGACGGTTGGCCTTGACGACCTCGGCCTGACGCTCGGCATCGGCCTGGGCCACCGCTTTCTCAACCTGAGAATCCGCGCTCTGCTCCACGCGATCCTGCTCGCTCTCGGCCGCGATGTCCTCGCGCTCCTCCTGGACCTCGGCACGCAGGCGATCCCGCTCAGCTCGGGTCTCGACCTTCTCGTTCTCGAGCTCGGCCTCGGCGTCACGCTGACGTGCTTCAGCCGCGTGTCCGGCGGCCTCAGCCTCCGACTCGCTCTGAGCCCCTTGGAGGCGTCCCTCGCGAGCCAGGTCGTCGTTGTCGAGGATCTTGCCCGCGGTCTCCTTCGCCTTCCCGGCGAGCTTGCCCGCGAGTCCGCCCGAAGTCTTCTCCGTTTCGCTGTCGGTCATGCACTGACCTTTCCGCCCGCAACGGGCTTGGTTCAACCAAAACGGACCCTGCGGCCCCACCCGCTGAAGCGCGAGTCGGTGGGGGAGGGTCCCAAGTACGACCCTCGGTACCCCGGCTGGCCCCGTTCAATCGTCACCTCGTGTGACATGCCTCCGCGGCACTGGTGAGCAAGCGGGCCCGGTCGCTACCGTGAGCCCATGCCGCCGATCTCGGTACTCGATCTCTCTCCCGTCGCCGCCGGCTCGACCGAGGCCCAAGCCCTGCGCGAGACGATCGAGCTGGCGACGGACGCCGAGCGGCTCGGCTACACGCGATATTGGCTGGCCGAGCATCACGGCGGCGAGATGGTTGCGAGCTCCTCGCCGGAGCTGATGATCGGCGCGGTTGCCGCCGCAACCGAGCGGATCCGGGTGGGCTCGGGCGGCGTCATGCTTCCCAACCACAGCGCCTTGCGCGTCGCCGAGCAGTTCAAGGTGCTCGCGGCGCTGCACCCCGAGCGGGTCGACCTCGGGATCGGTCGCGCGCCCGGAACCGATCAGATGACCGCGCTCGCGCTGCGCCGCAGCCGCGAAGCGATGGCCGCCGATGACTTCCCCGCCCAGCTCGGCGAGCTCCTCGCTTTCGCCGGCGAGAAGGACTGGCCCGACGGTCACCCCTTCAGCCACGTCCGCGCAGCTCCGGTTGAGGTCCCGCTGCCGCCGATCTACCTGCTCGGCTCGAGTGAGTACTCGGCCCAGCTCGCCGCCTCCGCCGGGCTTGGATTCGCCTTCGCCGCGCACATCAACCCGGAGCTGGCGGTCGACGCGCTACGGCTCTACCGCGAGCGATTCGCCCCCTCCGAACGCGCTGACGAGCCGTACGCGATCCTCGCCCACGCCGTGCTCTGCGCCGATACCGACGAGCGGGCCTGGGAGCTTGCCGCTCCCTCCCGGGTCGCCTTCCGCCGGCTGCGCGCCGGCCGTCCGACGCCGCTGCCGACGGTCGACGACGCGCTGATGGAGGAGGGACCGGGCGTTCGGCGGGGGCCGGGCCGGAGCGAGCGGATGATCGTCGGGGCGCCCTCGACGGTCCGCGAGCGCGCCGGCGAGCTGCTCACCCTGAGCGGCGCCGACGAGCTGATGACGATGACCAACGTCCACGATCTCGCTGATCGCAGGCGCTCGCTCGAGCTCGTCGCCGAGGCGTTCCACCTGGCGCCGACAGCAGTCTGAGGTGCATGCCGAGCAAGACCCCGGTCCCGAGCTGGACGAGCTCTCGCTGCCCGACCTGCGCCGGCGTCGCAGCGCCAAGTGGACCACCTATCCGCCGGACGTCCTGCCCGCGTGGGTCGCCGAGATGGACTATCCCCTCGCACGCCCGGTGGCCGCGGCGCTGCGGGCCGCCGTCGATCGCGGTGACACCGGGTACGCGAATCCCCCGGCCGGCGGTCTCGCCGCCGCCCTGGCCGGCTTCGCGGAGCGGCGACACGGCTGGACGATCGACCCCGACCAGATCGTCACCTGCAACGACGTCGTCAGCGGCCTTGGTGGCCTCCTGCGGGTGATGACCGGGCCCGGGGCCGGGGTCGTCATCAACCCGCCCGTCTATCACCCGTTCTTCACGCTCGTCCCCGAGGCGGGGCGAGAGCTGGTCGAGGTTCCGCTCCTCGGCGGGCGCGACCTCGACCTCGAGGGGATCGATCGCGCCTTCGCCGCCGGCGCGCGGGCGCTGATCCTCTGTAATCCCCAGAACCCGACCGGCGCGGTCCTCGACCGCGGGACCCTCGCACGCGTCGCCGAGATCGCCGCCCGCCACGCTGCTTGGGTCCTCGCCGATGAGATCCACGCGCCGCTGACTCTGCCCGGCGCCGAGCACGTTCCCTTCGTGACGGTCTCGCCCGCCGCGGCGGCCCGCGGCGTCTCGCTCGTCTCCGCATCCAAGGCCTTCAATCTCGCGGGGCTCGGCTGCGCGCAGATCGTCACGGCCGGGGAGCCGGCACGGTCGGCCGTCGATCGGCTGTCGTTCGCGGCTCGCCACTGCGGGCATCTCGGCGTGATCGCCGCGGAGGCGGCGTACGCTCGCGGCGACGCCTGGCTCGACGCCATCGTCACGGTCCTCGACTCCAACCGAAGGCTGCTGGCCGAGCTGCTCGCCGATCGCCTGCCGGAGGCCGCCTACGCGGAGCCTCGGGCGAGCTACCTTGCCTGGCTCGACCTCTCCGCCCTCGACCTCGGCGCCGACCCCGCGCCGGCGATCCTCGAGCGCGGCCGGCTGGCGCTCAGTCCCGGGGTGCAGTTCGGCCACGGCGGAGAGGGGTTCGTCCGCCTCAACATCGGCACGTCGCCGGCGCTGGTGGAGGAGGCGACGGGACGGATGGCCGGCGCGCTCGGACGCTGAGTGGGCGCGGGGCGTGGTGGTCGCTAGGGTGCCCGCGGTGGACGTCGTCGACCGCGCTCTGGCGCCCTGGTGGGAGGCGATCCGCTCCTCGGTGGGGCCGCTGCGGCTCTACGACGCCCACACCCACATCGGGTTCAACGACCCCGACGGCTACCGGCAGTCGGCGCCGGAGCTGCTCGCCGGGCTCGAGCCGCTCAACGCCCGCGCGGTGGTCTTCCCGATGCACGAGCCGGACGGTTATCCGCCTGCCAACGACGCCGTGCTCGCGGCTGCGGAGGTGGCGCCCGACCGGCTCGTCGCCTTCTGCCGGATCGATCCGCGCGCGGGCGCACTCGCCGAGGCCCGGCGCTGCCTCGACGCCGGTGCTCGCGGCATCAAGCTCCACCCGCGCGCGGAGGGCTTCGCCCTCACCGAGCCCGCCGTCGAGCGGCTCTTCGTGCTCGCCGGCGAGCGCCGCGTACCGCTCCTGATCCACGCCGGGCGGGGGATCCCCGCGCTCGGCGAGCAGGCGGTGCAGCTCGCCTCGCGCCACCCCGACGCACGGTTGATCCTGGCGCACGCCGCAGTCTCCGACCTGGGCTGGCTCCAGCACGAGATGCCGCGGCACCCGAACCTCTTCATCGACACATCCTGGTGGAGCCCCGGCGACATGATGGCGCTGTTCACGCTCGTCCACTCCGGGCAGGTGCTGTGGGCGAGCGATTCCCCCTACACGATGCCGCTGACCGCCGCGGCGCTGCACATGCGCTTCGCGATCCAGGCCGGAGTCGGGGTGGAGGGGCTGCGCTCGATCGCGGGCGAGCAGCTCGAGCGAATCCTGAGCGGAGCCGAGACGGTGCCGATCGGTCGCCCCTCGGGCGAGCTGAAGCCGCCGGGCCCGCACCACCAGCGAGTCGTCGCGCACCTGCTCGCGGCGATCGGAGCGGCCCTCTATTCGGGGGACCGGAGCGAGCCGATCGCGCTCGCGCGCCTCTCCTGCGAGGTCGGTGACGATCCGGCCGCCGCGCTGCTCAGCGAGGTCGCGCGGCTCCTCGACCTGGCCGAGCGCCTCGCTCCCGACGAGCCTCCCGAACCCCGCTACCCGCGCTCGGTTCGGCTGCTGGTGGCGGCGATGACGCTCGCCCGCACGCCCGCCGCGCCCACGCCGCCGGCTTGGCGCTAGGCGCCGGAGTCGCGCAGGAAGCCTCGGTTAGGAGAGTCGCACGCCCGCTGGGGCGGCCTACTCGGTCGTCCCCATCGCTGCGGCCACCCGGTCGAGGGCGTCCTGCTCGTTCTCGCTGACCTCGTGGCCGCCGAAGCCGAGGAAGCCGCCGGTCTTGTGGGCGTGCGCGGCCCGCTCGGCGACGGCGAGGACGAAGCCCCGGTAGGCGTCGACCTCGTCGGAGGTCGCCTTCGCCTCGAGGATCGAGATCGCGTCGGTCAGGTGCTGGATGCCCTTCGTGTTCAGCTCCTCGGCGCTGCCGTACTCGCCCGGCTTCAGCTCGGGAGGCGACTCGACGATCTCCTCGAGCAGCTCAGGGCCGATGTCGGCCTCGCGCGCGTCAGCGTACGCCTTGCTCATCTGCAGGCTCTCGCGCATGGTCCCGCCGCGCTCGGCGGCGATCACGATCATTCCCGCGGTCGGCGGGCCCTCGAGGATGTGGGACCACTCCTCGGCGTTAAATTCGGCCTTCTTCGTCATCTCCGTGAGTCCTCCGTCATTGGGGTTAGGGGTGGTGCGTCGATCTCGATCTCGATCCAGTCGGGAGGGAACGAGATGAGCCCGGCCACTCTAAGCGCGTTCGCGAAGGGCTCGCGGGATCCCGTGCTTGGGCCCGACGATCTCTTGGTTCGTCCGGGTGACCCCTGGGACCAGCGGCCCGCGTCGACATCGGCTCACCTCCCGCCGAAGTCGGCCGGGGTCAGCGACGGCGTGCCCTCGCGGAACAGCCATTGGCCGAAGTAGGCACCGAGCCGGCGGAGGTCGCGCCCCTCGAGCCCGCTGGCCCGCTTCGCGTCTCGCACGAACGCCTTGGCGCCGATCGTCCCGTAGGCGCTGGGACCCTGGGCGGTCTCGAAGGCGAGGGCGAAGAAGCGGCGATTGCCGACGATCTCGCGGTAGCCCTCGAGCATCGCCGCGGGGCGATCGTAGACGGCGAAGCCATTGAACAGGTTCGCCGGGTCGCCGTCGAGGACGGCCGGCGCCAGCACGAAGTCAGCCGCGTCTGCGGCGTAGACCGCACGAAAGAACTGCTGCGGCGACTGCCTCGCGTTCTTCGCCTTCCCGGCGAAGTACACCTCGAAGAAGGTCGCCCAGCCCTCGTTGAACCAGATGTCGGTCCAGCGGCGGGCCGAGACGCTGTTTCCCAGCCATTGGTGTGAGATCTCGTGCAGTTGCTCGTCGCGGGAGACGAACGGACCGTCCTCGTCGCCGGCGTAATGCGGCTTGGTCTGGTTCTCGAGCGCATAGCCGACCGCGGGGACCCAATCGGCCACGGAGCCGATCGAGTCGAACGGATAGGGACCGAGGCGCTTCGACAGGAAGTTGAGCATCGAAGGTGCCCGCCCGACGATTCGCCCGATTTCGTCCTTGCGCTTGGGAGAGCCCGCGCTGTCGACCGCGTCGTAGATCGCCAGGGCGGCGCCGGTGGTCGCCTCGGTCATCATGCCGACCTCGAAGTCGAAGAGCCCGACCGTGGCGCTCGTCAGATAGGTCGCGGTCGGGTCGTCCTCGACCCAGGTCCAGGTCTCGGTGCCGTCGCCGTTCTGGGCCCGCGACTCGAGCTCGCCGACGCCGAGCGCCAAGTGGGATCGGGGAACCGTGATCCGGGTCGAGAAGGTCGCCTTGTCGGTCGCGTAGTTGTTCGAGGGGAACCAGCTCTGCGCGCCGATCGGCTCGTTGACGGTGAACGAGCCGTCGCAGTCCCCCGGCTCCGCGCACGCCCGCACCCAGCCCTCGATCGACTCGTCGGCGTCGACGATCGGCTGGGGCCTGCCGGAGTAGGCGATCTCAACCGTGAACAACTGGCCATCCGGGATCCCCGCCGGTGGCGTCACCGTCAGCTTCCCCGGTTGCGTCACCTTCGGGTTGGAGCTGAACCGTGGCTGGGCATCCGCCTGATCGAACTGGGCCGGCGCTCCGTCGACGGTGGCTGAGGCCACCCTCAGGTCGGGCTGGAAGTCGAGGGTGAAGCGGGAGAGCCCCTGGGTCGCGGTCGCGGTCATCGTCGCGCGTGTCCCTGCGCCAAGGCGGTTCGAGTCGGGGTCGTAGCGGAGGTCGATCTCGTAGTCGAGGGCGTCGTAACCGCCGTTGCCGATCTGGGGGAAGAGGGGATCGTTCAGCGAGGTGGCGCCGGGCTCAAAATCCTGGGCGACGGCGGGCGACGCGAGCGTCAGCGCGGCGATCGAAACGGCGACGGCCGCCACTGTCCTGAGTGCCTTCCTCACATCCCGATCTTCGCAGGGCGCGCATGTGGTCAGAGCCAGACGTGCTCGAAGTGGAACTCACCGCGGACGACTGTCGCCAGCCCCATCGAACGCCGGGGCGCCCGGCGCCGCTCGGTCGGACTGCCGGGGTTGAAGATCTGAAAGCCGTCGACGGCACGCTCATGAAGAGGCAGGTGGGAATGGCCGAAGACCACCGCGTCGCAGCTCGGGAAGCGGCTTCGCATCCGCTCGAGCCGGCCCCTTCGCGGTCCGGCGTCGTGGATCAAGCCGATCGCGAGGCCGGCGGCCGGCGCGAGCTCCACGCTCTCCGGCAGCCGCCGTCGAATCGCGTCGTCGTCGACGTTGCCATGCACCGCAACGACCGGCGGCCCGATCGACTCGAGCTCGCCGAGCACCGTGAGAGCGGAGAAGTCGCCCGTATGCACGATCAGCTCCACCGAGCCCAGCAACCGGACGCATTCGTCCGGCAGTCGGCGCGAGCCCCGGGGCATGTGGGTGTCACCGAGAAGCGCGATCGTCACGAGCATGAAGCTAGCGGCGCCGCGATCCCTCGCCTACTCTTCGCACAGGCCCCGTATGAGCATCGATACGCCCACCACCTGCATCATCGGCGCCGGCTCGACCGGGATCGCCGTCGCCAAGCAGCTGCGCGACCGCGGCCTCGACTTCGACTGTTACGAACTCGGCGACCGCGTCGGCGGCAACTGGGTGTTCCGCAATTCCAACGGCGTCTCGGCCTCCTACCGCTCGCTGCACATCAACACGTCGCGCGAGCGGATGGAGTTCTCCGACTTCCCGATGCCGAAGTCCTATCCGGACTTCCCGCGCCACGACCACATCGCCGAGTACTTCGACGCCTACGTCGACCACTTCGGCTACCGCGACCGGATCCGCTTCGGGGTCGGCGTCGAGCACGTTGCGCCGAGCGGGAACGGTGGCTTCGACGTGCGCACGAGCGACGGCGAGGCTCGTCGCTACGGCGCGGTGGTCGTCGCCAACGGCCACCATTGGAACCCGCGCTGGCCGGAGCCCGCGTTCCCGGGCTCTGAGAGCTTCGAGGGTCAGCAGATGCATTCCCACTCCTACGAGGAGGAGGCCCAGATCGCTGGCAAGGACGTCGTCGTCCTGGGTATGGGCAATTCGGCGATGGACATCGCGGTCGACGCCTCCTACCACTCCAAGAGCACGATCCTGGCCGTCCGGCGCGGCGCCTACATCGTCCCCAAGTACATCTTCGGCCGGCCCCTGGACCGCGCCGGCCCCGCCGACACCCTCCCACCCAAGATCCGCTTCCCGATCATGCAGCGGGTGCTGACGTCGCAGACCGGCAGGATGTCCGACTACGGGTTGCCCGAGCCCGACCACAAGTTCGCGCACGCCCACCCGACCGTGAGCGGCCGGATCCTCGACCGCCTCGCGCACGGCGCGATCACCGTCAAGCCAAACATCGCCTCGCTGAAGGGGAAGACGGTCGAGTTCGTCGACGGCACCGCGGCTCATGCCGACCTCGTCGTCTATTGCACGGGCTACAAGATCACGTTCCCGTTCTTCGACGAGGACTTCGTCTCGGCCCGCGACAACGAGCTGCGCCTCTACCAGTTCATGTTCCATCCCGAGGTCGACAACCTGTTCTTCCCGGGGCTGATCCAGCCGCTCGGGGCGCTCATGCCCGTCGCCGAGCGCCAGGGGAGCCTGATCGGGGAGTCCCTGCTCGGCAGGTTCGCACTGCCGCCGCGGCCGGTGATGGAGCGCGACATCGACCGCAAGCGGGCCGAGATGAAGAAGCGCTACGTCGCCTCCAAGCGCCACACCATCCAGGTCGACCAGGAGCTCTACATGCGCGGGTTGGTCAAGGAGTTGAAGGCGGGCCGGGGGCGCGCGAGGACCGTCTCCGTCGCGGTCTGAGCGCCTACCTCACGAAGAGGATCTCCGAGTACTTCGGCAGCGGCCAGAGGTCGTCGGCGACGACCTTCTCCAGCCGGTCGGCCACCACGCGCACGTTCGCCATCGCGGCGAGCTGGCTGTCGCGGGCGTACTCCGCCAGCTCCAGCCCCTCGACTCCGTCGGGGTACTGGTTGGCCGACTCGAGCTCGCCGATCGCGGCCATCAGATCGTCGACCAGCGGCCGGACCTGCTCGCCGAGCGGTCCGACCTCGGCAGCCGCGGCGATCGCCAGGTAGCGCACCGCGGCGGGGAGGAGCATCGTCTTCGCGATCGAGTTGGCGGTCTCCGACTCGATGTTGGCGACGCTCGTGTACTGCTCGACCCAGACCTCGAAGCGCGACTCGAGCTCGCGCTCGGATAGCACGCTGTACTTCTCGAACGCCGAAACGGTGTCGGGCGCGAGCACCTCGGGCAGGGCGTCCGGCGTCGTCCGCAGGTTCTTCAGGCCGCGGCTCTTCGCTTCGGCGTGCCATTCCTCGGAGTAATTGTCGCCGCCGAAGCAGACCTGCTTGTTGGCGGAGTAGGAGTCCTTGACGACGGCAGAGACGGCGGCGCCGAACTCCTCGCCGGCCGACATCTTCGCCTCGAGCCGGTCGGCGAGGTGGTCGATCGCCTCGGCGACGATCGTGTTCAGGACCGTATTCGGGAAGGCGAGCGACATGCTCGAGCCGAGCGCGCGGAACTCGAACTTGTTGCCGGTGAACGCGAACGGCGAGGTCCGGTTGCGGTCGCCGCCGTGCATCGGCAGCGGCGGCAGCACCGGGGTGCCGAGCCCGAGGGTCGCGTCCTCGGTGACCCCGTCGCCCTCGCCGGAGACGATCGAGTCGAACGCCCGGTCGAGCTCGGCGCCGAGGAAGATCGACATGATCGCCGGCGGCGCCTCGTTCGCTCCCAGACGGTGGTCCTGCCCGATGTTCGCAACCGACGCCCGCAGCAGGCCCTGGTGCTTATTGACGGCCTGGATCACGGCAGTGCAGAAGAACAGGAAGCTTGCGTTCTGGGCCGGGGTGTCACCAGGATCCATCAGGTTGGTGCCGGTGTCGGTCCCCATCGACCAGTTGTTGTGCTTGCCCGACCCGTTGACGCCCGCGAACGGCTTCTCGTGCAGCAGGCAGACCAGCCCGTAGCGGCGGGCGACGTTCTGCATCACCTGCATCGTCAGCTGCTGGTGGTCGGAGCCGACGTTCGAGTTCTCGAAGATCGGGGCGAGCTCGTACTGGCCGGGGGCGACCTCGTTGTGGCGGGTCTTGACCGGGACGCCGAGCTTGTTCAGCTCGCGCTCCGTCTCCAGCATGTACGCCAGCACCCGCTCCGGGATCGAGCCGAAATAGTGGTCGTCGAGCTCGTGCCCCTTCGGCGGCTGGGCCCCGAACAGGGTCCGGCCGGTGGTCACCAGGTCGGGGCGCTCGAAGTAGTACTGCTCGTCGATCAGGAAGTACTCCTGCTCGGCGCCAACGGTCGTGAACACGCGCTGGGAGGCGGAGTCGCCAAGCACCCGCAGCGCCCGGATCGCTGACTTCGAGAGCGCGTCCATCGAGCGCAGCAGCGGGATCTTGGCGTCGAGCGCCTCGCCGGTCCACGATGCGAACGCCGTCGGGATGCAGAGCAGCGCCCCGTTCGGATTCTCGAGGATGAAGGCCGGGCTCGTCGGGTCCCAGGCCGTGTAGCCGCGAGCCTCGAACGTCGCCCGGATCCCGCCGGTCGGGAACGAGGAGGCGTCGGGCTCGCCCTGGATCAGCTCGTTGCCGGAGAAGTCGGCGAGAGCGGTGCCGTCGCCCTCGGGTTCGAAGAAGGAATCGTGCTTCTCGGCCGTCAGCCCCGTGAGCGGCTGGAACATGTGCGTGTAGTGGGTGGCTCCGCGCTCCAGCGCCCACTCCTTCATCGCCGTCGCGACCTCGTCGGCGAGCGAGGGGTCGAGCGCCTCGCCGTTCTCGAGCGTGCTCTGCAGGCGGGTGTAGGTGCCGTCGGAGAGGCGCTTCTTCTGGACTAGTTGGGAGAAGACGTTGACGCCGAAGGGATGGTTCGCGGCATCGGTGAGATCGCCCGTCTCGATCGCGCCGCCGTTGCCGCTCCAGTTACCTGCCGTGAGGTTGTGCTTACGAGCCTTCGTCGTCGTCATTCGCGTTCTCGCTCCTCTGATCGTGAAAGCGTGGCCCGTTCCCGTCAGGAACGCGCCGCCGGCCATCGTGGGCAAGCTATTCGAGGGAGAACTGTAGGACCTGGGCGGGGACGGACCCTTGTCCCGGCGTACAAACTCGACGGCCCGGCGTTCGACCAGGCGTGGCGAGCAACTCGGGCCGTTCTCGGGTGGTTGCCCGCGGCAGTTGGCGTTCGCGGCGGCCAGCCACTACGATGAGCCCTCTCCGGAGCCCGGAGCACATGGTTTGAGCCGGGTCCAATGTCCCTCGACGCCAGACGAATTCTCCGATGAGCGAAGCCACTCCCGTCATGACGTTCGCGAGCGCAGCGGCCGCGCCGCCGGTGAGCGATCCCGCTGACGATCCCTTCTGGCGTAAGCGGATGGCGCCCTACGCGCGGCCGATCCTCCCGCGCACGGTCCTCGACATCGCGACCTCGGTCGTCCCGTTCGTCGTCCTCTGGGGCCTCATGTACATGGCGCTCGACGTGTCCTACCTGCTCGTCCTCGCGCTCTCCGTCCCCGCCGCCGGCTTCCTGCTCCGCACGTTCATCCTCTTCCACGACTGCACTCACGCCTCGCTCTTCCACTCGCGAGCCGCGAACACGTGGGGCGGGCGGATCTTCGGACTCCTCGTCTTTCAGTGCTTCGCCAACTGGCGCCATCACCACGCCTTCCATCACGGCTCGGCGGGAGACCTCGATCGCCGCGGCACCGGTGACGTCACCACCTGGACCGTCGACGAGTACTTCTCGAAGCCGTTCATCTCGCGCGTCGGCTACCGCCTCTTCCGCCACCCGCTCGTGATGTTCGGGATCGGGCCGCTCTGGTCCCTGTTGATCGGCCCGCGCATCTGGGCCGGCGCGAAGTCGGACAAGCTGCGCAACTCGATCCTGCTCACCAACCTCGCGATCGTCGTGATGATCGCGGCGGCGATGGTCGTCTTCGGCTGGCAGGAGGTGCTGCTGATCGAGGCGCCGATGATCCTGATCGCGGGCACAGCGGGCGTCTGGCTGTTCTTCGTCCAGCATCAGTTCGAGGACGTCTATTGGGAGAACGGCGAGACCTGGAACTACACCGAGGCAGCTCTGCGCGGCAGCAGCTACCTCAAGCTCCCCCAGCCGCTTCAGTTCTTCACCGGCAACATCGGCCTCCACCACGTCCATCACCTCAGCGCGCGCGTCCCGAACTACAGCCTCCAGCGCGCTCACGACGAGAACGAGGTCTTCCAGCAGGTCCCGGTGCTGACGTTCCGCGGCAGCCTGCGCTGCTCCCGATTCAAGCTCTGGGACGAGCGCTCGAAGGGGCTCGTCACCTTCGCGGCCGGCAAGGCGAGCATGCGCGCCGCCTCTCCCTCGGCTCAGGCGGCTCCGGCCACGCTGGGCTAGCCGCGTTTCGGCCTCAGCCCGAGGCTTTGGCGATCGCTTCGTCCATCGCCTCGAGCGGGTTCTCGACCACGGCGCCGTGGCCGGGGGCCAGCGCCCGCGGCTCGCGCGCCCGTAGGCTGCGGGCGGTCTCGAGCGCCGTCGGCTTGTGCCACGTGGACAGCGCCGGCAGCGGGAACCGTGGGTTGACCTTCGCAGTGGTGGCGACGCCGCCGAGGGTCGAGAAGGCGTCGCCGCAGAAGAGGGTGTGGTCGCGGAGGTCGAG
>Ga0180121_10000123_pt1 | contig 27275 bp, 31 predicted proteins | sample AntDrymUQ5402106_2_FD_129676 | JGI IMG/M metagenome (GOLD analysis project Ga0180121, IMG submission 129676) | Polar desert sand microbial communities from Dry Valleys, Antarctica - metaG UQ540 (21.06) (version 2) (version 2) | ecosystem: Environmental > Terrestrial > Soil > Desert | place...
GCAGGGAATCGACTCCTTGAGGTCGTCCGGCGTGACGTCCTGGGTTGCTTGCTCGAAATGCATTGGAAGGGGCAGCTCGTAGCCGAGGTCGCCGCCGAGCGCCGCATTCGGCCAGATCTCGCAGGCGATCTTTGCGCCCTCGTCCTCGGACGCTGCCCAGCAGCCCGTGATCTGGCCGTACTTCGGCTTCCCTTTTCCTCCCGCTGCGTCGAACTTCTCGATCGGCTCGGGATCCGGTGCGACGTTGATGAACGCGTCGGCGGCGCGGCCGGCGAGCTCGGCGGCGAGCGGCTTGGCCGCCGCGAGGGCGATCTCGAGCGGCTCGTCCGGAAGCGTGTAGAGCCGTGCCTGCTCGACATCGAAGAAATCGCCGCGGTACGTCTGGTAGCCGCCCTCCCAGAGCAGCCTGAGCACCTCGATCGCCTCCTCGAGCATCGCAAGGCGCTCGTCAGGAGCCGGCCAGCCTTCGCCGACGACATGCTCGTTCAGGTTCTCCCCGGTGCCGAGGCCGAGGAAGAAGCGGCCCTCCATCATCACGGCAGAAGTCGCGGCAGCCTGCGCGATGATCGCGGGGTGGATCCGGATCGTCGGGCAGGTGACTCCCGTGCCGAGCCGGATTCGTTCGGTGGCGTGGGCAATTCCGCCGATCACGCTCCAGACGAACGGGCTGTTGCCCTGCGCGTCTCCCCACGGGTGGTAGTGGTCCGAGATCATCGCGAACTCGAAGCCCATCTCCTCCGCGCGCTCGGCCAGCCGGACGAGGTCGTTCGGAGGGTGTTCTTCGGACGAGAGGGCAAGACCGAGTTCGGGCACTAGAACGCTAGGTCCCGCACTCCGGCCGCGATCAAACCCAGGACGACGACGGCGACGATCACCCGGTACGCCACGAAGGGCGCGTACGTGTGCCGGCGGACGAAGCCGAGGAGCCCGACGATCGCAAGGAGGCCGCTCGCGAGCGCGGCCAGGGTGCCCACGAGGAACGGGCCTTGCCAGCCCGCGGGCAGGTCGCCGAACAGCACGTCCGTGATCCCTTTCCAGAGCACGGCGCCGAACGTCGTCGGGATCAGGAGCAGGAACGACAGGCGCGCTGCGGCGTCGCGGCCGAGACCGAGGAACCTCCCAGCGGAGATCGTGATCCCCGACCGGGAGACTCCGGGAGCGAGTGCCAGGCTCTGAGCCAGGCCGATCGCGACGCCGGCCTTGATCCCGACGGAGTCGAGCTCGCGCGTCGCCGGACGCCGGTCTGCCAGCAGCAGCACCACTCCGAAGACGGCGAGCAGGATCGCGATCTGCCACGGCTCGCCGAGCCTGTCGGTGATGAACTCCTCGCCGACGGCTCCTACGACCGCGGCCGGGATGGTGGCGACGATGATCACCCAGGCGAGGCGCTCGTCGGTCGTCGTCATCGACCGGTGGGCGATGGACCGGAGCCAGGCGGCGAACAGCCGCACCACATCGCGCCAGAAATATCCGACGACCGCTGCAAGCGTTCCGACGTGGAGAGCGACGTCGAAGGTCTGGTTGAACGCGTCGTCCTCCTGGAGATAGCGCCAGTCGGCTGCCCAGGGCACGAGGATCAGGTGGCCGGACGAGCTGATCGGGAGAAGCTCGGTCGCCCCCTGGACGAGGCCGAGCACCAACGCCTGCCAGTTCGACAGCGCGCCGTCCTCCTCGCCCACGCCGAGCAGCGCGAGGATGAGCGCCAGGGAGATCGCCGCAGCGGCGATGCCGAAGATGCCGAAACGGCTCCGCAAGGAGGGGACCACTACCATGAGACCGTGGACGGCGAAGGCTCACTTGCACTCCAGCCCCTGGCTGGATTGGAGCGCGCGGAGCTCCCGGACGACGAGCTCCAGGCAGTTCTGCGGGAGCAACTGGCGGAGCTGAGGGCGCGGGAGGGGGGTGTCCGGCTCGGTGCCGACCCGGAGGAGCTGCACAAATTTCGGGTCGCGACCCGCCGGATCCGGTCGCTTCTCCGGTCGACCCGCGAGGGGATCGCGGAGGCCGAGAGGTCCGAGCGCCTTCGTTCGGAGCTCAGGTGGCTCGCATCGCTTCTCGGCGAGGTTCGTGACCGCGACGTCTTGATCGAGTACCTCGTGGACGAGCTGCGGACTCTTGACGGCGCACCTTTTGGAACCGTTCTCGAGCTGCTCGACAGCGAGCGTGAGCTTGCCCGGCGGGAGCTCGTGCTTGCACTCGACTCGCCGCGGTACCGGGCGCTGCTGAAGGATCTCGAGCGGCCGCCCGCGCTGCAGGAGGGCGCGACGCTGGACGAGGCGGCTAGACGCGAGTACGCCAGGGTTCGAAAGGCCCTGACCGCACTCGGCAAGAGCCCGCCCGACGACGACCTCCACGAGGCCCGCATCCGGGTCAAGCGCGCCCGATACGCCACCGAGGCTGCCGGATCCGGTAGCCGCTTCGTCGAGCGAGCGAAGGAGCTCCAGGACGTTCTCGGTGAGCACCAGGACGCGGTCGTGGCGGAGGAGCGGGTGAGAGACTTGCTCGAGCAGGTCCGAGGCGCCGGCCGCACGTCGTTCGCCGCCGGTCGGCTCGTCGAGCGGCAGGCTGCCCGACGGGCGGCCTCGCGCGCTGCGTGGCCAGGGGCGTGGCGGCGGCTCGAGAAGGCGGGCGACAAGGCCTTCGGTTGAGTGAGCCGATCCGGGCCGCAGGCGGCCTCGTCCGGCGGCACGGCGACGTCCTGCTCGTCCACCGGCCCAAATACGGCGACTGGACCTTCCCGAAGGGGAAGGCGAAGCGCAGCGAGAGCGACGAGGACTGCGCTCTCCGCGAGGTGGAGGAAGAGACCGGCCTGCGGTGCGTTCTCGTCCGCGAGTTGGCGACTACGCACTACCGCTCGCTGCTCGGACCGAAGGTCGTGCGTTACTGGGAGATGACGCCCCTCGACGGCTCCTTCAGGCCGTCGAACGAGGTCGACGAAATCCGCTGGATGTCGCCCGAGGCGGCGCTGATGCTGCTCAGCTACAACCACGACGCGGCCGTCGTCGACTCTCTCGGGCCGGTGCCGCAGATCGTGGTGCGCCATGCGTCGGCCGGCGACCGGAAGGACTGGAAGGGCGACGACCGGGAGCGGCCGCTCGACGAGAAGGGAACGCTCCAGGCGGAGAAGCTCGTCGAGGTTCTCGAGCCGTACCGCGTCGATCGCATCGTCTCGAGCCCGTTCAGGCGCTGCCTCGAGACCGTGGAGCCACTGGCGCGAGCACGCGGCCTCGAGATCGAGCGCAGCGAGGATCTTGCCGACGGCGCCGGCTCGGCCCGGGCGAAGGCCCTGCTCGAGAGCCTCTCCGGCTCGGCGGCGGTCACGTGTGGCCACGGCGAGGAGATCGAATCGCTTTTCGGAAAGACGAAGAAGGGCGCGGCGTGGGTTCTGGATCCGACGCTCGACCCGACCGAGCTGCTGAAACCCTCCTACTAGGCCGCAGCCTCGGCACGCGAGAGGAGCGCGAGGATCGCTCCCTCGCGGACACCTTCGCGCACGACTCGCAATGGGACGCCGAAGCGGCGCTGCGCCTCCGAGAGGATGAGAGTCCCGGCCGCGAGCGTCCTGGCGCGGGCCGACTGAAGCCCATGCTCTCGCGCGAGCTCTTCGGAGGGTGCCGAAACGGCGAGCTCGAGAATGCGCTCGAGCTCGTCAGGGCCGAGCTTGCGCCCCGCGAGCTTCCTCAGGGCGCGAGCGCTTCCCCCGGTTGCGAGCACGGTGGCGACGAGGGGCGGCGTGACCGCGTCGAAGGCGGATTCCACCACCACGCGGGCACCGTCGAGCTCGAGTGGCGTCGGTGGATCCGATCGCAGAGAACGGGCGGTCAGCCGGAGCGATCCGACGTCGATGGGCCGCATCCAGGCAGGCCCGGCAGGGGTCCCGGCGAGAAGCTGCGTCGAGCCGCCGCCGACGTCGCAGACGGCCACGCTCTCCGGAGGCGAGGTCAGGGCGGCGACTGCCCCGGCGTAGGCGAGGCTGCCTTCCTCCTCGGCGGAGAGCACCCGCACGGGCGCGCCGGAGCCGGTGGCGAGCGCATCCACCAGAGCCTCGGCGTTCGCGCTCTGCCGGCCCGGCGCGGTGACGAACACCTCGAGCCGTCCTACGCGGTGATCCCGCGAAAGCTTGGCGTAGCGCGAAACGAGCGCCTGTGCCTCGGCGAGCTTGGCCTCCGAGATTCGCCCCTCGCGCTCGATGTCGGCGGCGAGGCCGAGATGGGCGCCCTCGACGTGGATCGTCTTCAGGCCTGTGCTCGACTGGACCGCGACCAGCAGCCGGACCGTGTTCGAGCCGACGTCAAGTACGGCAGCGCGCATGCGGCACCATTCTGAGCGTCCGCTCGGAGGTCAGCCAGACCGGCGGACCGCAGGCCGCCGTTGGCGTGCCCGCGCGCTCCGCATGAGGACGTCGTGCGCGGGACGGGCGCGCTCGCTCTTCCCGGGCTTGAGCCGCTGCCAGTTCCCGTCGGCCTGGAGCGCCCAGGCCTGCGAGTTGTCGGCGAGCAGGGCATCGAACGCAGCTGCCAACCGTTGCTGTGCGCGTCCGTCCTGGACGGGCGCGAGCACCTCGACTCGGTGGTCGAGGTTTCGCGGCATGAGGTCGGCGCTCCCGAGCAAGTAGGTCGAAGCCTTTCCGGTCTCGAAGATGGCGAGGCGGCTGTGCTCGAGGAAGCGCCCGAGGACGCTTCGCACCCGAATGCTCTCGCTCATGCCGGGAACACCGGGACGGAGGGCGCAGATGTTGCGGACGACGATGTCGATCTCCGCGCCCGCTTGCGACGCGTCGTAGAGCTCTTCGATGAGGGGCTCGTCGGTGATCGCGTTCGTCTTGATGCGGATGCGCGCCATCTTCCCGGCGGCGGCCGCCTCCGAGACAGCACGAATCTCGTCGATCAGCCGAGAACGCAGCGTCCACGGGGCGACGAGCAGCTTGCGGAACCGCTGCGGCCGCCCGAAGCCGGTGATGTAGTTGAAGAGGTCGGCGATGTCGGCGGCGATCTCGGCGTCCGCGGTAAAGAGACCGAAGTCCTCGTAGCTCCGCGCGTTGAGCGCGTGATAGTTACCGGTGCCGATATGGACGTACCTGCGGAGCAAGTCGCCCTCTCGGCGCACGACGAGCGTCGCCTTCGCATGGATCTTGAGATGTGGGAAACCGTAGACGACGTGCACGCCAGATCGCTCAAGCGCGCGGGACCACTCGATGTTCCGGTGCTCGTCGAATCGAGCCTTGAGCTCGACGATGCAGACGCTCTGCTTGCCGTCCTCGGCAGCCTCGATCAGGGCCGGGACGAGCGGCGTCTCGTCGCTCGTCCTGTAGACGGCGGTCTTGAGGCCGACGACCTGCGGATCGTTCGCCGCTCCTCGCACGAAGGCCTCGAAGCTCGTCGAGAAGGATTCGTAGGGGTGGTGGACGACGATGTCGGAGCGCCGGATCTCGTCGAAGAAGTCGCTTCCCGAGTCCAGCTCGGCCACCCGGGGCTGGGTGACGGGAATCCACGGGTCGTCCTTGAGATCCGATCGGTCGAGCCGTACGAGCTGCATGAGGTCGGCTAGGTCGAGGAGCCCGGACACCGGGTAGAGCTGCTCCCGGTCGGCTGCAACGCCCGAGAGGAGCCGGTCGCGCATCGACTCGGACATCGACTCGGCAACCTCGACCCGCACGGCGTCGCCGAATCTCCGCCTTCGAAGCTGCACCTCGACGGCCTCGAGCAGGTCGTCCGCCTCGTCGGAGACCGAGAAGTCCGCGTCGCGCGTGACCCGGAACGCGGCGCACTCGATGAGCTCCATCTTCGGGAACAGCATGTCGAGGAAGTGGGCGATCACGTGCTCGAGGGGGAGGAAGACTCCGCGGTCTCCGACCTCGAGGAAGCGCGGCAGCACCTCGGGCACCTTGACGCGCGCGAAACGTTCCTCTCCGCTCTCGGGATCCCGGACGAACACCGCCAGGCTGAGCGAGAGGCCCGAGATGTAGGGAAACGGCTGCCCCGGGCCGACGGCGAGCGGCGTCAGAACGGGGAAGACCTGCCGCTCGAAGCGCGCGGCGAGCTCCTCCACTTCCTTGCCGAGGAGATCATCGACTCGACCGACGACGATGCCGGCTTCGGCGAGCGCCTGCTTCAGGTCGCGCCGCCAGAGCTTGGATTGGCGCGCGGCGAGCTCGGTCACCGAGCGCCCAATCTCGGCGAGCGCCTCCTTCGGGGACCTTCCGTCTGCCGAGCGGACGCTGAGGCCGGCGGCGATCTGGCCCAGGAGCCCGGCGACGCGGACCATGAAGAACTCGTCGAGGTTCGAGGAGAAGATCGAACAGAACTTCACCCGCTCGAGGAGCGGAACCGACGGATCCTCGGCGAGCTCGAGCACGCGTGCGTTGAAATCGAGCCACGAGAGCTCTCGATTGAGGAGCCGTTCGCCGCTCCTCGCCGCAACCTCGGTCGTAGGCATTACACGTCCACTGTACGGTCCCGCACTAATCCAGCTCGTCGAGCAGCTCGGAGACGCGGCGCTCGATCTCGTCTCGGATCGCTCGGACCTTGTCCCTGGGTTGCCCGGCCGGATCCTCGAGGTTCCAGTCGACGTAGTGCTTGCCCGGGATCACCGGGCAAGCGTCGCCGCAGCCCATCGTCACGACAACCTCCGCCCACTCCATATCGGCCTCGTCGAGTCGGTGGGGCGTGCGGCCGGCGAGATCTACGCCGAGCTCGCGCATGGCGTCCACGACCTCAGGGTGGACATATTCGGCGGGGTTGCTACCCGCCGACCTGCTCGCATGGCGGCCGCCGGCGCGCTCGAACAGGCCGTCAGCGATCTGTGACCGCCCTGCGTTCTGCACGCAGACGAAGAGGACGTTCATTTCGGCTGGGCTTCAAGCTTGTAGCCCACGCCGTAGCGGGTCTGGATGAACGTGTGGTCGCGGGCCTGGCGGTCGATCTTCTCCCGCAACTTGCGGACGAAGACGTCGACCGTGCGGTCACGATGCGCCTCGCGCCGGCCCCAGACGCGCTGCAGCAACTCGTCCCTAGTGACGACCCGCCGCTGCTCGAGCGCCAGTGCGTAGAGGAGCCGGAACTCCGTCGGCGTGAGGCCAGCGCTCTCGCCGTGCACGAACGCCTGGACTTCATTCGGGTCGATTCGGAGTTCCTCCAACTCGATCGGTTCGCCTCGCTCCTCCTGCTCGCCTCGCGTCCCGCGCCGTGAATTTGCCTGAACGCGGGCCACGAGCTCGTTCATCGAAAATGGCTTCACGAGGTAGTCGTCGGCCCCGATTTCGAGGGCATGCACGCGGTCATGCTCTGTTCCGCGAGCGGAGACGACGATGATCGGCGTTCCGATGCCCTCCTTGCGAGCCGTCTCGATGAGGCTCCAGCCGTCGGTGCCCGGCAGCATGAGGTCGACGACGCAGACGTCGGGTCGCTCATAGCGGAGACGGGCGAGGCCGGCGGTGCCGTTCTCCACCCGAACCGGATCGAAGCCTGCCGCGCTGAGATGGCGAGCCATCCCCTCGGCGATGACCTCGTCGTCTTCGACGATCAGGACCTTCGCCATACTCGCACTCGATTATGAAGTGGCCGTTCTCGAGGACGCCCGAAGTCTCCACCGAAAACGTGGAAGCGCTGCGCGTCGAGGCCGAGCGGGGACGGATGCTCGTCGAGGAGAGTCGGGAGCTGGTCGTGGTGGTCGACGAGCGGAATCGCGTGCTTGCCGCCAGCCGGCGGGCCCGCGAAGACCTCGACGGAATCGCCGAAGGTCGCCCGGTGCCCGACGAGCTTCTCCGAGCGGACGGCCGTCACGAGCCCCTGCTCGTTCCGTACGAAGCGGGCGGAAGGCTCGAAACGGTCATCTATCTGAGCCAGCCCGGAGAGCTCGCCGCGTACGAGGAGCTGCGGGCCGGCTTCACGGCCGCGGTCTCGCATGAGCTCCGCACGCCGCTCGCTCGCCTGCTCGTCCTTCTCGAGACCGCGAGCCTGCCGGGGGAGGATCCGATGGCTCTCGTGGAGCGGGCCCGGCGGGAGGTCGAGCAGGTCCGCGAGCTGATCGACGACGTGCTCTTCCTGAGCGAGCTCGAGACCGGGCGTGCCGTCGTGGCGCTCGGTGCGACTCAGGCTTTGGAGGTGGTCGAGGACACCCTCGCCGGGCTCCGGGAGCGCGCGGATCGCGCCGGCGTCGAGCTTCGCTCGCAAGGGGATGCTGCGACAGAGCTTCCCCTCCGCCCGCGGATGCTCCGCGTGATCGTCGAGAACCTCACCGAGAACGCGCTCCGCTACGCGGGACCGGGCTCGTCCTTCACCGTCAGCGTCGCGCCGGGCCAGTTGAGGGCCGACGACGACGGCACGGGGGTCACAGACGAAGACATGCCTCGCCTCTTCGAGCGGTTCTACCGGGCGGATCGGGTCCGGGGGTCTCGTGGAACCGGGCTCGGCCTCGCGATCGTGAAACACGTGGTGGGAGCTGCCGGAGGGAGCGTGGAGGCCGCGAGGTCCGAGGGCCACGGCCTGAGCATTACCTGCACGTTCCCCAGCCGCTAGGGCGCTTCACCACCTCTTCACCAGATCTTCACCACGTTGCTACGGCTCCCGGGCCGAGAATCGCGGCGGTGCGTGTCCTCGCCTTGGCGTGCCTTCTGCTGCTCCTTCTCCCGGCTTGCGGGCGAGAGCGGCCGAGCGCTGCTCCACCCCCGACGACCGAAGAGGACCCCCTCGGCGGCTTCGAGGAGGAAGCGCTCTCCGGGCGCATCCGGATCGACGGCTCCAGCACCGTCGCTCCGCTGATGACCTACGCGGCCGAGCAGTTCCGCAAGGCGGAGCCAGGTGTGCGGATCACCGTCGGAGTCTCCGGGACCGGCGGCGGCTTCGAGCGTTTCTGTCGCGGCGAGACCGACCTTTCGGACGCCTCGCGGCCGATCAAGGACGAGGAACGCCAGCTCTGCCAGAAGAACGGCGTCCGCTTCTTCGCGCTCCAGGTGGCAAACGACGGGATCGCCATCGTCGCGAACACCGAGAACACCTGGGCCGAGTGCCTGACGGTCGAGTTCCTGAAGAAGGTCTGGGGGCCAGGTTCGAAGGTGAGCAGCTGGGACGACATCGACCCGAGCTTTCCGGACGAAAAGCTCGAGCTCTTCGGCGCGGGCACCGATTCGGGCACGTTCGACTACTTCACCGACGCCATCGTCGGCGAGGAGGGAGCGAGCCGGAGCGACTACACGGCAAGCGAGGACGACAACGTGACGGTTCGCGGTGTCGCCGGCGTGAAGGGCTCGCTCGGCTACTTCGGTCTCTCCTATCTCCTCGAGAACGAGGGCAAGGTCAAGGCGTTGGCGGTCGACGGCGGCGCCGGCTGCGTCAAGCCGAGCGTGGCCAGCGTGCAGAGTCGCGCCTACAAGCCGCTCTCGCGCCCGCTCTTCACCTACGTGAGCGAGGACCTGGTCGACGAGGATTCGCCCGTCGACCCGTACCTGACGTTCCTGCTGGAGAACGAGCCGAGACTCGCCAGCGCCGCGAAGTTCGTGCCGATGACGTCCGAGCAGATCGACCGCGCCCGGACGGTGCTGGAGAGCGGCGGCCTAGGGGACGAGGAATGACGTTCACCAGTTCGCAGCCAGAGCTTCACAACACTTCTACCCATGTCGAGGCTCACCCTCCTGACACTGCTCGTGGATCGAAGACCACGAAAAAGGGGAGGACATGAGCAAGGTTCACAAGCTGGTGCTCGTCGGCCTTGGCGCCGCGCTGATCGGTGCCACGTCCGTTACGGCCGCGATCCGCGGCTCAGTGAGCAGCGACGGCTCGAGTACCGTGGCGCCGTTCGCTCAGGCGGCCGCCGAGAGCTTTCAGCGGCAGTACCGCGGCGCAAGGGTGACCGTCGGAGTTTCCGGAACCGGCGGCGGCTTCGAGCGCTTCTGCAAGAACGAGACCGACCTTTCGAACGCCTCGCGGCCGATCAGGCTCTCCGAGGCGGCGAAATGTCACGACGCCGGGATCGGCTACATCCAGTTTCTCGTCGCGAACGACGGGATCTCGCTCGCCGTGAACAAGACCAACACCTGGGCCAACTGCCTGACGACAGAGGAGCTCAAGAAGGTCTGGGACCGCGGTTCGAAGGTGGACAACTGGCGCGACATCCGGCCGGGCTTTCCGAACGTGCCGCTCAAGCTCTTCGGCCCGGGAACCGACTCGGGCACCTTCGAGTTCTTCACGGAGAAGATCAACGGACGCGCCCGGCAGAGCCGCTCCGACTACTCCGCGAGTGAGGATGACAACGTGCTCGTCCGAGGAGTTTCCGGCGAGCTTGGGGGCCTCGGCTACTTCGGGCTCTCGTACTACCTCGAGAACACGAGCCGACTGAAGGTTCTCGCGGTCAACTCGGGGAATGGGTGCGTCAAGCCGAGCGTGGCCAGCGTGCAGAGCCGCGCCTACAAGCCGCTCTCCCGAGGCCTCTTCGTCTACTCGAAGAAGAAGGCGTTCAAGCGCGACGTCGTCGCCGGCTTCATCCGCCACATGATCCTCAACGAGCGGCAGATCTCCCGCGCGGCCCGCATGGTGCCGCTGACCAAGCCTCAGCTCGCGAAGGCGAAGCGGCAGTACAACACCGCAATCAAGAACAGGCAGGGCTATTAACTGAGCGCGCGCGAAGCCACACGACCGTTTCGGCTTCGCGCCACTCGGAGGCGCTGGGGCGAGGACGTCGTCAAGGTCGTCCTCGCCCTTTGCGCTCTCGTCTCCGTCGCGACGACACTGGGGATCGTCATTGCCCTTTTCGAACCGGCGATCGAGTTCTTCGGTGAGGTCTCGATCGTCGACTTCCTCACCGGGACGGAGTGGACGCCGCTGTTCACCCCCTCGTCGTTCGGTGTCCTGCCGCTCGTCGCCGGCACGATGTTGGTCGTCGTTTGCGCCTGCGCGGTCTGCATTCCGTTCGGTCTTGGCGCTGCGATCTATCTGAGCGAGTACGCAGCGCGCAGGACTCGGAAGATCCTCAAGCCGGCACTGGAGCTGCTCGCCGGAATCCCGACCGTCGTCTACGGGTACTTCGCACTCACGTTCGTGACGCCCCGCCTCCAGGAGCTCGGCCTGCCGGTCGGCGTCTTCAGCGCGCTCAGCGCCGGGCTCGTAATGGGAGTGATGCTGCTGCCGACCGTCGCCTCGGTGTCCGAAGACGCGATGGCGGCGGTGCCGCACGACCTGCGTGACGGGGCCTATGCGCTGGGCTCGACCAAGTACCAGGTCGCGACGCGGATCGTCGTGCCGGCAGCGATCTCAGGGATCATCGCGTCCTTCGTGCTTGCAATCTCGCGGGCGGTCGGCGAAACGATGATCGTGCTGATCGCCGCGGGCGGACAGCCCAACTGGACTTCGAATCCGCTGGAGGCCGTGCAGACGATGACGGCGTTCATCGCGGCCACCGGTCAGGGTGACGTCCCGACGGGATCGATCGAGTACAAGACGATTTTCGCGGTCGGCGCAACGTTGTTCGTGATGACGCTGATCATGAATCTCGTCTCCATTCGGCTCGTCCGCAAGTACCGGGAGGTGTACGAGTGAGCACGACGGGCCGGCTCTCGGACGGACGCCAGCGCAGCCTGTGGGCCGGCCGGATCTTTCGCGGATTCCTCTACTTGTCGCTCGCGATCGGCTTTCTCACCCTCGGCGCGCTGCTCGCGCAGGTTTTCCTTCAGGGGTACAAGTGGGTCGACCTCGTCCTCTTCCTCGAGCCGCCGTCCACCGATCCGCAGATTGCGGGTGCCGAGCCGGCGATTCTGGCGACGATCTACATCGGGATCCTGCTGCTCGCCTTCACAGTCCCCCTCGGGGTCGGGACGGCGATCTACCTCGAGGAGTACGCAGACCGGGACCGTTGGTACAACCGCCTCCTCGAGGTCAACATCCAGAACCTCGCAGCCGTCCCGTCGATCGTCTACGGGATTTTGGGCCTCGCTTTCCTCGTGAGAGGGCTAGGCCTCGGGCGCGTGCTTCTCGCCGGGGCGATGATCCTGACCTTGCTCGTCCTCCCGACCGTGATCATCGCGGCGCGCGAGGCGATCCGCGCCGTGCCGGACTCGATCCGGCAGGGGGCATACGCCCTCGGAGCAACGAAGTGGCAGGTGGTTTGGCGGCAGGTCCTGCCGGGGGCGACGCCCGGCATCGCGACCGGATCGATTCTCGCGCTCTCGAGGGGCCTCGGGGAGACGGCGCCGCTCCTCCTAGTCGGTGCGCTGACGTACGTCGCCTTCAACCCGACGGTGTTGGGCGAGTTCACCGCCCTCCCGGTGCAGATCTACCAGTGGGTCGCACGGCCGCAGGAGGAGTTCCGCGTTCTCGCGGCCTCCGCGATCATCGTCCTCCTCGGGATCCTCCTGATCCTGAACGCCTTCGCGATCTGGCTCCGCAATCGCTACGAAAGAAGGTGGTGAGATCTCCGTCACAATGGCCAACGTGAGCGTCAACCTTGCCGAGCGCACACACGAGCCTCCTCCGAGAGGCTCCCGCGAGGTCGTTTTCGACGTCGACGAGCTCGGCGTGTCGTACGGCGAGAGCAAGGCGCTCGAGGGCGTTTCGCTCGAGATCTACCGCAACTACGTGACGGCTTTCATCGGGCCGTCCGGCTGCGGCAAGAGCACGTTCATCCGCTGCTTCAACCGCATGAACGATCTGATTCCGACCGCAAGCGTCGAGGGCAAGATCCTGTACCAGGGAGAGGATCTCTATGGATCGCACGTCGATCCGGTCGAGGTGAGGAAGTTGATCGGCATGGTGTTCCAGAAGCCGAACCCGTTCCCGAAGTCGATCTACGACAACGTAGCCTTCGGCCCGCGGGTGCTCGGGATGGACGGCTCCCTCGACGACCGAGTCGAGAAGGCGCTCCAGCAGGCCGCCCTCTGGGACGAGGTGAAGGATCGGCTGAAGGCCGGCGCGCTGAGCCTGTCCGGCGGCCAGCAGCAGCGGCTCTGCATCGCGCGCTGCCTCGCAGTCGAGCCCGAGGTGTTGCTCATGGATGAGCCCGCCTCTGCTCTCGACCCCATCGCCACGACGCGCATCGAGGATCTGATGCACGAGCTGAAGCGGGAGTACACGATCATCGTCGTCACGCACAACATGCAGCAGGCAGCCCGCGTCGCCGACATGACCGCGTTCTTCACCGTCACCCGCGGAGACGAGGGTCAGCGAACCGGGACCCTCGTCGAGTACGACGCAACGTCGAAGATCTTCACGCAGCCCTCGGACAAGAGAACCGAGGATTACGTGACGGGGCGATTTGGCTAGCAGCGCGCGTGTGCGGCTGTCGTTCCAGCAAGAACTGGACCGCCTCCAGGCGAATCTCCACGAGGAAGCCGATCTCGTCCTCCGCTCTCTGCGCGGAGCGTTGAACGCTCTCCAGCAGCGGGACATCGAGCTTGCCGACGAAGTGATCGCGTTCGACGACGAGGTCGACGCTCGCTACCTCGCAATCGGACAGGGGATCGAGCAGATGCTGGCTCGGCAGACCCCTGTCGCGGTCGATTTGAGGCTCGTCCTCGCCGTGCTCCACATCAACCTCGGGCTCGAGCGGATGGCGGATCTCTGTGTCACGATCTCGAAGCTGACCAAGCTGACGGTGGAGCTCGAGCATGACACGACGCTCGTAGAGGCCTTCGAGGAGATGGGCAGCCGGGCCGAGGAGATGATCCGGGTGGCGATGACATCGTTCGCCGACCGCGACCTGGCAGGGGCGGAGAGCCTCGTCGACCTCGACGAGCTCATCGACCGGGCGAATCGACGCGTGGTGAGCCACGTCCTCGAGCTCGGAAACGACCCGGAGCTTCGGGAGTGGGGACTGCGAATGATCATCGTCTCGCGCTGCCTCGAACGCGTCGGAGATCACGCGGTGGATATCGGCGAGCAGACCGCTTACCTGGTCACCGGAGAGTTCCGCGAGTTCACGGATGCCTCGCATCCCGAAGACTCCGACCGCTGACTCGGTTACGGTTCCGCTCGCATGAAGCTGTCCCTCGTCCCTCGGACGACCGAGTTCTACGTCCTCTTCGACGCCGCCGGGCAGAACGCGCTCGAAACGGCGAGGAAGGCCGAGACTCGTTTCCGGAGCTGGCCCCAGACGAAGGTCAGCCAGCAGGAGGTCAAACACCTCGAGAACGAGGGTGATGACCTCACGCGCCAGACCATCGAGCTCCTCAACACCCAATACATCACGCCCTTCGACCGAGAGGACATCTACGAGCTCGCGAAGGCGATCGACGATGTCGTGGACTTCATCGAGAACGCCTCGGATCTCCTCGGGCTCTACAAGGTCGAGCGGCCGATGCCGGAGGCGCTGGAGCAGTGCCGAGTCCTCGTCGAGGCGGTGGAGCACTTGTCCCGCGCACTCGCCGAGCTCAGGGGTTTCCGCAGCGCGGAACGTCATCTCGTCGAGATCAAGCGGCTCGAGGACGAGGGGGATCGCATCGTTCGCGACGCGATCGCGGGCTTGTTCGAGAACGGAGAGGTCGACGCGCTGACGATCATCCGCTGGAAGGACATCTTCGAGGCGCTCGAAGATGCGATCGACGCTTGTGAGACCACCGCCGACGTCGTCGGCAACATCGTCGTGAAGAATCTCTAGCTTCGACCATGGAGCTGATGCTCTTTGCCGTCGTTGCAGTCGCGCTCTTCTTCGACTTCACGAACGGCTTTCACGACACGGCAAACTCGATCGCGACGTCCGTCTCGACGAGAGCGCTCTCTCCGCGCGCCGCAGTGCTGAGCGCCGCCGTTTTGAACTTCCTCGGCGCCTTCGTCTCCTTCGAAGTGGCGGCGACGATTGCCAAGGGGATCGTCGACCAGGAGATCATCACGCTGGAGATCGTCTTGGCCGGCCTCGTCGGCGCGATCACCTGGAACCTCATCACCTGGTATCTCGGTCTGCCCTCGAGTTCGAGCCACGCGCTGATCGGGGGCATTGCCGGGTCGGCGGCGGCGTCCGATGGCTTCGGTGTCATCAAATGGGACGGGTTGAAGGACAAGGTGCTGATTCCGTCACTCCTCGCTCCGGTCGTAGGCGCTCTGCTCGCGGCTGCCCTCATGATCGCGGTGCTCTGGGTGATCAGGAGCCGCGCGCCCGGGCTCGTCAACCGGATCTTCCGGCGGCTCCAACTCGTCTCGGGCGGCTTCGTGGCGTTCACACACGGCACCAACGACGCGCAGAAGACGATGGGGATCATCGCGCTCGCCCTCGTCGCCTCAGGTCACCTCGGACCGGACTTCGAGAAGCCTCCGCTCTGGGTGATCGTCAGTGCAGCAACGGCGATGGCGCTCGGTACGTACGCCGGAGGCTGGCGGATCATCAAAACCCTTGGGACTCGTGTGGCGAAGCTGGAGCCGCCTCAGGGCTTCGCCGCGCAGACGGCCTGCGCCTCGATCCTCTGGACGACTGCGCATTACGGCTTTCCGGTCTCGACGACCCATACGATCAGCGGCTCGGTGCTGGGAGCCGGTGCCTCGTCGAGGCTCTCCGCGGTGCGCTGGGGCGTCGCGGGGAACATTCTGGTCGCGTGGGTGTTGACCATCCCTTGTGCCGCTTCTGTCGGTGCTGCGATGCAAGTCGTCACCCGAATGCCGGGTGGCTCGTTCGTCGTCTGCTCGCTGACGGTTGCGATCGCGGCAGTCGCGTTCCTCGGACGCAAGGTGCAGAGTCGCCGTTTCCGGCTGCGGCCGGCTGAGGCCTGAGCGAGTAAAGAAAACCCTGCGGCGAGGCGGAATCAATGTGACGACTGGCATGGCTTGCTCGAATTTCCCCTTACCCATCGAGGCGTGCGATTCTTCGACGATCGTGCCGCTGTACGCCGAGCCCGCGCTAACAGGAATTAACAGAGGCGCAAGGACCTGTTAAACCGGGCGCAACCATGGTGAACAGAGACGCCGGTACAAATTCGTCGTGCTGAGATCTCCCCGCGTTCTCTCCGGCGCGGCCCCGCTACTCGTTGCGGCTGTGATGGGTGGCGGGGTCGCGCTCGTGGGAGCAGAGCTCACCGGCCTTCTCGACGACACGCAGACGATCGGCGTCCCGGTCACCCAGCCGGAGTCGAACGCGCCCGCGGCGTTCACCGATGACCGCCGACTCTCGATCAACGAGATCTACCGGCGAAGCGCCCCGGGCGTCGTCCAGATCACGACGACGAGCGTCGCGACAGTCGAGCCCGACCCGTTCCTGAACCCGTTCGGGTTTCCGGAGGAGCAGCGGCAGCAGGCGCTCGGCTCCGGCTTCGTGATCGACACGACCGGCCACATCGTCACCAACTTCCACGTCGTCGAGAACGCGCAGGAGATCGAGGTCAGCTTCTCCAACCGCGACAGCGTCAAGGCCAAGCTGATCGGCACCGACCCCTCCACGGACATCGCGGTGCTGAAGGTCGACGTCGATGCGCGCGCGCTCCGGCCGGTCGAGCTCGGCAACTCGGACCGCCTGCGAGTCGGCGACTCCGTCGTCGCGATCGGAAATCCCCTCGGCCTCGAGCGCAGTGTCACCGCCGGGATCATCAGCGCTCTCCACCGGCCGCTCACTGCACCGAACGACTTCACGATCGACGACGTGATCCAGACGGACGCGTCGATCAACAGCGGGAACTCGGGTGGGCCGCTGCTCGCGGCGAACGGAGCGGTGATCGGCGTCAACACGGCGATTGCGACCGGCAACACCGGCTCTCGCGGCAACATCGGGATCGGCTTCGCGGTGCCGATGAACACGGTGAGGAACGTCGTCTCCCAGCTGATGGAGAAGGGTAAGGTCGAGCACGCCTTCATCGGAGTCGGTGCGCAGGAGATCGATCCGGAGATCGCGAGGCTCTTCAACCTTCCCGCCGAGCGTGGCCTGCTCGTGGTGCGCGTCTACGAGGGCAGCGGTGCGGCGGCGGCCGGGGTCCACGCCGGTACGAGAGAGGTCGTCATCGACGGCCAGAGCTACCGGCTCGGCGGCGACTTCGTCGTCGCGATCGACGGGAAGCCCGTCTCGGAGGCCCAGGACCTTCGCCAGGCGATCGTGGGCAAGAAGGTCGGCGACAAGATCACGATCGAGGCCTACCGCGGAAACGACAAGCGCAGCTTCGACGTGAAGCTCGGCCGCCAACCCGCCAGCCCCGAGGGATAGTCCGCTAGCCCAAAGACTGCTCGGCTGCGGCCTTGACGCCCTCGCCGAAGGTCGGGAACGCGTGGTGCATGTGGGCGAGGTCGTCCACCGTCGCACCGAGCTTCAGCGCGAGTGCCAGGCCCTGGACGGGCACTCCTCCGTTCTCGCTAGGTTCGGTGGGTGGACTTCGCCGCTTTCGTCGGGATCTCCGTGCTCGTCATCGTCAGCCCGGGGCAGGACACTGCACTCACGATCCGCAACTCCCTGCGCGGCGGGCGACGACGAGGATTCTTCACTGCCCTGGGCGTCTCCGCCGGGCAGGCGGTCTGGGCCCTCGCAACATCTGTCGGTCTCGCCGCGCTGATCGTTGCCTTCGAGCCCGCGTTCGTCGCGCTCAAGCTCGCCGGCGCGGCGTTCCTCGTGTTCCTCGGCTTTCAGGCGCTGCTCGCCGCGCTGCGGGGCGGCCACAGGGAAGGTGACTCGGCAGGCGAATCGCTCACCTCCGAGGCAGCGTTCCGGCAGGGAGTGATCAGCAACCTCGGGAACCCGAAGATGGCTGTGTTCTTCACGAGCCTGCTCCCGCAGTTCGGCGCCGAGTCCTTCGCCGGGCTCCTGAGCCTCGGGCTTGCCTTCTGCTCGATGACGCTCGTCTGGCTCGCCGCCTACGCCGTCGTCGTAGACCGCCTTGGCGACGTGCTGCGGCGGCCGGCGATCCGCCGCGCCTTCGACGCCGTGCTCGGCGCAGTCCTCGTCGCCCTCGGCCTGCGACTGGCAGCGGACGGCCGCTAGTGGCGATCGAGCGGCGTTTCGGCGAGAGCTCGCCACTCTCGATCGGCGTGGAGGAGGAGGTCATGCTGCTCGACGCCGAGACGCTGGCCCCCGTCGGTGCCGTGCGCGACCTCCTGGCGCGCACCGAGGGGCTCGATCTGCCGGGGACGCTCAAGACCGAGTTGCATGCTTCGGTCGTCGAGCTGACGACGGGGATCTGCGCTTCCGTGAGGGAGGCCGTCGAGGCGATCCGAATCCTTCGAATCCAGACGCTCGAGGCGCTCACCGGCCTCGGGCTGACGGTGGCGGCGGCCGGGTCGCACCCCTTTGCGGAGCCTGAGTCGCTTCCGATCACCGACGAGAAGCGCTACCAGGAGATGGTCGGCTACGCCGGCGTCACGGCTCGCCGGCAGGGCGTGAACGGGCTCCACGTGCATGTCGGAATGCCCAGCCCCGAGGAGTGCATGAGGACGCTCGAGACGATCCTCCCCTGGATGCCGGTCGTCCTTGCTCTCTCGGCGAACTCTCCGTATCTGGCGGGGCACGCCACCGGGCTCGCATCCAACCGGGCCGAGATCCTCGCGCAGCTTCCGCGGAGCGCTGCGCCGCCGGTGTTCGAGAGCTACGCCGGCTGGGAGCGGTGGATCGAGGGCTTCATCGCCACGGGGCTGATGAAGGACTACACCCAGGTCTGGTGGGACGTCCGGCCGCACCCACGCTTCGGCACGCTCGAGATTCGGATGCCGGATCAGCCCACCGACATCAAGCAGACCGCCGGGTTCGTCGACCTGCTCAGGAACCTTGCGGCGTGGGCGCTGGAGCATCCGGCCGACGGGCCGGCCGACCGGGGCCTCTACCAGCAGAACCGCTGGGCGGCCGCGCGCTTCGGGCCGGAAGCGGAGCTCATTCACGAGGGACGGCTCGTGTCCGCCCGTGACCTCTATGACGCGATGCCCGTCGAGAGCTCGCTCAACCCTGCGGTGTCGGAGGCGGCGCTCCAACTCGGACACGACGATGTCCGGGCGGCGTGCGCAGATATCGTGGCGCGGACATGGCCGTCGTAAAGGAGACGATCGAGGTCAGCGGCATCCGCTGCGAGCGGTGTGTCAACCGCCTGTCAGCGGCGCTCAAGGGTCACGAAGGCCTCGAGTTCGCGACCGCGAACCTGATCGGCCAGGTCATGCTCGAGTGGGACGACGAGCAGACGAACCGCGAGGCCCTGGTCGAGGCCATGGCCGGCGCGGGCTTCCGGCAGCAGCCGGCTGGGTCCTAGGGCTTCTCTTCGTCAGAAACGTCGGAGAGCCGATCGCCGAGCAGGGCGGGCGACTCGTCGGGCAAGCCGGCCATGTCTCCTCCGCCTTCGCGAATCTGGGCGCGCTCCTCGACGGCGGTGTCGCCACCGGTGCCTTCGGCCACAGAGGGACCGCCGGCGTCGTCCATGCCGTAGTGGAGCCCGACCGCATGGTGGTCGAAATCGTTGTCAACCTTCGGCGACTCGCTGATCATCTCTCCGGAGAGCGTCGTTCGGACCTGTTTCGCTTCCTCGTCCACGTCGACCGTCGTCTCGGGGACCGCATAGCGATGCTTGCGAAGCGTCCCGTGCTCGACGATGACGTAGTCCCCCTTGCGCTCGACGACGGTGCCCCATCGCTTGTCGTCGACAGCCGTGATGAAGTCATATCCGTCCATATGGAACCTTGTACCCGGAATAGCAAACACCGAACCGTCGTTGGTTAGACCTGTTGAACAAGGCTGCTACGGTCGAGCGCGTGAGCGATGCCTCGGAGAGTTCGGCCCGACAGCTTGCAACCGACGCGAGGGACCGCGTCCGCTTCGAGGAGGAGGCGCTCGAGCTGTCCGATCAGGTGTACGGCGTCGCGAGACGGCTCGTCGGCTCTCGCGAGGCGGCGGAGGATCTCGTCCAGGAGACCTATGCGCGTGCGTTCCGAAGCTGGCGCTCGTTCCAGCCCGGCACCAACCTGCGCGCCTGGCTCTTCCGGATCCTCACGAACCTGAACATCGACCGTGGACGCAAGCTCCAGCGGACGCCCGACCTGCAGCCGCTCGAGGAGAGCGACTACTTCCTCTACAACAAGCTGGAGCAGTCAGGCTCAGGCGGGAGCCCGGACGAGCAGCGTGTCGTCGAGCGGCTCTCTCAGAATGACGCCGTGACCGCGCTCGCCGACCTGCCCCACGATTTTCGCGACGTCGTCCTGCTCGTCGATCTCGCCGACTTCACCTACAGCGACGCGGCCCAGATCCTCGACATCCCGATCGGAACCGTGATGTCCCGGCTGCACCGCGGCCGGCGGATCCTGAAAAGGACGCTCGCCGATACGGCGGTGGAGGAAGCGTGAAATCCGGCTTCGGGTTCGACCCCTGCGACAAATGCGAGCAGATGATGCAGCCGTATCTCGATCGCGTTCTCACCGACGGCGAGATCGCGGAGGCCGAGCAGCACCTCGACGGCTGCGACTACTGCCGGAAGCGCTACCGCTTCGAGGTCGAGTTCAGAACCTTCGTCCGGCAGGCCGCTGTCGCCGAGCCGATGCCGCCCGAGCTGAAAGAGAAGCTCCGGGCGCTACGCACCCCGCTCTAGCGTGAGACTTAGCTGAGCGCGCGGGGAGGCCCGACGATGACGACCAGACGTCGCGGGTCCTTGCCTGCCGGCAGGGGCCGCGCCGTGACGCCGAGCTGGTTCGCGAGTCTGCGGCCGATCCCCTCGCCGCCTGGCGGGAAGTAGACCGAGGTCTCCGGGTAGTCGAATCTGCCTGCCCGGCTTACGCGCTTGATCTGGTACGCGAAGGAGCCGACTCTGTCCGCGACGCGGCGCGTGTAGTTGATGTCGCCGCCGCCGTTCAAGACGTCGACGGAGATGCGCCAGGGGGGCGGCAACGTGCGCGCCGAGGCTGCGCTGCCCGTGGAATCGTCTCCGAGCCGCGGCGGGACGACGACAGCAAGGAAGATGGCGAGCGCCGCGGCTGCGAGCCCGGCCGCGACAGCGAGTCTCCCACGCGGGTTGCTGGAAAGCGGCCCGACTGGCAGGCCCGCGAGGCGGCATGCCTCGCGCCGGTCGATCCCGAGCGAGGTCATATAGAGCAGCAGGGCCACCGTGGCCTGCTCGCTTGAGCGGAAGCGGTAGAGGCGCCCTTCCTCGAGCCACTCGACCTCGTTGGGCGTCAGCCCTGCCCGCTTGGCGGCGTCCTCGGGTGTGAGCTGCCGCTGAAGGCGGGCACGCGCGAGCGCGGAGGGCTCCTCGCGGACTTCGGACAGTACGGCTTCCATGAACGCGTTCATTCTGCGGTCTCCTCTCTCAACCTGCCGGGAAGTTCATCGGCAAGATCGACGTCTCCTGGAGAGCCGAGGTCGTCGCAGGGCACCAGAACGGGCGGGAGAGCGCGCGCGCCTTCGGCCGGGATGCGATCCCAGACCGAGCGTGCGAGCACCACAGGGTGCCCCCGGACACCGTCGTAGGAGGCTGCGAACACCTCGCCGGAGCCCTCGCGCCACGCGGCGACCACGCGATCCACGGCGGCCGGTGAGAGATCCGGCCCATCGGCGAGGACGACCACTGCCGCGTCGACCTTCGCCGCCAGCGTCTCGAGGCCGAAGCGAAGCGAAACGCCGGGCCCGAGCGCCCAGTCGGGACAATTCACGACCCGGGCGTCGGTCTCGAGCGGGTGCGCCCCCGAGACGACGAGAATCTCGTCCACGCAGCTCTCACGCACCCGTCGAAGCACCTCAGGAAGGAGCAGCTCCTGTTTTGCCCCCCCGAATCGCGAGCCTGCACCGGCAGCGAGGATCACAGCTGCGATCACCACTAAAGGATGCCGCCTCGGAACGGGCTTTGCCCGTTCCACTTGGAGAAACACTGGGTTGACCCGGCTCTCTTATGGCGGCCGCGCCGCGCGCCGCGAATGCGGCGCCCGGCTTCCGGACCGTCGCTGAAAGTCGCAAGACTTTCAGCGAAACGGGCTACCTACAGCCGTTAAGCGCTCGCCACTGACGGGTGACGTTCGCGACGTACGTCAGGGTTTCGGCGCTCGGCGCTCCCCCGGCCCGGGTGACCGCGGTCGGACCCGCGTTGTAGGCGGCGAGCGCCAGATCGGTGGAGTGGAATCGGTCGAGCATCAACCGGAGGTACCGCGCTCCAGCAAGGACGTTCGATGGCGGGTAATCCGGGTCGAGCGCGAGCTCTCGCGCCGTGGCCGGCATGACCTGGAGGAGGCCCCGAGCGCCCGCGTCCGACCGGGCCCGCGCGCGGAGGTTCGACTCCACACGCGCTACCGAGACGAGCAGGGCGAGAGGAAGCCCCGTGTCCCGAGCGGCCCGCGCGAACGCGGGTCGGAAGCGCCGCGGCAGCCGGCACGACCGCGCGACCACGCCGACGGGCCGCGTGAGGGAAGTCCGTGGAGCTGAACCAGGTGTCTTCTCGGCGCTGGCCGTCGAGACGGCAGCCGCAAACCAGGTGCAAGCACCGGCAACGACGAGAAGACCACAGAGGCGAAGCCGCATTCCGAGGCGGAGAGGCTAGCTCAACCGTCCGAGACGGCCGTGCTCTTGACCACGATTCGCTCGGTGGGGCGCTCAGTCTGCCGGTTGCCGAGCTTCCCGATCTTCTCGATCGTCTCGAGGCCCTCCACGATCTTTCCGACCACGGCGTAGTCCGGCGGCAGCTGCGCGTTGTCCGACGTGACGATGAAGAACTGGCTGCCACCCGTGCCCGGAGGCTCGAACTGGGACTTCGCCATGGCGACGACGCCCTTCGTGTACGCGGTGCTCGGAGGCGGCGTGTCGAGAGTCGTGTAGCCGGCGCCGCCGTTGCCTGTCGCTGTGGGATCGCCGCCCTGGATGATGAAACCGGGCACGATCCGGTGGAACCGGGTGTCGTCGAAGAATCCTCGGCGGGCGAGGTCGAGCATGGAGTCCCCATTGCACGGCGCGTTCTCGGGGTCGAGCTCGACCGTGAAGTTTCCGTGGGAGGTCTCGAACTCGATCCGGTAGTCCTTCCCGCGGTCCAGGGGCTGGACGCTCGGCGGGTTCGTCGGGTCCTGGATCTCGACCTCGCATGTGATCGCGTTCGGATCGGAACCCGGGTCGTCGTCTCCTCCGCAGCCGGCAGCCAGGAGCGCCAGCGCGCCGACAAGGGCACACGCCAGCCTCATGCCGCGACCTCGGCAAGCGCCCGGCGGATGAGTGCTCCCGCGATCTCGAGCTTGTAGGCGTTCTGCGGCAGCGGCGTCGCGCGGTCGAGCCCGCCTGCTTCGTCCAGCAACCACGGAATCGGAGCCATGCCCGACACCGCGAGCCTCGTCTCGCCGCCGAACCGAGCCGCAGCGACGCCGACGAGCGCGAACGAGAAGCGTTGCCGGTCCATTGCCTTCAGGTACGTGCTGGCCTCGGGCGCCGAAACGTCGAGCTCGAGGATCAGCTCACCCGGGTCGAGCGTGGTCATCTCGCGGTTCTCCGCGGTGGGCAGGCGGTAGAGATCGGCGAGCGGAAATACCCGCCGGTCGGTGTGGACGGTGGCGCCCAGCGCGAGGAGCGCGGCAGCCGGGTCCGAGGGGTGCGCCGAAGCGCATGGCTTGTTCGCGAACACGGCATGCTCGCGATGCTGTCCCTCCCGGGCGAAGCACCGGTCGCCGCCATGGAGCCAGCACGGATAGCGAAGCCGCCAGTACCAGCAACGCGTCGACTGGAGGAGGTTCCCGCCGATCGTGCCCATCGCGCGGAGCTGTGGGGAGGCGGCCAGCCGGCAGGCTTCCCTGAGCGCCTTCGGGATCTCCGGATCGACCTCGAGGTCGCCGAGCGTCGTGCCGGCGCCGATCCGCCCGCCTTCGATCCCGCGTGGGACGACGGCGCCGATGTCGACGAGCGTGGTCGCCTCGACGATCCGGTCTCGGAGCAGGGGAACGAGCTCGGTTCCGCCTGCCAGCGGGACCGAGCCTCGGCCGTTTCCGAGCGCGGACCGAGCCGCCTCCAGTGATTCAGGCCGAAGGAGCTCCAACCCTGTCTCTGTCTCGTTCGTGCGCCTCTCGCAGCGCTCGAAGCATCTCTTCGCGGGTGATCGGCAGCGAGCGGATGTCCGCCCCTGTTGCATCGCGGATCGCGTTTGCGATCGCCGCCGCCGTCGGGATGATCGGTGGCTCCCCGAGCCCCTTCGACCCGAGGTTCGTAAGGTGTGTATCGGGCTCGTCGATGAGATCGGTCACGATCTCTGGGACGTCCGCGATCGTCGGAAGCTTGTAGGCGTCGAGGGTCTGGGTCAGAATCGTGCCGGTCGCCGGGTCGAGCAGCCGCTCCTCGGAGAGGGTGTGGCCCACCCCCTGGATGATCCCGCCCTCGACCTGGCTCGAGGCGCCGAGCGGGTTGATGACGCGCCCGACGTCGTGAATCGCGGCGATCTTGTCGACGCGAATCTCGCCGGTCTCGACGTCGACGGCGACTTCCGCGACCTGGACGCCAAAGGTGAGCACCTGCATGCCGGTCGGGTTCGGCCCGCGGGATCCTTTGCCCAGGATCTGGCCCGACTCGAGCAGGCCCGTGACCTCCTCCAGGGGCCAGGAGCCGCCGTCCGACGACACGATCTGGCCGCCCTTCAGTGACAGGATTCGCTGTTCGCGGTCGAATCGCTGCGCGCTGATCTCGAGGATCTGCCTCGCTGCGTCCGCGGCCGCGGAGCGAACCGCCGGCCCCATCGATGGGATCGTCGACGAACCGGCCGAGATCGATGCGAACGGGCCTCGTGCGGTGTCGCCGAGCGAGACCTCCACGCGGTCGACAGGGATGCCGAGCTCCTCGGCTGCAATCTGCGCCATGGCAGTGGCGCTCCCGGTTCCGATGTCCTGCATCGCTGTGATGACCGCGGCCCGTCCGTCGGCCCCGACTCGAACCCAGGCGTACGAGGGCGGACCACCTCCGCCGTACCACACCTGGCTCGCGAGCCCGACACCGCGCTTCCACGTCCCGTCGGAGCTCGCCCGCACCTGCTCCCGGCGCTCCCAATGCGGTTCCGCACGGCGGTAGCACTCGAGCAGGCTCTTCGACGAGAACGGCCGCTCGTCCATCGCGTCGGTATGGGCGTAGTTCAGCTTCCGCAGCTCCAGAGGGTCGAGGTCGAGCTTCGCCGCCAGTTCGTCGAGCAGGCACTCGAGACCGAAGGTTCCCTCGACGAACCCCGGCGCGCGGAACGGCTCCATCGGCGGGAGGTTCAGCTTCGCGCCGTGCTCGACGGTCCGCACGTTCTCGCAGGCGTACAGCATCCGCATCGGCCCACCCGTGGACGCCACCCAGCCGTCCCATCCGGTGGCATTGACGAAGCTGCCGTCGAGCGCGGTCAGCGTGCCGTCCGAGCGAGCGCCGACGCGCAGCCGCTGGATCGTGGCGTTCCGGTTTCCGGCGTCGAGGTTCTCCTCGCGCCTGGACAGCATGCACTTGACCGGCCGGCCCGTCTTCCGCGCCAGCTCGGCTGCGATGTACGTGTAGCTGCCCGGTCGGTTCTTCGAGCCGAACCCGCCGCCCATGAACCGGCACACGACGCGCACGTGATCCTGTGGGAGGCCGAAGTGCTCGGCCACCTCTTCCCGAATCCCCCAGACGTACTGCGTCGAGATGTGGACGGTCAGCCGGTTGTCGCCCTCCCACTGGCAGATCGCCTGGTGGGTCTCCATCGAGTTGTGGAGGACGGATTGCGTGCGGTACTCGGCCTCGACGACGACATCCGCCTCGGCGAGCCCACGCTCGACATCGCCCCGCTCGTGGGTGCTCGGCTCGTCCATCAGCTCGCCCTTCGCGACCGCCTCGTCGGCGTCGAGAAGGGGCGTGAGCTGCTCCCACTCGACCTCGACGAGCGCGAGGGCGGCTTTGGCCTGCTCGAAGGTGTCCGCGGCAATCGCCGCGACCGGAGCGCCCTGGTAGGGCGGTTCGTCCGTCAGGGGCTCCGTATCGGGGCCGAGGACGGCGCGGACGCCCGGCGCCTTCTCCGCCATCTGCAGGTCGATCTCGGAGACCCGCGCCCGCGCAAAGGGACTTCGGAGGACGGCGGTGTGCAGCATCCCCGGCAGTTGGATGTCGGCGGTGTACTGCGCCTCGCCGCGCGCCCGCTGGAGCCCGGTCTGCCGCGGGGTCGGACGGCCGACGGTGTCCTGCGGGCCTGCCGGCCATTGCTCGAGAGCGTCTTCCTCGACCACGATCCACTGCTCGGTGTAACGGCCCTCGACCTCCTTCTCGGTCTTGATCAGCCTTGCCATGTCGAGATGGCCTCCTCGATCTTGGGGTAGGTGCCGCAACGGCAGAGGTTGCCGGCCATCGCGTGCCGGATCTCCTCGGAGCTCGGCGAGGGGTTCGCCGCCACGAGCGCCGTCGCCGAGACGATCTGGCCGGGGGTGCAGAAGCCGCACTGGAGGGCGTCAGTCCTGACGAAGGCGTCGACCATCGGATGATCCCGTAGCCCTTCGATCGTCGTCACCTCGCCGTCGACGGTGTGGACGAGCGTGATGCACGAGAGGATCGGGACTCCGTCGACCTGGACAGTGCACGCGCCGCAGTGGCCCTCGTTGCAGGCGATCTTGGTGCCGGTCAGGCCGATGTGCTCTCGGAGGAAGTGCGCGAGCGACGTTCCGACCGGAGCGTCGAGCTCGTGAGCCCCGCCGTTGATCCGAAGCTCAGGCACCGGGGGTCACCGCGATGATGTCCGCCAGGTGGACGAGGGCGAAGACCGAGCGCCCCGTCGCGGCCCGCTCGCCCTCCTCGTCGATCTCCGGGAGCGCCCGCCAGAGATCCTGCGCCGCCAACAGCAGCTCCCTGATCTGGTCGAGCTCCTTGACAGAGCCGTTGCGCTCCTGGGTGGCGTTCAAGGCGAGGCCGAGGACCCCGATCGTGTCCGACTGCCGAGTCCAGAGCAGCGGCGTGGCCATCGAGAGGTACTGGTGGATCCGGGCGAGCGCCATCGACTGGCGAAACTCCCCGTCACCCGTCGGCGTCGTCGGCTCGAGCGGCTCCTCGCCGTCCGCGATCCGGTTCGCGTTCCCCGCGAGCATGTCCCGCAGCTGGCGCTCGTCGAGCCCCGCAGTGATCGCAGTGCGCAGGGAAATCAGGAGCGACTGGGGCTGCCGGCCGTACGGGTAGTCGGAGGCGTAGAGGATCTGCTCGGGCGGCACCTGATGGAAGAAGTCGAGGAGATCGACCGGGCTCCAGACGGACGTATCGAAGAAGACGCCCTTTCGTCCCGCAAACCGCCCGGCCAGAGCAGCCATGTCCGCGATCCCGGCGTGGGCGATGATCAGCTGCGCCTTCGGGTACCGCTCCGTGAGCCGCGAAAGATGGTCTGCGATCGGCGGCAGGCCGCGGCCGCCGTGGATCAGGATCGGGACTCGCCGCTCGGCCGCAAGCTCGAACACCGGGGCGAGCCGGTCGTCGTTGAGCGTGAA
>Ga0180121_10000124_pt1 | contig 27184 bp, 19 predicted proteins | sample AntDrymUQ5402106_2_FD_129676 | JGI IMG/M metagenome (GOLD analysis project Ga0180121, IMG submission 129676) | Polar desert sand microbial communities from Dry Valleys, Antarctica - metaG UQ540 (21.06) (version 2) (version 2) | ecosystem: Environmental > Terrestrial > Soil > Desert | place...
CCAGCCAGATCAGGAGCGCAGCGGTTCCAGCGGCGGCCGTCACACCCGTGATCAGCCCGAGGAGGGGCGGCCAGGCCAGGTGTCGAGCGCCCATTACCGCGAGGAGAGTCACACCGCTGATCACCGCCGCGAGCCACACCGCCGGCAACTGCGCCTGCGCGAAGCGGGCCCAGGAAAGCTGAGCCAGGCTCAAGCTCAGGTGCGCCATCAGCAGGTAGTTGACGAGCAGCGCGCCCAGTACGCCCACGGCCACTCCCGTCATACCCCAGTAGTGGCCGGCCCAAGCCCCGAAAAACACCAGGCCGGCATAGAAGGCCTGGCGCCAGGCGCGGCGGTAGACCCGGCCCGTGGCTCGGGAGAGAGAATCACTGATTCGGGAGCTGGTTCGGAACATCATGCCGAGCGCGAGGATCTGGAATGGAGGAACCAGCGGCTCCCAGCGGCTGCCGAAGACCACCAGCACCAGCTCCGGTGCAAGCACAGCCACCACGAGCCCCAGCGGCAGGGTTGCCAGAGCGACCAGTGCCGTGCCCTGCAGGTAGGCGGAGGCCAACCGCTTCGGATCGTCCTGGATCCGGGCCAGCTCGGGAAAGAGCACCTTGTCCAGGACATCCCCCAACAGCGACGTTGGGACCGCCATGAGCTGGTAGGCCCGACTATACAGACCCAGAGCGACGGGGCCCAGCCAGCGTCCCACGACTAAATTGTCGGCCTGGGTGGCCAGGATGCCCCCCAGACGGGCAGCGCTCTGGCCCACGCCGTACTCCATGAGCTCGCGGAAACTTCCCCAGGTCGGGCGCGCGGGCAGGAGTGAGATCCCGGCGCGGAGCAGGAAGGTGAGCTGAATCAGAGCCTGGGTGAGTTGGCCCGCCACGAGCGCCCAGACACCCCAGCCAAGCACCGCGAGTGTAACGCCGACAGCTCCGTATCCCACTCCGTAGGCTACCACATCGCGCTGGGCCAGGAAGCGAAAGCGTAACTGGCGCTGGAGCAGACTCTCGGGTACGGTCGCGAGGCCGGCAATGGGAAAGACGAGCGCCAGCCAGCGCACTACCGGCGTGAGCTCCTCGATTCGGAAGAACCGGGCAATGATCGGGGCGCCGATCCAGATGAGGGACCCAACGAGCAGGCCGAATCCGGTGGACGCGACAAAGGCGGTACTGACGTGGCGCGGCTCCAGTACCGGGCGCTGGACCAACGCCGGCCCTAAACCCAGCTGGGAGAAGTTGAGCGCCAAGGTGATGACAACCAATGCTGCGCCCACCACTCCAAAGTCGACCGGAGACAGGAGGCGAGTGAGCAGCACCAGCACAACCACTTTGAGTACCGCGATGGTGCCGCTTCCCCAGGCCACCCACGCCATACCCCCAACCGCACGGCGTGTTAGGTTGGGCCGCTCGGGGTCTTCGCTCTGCCCACTGGCGGCCGGGGCCCCGGCGAGTCCCATTCCAACTCCCCTGGTCGTGTGAGGGACAGGTGTTCGACTCGATGAATTGCGGTGCCCGAAAGCACTATTTGTGCCCACCCTGTGGGGGTGCTACCCCGGGGCTTGAGCCCGAAAGCTGCGTGGTGGCAATCTACTACGCTGCCGTCGCCAGAACACTTGTGTCGCCAGGGGCAGCAAACTCCAGGGGCCTCCGCACCACTGTGGCGTCTCCGCGACAATCATCCAGAGGGGACTGCTTTGGCTGAAAAACCGAACTTTTTCATCGTGGGAGCCCCCAAGTGTGGTACCACGGCGCTCTACGAGTATCTGCGGCCCCATCCCAACATTTTCATGCCCGAGCTCAAGGAGCCCCATTTCTTCGCGAACGACCTGGGCACCTACCCCAGGATTAAGACGCTGGAGGAATACACTGAGCTATTCTCCCCCAGCACAGAGACCCACCTGCGGGTAGGAGAAGCGTCGGTGTACTACCTGCGATCGGCCGTGGCGATTGCCAATATTCACGCGTTCAATCCCGCCGCTAAAATCATCGCCATGTTCCGCAATCCGGTCGACATGGTGTACTCCTTCCATTCCCAGCTGCGTTACTGGTCGGAAGAAACGGAACCGGATTTCGAGACCGCATGGCGCTTGCAGGAGCAGCGCCGCCAGGGTCTCCATCTGCCACCCCAATCCCGGGGCGGGTTCCTGCTGCAGTATGCTGAATTCGGGAAATTCGGGTCTCAGGCGCAGCGGGTGCTGGCCAGTTTTCCAGCGGAACAGGTGAAGTTCATCCTGTATGATGATTTCGTCGCCTCGCCGGAAAAGGTCTACCGGGAGGTGATCGACTTCCTGGGCCTTCCCCAGGACAGCCGAGGCTCGTTTCCCCGCATCAACGAGAACAAGCGCCCGCGGCTGAGTTGGTTAGGGAATTTTCTTCGGAAGCCACCGCCGGTGCTCCGTACCGCGGTCCAACGGCTCAAGCAAGCAGTCGGGGCAGTCGGAGGCGAACAAATCGCGGCCGTTACCACCAAGATCGTGGACCTCAACACGGTAAAGGAACGCCGCCCGCCCCTGTCGCCGGAGTTTAGGGCCGAGTTGACGGCCACGTTTCGGGAGGAAATCGGCGTGTTGTCGCGGCTGTTGAACCGGGACCTGAGTCACTGGAAATGATGCCAGGCTGCCGGGGTCAAACCTAGAGCCAGTGGTCCAGGTTCCGGCCGATGAGGTGGGACGTTTGGCGAATGTCATCCTCGAAGCGACCTGTGAGCTGCTGTCTCAGCTCCGCCGGCAGGCGCGGTGGCCGGCGCATGTTTCGGGTGCGAAGGTGACGGACCCAGTTTGCCGCTGCCTTGGGGATGAACGGCTGCAGCGCTGAGCGGATTACCGAGCTGCTGAACACCCCCTCCACCAGCCTGCTGGACGGCATACCTCCTACGTTGTGCGGCGTCTCGAAATCGGGCACGAACCCGGGATCGACAGTCAAAAAGCGATAGAGTCCCTGCATGACGTGCAGCGGGCTGCGCTGCAGATCGTCGAAGAGGAACACGTGGATCTGCTCGGGCCCGAAGGCACGGTAGTATCGCTGCAGCTGCTCGTGGTATAGGCTGATCTGCATCCAGTGCGAATCGGGACGAGTCCAGGCCGCGTCTGCCGACAGATCCCGAGCCGGATCGAGGCGCCGGTTCCGGCTGCGTAAGTACATGAGATAGTCCGAATACGCCCGATCCACCGGGTGGCGCAGCGCGCAGACGATTCGCACTGCCGGAAGCCGGCTCCGTATTCGCTCCGCGGTTGCGGGACTCTCCAGGTAGATCGGCGATGCTTCTCCCACTGCCCTCGCGTTTCCCGCTTCGGCGAACAGCGCCTCATACTGCTCCAGCGACGTTACCGGAAACCGGTGAACCTCCGGATCTCCATACAGCAGCCGCCCCTCGGCGTCCCGTCCGTAAGCGAAGTAATTGGTCTCCTTTACCGGGCTCATGAACACGTCCGGATGCTCCGACAGGTACCAGTAGAGTGCCGTGGTTCCCGCCTTGGCGGCACCGATGACGATGAAGTTCGGCAGCATCGGTTCAGGCCGTCTGGGCAAAGACGCGGACACTGGTGGGCGAGACGAACACCCGCTGCCCCCTGGTGATCCCGAGTGGCTCGTAATGGGCCCGGGGGATGTGGGCCTCGATCATTCCTCCATCCTGCACCCGATTCAGCTCCAGCCGAACCACCGGCCCAAAGGCCCGAACGTGGTGTACCATCGCCTCGATGCTGGAGAGCCCGGAGGACGACGGGGTCAGCTCGGTCGGAAGGGCGAGGTCGACTTTGTGGCGGAGGCTGGCGAGGCTGGTGCCGTCGAGGACCTTGGCGGTCGCGTCGCGGACTTCCTTCATGGCGAGATGGACGCGGCAGACGGCCTCGTCGCGGCAGTCGGCGCAGGGTACGTAGGCGGTCTGGCTGGCACAGGGAACCGGGGCGAGGGGTCTGTCGAACATGCGAACGATCTGCCCCAGGTAGATGTCGGAAGGGTCGCGAGCCAGGGAGTAGCCTCCCCCCTTCCCTTTCCGGCTCTGGAGCATGCCGTGGTTTTTCAGGCCGAGAAGGATGAGCTCCAGAAACTTGGGCGGGATTTGCTCGGCGCGGGCGAGGTCAGCGATTCGCATCGGCTCGCCTTGTTCGTGCTGGGCGAGCCGCAGCAGTGCCTTGATAGCGTATTTGGCCTTCTTGGACAGCATGCCGCCTACATGTACCCGTCACGGCGCAGTGTCTCCAATCCGCCGCCGCCCGCCTTGTCCTGGGCGCGGCCGGAGCGCTCGGCGATGTTCACGAACTTGCCCGACTTGAGCTCCAGGATAATGTCGTCCACGTTCCGGGCGTCGGAATCGACGGCATTGGTGCAGGTGTAGCATCCGAGGGAGCGAAAACGCTGACCGGTTCCCTGATTGTAGTACAACGACACGGTCGGAATCTCCTCGCGCCGGATGTACTCCCAGATATTCAGCTCGGTCCAGTCGAGCAGAGGGTGAATCCGCAGGTGCGTGCCTGGGGCGAACTCGGTTTTGAACTGGTTCCAGAACTCCGGCGGCTGATCGCCCACGTCCCACTGCGACTGGTTGGTCCTGGGCGAAAAATAGCGCTCCTTCGAGCGGCTTCCTTCTTCGTCGGCGCGAACACCCACGATGACGCCGGTGAAAGGCTCCGTGTTCTTATCGAGCTCATACGCCTTTTTTGCATGGTTCATCCGGTACCGCGGCCACTCGCCGCTGAGCGTGTGCTTGAGCGCGTCGGTCTTGAGCGCCTTGCAGCAGGCAATCCGGTCTATTGCGCCGTCCGGAAAGGTCCGCTTCTCGTCGAGGGCCTGCCGGTTCTGGCCGTAGATCATGGTCAGATTCCACTCTAACGCCAGCCGATCCCGGTAGGCGATCATTTCCGGGATCTTGTAGGAGGTGTCGATGTGGACCAGGGGGATGGGCACGTGTCCAAAGAACGCCTTGCGGGCCAGCCAGAGAAGGACCGTGCTGTCCTTACCGATGGACCACAGCATTCCCAGGTTCTTGAAGTTGGCGTACGCCTCCCGGAGTATGTGGACACTCCGGTTTTCCAGCTGATCGAGATGATCCATGCTCCCTGACATCAGACTCGTTCTCCCAGTTGCGCTAAGACCTGCGCCGCACACTCATCCACGCTGAAACGGCGGGTATCGAGACTCAACTCCGGCTGCTCGGGCGGCTCGTAGGGGTCGTCGATACCGGTAAAGTTCTTGATCTCTCCCCGCCGGGCGCGGGCATACAGCCCCTTTACGTCCCGTCTCTCACATTCTTCGAGCGGAGTTGCGACGTAGATCTCGACGAAGTTGCGGCACAGCTTCCGAATAAAGTCCCGCGAGGCCTGATAGGGCGACACGAACGACCCCACGACCGTCACCCCGTGCTCGGCCAGGCGACTGGCCATATATCCGGTGCGGCGCAGGTGGTCTTCCCGCTCAGCCCGGGTGAAGCCGGTGTTGGGAAAGACCTCCCGCAACGCGTCGCCATCTATGTACTCGACGTTCAGCCCGCGGCGAACCAGCGCCTCATGCACTTTCGTGGCGATGGTGCTCTTCCCTGATCCCGACAGGCCGGTGAACCATAACACCGGGGCTGGGGCCCTTGTTCCGATCGCCCGGCTCACAGCCCGATGACGAAGCTGGTATTGCGGAGATCGGGTTTGTTATACCTCAACGGCGAGGGCCTCTCACCTTGCCGACCCGACTGCCGGTAGATACAGTCGCCCGCGGCGACGTCCCATTCCATGGTCGGGCCGAGGCGGGGATAGATGTCAGCGCGGCCTTCGGCGACCCAACAAAATTTGAGCGAGCTCCCGGCTTTGACCCGCCCGGCAACTGGAATGGTTTTCAAAAACTCTTCCAGCTCGGCCGACGGGTGAGACAAGCTCTCGACCACCGTCATCGGCGTGCCGGGCGGGACCGGACCTGAGTAGATCCGTTGCGGCGGGCCGGATTTCTCTTCTCTCCACGCCCCCTCCCCCTTGGCGGCCCAGTAGAGCAGGTCCAGAGCCGGCGCGAGCACAACGCCAAAGACCGGCTCTCCCTGCTCGATCAAAGCGACGTTGACGGTGAACTCCGCCCGCCGCTTGATAAACTCCTTAGTCCCGTCCAGCGGATCTACCAACCAGAAGCGATCCCAGCCCTGCCGGATCTCGAACGAGGCGGCCTGAGCCTCCTCCGAAATGACCGGGGTGGCAGGGTCGACACGCTGGAGCCCCTGGACCAGGATATTGTGGGCCACTTCGTCGGCGAGAGTGACCGGGCTTCGATCCTCCTTCTCTCGCAGACCGGCTACTTCGGCCGTGTCGTAGTAGGCCATGGTGGCCCGTCCGGCCTCGCGCGCCAGCGAGATGACCGCGGCCTTCAGCTGTGCGGCTACCATGGCCGGAAGATGATCCCTTTGTCCTGCATGTGGGCCTTGAGGCGGTCGACCGACTCGGCCACGACGCCGCGCGGCAAATGCAGATCGCAGGCGAGATCGGTGGTGATGTTATCGCCCGCCCACACCGTTTCGATCAGCTCGGGCTGGACCGCGGTCTTGATGACTTCAAGATCTTCCTGGGTGAGCTCGGCCGCGGCGACGATCAGGATCATGCCGGCGTCCAGCATGAGGTTCGCCACCTCGCCCAGGCGCCGCATATGCTCCAGGCGGTTAGCCTGTTTGCGCTCGATGTCGGCGTCCACGCCGTAGAGCACGTTTCCTATGCCCAGGAAGTACACCACCTTTCCGTCTTCGAACAGCTTGCCTTCCAGGGCCTTGGCCACGCCTTTCCGCTCGGTCTCATTGCTACCGGTTACCAGGATCAGCGCCGCTTTCTGATTGTACTTCTCGGCTCGATGCTCCGGCTGAATGAAGCTGGGTTCCCATTTGTAGTTGCGAAGCAGGACCTGGTTTCGCACCGAGGTCTGCCGGTCGGCGAGGGCCTCACGTACGATGCCGCCGCCCCGGATCTCGAATTCGTCTACGATGACGAACCGGCTGGTGGCCGCGACGTCCTGGGCCAGATCGCACGCGATGGCACGGTCGAGCTTGAGTACGCACTCGGCGACGTCATGCCGCTTGATGACGCTCTTCTGATCAGTCGGATCGAGGGTGGAAGCGTCCATGACCCGGAGCACCTCCTCCACTCGCGCCGTCACTCGCGCGGTGCCGAGCTTCAGGAGATACTCCTTCCGCTTGACCATCGGCTCCTTGCCCAGCCAGAAGAGACTCACCCGCAGTCGGGTGGTAACCTGGGGACGAGGCTGCGTCTCGAGAGTCGCTACCTCACCCCGAGGCACATAGATCTGTTCCTGCAAGGTGAAGCCGACGGCCCATCCGGCCTCGGCGCGGTGCTGCGCCGGACGGTTGAACGCCTCGATGCTCTTCACCCGGCTCTTCTTTCCCGATGGGTAGAAGATGACCGAGTCCCCGACGCTGACCGCGCCGGACTCGATGGTCCCGGAGACGATGCGGCGGTCGTCGCCCTGCTTGGTGAACTTGTACACGTCCTGGACCGGCATGCGAAACGGCCGTTCCACTGGGGCGGGCTCGGTACGAAATCCGTCCAGCGCGCCCAGGACGGTAGGGCCCGTGTACCAGTCCAGATTGGGTGACCTGTCGGCGATGTTGTCGCCGCCGCGGGCAGACACGGGAATGAAGCTGGCGGGTTTGATGCCGACCTGGTCGAGGAAGGCGCCGTACTCACGAACGATCCGGTCGTACACCGCACGATCCCAGCCGACCAGGTCCATCTTGTTGATCACCACCGTCAGCTGGCGAATGCCCAGGAGTGAGACCATGTAGCCATGGCGGCGGGAGTTTTCCTGCACTCCTTCCTGCGCATCGATCACGAGCAAGGCGGCCTCGGCTCGAGCCGCGCCGGTGATCATGTTCTTGAGAAACTCGATGTGACCGGGTGCGTCAAGGATCAGGTAGTGACGCAGGCGGCTCTTGAAGAAGACCCGAGCGGCATCGATGGTGATGCCCTGGGCCTGCTCGTCCTTGAGCGCGTCAAGCAGAAATGCGTATTCGAACGGCTTCGAGTTCAGCTCACACTGGGTGCGAACCTGCTCGAGCTTTCCCTCGGGGAGTGAGCCCGTGTCGGCCAGCAGCCGGCCGATCACTGTGCTCTTGCCGTGATCGACGTGGCCGACGATCACAATGCTCATCCGCTGCTGCCCCGATGGAGCCGCTACCGGCGAATCAGGGACCGCAGCAGCGGGCGTCAGCGGCAGGGTGGATCGCGGCCAGTCTGGCGCCACAGGACGGACCTCTGTCATTCCCCCTCTGCGGCGTAAGCGTAGGGGTAGTAGTAGTCACCTTCCCGGGAGATCTCGCCTCCGGGATCGTTGAGCACGACGCCAAGGACGCGGGCGCCCGCCTGTACCAGCTGGTTCTGCGCGCGCTGGGCGGCCAGGCGCTCCGTCTGGCCGGCCCGCACCACGAGCAGAACCCCGTCGCTCAGGCTGCCCAGAATCCGAGCATCGGCGGTGGCGAGCACCGGCGGTGTATCCAGAATGACGATATCGAACCGCTGCACCAGCTCCTGCAGGAGCACCCGCATGCGGACCCCGCTCAGGAGATTGGTGGGGTTCGTCGGCATGGTGCCGCAAGTGAGCAGCGTCAAGCCACGAATCGGTGTGGGCCTGAGCACCGAGTTCAGCGGGTCGGTCATATCGCCGGCATGGGCGTCGTCGTCGAAGCCCGAGGTCCGCACTCCGACCTGCGGAGCGCCATGGGTGGGAGTCAGCAGATCCAGCAGACCGGGGGCGCGGGACATCTTGAAGACCCCGTGCAGCTTGGGGCGCCGGATATCACAGTCCACCAGAAGCACCTGCATGCCGTCATGAGCAAAGGTGACGGCGAGATTGGCCGCCGTCATGGTCTTGCCTTCGCCTGGCGCAGCGCTGGTCACCACCAGCGTCTTGAGCTGCTCTCCACCTTCGGCCCAGACCAGGCTGGTGCGCAGCATCCGGAACGCCTCGATACCGATCGAGAAGGGCTGAGCGGGCGTGCCCAGCACTGCGGCGCTCCGACCACCCGGATCAGACACCGGCGACTTCTTTGATTTTCCACCACCACCCAGCAGACCTGCCAAACGCGCCTGGGGTCCGACCGGGCCTGGCGTCAACCTGGGAATCACGGCCAGGCCAGGCAAGTGGAGCATTGATTCCACGTCTTCGGGGCGACGAATGGAAGTGTTGAGATGTTCCAGCAGGAACGACAAGCCACCGCCCAGCAGGAAGCCCAGCAGAAACCCAAGTCCCAGCATTAAGGTCGAGGTCTGCCACACCGGGGCGTAGGGTTGCGCGGCAAAGTCCACGATCTCGATGTCACCGGCTTCGACTTCTTCGGCCATGCGAGCGCGCTGATACTCCTGCCGTGTCTCGTCCCCGATCGAGCTCAATGCCTCCACCCGCCGGTTCAACCGCAGCTCTTCCTGGGCCATGGCGGGCAGCACGTTAATGGACGAGGCGCTGCGACCTCTCAGCCCGTTCAACGAACCGATTTGCGCATCCAGCGACGAGATGTGACTTCCCACCGCCCGCGTCAGCTGCTGCTGAGTGGAACTGATCTGACTGCGAAGGCGCACCACGTCCGGGTTGGTAGGAGCGGCAGCCCAGGGGCCGGTCATCATCGAGTCCAGCTTGTACTCATTAATCGACAACTGCCGGTAGAGATCGGCCACGGCGAGGTTGTCACCCAGCGCCGGCGAGGTGGCCAGCGCGCGCAACGCCTCGGCGCGGGCTGTTTCCTTGCTGGACTTCAGCTGACCCTGAAGGGTGCGGAACGTGTTTCGATCGGCCTCGAGCAGCGTCCGGCGAGTGTCCAGGGTGATGAGATTTTCCTGGATGGCCGCAAGGGCGCTGGCGCTGCTGGCCAGTGACTGACGGCTGCGGAAGGTGGCCAGCTCCGCCTGGGCCCGCATCAGCAGGCTATCAGACTCGGCCAAGCGCGCCTCGAGAAACTTCCGGCGCCGAACTGATTTCGCCACCGCCGTCTTCAGGTTCAGCGCCTGATACGAACGCATGGTCGCGTTCACCACCTGCTGAGCAAACCAGGGGTCTTCGGCGGTATACGCTATGTCCATTACATCGGTGTCTTTGCGGGACCACGCACGCACGGTCTTCCGCAGGCCATCCACAGCGACCTCTTGCGGCGCAGTCAGGAAGACCGCGCTGGATATCGAAGGCGGCGCCATGACGGTGAACTGCACCCGGCCCAGATTGAGCGCCTGCCCGTAGGGAGCGGCGACCTGACGCTCACCCATTTTTGCGCTCACTCGATTGCGGGTGAATTTCATGAAGATCGAATCGCCGGCCACCGTGGGATCGATTTTGATCTCCGCGAGGAGCCGGCGAGGGAACCGCAGCTCCGGGTCGGGCCGAAGCTGCAGACCGAGCGTGTCCACCACGGCCGCCAGCACGCTGCGGCTCAGGATGAGCTGAACCGCGGTTATGGTAGGGTCCGAGTTGCGGCCGGTCTGCGCTTCGGGCTCCCCGGTAAGATTGCGCCGGTCCAGCGAAAGACGCATGACGCCGTTGGCCTCGTAGCTGGGACGCTGCGTTGCGCCCATGAAGCCGCCCACGGCGGTGCCTACCACCGTGAGGCCCAGCACCAGCTTCCAGTGCCGGCGAAAGATGCCGATCACCTGTCTCAGGCTGACGGAATCATCCCGATGGGGCTGCCCGTTGGCGGGATACGAAGCCCGGGCGCCAGGAAGCAGGCGGGAATCGGGGGGGTAATCATGCATGAGCAGAGTCCGGCTGGTTTTTAGTTGCGTTGAATCAGGAGCACTATCGAAGCCACGGAGCCGATCAAGCCTACCACCGGCAACACGACCTCCCGAAAAAGGTTGTGCTTCCGATCGATCACGATGAGATCGCCGCTGTGCACCGGCCCGGAGCCGATGGCATCGTTCGGATCTCTCAGGTCAAAATAGATCTCGCGCTGGGCCCCGCCGGTTTCGGTCCGAACCAGGCGTGCCCGGGTCTTGCCGAACTGGTTGAGCCCGCCCGCTCTGGCCACCGCCTCGGACACGGTGGTCTGCGGCCGCAGCGCAAACACGGTGGGGCGGGTCACCTCTCCCGACACGGCCACCCGGATGAGCGGCTCGACGACGAACTGGGGACTGGTTTGAAAGCTCGCGAGAAATCGGCCGAGATTGGCTTCGACGGTTGCCATCGGCAGCCCGGCGACCTTTACCGTGCGATATAGCGGATGGGTGATTGACCCATCGGCTCCCACCACGAAGTCGCCGCTCATTTCGGGACTCCGCCACACGGAGATGCGCACCGAGTCGCCGGGGGAGAGGATACCCGCGGTGGCCGGTGCGGGTGACTGGCTAACCACGGCCTCAGTGAGCGCGGCCATGGCAACCATGAATGACAGCAGGATCCGTATTGTCATATTCCTCAGGTGCACCTTAAGGGAGACCGCTGCTACCGTCGTCGCCCAGGTCCAAGGAGCGTCACTGGAGCGAGCCCAGCGCGGGCGCAGGAACCATGCCCTAGGCTCCCACGGGAGCGGTCGTTCCGGGAACGCGACGTAACGCAATGTAGGCGAGAGGCTTCCTTGATGCACACACCGGGATGGAAAGTTGGCTGGTTCAGCCGGCTCGGTGCCAGGTGGGGTGAGGATGCGTAGCCGGCGGGGGTAGGTGCCTCAGGGTGTGGTGTGCCTTCGACACAGGTAATCCAGGCGGTGACACGGGACACAGGCCGAGATGGCGACAAAACAAACCGGCCCGAGGGTTTCCCCTCGGGCCGGCCTGACGCAGGTATCCAGCTGGCGTGTCTAGACAGCTCTCCGACAGGATTTCGCCGGCAGAGAACCCAGCTTATCGGCAATGGCCTTGAGCGCCGCGGCATTTTCGGGTTTCGTCACAAAACCGGCTTCATACCTCCACAGCGTGAACGCACATCCAACCGAGCCCAGGCTTAGACCCCAGTTCCGCAGCTGCGCCGCGGTCATACGGCAGGTGGGTGCGTACGGTCCCCGCCCACCGGTGGAGCCGCCACCGGGAAAGGTGGCTGGTGCCACCGGGCAGTTCCATGGATCTCTGGGCCAGTGGTGCTCGCCGCCTCCAAGGATGTTCAAGCTGAAGATGATGCCAATGCCGTCCCGACGAGCCATGGCGAGCGCGTCGTCGCGGAACTTGGTGATGTCTCCGGAGGTCTTGACCCAGGCATACTGATCCACGATGAAGTCGCAGACCTTATAGGAGGCGGCCGGTTCAAAGATGGCGTGGTCGTGGACAACACCTACCGGAAGAGTCGGGAAGATGTTCTTCACGTAGGCGCACATCTGGTCGACTCTCGCCTTGGTCATGGTGCCAGCGGGGCCCCAGCTGTTCGCGAGGTGTCCCACCGTACCGACGTTGTGTGGCTCGTCCATCACCGAGTTGCCGAGGATGGTCCCGTCCTCCACCGCCGCCGCCACTGCCGCTCTGATCGCCGGGGTATCGTAACCGTCCATGACCGCTTGCCACTTGGCCATGTCGAACACACCGTTGGTCTTGTACCGCGAATGCTCGCCGCCGGTCATGTTCATCAGGAGTTTGAGGTTGTGCTTACGGGCAGAGGCGATCCGCAACAGCGCGCCCTCGGGTGCAAGGAAGTCGGTGCTCAGGTTGAAATGCTCGGTTCCGGTAGACAGCGGGATGCTCCAGGAGAGTGGACCTGCCGCGCCGCCGCCGTACATATTGAACGTGCCGAAGGGAATACCAGTCCCCGGTCCACTGGATAAGGGGACGTTGATCGTGAGGTCGGAGGTGTCGGACAACCCCGCCGCGGTGGCAATGACGCGGTAGGACCCGGCGGAGGAACCAGCCGTGAACAGACCTTCGCGGCTCACCGTGCCTCCGGTAGCCGTAAACTCGACCTCCACGGCGACGCTATCCCCGCCCTGCAACGTCCCATAGGCGGCGAACTGCCGGGTGGCCGACGGCGCCAATGTAGCACTCGCAGGAATCAGCGTGACCTTCTCCAGTGCCGGTGCCGGCGGTGGTGGAGTGGCCGGGGGAGGTGGCGGTGGAGCTGGTGCCCCGATGATGACCAGGGCGGTGTCCGAGATGGTGAGCCGGGTGTTGGTCGCGATCACCTGATAGGTGCCGGCGGTGTCGCCCGCAACATAGTTCCCGCCGGCGTCAATGTCTCCGCCTGTCGCGCTCCAGCGGACCCCGACGGGGACGGCACGGCCGTCCTTCAGGTAACCGGTGACGAGGAAGGTCTGGCTGAGGCCAGGCGACAACGTGGTGGTGCCGGGAGCAATCGCAAGGGATGCCAGCATGGGCTGGCGGCGGACGACCTCGACCACCGCGGTGTCCACGCGCTCCTGCTGGCGTTCCTCTGCCGAGCGCGCCACCACCATAAAGGTGCCGGTGGCGGCAGCCGAGAATCGCCCATCAGAGAGGACGGTGCCTCCATTGGCGCTCCATTGCACGGCCGCGGGGATGGTATCGCCTGCCGCGGTGGTGCCTTGGGCCTGGAAGCGAATCAGTTGATTGGTTTCGATGGTGACCCTGCTAGGATTGATTCTCACCGTCACGGGTACGATGTGGCGAAATCGAGGGTCGTCCTGCGAACCCGAGGTCAAGGGATGAGCGGGTGAACTATCTGGTGCGGTGGCATCGCCGCCACTGCACGCTGCGAACAGGATGAGGGCGGGCAGCATGCCCAATGTTCGCGAGACGGCCAGTCTCCGCGCAAGCTTGAAGGTGTACGTCATCGGTCTACCCTTTCATGGCTCTCCTTGCATGAGTCCCAACCGTTCCCCCAGAATCCACCGCCACCCTTGGGCTAAAAACACTATAGGCTTTTGCTAGACTTTGCTCAACTAGAACTTTTTATACAGTTGCACGTTTTGTCTTTTTTCTTCTTGGGACCAACTGCCGGAAGCCGTTAAGGTTAGCCGAATGTGGAAATATCAATTGTAACGAAATATTGTAATATTATTTGACAGCACCAGCCAAGAAATGCAGTCTAGTTTTCCAGCGGTTTTCATGCCGCGCCACTCCCCCTCTGGACGCCGTCCCCGGAGGCGCTAACATTCATCGGACTCCCGCCGGAATCCGGGTCAGAAACCACCTGATGAGCGACAATCTCCGCCATGGCAGCCCCGCCTCGGCCGGGGCCAAGGCTGGTGCGACCGTACTCGTGGTGGAAGACGAGGACGGCCTCCGCGCGGTTATCCGCCGGCTGTTGCAGGACGAGGGCTATTCGGTGCTCGAGGCAGCCAATGGCGCCAGGGCGCTCCAACTCCTGGCCCACGGCGCGGACCGCGAGGTTGGACTGGTCCTCACCGACCTGCGGATGCCCGTCATGGACGGCCGAGAGCTTGCGGCGGCCCTCGCCCGGCTTCATCCCAGCCTGCCGATCGTGTTCATGTCGGGTTTCACCGCCCAGCTCATGGACCTCCGGCTGGTCTCTCCCGAGCTCGCCTTTTTGGCCAAGCCCTTCCGTAACGACGACCTGCTGGCGACGGTTCGGGGCCGGCTGAAGCCGCGCTAAGCCGTCGATCGCATTCCAGCCCCATCGCACTGGGAATCGCAGCCATGAACCGTTCCTCATGCAGGCGCGCAGCGTGAAGATCGCCTACCTGGTCACCCGTGCCGAGCCGATCGGCGGCGCCCAGATCCACGTCCGGGACTTGGCCGCGGCGGTGCGAGCTCAGGGCCACACGCCGACCGTACTCACCGGCGGAACAGGGTCGTTTGTGGACTCCCTACGGGAACGGGGCGTGCCTGTGATCGTGCTTCGGCACCTGGCGGTGCCGATCGGCCCGGTTCGCGATGTCCGGGCCCTGGCCGAGATTCGCGCCGCCCTGAAAGACCTGCGCCCCGATCTCCTGACCACCCACTCGTCGAAGGCCGGTATCCTGGGCCGCCTGGCGGGTCGCGCGATGGGTATCCCAGCGGTATTCACCGCGCACGGGTGGGCGTTCACCCCCGGGATCCCATCACTCCACGCCGCCGTCTATCGTCGCATCGAGCGTCTGGCCGGCCCGCTGTCGAGCCGTATCATCACGGTGTCGGAGTTCGACCGACGCCTTGCGATCGAGGCGGGCATTGCCTCCCAGGACCGTCTCGTCACGGTTCACAACGGCATGCCGGATGTGGCCCCCCAACTCCGGGCAGAGCCGGGCCGAGCCCCGGTTCGCCTCGTGATGGTTGCCCGATTCGAGGCGCAGAAGGACCACCCCACCCTGCTGCATGCCGTGGCCGGCCTTCGCCAGCACGAGTGGACTCTTGATCTGATCGGCAATGGTCCGCTGATGGGATCCATGCAGGCACTTGCCACCCAGTTGGGGATCGGTGACCGGGTGCGATTTCTGGGGCAGCGAATGGATGTCCACGACCTACTGGCGCAGTCGCAGGTCAGCCTGCTGGTGACCAACTGGGAGGGATTTCCCCTGAGCATCCTCGAGTCGATGCGCGCCGGCCTCCCGGTGGTCGCCTCGGCCGTGGGCGGGATCGAGGAGGCGGTCACTGCTGGAGAAACCGGCTACCTGGTGCCGCGACACGGCGTACAGCAACTTCGAGCACGGATTCAGGAACTGTTAGTCGATCCGGCTCTTCGCAGCAGCCTCGGCACCGGCGGGCGGCGGCGCTACGAACAGCACTTCACCTTGGGCGACGCGGTGCACAAGACGCTGGCTGTCTACCAGGACGTGCTCAACGGCAGCGCAAGCTCAGCTTCATCCCCAAGACGTGACCGGGCGAGCCTTGGGGCTTAACGTCAAACGACCCGGGCCGATTGGCCCAGGTCGTTTGGATTTCGAGCTGCCCGGAGCGAGCTGGACCCGTTGCTGTCCAGTTACGCGCGGCCCGACCGGCGACAGCTCTTCCCCTGAGTCTTGGAGAGCGTCGAGGCCACATCCCTAAAGGCCCGCACGTTGGCCGCCTTCGAAACGAATGCGGCATCATACCGCCACATGAGCAGGGCGCACCCGGCCTGGCCCAGTGTCTTCCCCCATTCGGCAACCTGTGCTGCCGTCATCCTGCAGTTCGGGCCGTAGGTGCCCCTCCCGGCGACGCAGGCTCTGGAGCCGCGGCCACGGTTCGGAACTCCGCCGTCGAGAATATTCAACCCGAACACAAGCGCGACACCGTCCCGCCGAGCCGCCTGGAGAGCCCGGTCGCGGTAGGCTTTGATATTTCCGGAGGTACGCCACCAGCGATACTGGCTGTACACGGCGTCGACCACTCGAAAGCGTTCATGAGAGCGCCAGTCGTACTGAACGTTGGCGGAGACGGGAAGTGTGGGGAAGACACGCTTGATGTACCGGGCCATCTCATCGAGCAGTGGCTTGGTGATGACACCACCCCACCGGCTCGGCACGTCGGCATCGTCAAGCAAGCCGGTTGTCATGAGGCTGCCATTCGCGACCGCTGCCCTCACCGCGGCCTTGATGTCGGCCCGGTTGAACGTGTCCACCCGGCGCTTCCACTTTCCTAAATCGAACTTACCCCGGGTCATGTACGTGTTGGAATGCCCGCTGGTCAGGATCACAAACAGCCGGTGGTTCTTTGCCTGCGCGGTGCGGAGCTGCCTGACGAGCCCTGATGCATTGGTGGCGGTGAAGCTGGAGGTGAAGTGCGTGGCGCCTGACTTAAAGGCCGTGTAATTAGCCCAAAGACCATAGGGCCCAAACGGAACGCCGGTGCGGCGAACGGCAGCCTCGGACGCTTCGATTTCCGCCAGGTCGGTCGGCGCGAGCTCGTCGATGGCCAGCGAGTCGGTGAGCGCCGTCGAGTCGGCTACGAGGGTAGAATCGGCCGTGAGGGTGGAATCAGTGGCCAGGGAGTCGATGGCGGCAGAATCGAGGCTCGCCCCGTCCATCGCAGCCGTCGGCTCGGTGGAGGCGAGTTTGTCGGCACTGTCACATGCGCTGGCGAGAACGGCGAGCGCGAGCAACGGAGCTCGCAGTCGGGCCCAACGACCGGCGTGGGTGAGCGTGTGGGTCATTCTGGTGTCCCCTTAGTACTCAGTTGACGGTGCCTGCGGTAGGTCGAGGGGCCAGCGTGCGGCACGGCCGCAAACGGTGGCTCATCGTCAGGTGGTCCTGACGCGCAGGGGGGTTGACAGCGGCCGTGCGCTAAGGCACGACGGACGCTTGAGGCCCCTTAAGTTGTGACGGAATTGGTTCGCTGGAACGAACTGAGAGTGAGTCTCCAGAGCGAGGAATGGTCGCCGGGTAGCGCCATCTCGTTGTCGTTAAAGCCTCGCGGCAGGCATTATCGTGACCTACGTCACAAATGTCAAGCCCCGCCACCGCTTCGGCTCCGCACTCTGCAGATCATATTTCCCAGTTCGACATGAGAATCCCGGTGCTCGGGGATCGCTGCGGATAACCCTGGAGCAGCATTCGCAAGTCGGTCCAGTGAACCCGGTACCCGAGCTCGATGAGCTTCAGGTACGCGGCGCTGAACTCTGTCTGGCAGCGGATCGCCACTCGAGAGACACGCTCGGAAGTCGCCGATAGCTGCACAGACTGGATCAGACGCTCGAAAGTATCGGGCGTGGCCGTCACCAGCTTGAGGACCCGCAACTCATCCTTGGGGCGGCCAGCGGCGAGAGGTGTGGAATGCCACAAGGCAAAGCCGGTCAGGCTGTGCCCCTCCCGGGCCAGCGTGGTGTCCCCGATGCCGAGCTCGCGGGTGAGCACCAGCTCCCGGGTGAAGTCCACGCCGGGCAGGAGACTGTCGGTCAGCCGACGACACTCCTCCAATCGGTCCGGCCAGGCGGGGCCGGCGCCGGAGAGCAGCTCGGAAGATCCAACCGCCCGGCGAGGCACCTCGTGAACCAGGGTTACCGTGAGATGCCCAGGGACCAGTCCTAAACGGCTGTAAAATCCGATGTTATCGACGGTTCGAGGCATGGTTTCCAGGCCGATCGTGGTGGCTCCCTGGGCCCGGAGCCACTCGATCCCGCTGCGGACCATAGCCGACCCCAGACCCTCCCCCTGGCGGTCGGGCCGGACGGCGAGCGGCCCCATCCAGCCCTCAGTACCGGAATGGTGCACCATGTTGAAGGCCACCATGTGGCCCTCGGCGTCACGCCATACCATTGAGCCCTCGCCCGCGTCTTCCAGGGCGTAGCGCCACACCAGGCTGTTCAGTTGAGGGACCCGCACGCCCACCAGGCCATCGCGGCTGTACCGGTCAGTAAAGGCATCGGTAAAGACCCGGTTCAGCGATTCGATGTCCCGCGGGGTGGCCCGCTCGGGGCCGCGCACACTCCGGTCAGGCCGCCACATCGCGATCCCCCCGGGCATCATCCAGTACCGTGGCTACACCGGTCGCCTGATCGAATCCCACCCGCACGACGTGATCGACGCTTTCGCGCAGCGACTCGATGTGGGTGACGAGGATGACTTGCGAGAAGCGGTCGGCCAGGCTGCGGAGCAGGTCGGTCACGGCGCTCCGGTGGGCTTCGTCGAGCGAGCCGAAGATCTCGTCCAGGATGAGCATGGAAAGCGGCTGCCCCGCCAGCTCCGCGATCATCTGACTGATGGCCAAGCGGAACGCGAGGTTGGCGACGTCCTCCTCGCCACCCGATATGACGGTCTGGGGGTCACCATTATCGAGCACCGTCGCCGCATAGTTCTCGTCGAGCTCGAGCTCCACGTAGCGCCCGTGGGTAAGCTCGCTGAGGAAACCGGATGCGAGATCGGAGAGATCGGGTCGCAGGCTCGAATTCAGGTCGTCCCGGAGGTCGGTGAGCGCCCGATCCAGCTCCTGGTGCAACCCAAGCTCGCCGGCGGTTTCCGTGGCCGCCCGCTCCCGTTCATCGCGCTCCGCCTGACGCCGACTGACTGCCTCGACTGCTTCCGCCGCGGCACCCCGCTCGGCTCTGGCCCGAACCAGGGACAGTTCCGCCTCGCGACGCGCGCGTTCCGCCGCCTGCTCGGTATCGCGAAAGGCCTTGAAGGCTGACTCGCTATAGCCCAGTCCGGTCAACTTCCCCCGCAGATTGGCAGTAGCCTGCGCCGTTTCGGCCGCCGCCCCACCCGCGGCCTGCAGCTCCGCCGTGATGGCCTCGCTTCGGTCGGCGACGACGCGGAAACGCTCCGCCTGGAGCGCGAGGGGCTCGAGGGCACGAGTCTCACGCACGACCGCCTCGTGGCGAGCCTGGTCGTAGGAATCGGCGAGCCCCTCGAGCGACCCCTCCAGTTCGCCGATCCGCAGCAACAGCCGCTTCTGCTCCTCGCGCAAGGAACCCGCCTCCTGAGCCTGCGCCAGGAGCCGGCCCTGCTCAGTGGTGGCAGCGGAGAGCTCGAGCTCCAAGGCGATTCGCCGCTGATCGATCTCGGTGAGGAGCTGCGGTTCCTGCTGCAGCTGGTCGATCCGCTGTTTGTAGTAGTTGCCGTTGGAGCGGACCTCCTCGATCTGACCGTCGAGCAGCTCCAGCACCTTGGCGTACTCGGCGCCAAGCGGCCGGGCGCAGGTGGGACAGATGCCCTGGGCCCCTGCCTTGACGATCCGTTGCCGCTGCTCCTTCAGCTCGTGGAACTGGTCGAGCAGCCCCTGGCGCCTGGTCTTGGCGTCCTGGGCATCGCGAACCCAGACGGTGCGCCGCTCCTCCGACTCGAGCGCAGCGCCCGTAAGCGTGGCGCGCGCGGCGTTGACTCGAGCGAGCACTTCGTCGAGCAGCTGCTTCGAGGGGAGCCGGGAGATCCGTTCGACGGTGGAGGCGAGATGGGCCCGCACTTCATCCAACTGGGCCTGATAGCTCTTCCGCGCCGAATACGCCGCGGCTTGGTGCTCCAGCCCCTGTGCCTCGGCGCGTAGCGCGGGGAGTGGCGCAAGACGGCGGTGGACCTCCTCCAGCTTCACCCCCGCAGCGGCGGCCTCGGCCGCCTCATGCTCCAGCCGTGCAGCCCGCTCGGCGGCGGCCACGGCCTTCTGATCAAGGAGCTTGAGCTCCGCCTCCAACGCCATCGCGGCCTCGCGCAGCTGCTGGAGCTGGTCCCACTGCGGCCGGATGGTCTCCAGCCGCTGCTCCGCCGCTTCGCTCGCCGCCGCAGCGGCGGTTTCCATCCGTCCGGCGGCTTTCAGTCGCTCGTCGGCCTGAGTCCTGGCGGTCTCCAGCTCGGCGCCGTCAGGCAGTCCCGCACGAAGTCCTTCGAGCCGGGCGCGGAGGGACGAGCGCCTTTCCTTCAAGCGCTCCTGGCCGATCCGGAGCCGTTCGTAGCCGAGCACCTGCGACAGGAACTGGGCCCGCTCGGGCGCGCTCATTGCCGCCATGACCGCCAGCTGCTTCTGCCCGGTGAAGTAGGTGTTGAAGAATTGATCCCGGGTCATTCCCAGGAGCCGGGTCACCCGCTCGGTGACCGCGCCGATGCTGTTGGCAACGGCTGACATGTCTCCATCCTGGTACAACTCAGCGCTGTTGAGCGAGCGCACGACACGATACGAGTGAGCTCCGAGGGTGAAGTCGACTTCGACCGCCACCCTTGACTTGGGAGGCGCCCCCCGGCGCCTCAATGTCTCGCGGCTTCCTCGCGCCGCCGGCATGCCGTACATGGCCCAGGCGATCGCCTCGAGCAGCGTGGTCTTGCCGGCGCCGTTGGGCCCGATGATGCCGGTAAGACCGGGGCCAAACTCGATCTCAGTGTTCTCGTGCTGGCGGAAATTCTGCAGACGCAGGCGGTTGATTTGCATCAGCCCCCCGCCAGATCCCGCTCGACGTTGTCCATCAGATCACGACCCAGCCGGACGAACTCGGCCCGGTCGAGCTCGGCCGGGAGCGGGCGGCGCTCGAGGTAGGAGCTCACCAGCTCCGGCAAGGTCTGCCGGCGGCCCGGCGCCCCGACTCCCGTGGTGCGATGCGCCTCCGGCCTGCGAAAATCGAGTTGGAAGTGGAGCGCATCCGCCTTGAAGCCGCGTACGGCGGCGTGATCCATTTCCCGCGCCACATACCGGGGGATCTCGAACACCCGCAGTCGCACGATCTGGTCGGAGACACCGCCGGGAATGGCGGCGGTGCGCGCGGCGACCATGGCGTCCAATGCCTCGGCCGACTGGCCTTCGGCGCGGATCGGCTCGAGATCGAGAACCCGGCGAGCGGCGGGCACCGGCCGGCGCTCCACCCGCTGCTGCTCCAGATCGACGAGGAGCCACCCCTTGCCGTGGGAGCCGTGGCCCACATCGTCTGCCGCTTCACCCCAGATGTTGGGTCCGATGAAGTCGAGCGAGCCGGCATACCACGCATTCCTGGCGATCTGATGCTGGGTGTGATAGTGGCCCAGGGCGATGTAGGTCCAATCGTCCAGGTGCAGTTCACGGCGGTTGATGACGGTTCCGCCGTAATCGGTGGCGACGTGGCCCAGGGGATACTCCCCCTCGACCTCGAAGTGTGCCACCAGCACCTGATGTTTCTGGGAGCGCTCCGGGAGAAGCGCGGGCGGCTCGGCCGACAGGATCGCCGAGCGCGGCACCGCGAAGATGCTGAGGTCGAGCTCGGGATAGACCAGCCGACGGGGCTCGTCCGTCGCCACGGCGATACCAAGCTCCTCGAACAAGCGGAGAATCGAGCCGGTCTCTACGGTGCGGGGAGTGTCGTGGTTGCCGGCGATGAGCACCACAGGGGCATCAGGAAGGGCTTCGCGCAGCCGCTGAAATTGTCTGAAGGCGAAGACGATGGCGTAGTTCGTGGGACGGACGGAATGAAACAGATCGCCCGCCACGACCACCGCGTCGGGCCGAGCGGCTATGACACCGTCAATGGCGTTCCGGAACGCCTGGGCAATGTCGGCTTCCCGCTGATTGATGCCGCTGGAGGTCTGCCGGTGATACTGCCGGATGCCGAGGTGGGGGTCCGCGATGTGGGCCAGTTTCACGGGTAGAGAATGAATCCAAGGGAGGGAAAGAGCAAGCAATCACCGTCTTACCCGCCGTACGCATCGTCGGCGTGCTTCAGAGCGGGAATGCCCCGGCGAGGCGCGGGCACCTCGCTGAGTACCCGGCGACCGAGACAGGCGGTGAAAAACGCGAAGGGGTCGGCCGGACGCTCTCTCCGGGTGGCCGCGAGCGCGCGCCGCACGTCGTCATCCCGGCGGCCGTCAATCAGCTCCCGGACCGCCTCGCTGGAGACGCGGCGGTCGAGCCGACGCATCTGCCGCGCCACCGCGTCGGGAAAGGGGAGCTCGGCGGCGGGGGGAAAGCGCTCAATCCCCTCGCGGCTGTTCAGCACCGGCGGCCGGGGAAACTTGACGAAAATCGGCTGGGTGAAATGCGGGTGACGCAGCATCAGCTCACCCTTCGGCAAGGTCGCGAGCTTGATCTTCGTCGCCGCCGAGATGGTGCCGTACGCCGGCATGGCGAGCTCATCGGTGTCCATCCGCCCGTAGATGCCGGTCCCGGCGTTGCCCACGACCCGGCGCTGCACCTGGGAGCGGAATTGCTGCGCCGAGAAGAGCACCAGGCCGAGATAGCGGCCGCGCTCCGACAGGTCGACCAGCATCTTTCTGACGTACGTGTCCGGGCCATCCGCTGGGGCATACTTGTTGAGCTCGTCCACAAAGACCACCACGTGGTCCACCCCGAGGTCGCGCCGCTCCAGGTGCTCCCGCAGCTTCGACACCACCCGCGCAAATACGAGGTCCTGGGCCAGCGGATCCAGCCCGGCCACGTCGATCACGTGGACGCTGCGGTCGTCGAACCGGCCCCAGGGCAGGTCATTGGACGCGCCGTCGTCGGTGACGAGGCCTTTGGAGCGGGTGCTGATGTTACTGAGGCGGTTCCGGACCTTGCGTATGGTTGCGACGTGGTGGGTCCTCCAAACCTCGGAACCTCGTCCCATCGCTTCCATAAAGTCGAAGATGGAGCGGAAGAACTCGTCCAGATCGGCAAAGCTCTGCACGTGGAACGGCTTCCCGCGCAGCATCTCATCGTGGTATTCCCGACCCACCACCCGCTCCGCCAGGAAGTCGATGAAAGCATCGGCCTTGGCGTCGATGTCATCCCGGTTGAGGACGACTTCGGCGTAGTCCAGCACCTCGCGCAGGCCCCAAACAAGCGGCTCGGTGTTGGCGGCCAGCGCCTCGTTGGTCCTGAGGCTGTTCAGGTTGACGCCATCGGGCTTCAGCGGAGCGTAGTAGTGCACGTCCTGGAACGGCTCGGGGAGGAGGCCCAACCGGGCGTATTGCCGCTCATCTTCCTCACTCAGGCTAGCGCCCTGATCCAGGAAGCACAGGTCGGGCCCCTTCACGTTGAAGCAGACCGCGGCCACGGACCCCTTGTGAGTGGGGAACGTCTGGAAGATGCTGCTCAGGAGGAACTCGACGGCGCTGGTTTTGGTGGCCAGCCCCGAGACGCCGGTGATGTTGAGATGGGCGGCCTCGGGGCCCAGCAGGAAGTCGCAGTCGAGATACACCGGCGATTCGAGCCCACCGGCGGCGTAAAGACCCACCGGGATACCGGTAGGACGGTCACCGCCGGCGTAGGCATCCATTCTCAGGGCAAGCACCACATCGGCGTCGGATGCGAGCCAGACGGATCCGAGCGGCACCGGCTGGAGCGGCTCCTCGGGCATCTGCCGCAGCACCGCCGCGGTAAAGAGCCGAATCTCCGCGCGAACGGTTGCCTCAGCGCCGGCGGCGACGGGATCGCCGTCAGCACCGATCACCGCATGCATTGGGGTCATCAGGTCGGAGTACGCGAAGCCATCGGTCACTACACCGTAGACCACCCGCCCGTTTTCTTCGACCCGCACGATGGCGCCGATTCCGATCGGGCTCTCGCGCGCGGTCCAGAAATGGAACTGGTGCGGAGTGGAGGGCTTCAACTCGGTGGCTACTACGCGGCCGAGGGGATCTTGCTTGTTCATGGATGGAGTTTAGTCGAAGAGCGTATGCGGGAACAGCTTAAGTGTGTGCCTACCCCCGCGCCTTGAGATACTGCTCGACGCTGTACATCCCATAGAGCAGGCGGTCCCAGCGGCGGTCCGGGGCGCTGACAGGCGCGCGGTCGGTCATGATCCAGCGGGAGATGGTATTGGCCTGCTCACTGATGCCGTTCTCAGGCGCGACCTCCACCCGCACCAACCCGTACAACAGATCCTTCCCCTCCCAGGGCCAGAGACGAAGCCCCCACGCTCGGACCGGAGCCAGGCTCCGCGAGGCCGGGGCATAGACCGACGACCGGTGACCGCAGGGAAGTCTCAGGTATTGCTCCAGATCGGCTCCTTCGAACGGAAGGATCGAGTGACTCTTGGAGATCGCCACCATGCGCGGATCGGCGGCCCACCGGGGACTGACGGATAGCGCGCCGTCCACGACCAGCCATCCCTGGCAGCGGTCCCGATACTGGTTGCCGACGACGATCTCCAGGGCGCCCCGGGACTGGTCGACGGCTTCGCCGGCATTAAGAAGATCGCGGAGTGGGTGACCGGGCTCGGTGTCCGGCAGCGGGATCGTCTCCAGCGCTGATATTGAATCACCGGCAGCAGCGAGGGCGGCAGGGCGGCCCAGCACCACCGATTTGCGGGCCTCCAGCACCGTGAGCAAGCGACGTTCATGGCGCTCCCGCACCGCCGCCGCGAGCGTGGCCCCGAACAACGGCGCCGAACCCGCATATCCGAGAATTTCAGATCGCTGAATCCCGTCCAGATAGGCTACTGACCCGGGCCACTCCTCTCCCCGGCCGATGGCGATGGTCTGGAGTGCCTCGCCTTCCGTCAGGCGCGCCGGGCGGATGGCGGCCTCCTCCAGGCGTCCGCCACTGGCTTCCGGCAGCACGGAGGCAGGGGTGAGCCCCTGAAGGCGAACCGCGCGCCGAATCGCGTCGAAATTCATGTGGTCTTCATGGATGATTGACAAACTATCATGCACGATGCCCGCGATGCGACCCGAGGAGCTACAGGCTCGCGCGTGCGCCGGCCCATTGCTAATGGCGCTCTTCCGCGACCGCAGAATGTGGGTAACTGTTTGCGCCCCAACCCTCCAACGAGATTCGACTTAGCCAACCAGCAGGCCATTTCGTTCGCGGCCATCCCGATGCTTCCGAAGGCACTGAACTTGCTCCTTGCCTGTCGCTCGCTTGGTTGCTCTCCCCCATTCAGCGAACGAAATGCAAAGCACAGGTTTTCAGCTCGCCAAGCGCTCGCTTCAGTTCGTGCGCCCATACCGGCGCACTTTGACTGGGGTTGTCGCTCTCGCCTTAGTCCTCGCCGCCTTGAGTGCCATCGATCCACTGCTCATGAAGTATCTGTTCGACGCCCTGGAGCACCGGAGCGGGCTGTCGTCTCTGGGACTGATCATGGCCGGCCTGGTGGCGCTGGAGCTGGCGCGGGCGGGGCTTCAGGCGTGGCTCGGCGTCCTGAGCTGGGAGGTGCGGCTCGGGGTGGACTACACCATGCGAGAGCATGTCATGAGCAAGCTCAACTCGCTCCCGATGTCGTTCCACCAGGGCGAGACGATCGGGGCGACCATGAACCGGATCAACCAGGGGATTGCCGGGTGCGTGACGGCCTTCTGCGAGACCGCGTTCAACCTGCTCCCCACGCTGCTCTACCTGGTCCTGTCAGTCACGGCCATGCTGCGCATGGAGTGGCGCCTGGCCCTGGCGGTGATCGTCTTCGCTCCTATCCCCGCGATCATTGGCGCCTGGGCCGCCCCGGAACAGATGCACCGCGAGCGCCGGCTGGTGGAGCGGTGGAATTCGATCTATGGCCGCTTCAACGAAGTGCTGGCCGGGATGATGACGGTCAAGGGATTCGCAATGGAGGAGGAGGAGAAGCGCCGCTTCATGCAGGGTGTGCGGGAGGGAAACGAAGTGGTGCGCCGCGGGGTGCGGACCGACAACGTGACCGGAACGCTGCGCACGCTGGCGGCCACCGCCGCCCGGCTGACGGCGCTGGGAGTGGGCGGCTACCTGATCTACCGTCGAGAGATGACGGTCGGTACCCTGCTGGCGTTTCTGGGATACATCGGCGGGCTGTTCGGGCCGGTCCAGGGGCTCACCAACACCTACCAGACGCTCAGGAAAGCCACCGTTTCCCTGGAGGCGATCTTCAGTATCCTGGATGCCGAGGACGTGGTGGCGGACACGCCGGGAGCGTCGGACGACCGCCCTCTCAGGGGCGAGGTGGAGTTTCGCCGGGTGAGCTTCGGCTATCACCCCGGCTCAGCGGTTCTGCGGGACGTGAGCCTGACGGCACGGCCCGGTGAAACGATCGCCCTCATCGGCCCGAGCGGCAGCGGCAAGACCACCCTGCTTGCGCTGCTGCAGCGCTTCTACAGCCTGACCGAAGGCTCCATCACGGTGGACGGCGTGGACATCCGGGGAATGACGCAGCGCTGCCTCCGCAGCCAGATCGGCGTGGTGTTCCAGGATGCCCACCTGTTCAACGACACGGTCCGGGCCAACATCGCCTACGGCCGGCCGGCGGCGGCGCAGTCGGAGGTGGAGGCGGCGGCCAAGGCGGCACACGCGCATGACTTCATCATGGCCTTGCCGGAGGGCTACGACACAATCCTGCGCGAGCGGGGCAGCCGTCTCAGCGGCGGCCAACGTCAGAGGATCGCGATTGCCCGGGCGTTGCTCAAGGATCCACCGATCCTAGTCCTGGACGAGGCCACATCCGCCCTGGACACCGAGTCAGAGTACCTGATCCAGCACGCGCTGCGGACGCTGCTGCACCGACGCACCGCCTTCGTGATCGCGCACCGTCTGTCGACGGTTCGCGATGCCGATCGGATCGTGGTCATCAAGGATGGAGCGATCACCGAAGCCGGCAACCACAGTGAACTGTTGTCGCACGGCGGGTACTACGCCTCGCTGGTCGCGCGGCAGGCCAAGGGATTTCTGGGAGAATCGGGCCGGGCAGCGTAGCTCGGCGCCAGGCGGCGCGGCTACTCGACGTCGAGCGGCGCGAAGGGCGGCACGTTGGTGAGCCAGAAGCCCGCCAGCCCGCCCTGCTGATCGACCTCGATAAAGAAGTTGTCCGCGGCTCGAACCCCCTCGACCGGACGGCGTGGTCCGATCTGCACATGGAAGACACTCTCGGTGGGATTGGTCTGGACTGAGAGCGTGGTGTCCACTTCCACCGACGCGACGCCCGGCCGCGAGGGGCGGGCCGGCAGCACCACGCGACCATCGGTCAGCTTGGCCGGCACCCGCAGCTCCCCCACCGGCACCACCTCGGGCCATACCACCACGTCCAGCCCGCAGATGACCCCGTTATTGACGTCGAGCACGGCCACGGAACCCTCGGCGTCGGTCAGCTCGACC
>Ga0180121_10000125_pt1 | contig 27175 bp, 25 predicted proteins | sample AntDrymUQ5402106_2_FD_129676 | JGI IMG/M metagenome (GOLD analysis project Ga0180121, IMG submission 129676) | Polar desert sand microbial communities from Dry Valleys, Antarctica - metaG UQ540 (21.06) (version 2) (version 2) | ecosystem: Environmental > Terrestrial > Soil > Desert | place...
GTCTTTCCCGTCCTTCCCGCCAGCACGAGCGCCAACAGCACCGCCCGAGCCTTGGCATCGGTCTCACGCCATTCGGCCACCGGATCGGAATCCGCCACGATCCCGGCGCCGGCCTGCACCCATGCCCGGCCGCCCTTCATGACGCAGGTGCGGATGGCGATGGCGGTATCGAGTGTACGGGCTCCCCATCCGACATACCCAACGGCGCCGGCGTAGGGGCCCCGGCGCACCGGCTCCAACTCATCGATGATTTCCATGGCCCGCACCTTGGGCGCTCCGGACACCGTCCCCGCCGGGAAGCATGCCGCGAGCGCCGCAATGGCATCCAGCTCTGGGCGGAGGCGTCCTCGCACTTCGCTCACCAGGTGCATGACGTGGGAGTAGCGCTCCACGGCCATGAACGCGGTGAGTCTCACTGAACCGAACTCCGCCACCCGCCCCACGTCGTTGCGGCCGAGGTCCACCAGCATGAGGTGCTCGGCCCGCTCCTTCGGGTCGGCGGACAGCTCGTCCGCCAAGGCGGCATCCTCCTCGGCGCTGGCGCCGCGAGGACGGGTTCCGGCGATAGGTCTGAGGGTGACCTCCCCCTCCTCGACCCGCACCAGAATCTCCGGTGAGCTCCCGATGATGTGGATGTCGTCACAATGCAGGTAGTAGAGATAGGGAGCCGGATTGAGAGCCCGGAGGTACCGATAGGTCAGGAACGGATCCGGGGCCGGCAGATCCAACCGGCGGGAGAGCACCGTCTGGAAGGTGTCCCCAGCCGTTATGTATTCCTTGATACGGCGCACGTCGTCCTGGAAGCTGCGATCCGCGTAAGGGCCGGACGCGGAGGGCACCGGAGGGAGCTGGTCGAGGTCGAGCGGCAGGCTGGTGGTGGGGGCCGCCAGTCGCTCCAACCAGCAGTCGATCCGGGTTCGGGCTCCCTCGTAGAGCCGGCGCAGGTCGTTCGCGCCGGCGTGAGCCGGGACCTCTACGGTCGCAATGACCGTTGCCCGGTTGAACAGATTGTCCAGCACCAGCAGGGTGTCGGTGACCATGAGCAGCGCGTCGGGCAGCTCCCGGTCGTCCGGCGGCGCGTCAGGAAGCGACTCGAGGGTGCGCACGATGTCGTATCCCAGATATCCCACCGCGCCACCGGTGAAGCGCGGCAGCCCGGGCACCTCCACCGGCGGATGGCGTCGCATGGTGCGGCCCAGGTGCTCCAGCGGAGCGACGTCGGTTTCAACTACAGTCCAGCCGGTGTCGCCGGTCCAGCGGGAGCACTCACGGCCGTTGTAGCGGTAGACCTCGCGGGGGTCGGTGGCCAGAAAGGTGTAACGGGCCCAGCGTTCGCCGCCTTCCAGCGACTCTAACAGAAAGCCGTAGGGGCCCCGGTGCAGCTTGGCGAACGCCGTTACCGGGGTGTCCCCATCGAGCACGACCTGACGGGTAACCGGCACCATGCCGCCGCTACGGGCCCGGTCCGCAAAGGTGTCGAAGCTGGAGGTCACTGGGGTGCGCCCACGATGTAGCTGCCCGCCGTGGGAAGAGGCGCGTGGATGTTGTCGGCCGCCGGACGGGTGGAGGGGAGTAGCGTGACCTGCCCGTCGGGAAGCAACTGTCCCACCGCCAGGGCCTTTTCGAAGGCGACGTCGCTTCCGTATACCTGCCGCGCCCGCGCCGGGGCCGAGAAGTAGCGGCCGTACACGAAAGTCACTGCCGCCTGTCCTCCCAGGATCGGGAGGCTGGTGGTGAGATCCAGGCCGTAGAGGCCGGGCCGGGGGCGCACGTCGACCTGCACGGCCCGGCCACTGTCTCCGAACGCGGCCGCGTCGAAACTCAGCCGGGCGAAGGCAACGCTCTCGCCACCGTGGTACATGACAATAACGCGCGGAGTTCCGGTGGTGAATGTCACCGACGTGTCGCCGGGGGGAGGCCCGGCGGTCTCCAGCAGAAATACCCGCGCTAAAGGCAGGGTGCGGGGAGCCACCGGACCGGGTTCCGTGTCCACCAACGGAGCCCTGCGTCCACCACACCCGCACACCACCGCGAGCATAGTGATCGTGAGCCTGGTTGCCGCCTGCCGCGGCTGCCGGGATATTACCAAAGTCACGTGGGGGTGAGAGGTGACAGGGTAGAGTCAGCGCACCTACAAGGTAAGAGGTACGAGGTGAGAAGGCACTGCAAAGTGAGAGGTGAAAGGTTGAAGGTCGAGAACGGCGGTACCAGCTCAAAGGCAAGACACCGAGCACCAGCCACCCGCTGGGCCCTCCTGCTTATCTCTCATTTCCTACTCTTCACCTCCAACTCCTCATCTCTCGCCGCCCAGTGGAACTCACCACCCACGCTGGAGCTGGTGCACCGGGCGGTGGATCGCCGACTCGCCGTCCAGGCCGACTCGGCGCTGACGAGCTACCGGGCTCGGGCCCACGGACTGGTGTTCTTCCTGGCCCAGGTGGGAAAGGGTTTGGCCGAGCCCCCCCGTCTGGTGAAAGCGGACCAGCTGAATGTTGAGGTGTATTGGCGCGCACCCGACCGAAGCAAGCAGGTGATCCTGGGCTGGCGGGACGGCACCTTCCTCCCGACCGACATCAACTACCACCGCGACCATCTTGGCATCGTTACGAACAACTTCGGCAACCTCATCCGGATTGGCGAGGGGGATGAGGTGCGGGACGCGGTTCATCCACTGTCACCCGGCGGGCTGGAGGCCTACGACTTCGCACTGTCGGACTCACTGGCGATCACGACGGCCAGCGGCGAGGTGGTCGTGTACCAGCTGCAGGTGCGTCCACGTTCATTCAGGCGGCCCCTGGTGGTTGGCAATCTCTATATCGATGTGGCCACCGCTGAGCTGGTGAGGTTTCGCTTCAGCTTCACCCCCGCCGCATATCTCGACCGCCAACTGGAAGACATCAGCGTCGTGCTCGAGAGCGCTCTCCACGACAACCGGTATTGGCTCCCGCGTCGCCAGGAAGTGGAAATCCGGCGGCGAGTCACCTGGCTCGACTTTCCGGCGCGGGGAATTATCCGGGGTCGGTGGGAGATCAACGACTACGAGCTGAATTTCCGGATTCCCGAGGGCATGTTCTCCGGGCCGGAGATCGGCGGGTTGCAGCGGGCGCGCAACACCGATTCAACCTGGCCCGAGCCGCTGAGCCAGGCGATTGCGGATGTGGCCCAACCGGTCAATCGCCAGGACATGGAAGCACTTCGGGTAGAGATCGACCGGCTGGCCGGATCGCGGGCGCTGGGCGGTCTTCCCTCCAACCGCCTCGCCGCCGGATCGCTGAGCGACCTGGCCCGGGTGAACCGGGTTCAGGGTCTTACGGTTGGCTTTGGTGCGACCCTGGGGCTGCACGGCACCCGGCTTCAGGTGCAGCCGGCGGTCGGCTACGGCACAGCGGACCAACGCCTCACCGGCTCACTCTCCGCCGGCTGGAGCCTGGGGGCCAGCCGGCTCAGCCTCGGCGCATCACGACGCATGACCGATCTCAGCGACCTGCCGGCCATTGCCCCGGTGCTCAACTCGATCCTGTCGCAGGAAGCAGGAAAGGACCATGGCGACTATGTGCTCCTGCATGCCATTGAGCTGGGCCTGAGCCACCGTGTCGGAGGGCGCACCACTCTGGGGCTCGGTCTGGCACTGGAGGAAAGCCAGTCCGTCACCACGCAGGCCTCACCGGCTTCCGGCACCTATCGAGCCAATCCGTCACTCGGCTCGGGGACCCATCGGATTGCTCGCCTGTTCTGGGATCGGGCGAGCGGAGGCATTGCCGTGCGGAGCGATCTTCAGGGCAGACTGGCGGTTGAAGCCGGCGAGGGTGGAAGAGACTATCTGAGGGCGACCGCTGCATCTCAGTGGCTGGCCCATCTGGGCAGCACCGAACTTCTGACCCGGATGTACTTCGGTGCCGGGACCAGGGGGCTGCCGCCGCACCGGAGTTTCGTCGTCGGCGGCCGGGGTACTCTCCCGGGGGAGCCCTATCGCCGCTACGGTGGGCGTTACGTGGCGCTGGGCCACATCGAGTGGCGCTTTGACGTCGCGGCTCCGGCGCTCCGGCTGGGCTCGTTCGCTTCCACCGGCCGTCACGTTACCGTCGCACCCTTCGTGGCGGCGGGTTACGCGGCGGAATCGCTCGCGGGGCTGCCGTGGAATAGCTCGGGCGGCGTCCGGCCGGTGGCCGGCGTGGCCCTGGAGCTCTTCATGCGCCTGCTGCGGGTCGAGGCGGGTATAGGGCTCCGGGATGGCGGCATTGGGGTTACTGTTGACATCAACCGGGACTGGTGGGGCCTGCTGTAGTTCTTATCTTTCTCCGGAACCTCCCTGGTTCCCCGTCGTCGGCCTCACCACTGCCAGAGCTGTCATGCAGTTCACTGATGAATGGCTGGTACCATCAATTGAAACTCTGCTGTCCGCCGACGCTGTCACGGAGCTGCGTCAGGAAGCGGGGCCCGACATTTCCCTCTGGGAGATGCTGGTTCAGCGCAAGCAGGCCAGCGATCAGCAGATTCTCGCCGCCATCGCCACCCGTTTTCGATTTCCTGTCGCCGACCTAAGCAAAACCGATGTCAAGCTGATCTCGGCGGTCCCGGAGCAGCTGGCCCGCCGGTTCAACGTCGTCCCGGTCCGGCAAACCGATTCCTACCTCGAAGTCGCCACCGCCAACCCCTTCGACATCGACGCCGAGAAGATGCTCGCCTTCGCCACCGGCCGCGAGGTGCGTATGCTGCTCGGCTCCCCGTCCCGGATTCGAGAGAAGCTGGACGAGCTCTACCGCGAGACCGACACGATCGTCTCCCGGCTGCTCGAAGGCATCGGTGGCGACTTCGAGGTCGAACAGATCAAGGAGGAAGAAGAGAGCGTCGCGAGCGCGGAACAGGCCAGTCAGCGCCCGATTCTCAGGCTGGTAGACATGATGATCGCGGACGGTGTCACCAACCGGGCCAGCGACATACACGTCGAGCCGATCGAGGGCGGTGTGGTGGTGCGCTATCGCATCGACGGGGTGCTGCGCCAGGCCATGAAAATCCCGAGGAGCGCGGGCGTGCCCCTGGTCTCTCGGGTCAAGATCATGTCGGGGCTCGATATTGCCGACCGGCTCCGGCCACAGGACGGCCGGGCCCGGGTGTCGATCAATGGCGAAGCCATCGATCTACGGGTGTCGACCCTGCCCGCCTCGCTGGGCGAGAAGGTCGTCATCCGCATTCTCAACCAGAAGGCGACCTCGCTCAGCCTCGATTCGCTTGGGATGGCCGACGACGAGCAGAAGGCCATCCGGGCGCTCCTGAGCTACAAGGAAGGGATCATCCTGGTTACCGGACCGACCGGTTCCGGGAAAACTACCACGCTCTACTCGGCGCTGCGGGTGGTGCAGGGCGAGGGTGTCAACATCGTCACGGTCGAGGATCCGGTCGAATACCGCCTGGGCGCCAACATCGTGCAGGTCCAGACCAATGAGAAAGCCGGCCTCACCTTCGCGTCGGCGCTCCGGTCAATCCTGCGGCAGGACCCGGACGTGGTCCTGATCGGTGAAATCCGCGACAAGGAAACCGCGCAGATCGCGCTGCAGGCATCGTTGACCGGCCACCTGGTGCTCTCCACGCTGCACACCAACGACGCGCCCAACGCGGTCACGCGTCTGGTCGACATCGGCATGGAGGCGTACAAGATCGCTCCCGCGCTCCGGGGCGTGGTGGCACAGCGGCTCATGCGGCGCCTGTGCGCCGAGTGCCGGGTACCCATGACCGAAGATGTGAGCGACCGGCTCAAGCGGTTCATTCCTCCGGGGGCTGAGCTCTTCAGCGCGGTGGGCTGTTCCAACTGTTCGATGACCGGGTACCGGGGAAGGTTCAGCATCGTGGAAGTTCTCACCATGAACCCGGAACTAGAACGGCGCATTAGTGAGGGCGCAGCGGCGGAGAAGATCGCGGAAGCGGCTCGCGCGGGGGGGATGCGGTCGCTCTTTGCCAGCGGGCTCCGCCATGTGCTCTCTGGCGAATCCACCATCGACGAGCTGCTCCGGGTTGCCGAGCCGCCCCATGAGGACACCGAAAAGCAGCCCGACACCCCGGCCCGTGCCAGGCCGTCTCGGGGCGGTGGGAACTCCGCGGCTCCGCGTCCGGAGGTCGCCGCGGCTGCGCCGGTCTCGCTCGAATTCGCCATGGACCTGCTGGAGGAGCCGGCCCAGGTTGATCCCGTCATTGGGGAAGGCAAAGGCCAGGGGGCCTGTGTGCTGCTGGTGGAGGACGAGGAGCAGCTGCGCCGGGTCATGAAGGATCTTCTCCAGCGCGAGGGCTACACTGTAGCGGAGGCGCGCGACGGCATCCAGGCGCTGGACGAAGTGGACCGCCACGCACCCGATGTGATCATCCTCGACCTGAATCTCCCAGGACTCGACGGCTATGGCGTGCTGGCTCAGCTGCGCTCCCGGCCGGCCACCCGGGAAATTCCGGTCATGATTCTTACCGCCAAAGGTGACGAGGACAACGAAGTCCGCGTCTTCGAGCTGGGCGCCGACGACTTCGTCACCAAGCCATTTCGCGCCCGCTCTCTGACGGCCCGACTCGAGGCGGTTCTCGGCCGCCATCGCACTTGAGCGGACCGCACACCCCCTCTTCCGTAGACCGCACCCCGCACGCTTCGCTCGAAGACACCACCAGGCAGGCGGTCGTGCCTCCGCACGCCGCTGAGGGACTGGCAGTGATAAAGCCGTCGGTCCGGAGCCAGCCCGCTTACACGCTGGCGGCTCTGCCGGCCCGGCGGAAGCTCAATCAGAACGAGTGTCCCTTCGATTTTCCGCCCGAGCTCAAGCGTGAGGTGCTCGACACTGTGGCGTCGCAGCCGTGGCAGCGGTATCCCGAGTTTGCGCCCCCGGACCTGCTAGCACGGTTGGCGGAGCACTATGGCTGGGTCGCTGACGGTGTGCTGGTCGGCAATGGCTCGAACGAGCTGATCCAGGCGACGTTCTCCGTGACGCTGGGTTCTGGCGATGTGGTCGTGGCGCCGGCACCAACATTCTCGCTGTACCGGCTTCTGACCGCGGTCATGGGGGGCCGGTACGTGCCGGTTCCGTTCGCCGATGGCTTGCTCTTCGATGTGGACCGCTTGATCGACACGGCCAGGCGCGAGCACGCCCGAGTCATCGTCCTGAATTCACCCAACAATCCCACCGGCTCGGCGCTGCCGGAGGGCGCGGTGCAGCGAATCCTGGCCGAAACGGATGCGCTGATCGTGTGCGACGAGGCGTACCAGGACTTTGGCGGACCCAGCGCGATTCCGCTGCTGGCCCGGTCGTCACGCCTGGTCGTGCTCAGGACCTTCTCGAAGGCGCTCGGACTCGCCGGTCTCCGCTTCGGTCTTGCCCTGGCGCATCCGGCAGTGGCGCGCGAGATCGCCAAAGGCAAGCTCCCGTACAACGTGAATCTCATTACCCTCGCCGCGGCCCGAACCGCGCTCCGGCACGCCCCTATGCTCGCCGCTCGCACCCGGCAGGTGATCGAGACGCGGGGGCGTTTCATAGACCGCCTGCGCCTCGTTCCAGGTCTCACCACCTATCCTACGTCGGCTAACTTCGTGCTCCTGCGGTGCCGGACCATCCCCGCCAAGGAGCTTTTTCGCCGGCTGCTGGACGGCTACGGAATCCTCATCCGGGACGTCTCGGACTCGGCACAGCTGTCCGAGTGCGTCCGGATCTCTGTCGGCACCGACGAGGATATGGATGCAGTCATCAGCGCGCTGGGCGAGATCATGCCGGTCAGGAGTTGACCGTGGCCCGAGTTGCGGAGGTCAGCCGCACGACGAAGGAGACCGATCTCCACGTTCGGGTAAATCTCGATGGGTCGGGCGAGGCGCGGGTAAAGACCGGTATCGGCTTCTTCGATCATATGCTCGAAGCCCTCGCCCGGCACGCGCTGCTCGACCTGACCATCGACGCACGGGGAGATCTCCACGTGGATGGCCATCACACGGTGGAGGACACGGGGATCGTCCTGGGGCAGGCCCTCGCCAGGGCCCTGGGTGACCGTGCCGGTATTCGACGCTACGCCGACTGCATGGTCCCTCTGGATGAGGCGCTGGTCCGTTGTGTGCTCGATGTCTCCGGCCGTCCGTATCTCGCGTATCAGGTCGACATTCTCAAGTGGCAGATGCTAGGTGACTACGATGTCTTTCTCACGCCGGAGTTTTTCCGGGCCCTGGTGCTGAACGCGGGCTTCACGGTGCACCTCGATCTGCTCCGAGGCGACAATCCGCATCACATTGTCGAGTCGACGTTCAAAGCGTTTGCCCGGAGCCTCGATGCCGCCACGGCTCTCGACCCGCGAGTGACGGGAGTTCCGTCGACAAAGGGTACGTTGTGATTGCTGTCGTTGACTACGGAGTGAACAACCTGGCGAGCGTGGTGCGCGCGCTGGCTGCGGGCGGTCACTCCGCCTGCCTCACCAGCAAGCCGGACGAGGTTCGGCGGGCCGAGCGTGTGCTCGTGCCGGGTGTGGGCAATTTCGGTCAGGGCTCCCGGACGCTGGCGGAGACCGGACTGGCCGACGCGGTGCGTGAAGTGGCAAGCGCGGGCCGCCCTGTCATGGGGATCTGCCTCGGTCTCCAGCTCTTCTTCGAGCTGAGCGAGGAGGCCCCCGACGCGCGCGGCATGGCCCTGCTCCCGGGGCGGATCCGCCGGTTCTCCGCCGGGCTGCCGGTTCCCCACGTGGGGTGGGCGCGGGTCGAACTCACTGAGTCTGGGCGACGCCACGCGGTCCTGGGTCAGACTTTCAGCGGGTCTTCCCAGTTCTTCTATCACGTGCACAGCTACTTCCCGACCGATCTGCCGGAGGACACGGTGCTCGGCACCGGCGACTATGGCGGGAGTTTCCCGACCCTGGTGGGACGGGACACAGTCATCGGAGCTCAATTTCATCCTGAAAAGTCGCAGCAGGCAGGTATCGACCTCCTTTCCGCGTTTGCCCGGTGGCGGCCGTGACCTCCATTCGTGTTTCTTTGGTGGACGTGTATGTCATTCGGGGATCGGGCGCCCGGCTGGAATGTTTGGCCCTGCGCCGCGCTGCCGGCGGACGCTGTCCCGGGTCGTGGGAGACGGTGCATGGGCACATTGAGCCGGGTGAACGTCCGGCCGAAGCTGCGGCTCGCGAGCTGGAGGAGGAGACCGGGCTGACGCGGACCCGGCTTTACAACCTGAGCCGGGTCGAGTCTTTCTATCAGCATCGAATCGATGAGGTCGCGCTGGTGCCGGTGTTCGCGGCATTCGTCGCGGACCACGGAGATGTGCGTCTCGGTATCGAGCACGACCGTTTTGAGTGGCTGCCGGCCGCTGAGGCGGAGGTCCGCTTTGCCTGGCCTCGGGAACGCCGTGCGCTGGCCGACATTCTCGCCATGCTGCGGGCCGGTGACGGCGGGGCCATCGACGACGTGCTCCGGGTATGTTAGCGCGGCGCATTATCCCCTGTCTGGACGTCGCCGGTGGACGGGTCGTCAAAGGGGTGCACTTCGAAGCGCTGCGGGACGCCGGCGACCCGGTAGAGCAGGCGGCAAGATACGACGCGGATGGAGCCGACGAGCTCGTTTTCCTCGACATCTCAGCCAGCCCGTCGGCGCGCCAGACCACACTGGACATGGTCAGCCGGGTGGCGGAATCGATTTTCATTCCGTTCACCGTCGGTGGCGGCATCCGGTCCGTTGCCGATGCCGGAGCGGCGCTCAGATCGGGCGCGGACAAGATCACGGTCAACACAGCGGCGGTGCACGATCCGTCGCTCGTGTCCCGCCTGGCTGAAAGTTTCGGCAGCCAGTGCGTAGTCGCCGCGGTGGACGTCAAGCGTGTCGATGACCGGCTCACCGTGATGGTCAACGGAGGGCGTGAGCGCACCGCCCTGGAGGGCGTCGAGTGGTGCCGCCGGCTGGAGACGCTGGGTGCGGGGGAAATTCTCCTGACGTCCATGGACAAGGACGGAACCGGCACCGGGTATGATCTTCCGTTGATCGAGGCCGCCGCTCGCGAGGTTGACATCCCGGTGATCGCCTCGGGCGGAGCAGGGAATCTGCAGCACCTGGCTGAGGCGCTGGAGGCGGGCGCCCATGGAGTCCTGGCCGCCACGATTTTCCATTACCGTGAATCCTCACTGCCCCGGGCGCGTGCCTACCTTCGCGAGCGGGGTTATCCGGTTCGACCATGACGCTCGAAGCACTCACACTCGCGTTCTCAGTGGCGTTTGCCGTCCCCCATCACGCTCCCTGCATTCGCCCCTCGCGGGCGGGCACCCAGGTTCAGGGTGACGTGCGGGTATGCCCCGGCCGCTACCGGATACCCGATACCGGCGAGCGGGGGGTGATCATCGCTGCGGCGTCGGGCACCCGGATCGACCTCACCGGCGTGGTCCTGGAGAGTGGCGACTCGGTGCCCGGCCGATACGCCGGCCTGGGCGTGCTGAGCCGGGGGGTCGATGCGGTCACCGTCACTGGCGGTTCCATCCGGGGATATCGCTACGGGGTGAGAATCGAGGGAGGCCGGAATCACCGGATCTTCGGCATAGACCTCTCAGGCAGCCGCCGTCGGGAAGTTCGCTCCACGCCGGCTCGCCCGGACTCGACCGATCGACTGGACGCGGTGCGGCGGGATATCTTCGAGCGCTACGGCGGAGGAGTGCTGCTGGTGCAGACCGTGGCCGCGAGCGTCACCGGCATCACCGCACGCGGAGCCCAGAACGGCATCGGTCTGATCGAGGTGCGGAACAGCTACGTGGCCGACAATAACGTGGGGAGCAACAGCGGCTGGGGGATTCACCTGTGGCGGTCGGCCGGAAACGTCATTGCCCGCAATCGGGCCGATCATACTCGCCGCTGCGAATCGCAGGTTCCAGCCACCGATTGCGGCGCCGCCGGGATCCTGCTCCGCGACGCGAGCGACTCGAATACTATCGTCGACAATGATCTTTCGGCCTCGAGCCTGGGTTTTCGGCTGGCCGGGGCGCGGCAACAGCTACGCCAATCCGTCGGCAACCTGATCCATCGGAACGATGCGTCGTCCGCGCTGGGGGTGGCGTTCACCGCCGCGTACGGCTGGAGCAACACCTTTCTGGAGAACCGGGCCGATAGCGCCGGTATTGGATTCCGGCTCGATCACTCGGGTGGAACCACCATTCGGGGCAATACGATCATCGGCTCCCGGTCGATCGGCATCGTCAGTGATCATGGCAGCGACAACGCCATCCTGGCCAACGTGCTCATCGGTGGGACGGTGGGTATCCAGATCGGCGCTCCGGAGGAGGCGGGCGACGCCAGCCGCAGATATCGCATCGACGACAACGTCCTGGCGCGGCTGGAGCAGGGCATCATTCTGGAACAGACCACCCGGGCGCAGTTGAGGGGGAACCTGTTCGACGGCGTGGGTGATGGGTTGGTGCTGGACGGGGCGGGGCATACCGCAGAGGTAACGGGCAACATCTTCCTGCGCGCGTCCCGGTGGTTCATCGATGCACCGGACCTCAGCGCCGGCGGAAATTACTGGGCCACGGCCGATGCCTCCGGCGCCACCGCGAAAGTGAGAGGCCGGGTCAGCATCATGCCGTGGAAGCCGGCCACGGCAGCGGGCTACTGAAGAATCTCGTTGGCCACCATTTTCAGGTCCCGAAGGTTGAACGGTTTTCTCACTCGATGGATCTGGTGGTCGGCGAGCGTGGCGGGCAGATCTTCCTCACCGGAACACGCAACTACCAGACGGCCGCACGCCCCGGGCCAGGCATCGAGCAGGGCCCGCGCGAACAGCTGCGCGGGGCCGGCAGGTATCCGCACGTCCGCAATGATCAAGTCGAAGTTGTGCTCCCGTGCCAGCTTCAAACCCTGTTCTCCGGTGCGCACGGATTCAACGGCATGGCCCTCGGGCGTGAACAGGGCCTTGAGCAACCGGTGGACCGAGGGATCTTCATCCACCACGAGGATCCGCCGCCGGGCTCGGCGGCCGTTCTCCGCAGGCACCGGCGGTCGGTCCGGTTGAGGGGCATCGGATTCGAACAGGGGCAGGGTGACGCTGAACTCGGCACCGCCTTCGGGCGCTGTCGCGTACTCGAGCACGCCCCCGTGGGCCTTCACCAGGCCGTAGCTCAGCGACAGGCCGAGCCCGGTGCCTTCCCCGGGCGCCTTGGTAGTGAAGAAGGGGGTGAAGAGATAGGGCACCAGGTGTTGCGGCACGCCCGAGCCGTTATCCCGGACCCGCAGAACCGCATCGCCATCCGACCGCGTGGTGGAGAGCCTGATTCGCCGAGGCTTTCCCGGCTCGAGCCCGCTGACCGCCTGAACCGCATTCGTTACGAGGTTCAACAACACCTGCTGGAGCTCGTAGCGGTCACCCAGTACGATAGTCGGCTCGGAGCTCAGATCCGATTCCAGCTCGATCCCGTGGAGATGAAGCTCGTACATGATGAGCAGGGAGGTGCGCACGATGACGTCGTGCAAATCCACCGCGGTCTTTTCAGGCACGCCTTTCCGGGCAAAGGTCAGCAGATTCCGTACGATCCGGCCCGCCCGCTCGGCCTGATCGTAGATCACCCGCAGGTGCTCGCGCGGGAGCTCGGGGTGGGGGGGACGCTCCAGCAGGAGCTCGGCCAGTCCGGCAATTGACGTCAGTGGGTTATTCAGCTCGTGCGCCACACCCGAGACCAGCTGGCCGATCGAGGCCATCTTGTCGTTCTGGATGATCTGCGCTTCCAAAATGCGCTGCTCGGTGACGTCCTCGATGAGGATGACGACGGTGCCCCGCTCCGCCTCGGCCAGGGGCGCGGCCGTGAGCCGGAGCACCTTCTGGCTGTCCTCCAGCCGGACCACCAGGGGCGCGGTTCGCTCGCCCCGGTAGGCCGCGCCGATCAATCCGGCCACAGCCTCCGACGCGCCGGACATCATCTCCGAGAAGTTCCGTCCCACCAACTCCGACTCGGGCAGCTCGGCGATGGCGGCAAGCGCGTGATTGGCGCGCAGCACGTAGCCCTCCGCTCCGACCACTGCGATGCCTTCGGTCAGGGCATTGAACGCGGTCTCCCATTCCGCCTCGCTCCGCCGCACCATCTCGTAGAGGCGGCTGTTGGTCATCACCACGGAAGCGTTGGTGGCCACCGTGGAAAAGAGCCACAGATCCTCCGCACTCAGGGGTCCGCCCTGGCGGTCCGCTACCGCAAGCGCGCCCATAGTGGTTCCCGGGGCACGTAGCGGCGCCACTGCGGCGGAACGGACCATCGTCCCTGCGAACAGGCGTACCGCGGGGATCTCGGCGTCGTCTGCCACCTCGATGCGGTCGCGGGCGATGGCCAGCGCCACCATGCTCTCGGCACTGTCGCCGACTTCTCCCAGCAGCGGCTCCAGCGTGCCGGTGGCGGCGACGACCCGGAGCGCCTCGCCTTCGGCGAGCACGACGATGGCTCCATCGGCCTGGAGGAAGCGAGCCGCATACTTCGCCACGTGGTCGGCGATACGGTCCAACTGAATCGATTGGGAGAGGACGTAGCTCAGCTCCTGTAGGGAGAAGAGCTCGCTGATGCGGCGGTCGACCTGGGTGGCCAGCTGATCGGATTTGGCCTGCGCCTCACGGGTGCGCCCGCGCGACCTGACCGCGGCAACCCCGAAGGTGATGATTGCGGTGGCCACGCTGATGAGGGCAAGCCACCAGATCCGGTCCTCGCTCCATCCGGCGACGATGCCGAGCAGCGCCGCCGTGATGGCGTGAAGGGTGAGCTCCCACTCGGGGTGGCGGGGAACCAGCAGCAGGACGGCGACACCGGCGGCGGCCACGGCGAGCGTACCCAGAATGGGAGGCTGGCCGATCGCCGCCGCCGCGAGGACGCAGCCGAGGAGAACTCCGGCTGCGACCGCCGCCATCGAAAGCGCTGGGCGAACGGGGCGGCGGGCCAGCTTCAGGGCTCCCGGGTGTCGCGGCGAGCGACCCGCTCGGTAATGTAGGCCTCGGGGGGGGCGTTGGGCTTCACCCGAATGGACTTGGCCGGAATACCGACGTTCACGTGGTAGGGACGCACGTCCTTGGTGGCCACCGCGCTGGCGCCTACCATCGCGTTGCGGCCCACGTGTACGCCGGCGAGCACGGTGGCGTGGTAGGTGATCCGCACGTCGTCCTCCAGCACCGTGCGCGCATTGGTCACGTCCTTCTGGTCCACGATGCTGTGAGTGTGACTGTAAATGTTGGCATAGTCCGAGATGCTGACGCGATCGCCCAGAACAATGCCACCGCGGTCGTCGAGCAGCACATTGCGGTGGACCACCACATCGTCGCCCACTTCCATGTTGTAGCCGAAGGAAAACTCCACGTATTGAAACGCTTTGAAGTTCCGGCCCACCCGGGTGAAGATGTGCTGGGCCAGCAGGCGCCGAAAGCGGACCCCGAGGTGCACGTTGTGCCCCAGCGGTGACCGGTCGAACCCCTGCCAGAGCCAGAGTAGCGGCTTGACTCGGGCGAAACGCTCGGCGTCCACCTCGGCGTAATACTCCGGCTCCATGGTCACATTGCGGGGATCGAGCGAGAGCAGGGCGACACGGGTGGCGTCGGGGGTCCCTGGCTGCTGCAGCAGCGCGTCGTAATCCTGGAGGCCGGGGTGGTAAATCTGGAACAGCAGCTCGCGTGTCAGGCGGTACCAATCTGCCCCGGGAGCGGCGAGCTGCGCTTCCAGATCGGCGAGCCAGCCGTCGTAGAACTGCTCGGTGGCGGTTGGGAGACGCACCGTGCGGAGGGGCAGAAGGGCCATGGAGCAACCTCGTCAGGCCGGCTGGGCGGGAGCCAAATCGGTTAGAGGTCGAATGATGCGCAAGGCGTCGCGTTGACACCAGTGCTAACGGGGAGTAGCTTGGGAGGGATTTCCAAATAAAACTGATAATCATTCTCAATTCAACGCCTCTGTCAATCTCCTTCCTGGCCATCATCCTCGTCGCCCTGACCCCACCAGCGCAGGTCCGGGTGGAGCGCGAGGCGTTTGTCATGGGAACCACCCTCAGGATCGCTGTGAGCGCCTCCAGCCGTTCCGTGGGGCTCCGGGCCATCGATGCCGCCTTCGAGGCCGTACGGGCGTGGGACGACCGACTGAGCACCTGGCGAGACGACAGCGAAATTGCCCGACTTAACCACGGTGCTCCTGGCCAACCTGTCGCCCTATCCCCCCCGCTGTACACCCTGCTGCAAGAGGTGGTGCAATGGGCCCGCCTCACCGGTGGCGCCTTCGACCCTTCGGTCGGCCCGCTCGTCGATGCCTGGGACCTGAGAGGCGCGGGACGCATTCCTGATGGTACAACTCTGAGTCGGGCGAGAGCCGCCTGCGGCCTGCAGCATTTCATCTTCGACGATCGCGCCCGGACCGTGAGCCGGACGGATTCGGCCGCGTGGCTCGACTCGGGCGGGTTCGGAAAGGGCGTCGCCCTGGGCGCCGCGCGCCATGCGCTGGTCCAGAGAGGAGTGAACAGCGGCAGCCTCAACTTCGGCGGCCAGGTTCTGGTGCTGGGGCCGGGCGCTTTGAACGGAGATTGGCTCGTGCCGGTGGCCCATCCGCGGGATCGGGCCCGTCCAGCCGCGTGGCTCCACTTTCGAGACCGTTCGGCGTCGACCAGTTCCCAGTCCGAACACTTTGTCACCATCAACCGGCGTCAGCTGGGCCACATCCTCGATCCGCGCACCGGGCGCCCGGTACCGCCGTGGGGGAGCGTGACGGTGGTGGCACAGGACCCCGCGCTGGCGGACGTGGTGTCCACCGCCCTGCTGGTACTCGGGCCCGAGGTCGGGCTTGAATGGGCCCGCAGTCGGTCCGACGTGGCGGTGCTGTTTCTCATACTCCGTGGCGGCAAGGTCGAGCGGCGGTGGAATGCCGCCCTGAACCAGTACCTGGTGCCGGACTCAACTCTTTCACGAGGAGCGTAAGTGGCACACGTCCGTCGGCGACTGATGCTGGTGTCAGCTGTGGCTGTCGCCCTCGCCGCCCGCGCGGCGGCGCAGGAGCGGGACACCACCGACCTCAAACGCCTGGAGGCCCAGGTCGAAGCGATCACCCGGGAACTGGAGGAGCTGCGGCTCGGTCGCGACCTCGTCGTGGAGGCCGACACCAGTGTGTACGGATTCGGTCCGGCGGCCTCAAAGGTGTACAAGGTGGCACAGGGTGTCTCGATCGGCGGCTATGGTGAGATCCTGTACGAGCATTTTGCCAGCTCTCGCCAGGACGATGCTCCGTCCAACGCCCTCGACCGGCTTGACGCCCTTCGGGCCATCGTATACGTGGGTTACAAGTTCAGCGACAAGATCCTCTTCAACTCCGAGATCGAGTTCGAGCACGGGAGCACCGAAGATGGCGGGTCGGTCTCGGTCGAATTCGCCTACCTCGAGTACCGGCTGTCACGGGCCTTCGGTCTCCGAGCCGGGCTGCTGCTTCCCCCTATGGGATTCCTGAACGAGGTCCACGAGCCGCCTGCCTTCCTCGGCGCCCACCGGCCCGAGACCGAACGTCAGATCATTCCATCCACCTGGCGTGAAAGTGGTATCGGGCTCTTCGGCGGCGCGGGCAATGTTTCCTACCGTGCCTACTTGGTGAACGGCTTCGACGCCCGCGGTTTTGGGCCGTTCGGCGTCCGGGACGGCCGCCAGAATGGAGCCGAAGCCAAGGCTCAAAATTTTGGTGCTGTTGGGCGGGTGGATTACGCTGCCGTCGCCGGGCTCTCTTTGGGAACCTCTGCCTACCTCGGCAATTCGGGACAGGGTGCGGTGGTGCCGTCGAACCCGACCCGCTCGATCAGCGCCAGAACCTTCATCTGGGAGGGGCACGCGCAGTACAAGCAACGGGGTTTCGACCTCAGCGGCTTGCTTGCGATATCCACTCTGGACGATGCGGCGGAGATCAACGAGCTCAACCTGTTGGCCGGCAGCGCTTCTGTAGGCCAGCGTCTAATCGGCTGGTACCTTCAGGGTGGCTATGACGTGCTGCGGGGCAGCCGAAGCGGGCACCAAGTGGTCCCGTACCTTCGTTACGAACGGCTGAATACCCAGGACAAAGTCCCCCCTGGTTTTTCGGCGGACCCGGTCACCGACCTGCGGCTGGTAACGGTGGGCGCCATGTGGAAGCCGCTGCCCAACGTGTCGCTCAAGGCCGACTATCAGATTACCAGCAACGAAGCCGAGACCGGGGTCAACCAGCTGAATGTCAATCTGGGCTACCTGTTCTAGGCTGCTGGTTGCCGGCCTGATCCTGGCCCCGCCCGGGGGTCCAGCGAAGCTCCTGGCGCAGCTATCGCTTCAGGAGGCAATCGCCCATGCATTTCCCCCACCCGCCCTGGTCGAGCGGCGGACCGCGTTCCTCACTCCTGACGACATGGCGGCGATCTCGTCGGCTGCCGGCGCCGACGCGCCGGTGAGTCAGCGGGTGGTTACCTACTATCTGGCGGAGCAGAACGGACTCGCGCTCGGCGTCGCCTATTTCGACAGCCACCGGGTCCGGACCCTCAATGAAGTGGTGATGATCGTGGTCGATCCGGCGGACAGCGCCGGCCGGCCCGACCGGATCCGATCGGTCGAGGTGCTCCGCTTTGCCGAGCCTCCGGAGTATCACGCCCGGGACGCATGGCTGGATCAGTTCAAGGGAAAGTCGCTGAGTGCGGGGCTGTCGCTGAAGCGATCCATCGCCAACATGACCGGGGCCACGCTGACGTCGAATGCCATCGTGCGGGCAGCCCGGCGAGTTCTAGCTACCCATCAGCGGATCCAGCCGTTTGCCTCCAGCGCGGGGCGCGCGCCGTGAGCGCGTTCGAGCGCTGGGCCGTGTGGACCACATCGGTGGCCACCTTCATGACGGGATCGATCTACTTGTGGCTCAAGTACCTGCTAATGAACGACGATCCGCTGGCGGTGGTGAATCATCCCTGGCAGCCCGCCGTGCTCAAAGCGCACATCCTGGTGGCCCCGCTCCTGGTCTTCTCGATCGGGCTGGTCGCCGTTCGGCACGTCTGGCGGCACCTTCAGTCGGGAATGCAGGAGGGGCGCCGGAGCGGTGTCCTCACCGTAGTCGTCCTGAGCCCCATGGTGTTCAGCGGGTATCTGATTCAGGCGCTGACTGAGGAGGGGTGGCTCAAGGCGATGGCCATCTCGCACATTGGGCTCGGGCTTCTCTACGGGGTGGGTCTATTGGCTCATCAGTTCGCCGCCGGCGGCAGGAGGGTCCGGGCCATCCGGACCGAGGAGCGCCGGGTTCGGAAGCGCCGGCGTCGGCGCTCGCCCTCGAAGAGTATCTGAGGGCTACCGCGTCGTGTCTGGCCTGCCAGCCCGCGTTCTAGCCGAGACCCTGGCCCGCTCCCGATCGATGAGCGACTGCTTGGTCTGCCAATCCTCCGACACCAGCGCCCCGTACGAGAGACTGAACGAGTCGTCTACCGGCAGATCCTCCTCGAACAGATAGATCGCGCTCGCCTGCTCCCTCTGATCGAGTTGTTGGGTGGTAAACCGCGCGTTGATCGGGATGATGCCCAGTGGTTGCAGGGCACGGTTGCGGAGCCTAACCGTGAGTGTTTGCGGGTCGAAGCGGGTCTCGGAGCGGAGACCGAAGAAGCTGACCAGCGCCAGTCCCGGCTCGGTGACCCCCGCTTTGGAGGCCACTGAATCGATCGAGCGGCGGCGGGTTTCCACCAGCGACCGCAGCGATTGAAACGCGTCGTTGGCCAGCAGCCGGGTGACCTTCGGGTCCAGAGGAACGAAGCGGATCTCGACGTCCTCATTCCTGACCCGGATGGCCAGGTCGTTCTGATTCAGCGTTCCGTAGCTCACCGTGGTCGTGATCGGTGTGGGTTGAGCCGACTGCGCCGCAGCGGCGACCGGGCCGCAGAGGATAAAGAGCGCTGACAGTGGGTGTGATCTCACGTGGGTTCCTCTCCGGCGGCGGCCACGATGCTGGTGGCAAGCTCCGCGATGCCATGCCTGGACTGGCTGCTGGTGACTTCCACCTGATCCTGTTGCAAGCCCAGTGCCTCGGTCAGCTCCCTGACCCGCCCCGGAAGGCCGGAACGGGTCAGTTTGTCGGACTTGGTGAGCACCACCAGCACCGGGCGGCCGCTCTCGGCCAAGAGCGTCTGCATCGCCAGGTCATCAGTTGATGGCTGGTGCCGAATGTCCAGCAGCCAGACCACCCCCGCCAGACCGGCACGGGTCCGGAGGTAGTCATTGACGAGCTTCCGGTAGCCGGCCCGAGCCCCTTTGCTGGCCCTGGCAAAGCCATACCCCGGCAGGTCAACGAGGTAGAAGGCGGGTAACCGGTAGAAGTTGAGCAGGGTGGTCTTGCCGGGTGAGCCGCTGACTCGCGCCAGGCCGGGGCGCCCGACCAGGCTGTTCAGCAGGCTCGACTTCCCCACGTTCGACCGGCCAATGAACGCTATCTCGGGAAGCTCGGGCTCCATCTTAACCTGCGGATCCGGAAAGGAGCCAACAAACTGAATGGGTTGGACGTGCAATGGGTTCGACGCATCCGGTCCCGGTTGCACAAAAGGCGGACCGCTGTCCGCCCTTACAGTCCCTGCCGTCCCGCTTGTCCTTCCCGCCCTGCCCGTCCCTCCCGCGCCGCTCACGCCTCCCGCTTGGTCCGCGCCCGCTCGGTGACGATGAGAGGAGAGGTACCCTCGCTGATCGACTCCTTGGTGATCACGATTTCGCGCACGTCTTCACGGTTGGGCAGATCGAACATGATGTCGGTCATCATGGTCTCGAGGATGGCACGCAGGCCCCGGGCACCGGTGCCCCGCTTGAGGGCGCGCTGCGCCACCGCCCGCAGTGATTCGGGATCGAACGTGAGGCCCACGTCCTCCAGCTCGAAGAGCTTCTTATACTGCTTGGTGAGCGCGTTCTTGGGCTCCACCAGGATCCGGACCAAGGCTTCCTCGTCGAGCGCTTCCAGCGACACCACCACCGGCAAGCGGCCGACCAGCTCGGGAATCAGACCGAAGCGGAGCAGATCGTCGGGCTCCACCTCGGCATAGGGGTTCCCTTTGGTCAGCTGGGGGTTGGACTTGCGCTCGCTGGTGCTGAAACCGATTTGCTGCCGGCCGGTGCGAGCCTCGATGATCTTCTCCAGACCGTCGAACGCGCCGCCGCATACGAACAGGATGTCCTTGGTGTTGATCTGGATGTATTCCTGCTGCGGGTGCTTCCGGCCGCCCTGGGGCGGGACTGAGGCAATGGTCCCCTCGAGGATCTTGAGCAGGGCCTGCTGCACCCCTTCGCCGGACACGTCGCGCGTGATGCTGGGATTCTCGGACTTGCGGGCGATCTTGTCGATCTCGTCGATGTAGACGATGCCCCGCTCGCACTCGGCGACGTTGAATTCACCGGCCTGGAGCAGCCGCACCAGGATGTTCTCCACGTCCTCGCCCACGTATCCCGCTTCGGTGAGCGTGGTGGCGTCGGCAATAGTGAAAGGAACGTCGAGAATACGGGCGAGGGTCTGGGCGAGAAGGGTTTTGCCGACTCCGGTGGGGCCGAGCAGAAGAATGTTGGACTTGTCGAGCTCGACATCGCCTTCCCGGCCGCTGGTGGCGTTGATCCGCTTGTAATGATTGTAGACGGCCACCGCCAGCGTTCGCTTGGCACGCTCCTGCCCGATTACGTATTGGTCCAGGACGTCCTTGATTTCGGACGGAGTGGGGACCTGGGTAATGCTGTCCGCAACCTCGCGCTCTTCGTCCTCCGCCAGAATCTCATTGCAAAGAGTGATGCACTCATTGCAGATGTAGACCGACGGGCCGGAAATGAACTTCCGGACGGAATCCTTCGATTTTCCGCAGAAGGAGCAGCGGAGGTGCTTGTCGTTGGACATGGAGCCGAGTCGTGATGGAGGTGGAAAGGTGCCGGAAAACTGCCTCCTGGCACCCTGAGCGTCAAGTCTCCTTGCCGTTCTTGCCGTCCGTATGCGGAACGACATCCTTCCGAGGGGTGAAGACGCTGTCGATGATGCCGTACGACTTGGCTTCTTCCGCGCTCATGAAGCGGTCGCGATCCATGTCGCGCTCGATCGTCTCGATCGGCTGGCCGGTATGCAGCGCGTACAGCGAATTCATCTTGGCGCGCAGATACAGGATCTCGCGAGCCTGGATCTCGATGTCCGCGGCCGTGCCCTGGGCCCCGCCGGACGGCTGGTGGATCATGATCCGTGAATGCGGCAGGGCGCTCCGTTTCCCCTTGGCTCCGGCCGCCAGCAGGAACGATCCCATGGACGCCGCCATCCCCATGCAGATCGTGTTGACCGGGGCGCGGAGGTGCTGCATGGTGTCGTAGATGGCCATGCCGGCCGAGACGACACCGCCGGGCGAGTTGAGGTAGAGGTAGATGTCTTTGTCGGGATTGTCGGCTTCGAGGAACAGCAGCTGCGCGATGATGATGTTCGAGACATCGTCGTTGATCGGTGCCCCGAGAAACACGATGCGATCCATCAGGAGCCGGGAGAAGATGTCGTAGGTGCGCTCGCCCCGGCTGGAACGCTCGATGATATACGGCGGGTACAGGGTAGCCATGATCAAGACTTCACCTCTTCCACGGTGGACTGCTTCAGGAGGAAGTCGAAGACTTTCTCCTCGGTAATGGCGCGCTCGAGCTCGCCCAGTCGCTTGGACTTCTCGAGTGAAGCGTAAATCTGGCCGGCGGGCACGCCCCGCGCTACGGCCATGGTATTGACTCGCTCGTCGAGCTCGGCCTCGGTGGCCTTGAGACCATGGGCCTCCACCAGTGCGTCGAGAGCGAGGTCGCGCTTGACCTGATTTTCGGCGATGGCATGGAACTGCTGCTCGAACACCGGCAGCTGATCTTCCGGAACCTTGTACATCTCCGCGTACCCATGCATCAGCCGGTGCACCAGCGACTCGGGCGCCTGGATGTTGTTGGCTTCCACCAGCTGGGCGATCAGATTCCGGCGCACCTCGGCGTCCGCTTCCCGCGCGCCTTCACGCTCCAGATCCTGCCGGACGGCGGTGCGGAGCGCGTCCAGACTCTCGAAATCCCCCACCTCCCGGGCCAGCGCATCATCGAGCGGGGGCAGATCCTGCCGCTTCACGTCATGCAGCGTGACCCGGAGCTGGCGGCTCTGACCCCGGCGCGATTCGTCGGGGTGATCCTCCGGAAAACGCACCTCGGCATCAACCGTCTCACCCGGAAGGAGCAACATGATCCGCTCTTCCAGCTCAGGGATCGTCTGGTTCTGCCCCAGGACCAGGTCGTGGGGCTGGGAGGTGCCCGGCGTGCCGTTCTCGAGCGTGGCAACCTCGACCCGCACCATGTGACCCGGTGACGGCTTGACCCCCTCCACCGGAATCCAGGCAGCCTTCTGCTCCTGGATCCGTGCCAGCTGCTCCTCCACTGCGCTGTCCGGCACCGCCGCCTCGCGGCGCTCGACCTTGAATCCACCCACCCGGTTCAGCGTCAGCTCGGGGCGCACCTCGACGTGCAACTCGAACTCGATGGGGCTTCCATCTTCGAACTTCAGGTTGCGGATGGCGGGGTCGGTGATCGGCTTCAGTGCCTCGTTGGTTTTCGCCGTTTCCCAGCTCTCCCGGATGACTTCCTCAAGCACCGTCTGGCGAATCGCGTCGCCGAAGCGCTTGCGGACCACGGTGTCGGGAGCCTTGCCTGGCCGGAAACCCGGCAGGCGGGCGCGCTTCGCATAGTACTTCAGCGCCCGGGCTTCAGCCTCGCGCACCCGGTCCACCGGAACGGTGACCCGCAGCGATTTGGAGGCGGAATCTTCGGCGGTTTTCTCGACGGTGATCTGGCTCATCGTGCCGGGAATCTACCCTGACGTTGTCCCCAGGGTCAATTTCGGCCCGGTCGGTTTACCGGCGCACTGTTGCAGACCGCGCAGATTCGCGCAAGATTCTGCGCACTGTTGGTCGTTGATCCCTCTCCTCCGGCAGGTTTTAAGATCATGAAGACGGTCCTGCTGGTGGACGACGAAAGCGCCGTGCGGGGGGCCCTCCGCAAGATCCTCGAGAAAGGCGGCCTCACGGTCCGGGAAGCCGCATCCGGGCGGGACGCGCTCGATGCCATCGCGACCGATACCGAGATCGCGGCGGTGGTCAGCGACTTCCTGATGCCTGAGATCAATGGGTTGGACTTCTACGATGCGCTGATCTCCATTGCGCCTCACCTTAAGGATCGGGTAGTTTTCCTGACCGGCGCGGCCCGGGATCCGATGGTCCACAATCCACTGGAGCAGCGCGGAGTGCCACTCATCAACAAACTGGAGGACCTGCACATCGTGATGGATGCCGTGAAGCTCGCCTTGCTCCGAAAGTAGAGGGCGAGAACGACAACTTTGTAGGAACCCCGCCTCCGGTGCCCACAATTCCGTAGGAAAATCTCACAGACATCCGAAAGAGCTGTGCTCCACCACGCTGGTGCCACCTGATGCGTGGCATGGCGGTTGCTCTTCCCACAGCGTTCGGATGATCGAACCAACGGGCCGTTGCACAGCTGTGACCTGCCCGTAGGAGAGGTGGGAGGTTCGAGCCTCATCGTTACGGACGGCATTCGGCCGTCCTCATGTTTGCCAAGGAGTCAGTGTCATGCACTACCGATTGACCGCGATGGAGTATCGGAGCCGCGCGGTTGCCCTGGAGGGTCGCTAGTGGAAACTGTGTATATGCCCAATGCGCGGGTGATGGAGCGAGAGCCGGTCAAACGCTATCTGATGGCCAGCGACTTCGATCAGACCCTGAGCTTCAATGATTCCGGAATCGTGCTCAGCGAGATGCTGGAGATCGAGGGGTTCTCGGAGCGGTGCGCCGGACTCTCGAGAACTCACCTGGTGCAACAGGGCGCCGAGCTGGCATACCTGCTGCTTCACGATCCCGAGTATCGCAGGGTCCGGCGAGAAGATTTGATGCGGGTCGGCAAGCAGATCCGGTTGAAGCGCAATATCCACATGCTGGCCAGCCTGCTGAATGCCGTGGAGGGCTTTGACTTTGATTTCTATGTTATCTCCGCGGCGCCGGAGGAAGTGATCATCTCCGCGCTCGAGGGGGTGGTGCCGGCGGATCACATCTGCGGTACCCGGTTTCGATACGACCCGCAGACGGGCGAGATCCAGTCCATCGCCCGGGTGCCAGCAGGGTATGGCAAGGTGGCCGTGGTGGAGGAGCTACGGAGGGAGTTGGGTGTGGGGTCGGATCGGCTGGTATACGTGGGCGATGGCAGCTCCGACGTCCATGTGATGCTGCACGTCAACCGCATGGACGGGCTTACCATCGCGGTCTCGGAGAACAAGTTTCTGACGCCGATCGCCCGCCGCACCGTGCTGAGCGACGATGCCCTGAGCGTGTTGGTGCCGGTACTGGAGGACATCGCCGGGCTCAGCTCCGGCAGGATACGCGGACTGTTTGCGTCGCACGGCTTCGTGCTTCAGGAGTGGGACAAGATCCGGACCGACGCGCTCATCATTCGAGACGCGGCGCCTTCGTCTGCTGTCGCCTAAGGCGGGCACATGACCTACGAATGGATTGGATGGGTGGCCACTGCTGTCTTCGCGAGCTCGTATCGTTGCAAGGACCCGGCCCAGCTCCGGCGGGTGCAGGCGGCAGCGGCCTGCATGTGGGTGGTCTACGGCGCGATCATCGGCGCGGCACCGGTGCTGGTGGCCAACCTGCTCGTCGCGGGAGTGGCGGCGTGGTCTTCCATGAGGCCACTGGCCGCACGGAAGCTGCCTCCCGCCTCAGGCGCGTAGCCGGGAGGGGTCGATCGATCCCGTACTTCTTCACCTTGTAGGTGATCACTCTCTCGGTCGTAACTAGGAGCCGGGCTGCTTTCGCCCGGTTGCCCCGGGTGGTCTTCAAGGCATCCCCGATGAGGCTGCGCTCGAAGGTGGCCACCGCGCCGCCGATCGACGCGCTGACGACGGTTCCGCTGGCCTCTGCGGTCTGAAGGGTCGGCGGCAGGTGATGGCCATGGATGACCTCTCCGTCGGCCATCAGCCCGGCGCGCTCCATGGTTCTCCAGCTCGCGATACCATAGCTGGGCAAGGTGCAGCGGCGTCTTCGGCCCCTCCGCTGCCCATTTTCGCACTCGCGCCCGGGGCGTACGCGCGTTATGATGGAGGACTCCCGTAACCAGCTCGGCTTCCCTGCGTCGAATGGCCCCATGGCCCCGCGCATACTGGTGGTTGACGACGAACCGATGGTCCGCTCGCTCATCGTCCGGGTGTTGACCGACGAAGGGTACGAGGTCGTGGCGGTTGCCGATGGACGTGCCGCGCTCGACGCGGCGCGCGGGCCAGAGGGTCGTTTCGATCTCATTGTCACCAACAACTACATGCCCGGCCTCAACGGGGCCGAGCTGATCGAGCGGGTGCGGCAGGACTTCCCATCTCACCCCATCCTCCACATCGACGACATCTCCCGCAAGCGAGTCGACAAGGGGCTGCCCGACGATGTCCCCACGGTCTACAAGCCGTTCAGCGTGGCCACGCTTCGTGATGCGGTGCGTAAGCTCCTCACAGGCTGACTTCTTACTCCCAGCAGCAGAACCCACCACATCGGCCTCAGCTGTCGAGCCCTGATCGGGAGGACCCCGCTCGTGAGCGGAACCGCAAGCAAACTGGGAATCATAGGATTGCCGCGACCGTTGCAAGCCCTCGCGGCTGAGCGCTGGGACGTCATCGTGGTGGGTGCGGGGCACAACGGGCTGGCGTGTGCCACCTACCTCGCGCGTGCCGGCCGGCGGGTACTGGTGCTGGAGCGGCGTGACCGGGTGGGCGGCGCGTGCACACTGGAGGAGCCCTGGCCCGGGTACCGGGTGTCGCCGTGCGCCTACGTCTGTGGTCTCCTGCATCCCCTGGTCATCGAAGAGCTGGACCTGATTCGCCGGGGGTTGGATTGGCACCCCGCCGACCCGGGCCTGTTCGTGCCCTTCGAGGACGGCAGCAGCATACAGCTCTGGGGCGACGACGACCGCGCGGACGATGAAATCGGGCGATTCGCGCCGGGCGATCTTGCCGGGTGGCGGGCCATGACGGCGCTCAAGAAACGGGTGCGGGATTCCCTGCGTCCCGCAGGGAGCGGTGACCTCTGGATCGGGCGTGCGCCCAGCCGAGACCAGATCGAATCGCGGCTGGGGGGAGATCGGGAGGCGATCTCGCTCTTGTTCGAGTGGTCGATGGTGGAGTTCGTCGAACGCTATCTCGATGACGAGCGGCTCCAGCAGTCGTTACTGGGGCAGGGAGTGATCGGCACCAAGGCGAGTCCCCTCGAACCCGGCACCGCGTCCATTCACTTCCACCATGCGTCCGGCCGGATGGGCGGCATCCCCGGTATGTGGGGCTACCTCAAAGGGGGCATGGGTCTGGTCTCATTCATCCTGTGCGACATTGCCCAGGAGGCCGGGGTGGTCGTCGCCGCCGGGGTGCCGGTGCATCGCATTGAGCCGGGGGTGGGGGTCGAGCTTGAAGGCGGCGAACGGATCCACGCGCCGGTCATAGTTTCTAATGCCGATCCCCATGTGACATTGCGGCTGCTCGGCGGTGCGGCGGATGCCGCCTGGCAAACCCAGGTCGAAGCCGTCCCGATCACCGGCTGCACCCTAAAAATCACCGTCGCGCTCGAGGAGCTCCCTAACTTCACTGCCCGTCCCGGGACTATGGAACCGCATCACTTCGGGCAGGTGAACACGCCGCTGTCCAAAGCTGAGTGGGTGAGGCACCACCGGGCGTCGCTGGACGGGGAGCTGCCCAACCGGCTCTGGACCGAGCTCTACTTTCAGAGCTCGCATGACCCGAGTGTGGCGCCCCCGGGCCGCCATACCATGAGCGTGTTCGCGCAGCCGGTGCCCTACGCATTCACCTCGGGCGACTGGAACAGCCGGCGCGAAGAGGTGGCGAGGGTAGCACTCGGCTCCATCGGCCGTTTCTGTAGCAACATTCCTGACGCCGTCCTGCATATGGAGGTCATGGGCCCGCCGGACATCGAACGCAGAACCGGCCTCACCGGCGGCCACATCTTTCAGGGGGAGTGTCTGCCGGAGTACATGTGGGACAAACGGCTGACGCCGCGGACCCCGATGGAGGGGATCTACCTCTGCGGAGCCGGAACCTTTCCGGGAGGGAGCGTGATCGGGATCAACGGGCGGAACGCGGCGATGGAAGTACTGGCGGAGAAGGCGGAGAGGACGGAGAAGGCGGAAATGAGGAGGCGGTA
>Ga0180121_10000126_pt1 | contig 27159 bp, 23 predicted proteins | sample AntDrymUQ5402106_2_FD_129676 | JGI IMG/M metagenome (GOLD analysis project Ga0180121, IMG submission 129676) | Polar desert sand microbial communities from Dry Valleys, Antarctica - metaG UQ540 (21.06) (version 2) (version 2) | ecosystem: Environmental > Terrestrial > Soil > Desert | place...
CCGCCCAGCTGATAGGCGCCGACCTCGAAGGAGACGCGGGTGCGGGTGGAGGACTTGGCGAAGATCATCCCCAGCGTCTTGCCCAGGAGCGGCTTCTCCCGGTACTCGCCCCGCTTCATCCGGGCTGCCAGATCAAAAAGGGCGCCGAGCTCGGACCGGCTGAAGTCGGGGATGGCGAGGAAGTGGCGCGGGGGATTCATCGTGTAAGTGTCGGTGTTAAGGGTCAAGAGTCTAGAGTCGAGAGTCTAATTGACCTGAGCCCTGGACCCTAGGCCCTAGACCCTAGGCCCTAGACCCTAGACTCTAGACCCTAGACCCTTCGCTACTGCCGAACCACTATGGCAATCGCAGCTGTCGCAGCAGCCGCGCGAAGCGGCGGTCGGTGCGGAGCGAGTCCACTCGGAGATCGATGCGGAGGTACGCCACCAGCTCCGAGCGTTCCTTGACCGCCCGGGCCAGGGAGGCGAAGGCATCGGTCCGCCGGCCCAACGAGGCCTCCACCCCGGCAATGAGGTAGGACGAGATGTAGCGATCGGTTGCGATCGCTCGAAGCCGCTCCAGCAGCAGCTTCGCTTCCTCGGTCTGGCCGCGAACGGCCTGAAGCTGGGCCGCCGCTGCGAGCAGCTCGGCCCGCTGCGGGGCCGCCACCAGCGCGCTCCGGAGATGGGCCTCAGCCGCGGGGTAGTCGCCAGCCGCCTGCTCGAGCAACGCGAGATCCGCATCCACCCGCCAGGCGGTACTGTCCAGGGCCGAAGCCCGTTGCAGGAACTCGCGAGCACGGTCGTACTGACGAGTGTGCAGGTAATCCCAGCCGAGCTGATGGGTCAGCCCGGGAGAAAGCGGGCTCAGGTCAAGGGCGCGCTCGATCAGAGACCGAGACTCATCGTTCCGTCCCATCGCCAGCAGGAAGCGGGCGTAAGGCGGATACAGGTCGGTGTCGGTGGAATCCAGAGCCAGGGCGCGACGAAACTGAACCTCGGCTCTGCCCCACTGGCGATCGAACAGAAAACGAATGGTCCCCAGCGTGGAGTGCGCCTGGGCCAGGGTGCTGTCGAGCGCCAGCGCCCGGGTTGCCGCGGCCCGGGCCAACGGAGCAGCGGTGAGCGGCGACATCGCCTCGGTGCCACCGCCTCTCATGTAGGCCTCCGCCAATGCCGCATGAGCCTCGGCGAAGGTCGAGTCGAGCCGCACCGCACGAGCCAGGTGTGCCTGCGCGCGCCGGTTGCTGCCGGGGCTAGACTGTTCCAGCTCATAGCGGCCGGCCAGGTAGGCGTCGTACGCCAGGAAGCTTGGCGTGGGTCTCGGCCGCCCGGACGCGGAGTCGCCGAGAGCGGGGGCTCGCAGCGCACCGGCCACGGCATTCCGAATCTCGGCTTCGATGTCGAACAGCTCACTGGCCTGACGCTCGTAGGCCTCGGACCAGACATCGAAGCCCTCGGCCACGTCCAGCAGCCGCGCCGTCACCCGGAGCCGGTCACCCGAGCGGCGGACACTGCCCAGCAGCACGGTCGCAACCCCCATGCGGCGGCCGGCCAGGCGGGGATCCGCCGCCACCTGCCTCGGTGCGAAAGCGGAGGAGCGGGCGCCGACCTGGACTCCGCGCACCCCGCTGAGCGCCTCGGTCAGCTCGGCGCCGAGGCCGTGGCCCAGGTAGTCGTCGGCCACATCGGGGCTGGTGTTGACGAACGGCAGCACGGCGATCGAGCTGGCCCGCACGGCGGCGGGAACCGGCTGACCCGGATTCGGAGAGGCCGCCCTCAGCCAAAAACTGACTATGAGCAGGGTGAGGACAGCACCGCTGAACACGGCCCATCTCGCCGGTATTCGCTGCCGGAGGAAGCTCGGCCGACGGGGGTCCACGGTGCCGGGAGAAGCGGACATCCCCGAGTATAGGCCGATTCCGCACCGTGAACCAGCGCGACCGGCGCGGCGATGGTTCCTAGGGTGCTACTTCCAGGGATCGGGCGGCGGTGACGGCGGCCTGACCAGCTGCTCGGTGAGCGAATGCATTAGATAGCTCCGCATGAGTAAATGATTTTTCGTGCCGTTATGTCAGCCGACCGGTGCGTGATGTTGCTCCCCTGCACTTTTCTTGAGCGATTCCACCTCCGTGATCAGCTCCCCGAGCTGTTTGTTGACCTGCTCGGCCCATTGGCTCATCTCGGAGGCCCAGATGCGCATGTTGTCGAGGTAGCCTGGCAGATTCTCCGGTACGTCTTCTATCTGGCGAACGGTATCCCACTTTCCTTTCCATTCGCCGTTCACGTGCTGCCATTTCTCGTCGAATTTTTTCTTCGGTTTGTTCGGCATGGAAGAACCTCCTCATTGAGTGTGACTCTCAAGCATTTCCTGACGACGGTGAAGACGTCTGACCAGCTTTTCGTCGCCCAGCCGTTTGGCCGCGGCAATACGGAGCTCAAGACTGGCGGGCAAGTAAGGCAGGTAGGTGACCGGTGAGGGGTGATCGAAGTTCGACGCCACCTGGAGGGCGGCCAGCGCTTCTCCTCTGGCGAACAACAGTTGGGCCAACAGCAGCCGTTCTCCTCCCAGCGCCTCCCACGGATTCCAGGCCAGCGCCGTCCAGTCTTCGCTGGTCGGGACAAGAGCACGAAGCTGCTGGAGGGCGCCGACGGAGTCTCCCTGCGCCAGCGCAACGCGCGCGGTGAGGCTGGCGACGAACAGGCTGTCCCGGCGCGAGCCGGCCCGCGTGTTTCGGGTCGCGATGCTCTCGGCGATCTCCGCCGCCACCATGCCGCGCCCACTGTGCGCTTCCCACCCTCCGAGGAACCAGAGATCCACGCTGCTCACGGATGACGGCTCCCGTCGGAACCGAGCCATCTGACTTCGGGCAAAGGTTTCCGCCTCACTCAGGAAGGCACGACCCGCCGTGGCATTGAGCAGGTAGAGGTCACCCCGGTACGTCGGATTGAAGAGGGTGTCTGACCGCAGCAGTGCCCGGGCCGCCTCGTCCCATCCACGGGCGACGAGTACGCTTTGCAGCGCGATCAGCGCGCCGAACTGATTCCGGGTGCGCCGCGTACCGGTGCTGGTATCGGACGCCAGTACCGCCCGAAAAGCGGCCTCGGCACAAGCTGGCTGGCGCAGCCCACCCACGGCAAGCAGCTGGCCGGCAGCCAATGCCTGTGTTGGGTTCCTCAGCACGGCCGCCTGCCAGTGGCTGCCGGGCATTTTTCCGCCCACGCAGTCCAGCATCAGCGCGACGGAGCCCAATGCTACCGAGTCGGGATGCCTGCCGGCGAACCGGTCGAGCATGCGCTGGGATCCGATGACGTCGCCCCGGCGCACCGAGTACTCGATGAGGTGGAACATTGCCGGTGCGAACTCCGGGTCGAGCTGTCGCACTCGCAGATAGGCGTCTTCGGCAAGGGAGTCGAGCTGAGCCTCGCGCGGCAGGAGGTGGTGGAAGGTCTCGGCCAGACCCATCCACCCCTCAACGTTTTCGGGGTCAAGCGAGAGCGTTTGCCTGAACCGCGAGACGGCGGAGTCGGCCCGGCCGGCCATCAGGTCCTCGAGACCGTGGGCCAGATGGCTCAGTCTGGCTGGAAGGGACCCTTCCCGCCTCACCGCTGCGCGCGCCATTCGGAGTGCTTCCTCCGGCCGGTCCGACCAGCTCGCCACCATGGCGCCCCTAAGCGCTGCCAGCGCAAACGAGGAGTCCACCTGAACCGCGGTACGAAAGTGGGCCAGCGCCTCCCCGAACGCCGCCGAGCGGTAGGCTTGCTCCCCCCGGAAGTAGGCTGCCAGGGCCCTCGGCGAACGACCCTGCAGAGAGGGAAGATCCTGCCGGCCGCCGGTAGGCATGAGCACCGGCAACACCTCGAGTGCGGCGCCGACCCCGATCGACCAACGATTAGTCCCCGGGGGAAAGTCCAGAGTTCTGTGGGTCACCGTCCCGGCGCGAAGGTCATGGATATCGAGCACCAGGTGCAAAGAGTCCGGAGCGTGTAGACGTGCTCTCAGGTAGTAACCAGCCCGCTGCCGGCGCGCGATTCGGTCGCTCGCGCCGTCCGCACCGCCCGCGACACCGGGCAGCCGGCCGCCATCGATGCCCACCAGCGATGCGGTGCTGTTGAGGGAGGCAAGGAGGGCGAGGGTGACCTCGTCCGGAGCAGGCGGGCCGGTCTCTGTGGTGAGGGTCGAGACCGGATACACCACCACCCGGGAGGGATCCAGCACGGCATGCTGGCGACGGAACGCCAATGGCACCGCTACGAGTAGGGTCGCCGCACCCGCCGCGGCGAGCCGCTTCCACCGGGTACCAAGCCGGCGGTGCCGGGTAAATGGCAGCGGGGCCGAAAGCGCGTCCACGAAAGTGCCGGCGGTGCCGAATCGGTTATCTGGATTCTTTTGAAGAGCTATATCTACGGCCCGCACGACGGCGGCAGGCGTCGACGGCAGGATCGATTCGAGCGACGCCGGCTGCTCCCGCACTTGCCGGGCCGCCACTGCCTGGGGGGTTGGACCCGAGAACGGAGGAGATCCGGTCAGCATTTCGTAAAGGACGCAGCCGAGACTGTAGAGATCGCTCCGGCCGTCCACCTGGCCGCCCACCACCTGTTCGGGACTCATGTACGACGGTGTTCCCACGATGAGCCCGGTGCTGGTGAGGTCGTCACCCCCGACTGTCACCGCCCTCGCAATGCCGAAGTCGGCCACCACCGCGTGCCCGGCCTCGAGGAGGATATTTCCCGGCTTGATATCCCGATGCACCACGCCGTGAGCGTGGGCGTAGCCGAGTGCGTCGGCCACCTCCCGGGTGATGCGAAGGGCGTCTTCCAGGGGAAGGGGACCGTCGCGGACCAGCCGCTCGCGGAGCGACTCGCCTTCCACGAAGGGCATGACGTAATAGAGGAGCTCGCCGTTTTCGCCCGAGTCGTGTAGCGGCAGGATGTGAGGATGGGTGAGACGGGCGGCAATCGCTATTTCCCGGAGGAACCGCTGAGAGCCGAGCAAGGCGGCGATCTGCGGCCGCAGAATCTTGACGGCGACGGCGCGGTTATGGCGCTGGTCGAGTGCCAGGAAGACCGTGGCCATGCCCCCACGGCCGAGCTCGCGCTCGAGCGTGTAGCGTCCTGCCAGGACGGTGCCGGGTCCGGCGAGCACCACCTCCATGAGCCCTGATTTCTGCGGTTGGAAGGGCTAACATACGATGCGGTGCGTCGGGAAGCCAGTAGGATTTCTCCGCCGAAGCCCGGTCCTGAGTACATAAGTGGATGCTGCGGGGTGGGTTAGCCTAGAGGATGTAGCGCCTCAGATCGTCGTCGCTGATGATCTTGACCAGCCTGTCTCTCACGTTTTCCGCGTTGAAGACGATCCGCTTCTCGGGATAATCCGGCAGCGCGAACAGCACGTCCTCCATCAGCGCCGCCATCACAGTGTGCAGCCGCCGGGCACCGATGTTTTCCATCCGGTCATTTGCCATGAACGCCACCCGGGCCACTTCCGCAATCCCGTCCTCGGTAAACGCCAGCTCGGCCCCCTCCGCCGCCACCAGCGCCTGATACTGTTTGGTGAGGGCGTTCTCCGGCTCGGTCATGATCCGGACGAAATCCTGCTCGGTCAGCGACTGAAGCTCGACCCGGATGGGAAAGCGGCCCTGCAGCTCGGGAATGAGGTCGGACGGCTTGGAGACGTGGAAGGCTCCGGCCGCAATGAAGAGGATGTGATCGCTCCGCACGTAGCCGTAGCGGGTCTGCACCGTCGAACCTTCCACGATCGGGAGCAGGTCGCGCTGGACGCCTTCGCGCGACACATCGGGTCCGCCGCCCTGGCCCCGCTCGCCCGCGATCTTGTCGATTTCGTCAATGAAGATGATGCCGTGGTTCTCGACCCGGTCGAGGGACTCGTTCACCACGTCGTCCATGTCCACCATCTTCTTGAGCTCCTCGTCAACCAGCACCCGGCGCGCCTCCGGCACCTTGACCGTGCGGCGCTTCTTGCGCTTCGGCATCATATCCTGGAGCATCTCGGTGAAGTTGATGTCGGTGCCCTCGATTCCCTGAGGCGGCTGGATCAACTCCATCATCGGATAGCCCTGCTGCGCCACCTCTACTTCCACCTCGCGGTCGTCAAGGCGGCCATCGGCCAGCATCTCGCGCAGCTTCTCCCGGGCCCGCTGCCGCCGCTCCTCCTCGGGGCTGGGCGGGCGCTCGGACTTGGCCTGACCACTCGACGACACCACAAAGACGGAGGCGCCTTCCGCCCGTTCGGTTGCCTCGCGGCCGCCCGGGGGCGGCTTGTCCGCCCGTTCCATCGGCTGAGGCCCGGAGGGAAGCAGCAGATCCAGCAACCGCTCGTCCGCCCGCTGCTCGGCCTGAGGATACACCTCGTCCTCGCGCTCGGTGCGCACCAGGTTGATGGCCGAGTCGACCAGATCCCGAACCATGGATTCGGCGTCCCGGCCGACGTAGCCCACCTCGGTGAACTTGGACGCTTCCACCTTAATGAACGGCGCTCCGGAGAGGCGGGCCAGGCGGCGGGCCACCTCGGTCTTTCCCACGCCGGTGGGGCCGATCATGATGATGTTGTAGGGGGTGATTTCGTCCCGGATGTCGTCCGGCGCCTGGGCCCGGCGCCAGCGGTTCCGCACCGCGATGGCCACCGCTTTCTTGGCCGCCTCCTGCCCCACGATGTAGCGGTCCAGCTCGGCCACAATCAGCCGGGGCGGCATCTCCTCCAGCCACGGCATGGGAGCGGTGGGCTCGGGGCCGGATTCAACCGGGAGTTTGGGGGCGGCGTCGGTCATTCTGTAAGGTAAGCGGTAAGCGGTAAGCGGTAAGCGGTTTTTATGGTTTCCGCTTAGGCCTTTTTCCCGTCCCCCGGCAACTCGAGGACGGTGATGTTTCGGTTGGTGAAGACACAGATGTCAGCCGCGATCTCCAGCGAACGCTGGGTGATTTCCCGGGCGCTCCGATTGGGCTCCGGCAGCAGGGCGCGGGCAGCCGCGAGCGCGAAGTTGCCCCCGGACCCGATGGCGATGATGCCGTCGTCCGGCTCGATCAGCTCCCCGGACCCGCTGAGCAGAAAGCTGTGGTCCAGGTCGGCCACCACGAGCAGCGCTTCCAGCCGGCGGAGGATCCGGTCGCTGCGCCAGTCCTTGGCCAGCTCTACCGCCGCCCGGGGGAGGTTGCCGGGATAGCGGTCGAGCTTCTCCTCGAACTTTTCGTAGAGGGTGAGCGCATCGGCCACCGAGCCGGCAAAGCCCGCCAGCACCTTGCCGCCCTTCATGGTGCGCACCTTGTTCGAGTGCGACTTGACCACGGTCTCGCCGATACTGACCTGGCCGTCGCCACCCAGAGCCACACGGCCATCCTTGCGAACGCCGAGGATCGTCGTGCCATGAAATGGGGTCATAGTCCTCGAAAAGCTGTTACGCGCGGGGATGCGCCTGGTTGTAGACCTTCTTCAGCCGCTCGACGCTCGTGTGGGTGTAAATCTGCGTGGTGCTGAGCGAGGCGTGTCCCAGGAGCTCCTGCACCGCGCGCAAGTCGGCGCCCGCATCCAGCATGTGGGTGGCAAACGTATGACGAAGCGAGTGCACCCGCAGACCGTCAACCCCGATGCCGTCCAGCATGCCGTGCACGATCCGCTGGACCCCACGTGCCGCGAGCCTCTTGCCATGCCGACTCACGAACACCGCACGCCGGTCGGTCCCGGGTTTGGCGACCACGGATTCCCGGAGGTGAAGATAGCGGCGCAAAGCAAGCACCGCCCGTGATCCCACCGGCACGATCCGCTCCTTGCGGCCCTTTCCGCGAACCTTGGCCTGGTCGGCCAGAAGATCGAGGTCCTCGAGGTTCATGCCACAGAGCTCAGACAGTCGAATGCCGGTGGAATAGAAGAGCTCGAGAATGGCCAGGTCGCGGGTGGGGCCGAACTCGTCGCCGCCGGCCCTGGACTCGGCCCAATCGAACAGCCGGCCGGTCTGCTGCTGATCCAGGTAGGTGGGAAGCCGCTTCTCCAGCTTCGGCATCTTCGCCGCCCGCGCGATGCCGTTGGGCACACCGTGGTGCTCCTGCAGGTAGCGGTAGAGGCTCCTGACCGCCGACAGCGCGCGCGCGGCGCTCCGGCGGGCCAGTCCCCGGCGCTGCAACTCGCCCAGAAACCCGCGCATGCCGAGCCGGTCCACAGTGCCCCAGGTCCAGTCACCATAATGGCGGTTGCAGAACTCGGTGAAGGCGTCGAGATCGCGCGCGTACGCCTTGACCGTGTGCGGCGAGACGTCGCGCTCTTTTTTCAGATGCACCAGATACTCCGTGACCTCAGGGCGTTGATCCATTCATCTCCTTCTGTCCCAGAACGTCCGACTGGTCCAGCCAAGAGTGGAAGTCCGCCTGAGCCCGTTCTACCAGCAGTTCCTTCTTTCGATCTTTCTTGAACTTACCAGGCAGCGGATCCAACAACCCGAAGTTGGCATTCATGGGCTGAAAGTGCTTCGGATCGGCTTCTCCCAGATACCGGTACAGCCCGCCGAGCATGGTGGTGGCTGGAGGAATGGCCACCGGCAGGCCCTGGAGGGTGCGCGCCAGGTTGATGCCGGCCATCAGCCCGGTGCCCAGCGACTCGGTGTAGCCCTCCACCCCGGTGATTTGACCGGCGAAGAGGAGCCGGTCATCGTCTCGCGCGGTCAAGCCGGGACCCAGACAGGCCGGACTATTGAGATATGAATTCCGGTGGATGCTCCCAAATCGAAGGAATTCGGCTGCCTCCAGCCCCGGAATTGCACGGAACACACGCTGCTGGTCGGGAATCCGGAGCCTGGTCTGAAAGCCCACCAAGTTCCACATCTGGCCAGCCCGGTCCTCCCGTCGAAGCTGGACCACCGCATGGGGCTGCCGTCCGGTGCGCGGGTCGGTCAGGCCTACCGGTTTCATCGGACCGAATCGAAGCGTCTCCCTTCCCCGGCTGGCCATCTCCTCGACCGGAAGGCAGCCCTCGAAGTACGGCACCTGGTCGAACTCATGACCCTGGTGTTGGTCTCCTCCCAGCAACGCGTCGATGAACCGGTTGTACGCCTCGGCGTCCATCGGCGCGTTGAGGTAGTCGTCCCCGTTTCCCTTGCCGTATCGCGAGAGGGCGTACAGCCGGGAATGATCCAGCGAGTCGGCCGACACCACCGGCGCGATGGCGTCGTAAAACGCCAGCGCGGAGGCGCCGAGCCGGTCCGTCATGGCGCGGGTGAGCCGCTCGGAGGTCAGCGGCCCGGTGGCGATGATGCCGGGTGAAGGCAGCTGGGCCATTTCCTCCCGCACCACCGTGATGTTGGGATGCGCGGTTACGCGCTGGTGCACCGCCTGGGAGAAAAGCTCGCGGTCCACCGCCAACGCGCTGCCGGCGGGAACCTGGGCCAGGTCGGCGCAGGGCAGGAGCAGGCTTCCCAGTGCGCGCAGCTCTGCCTTGAGGAGACCATGAGCGTTGGTGAGTTCCACTGACTTGAAGGAGTTGCTACAGACCAGCTCGGCGAGACGATCGGTTCGATGGGCCGGGGTGGGGATTCCGGGCCGCATCTCGTGGAGCGTGACTGGTATGCCCCGCTCGGCCAGCGCCCAGGCCGCCTCGGAGCCGGCCAGCCCGCCACCGACGACGGTGGGGTTCACGCCAGAGCCACCTCCTCCGGCTCGGCAACCACCACCTTATGGCTACACTTGAGGCAGGTGCGGCTCTCCCCGTCGGCCTTGCTGATCTTCTTTTCCATGCCGAGCCAGCCGCAGGCCGGACAGGTCTCGGGCACCGGACGGTTCCAGGTCGAGAAGTCGCATGCCGGGTAGCGCAAGCATCCCCAGAACGATTTGCCGCGCTTGGTCCGCCGCTCGGTGAGGTCTCCCTCGGCGCACTTGGGGCATTTGAGACCCATGGAGATGGACCGGGTGCCCTTGCAGTTCGGATAGGTGGTGCAGGCCAGGAACTCGCCGAACCGGCCGGTCTTGATGACCATGGCCGAGGCACACAGGTGGCACTTCTCGTCGCTGGGGCGGTCGGGCACCTTGTCCTTCTTCAGCGACTTCACGTAGTCGCAGGTGTCCTTGTACTTCAGACACGCCAGGTAGGGGCCGAAGCGTCCGGTTCGAAGCTCGATGGCAGAGCCACACTTGGGACAGCGTTCCTTGGCAAGCTCTTCCGGCTTGAGACCGTGCGCGTCGGCCACCAGCGCTTTCATGTCCACCGCGCCGAGCGCCTTGCTGAACGGCTCGTAAAAGTCCTGGAGTACGCGCTGCCAGGCGAGCTCGCCGTCCTCGATCCGATCGAGCTCGTTCTCCATACCGGAGGTGAACTCGACGTTGAAGATCCCGGGAAACTTGCTCACCATGATCTTCTCGACCGTCTCTCCCAGGCTGGTGGGGAAGAAGCGGCGCTGGTCCACGCGGACGTACTCGCGGGCCGACAGCGTAGAGATGATTGCGCTGTACGTTGAGGGCCGGCCGATGCCGAGGCGCTCGAGCTCTTTGACCAGGCTGGCCTCGGAGAAGCGGGGCGGCGGCTCGGTGAAATGTTGCGAGGGAGTGATCTCCCGCACGTCGACCTGATCGCCGACGGCCAGCGGCGGAATGGGGGGCAGGTCGTCCATCGTCTTGCCCTCCTCCTTCTCGCGGCCCTCGGTATAGAGCACATGATAGCCGTCGAAGACCAGCACCGAGCCGCTGGCCCGGAAGAGATACTCCCCCAGGTCGAAATCGACGATGGTCATGTCGTACACCGCCGGCGTCATCTGCGACGCCACGAACCGCTGCCAGATCAGCTGATACAAGCGGTACTGGTCCGGCTCCAGGTAGGCCTGCACCTGTTCCGGCCGGCGGCTCACATCGGTGGGCCGGATGGCTTCATGGGCGCCCTGGACCCGCGCCGCTTTCTTGGGCCGGTACTGATTGGGCGACTCGGGCAGGTAGTTCCTGGCGTAGCTCTTCCGAATGAAGTCGCGCACCGAGCTTATGGCAGTGGCTGAGACCTCAGGCGAGTCGGTCCGCATATAGGTGATGAGACCTACCGGCCCATCCTCTCCGACGTCCTTGCCCTCATACAGATCCTGAGCCGCGCGCATGGTCCGGCGGGAGGAGAAGCCCAGCTTCTTGGCCGCCTCCTGCTGCAGCGTGCTGGTGGTAAACGGGGCGCCGGGGTTCTTCTTGCGATTCCGCTTTTCCACCTTGGCGACGATGAACGGCCGGGGCCGCACCGCGTTCACGACCGCTTGGGCATCGGCCTCGGTGTGAAGCTGAGGCTTATGGCCGGCCACCTTGTGCAGGGCAGCCTCGAAGGTCTGGCCGTTTTTGGCGCAAAGCGCCTCGATGGTCCAGTACTCCTGGGGGGTGAAGGCGCGGATTTCCCGCTCGCGCTCGACGATCAGCCTGAGTGCGACGGTCTGTACCCGGCCGGCGGAGAGTCCGGTTTTGATGCTGTGCCAGAGGATGGGGCTGGCTTTATAGCCCACCAGCCGATCGAGGATTCGGCGGGCCTGCTGGGCATCCACCTTACGGGCATCGATATGCCCGGGCTGCCGCAGCGCTTCCTGAATGGCGTCCTTGGTGATCTCGTGAAACAGGATGCGGTGGGTGGGTACGCGCGACTGGAGCTGGTCGGCAACGTGCCAGGCGATGGCCTCGCCCTCACGGTCGGGGTCGGTGGCCAGATAAATGGCCGAAGCCCCTTTGGCCGCTTTCTTGAGGTCGGCGAGAGTCTTGGTCTTCCCCTTGATGGTCACGTACTTCGGTTCGAAGCCCCGCTCCACGTCAACGCCGAGCTCGCGGGTGGGCAGGTCTCGCACGTGCCCGACGGTGGCCTTCACGTCATAGCCGGCGCCGAGATACTTCCCAATGGTCTTGGCTTTGGTCGGAGACTCGACGATAACGAGCGCGGTGCCACCTGCCCGGGGGCGGGCGCCGTCTCCCCCGGCCTTGGCCCGGCTGCTCTTGCGGGCAGGTGCCTTAACGGGCTGCGGGGCCGCTGCTTTGGCCTTTCCCGCCTTTCCCGCCTTCACCGTCTTTGCCGCCCTCTTGATTCTCGTGGCCATATCTACAGTGTAACCGCCCTCGTCATCCAAAGGTCAAAATCGGGAGGTTGCAAGAAACCACGCCCCCGGGGCCCTTAGCAACCCAGGGTCCCAGCTACCACTCTCCGTGCTGGCGGGCGAGCTGAACAATTTGCGCCGCCACCGCCTCGGCCAGACCACGTTCCGCATCGACCTGGTGTGTGGCCCGCAGGTAGAACGGCTCCCGTTCCTGGAGCAGTCCGCGCATCTGCTGGACCGGGTCCGCTCCCGCGAGCAGCGGCCGCACCTCGCCCTGCTGAAGCCGCTTTGCCGCGGTGGCCGGCAGGCATTTGAGGTACACCACCAGGCTGGAGCTCATCGCCGCCTCGAGCTGCCCCGGTTGCGCCGCCCAGCCGCCACCTGGCACGATCACCCCGGGGTTGCCCCCCTGGGCCGCGGTCACTGCGTCGCGCTCCATCTCACGAAAGCGGGCCTCGCCCACCATCCCGAAGATCTGGCTGATGGGCATGCCCATTTCCCGCACCAGCAGTCCGTCGATATCGATGAGCGGGGCATGCAGCCCGTCCGCCACCAGCCGGCCCACCGTGCTCTTCCCGGAACCGGGAAGGCCTACCAGCAGGACGTGGCGGGGCATCAGCTCTCGGGAGGATTGGGTACCGCGGTCCAGCGGGAGCCCAGCGCGGCGACGTAGCCGTCGTAGTTGCGCCGCATCTCCGGAAGGGAGTCGCCGCCGAACTTCTCCAGCATGGCATCAGCGATGACGATGGCCACCAGAGCCTCGGCGATGACACCCATGGCCGGAACGGCGGTGATGTCGGAGCGCTCGCTGACCGCCTTGGCCGGCTGGCCAGACGTGAGGTCCACCGTGGGTAGCGGGGACATCAGGGTGGCGATCGGCTTCATTGCTGCCTTAACAACGATGGGTTCCCCCGTGGTGATCCCACCCTCCAGGCCGCCGGCGTTGTTGGTTGAGCGACTGAAGCCTCCACGTTTATCGCCTGTCCCGCTGTCCCGCTGTCCCGCTGTCCCGCTGTAAATGGGATCATGGACCTCGGACCCCGGGCGCCGCGCGGCCTCGAACCCCATCCCGATCTCCACGCCCTTCACCGCCGGTATGGACATCAGCATTCCGGCCAGCCTGCCGTCCAGCTTGCGGTCCCAGCTCACGTGGCTGCCCAGGCCCACGACGACTCCGCGCGCGACCACTTCCACTTCACCGCCCAGGGTATCTCCTGCCTTCTTGGCGGCGTCAATGCGGCGGATGATTTCGGCCTCAGCCGCGGCATCGAGCACCCGCACCTCAGAGCGGTCGGACGCCTCATTGAGTGGAACCGGGAGTTGGGCGCTGCCAGGGCTGGCTCGGATGCCTCCGAGGGAGATGACGTGGCTCCCGATTTCCACCCCGAACTCATCCAGCAGCCGCTTGGCCAGCGCCCCGGCGGCCACCCGCGCCGTGGTTTCCCGGGCGCTGGCGCGCTCCAGGATGTCCCGTCCGTCCACCCGGTCGTACTTGAGCACACCGGCCAGGTCGGCGTGCCCGGGCCGCGGCCGGGTCACCCGCCGGCGGCGAATTTCGCCGGGCGGATCCGACCCCTCATAAGCCATCACGTCCTCCCAGTTGGCCCAGTCGCGATTGGGAATCAGCATGGCCACGGGCGAGCCCAGCGTCTCGCCGGCGCGCAGGCCCGACAACCATTCGATCCGGTCTCGCTCGATCTTCATGCGCGCCCCGCGGCCGTAGCCCTGCATGCGGCGGGCGAGCTCGCGGTCCACCCATTCAGCGGTCACCGCCAGGCCAGCCGGCAGGCCCTCGACGATAGCGACGAGTGCCTTGCCATGGGATTCGCCGGCAGTGGTGAATCGGAGCGTCACGACAGGATCCTTGGAAGGAGGTCTGACCTCGCCGGATACTAACGAACGAGCCCGGCTTGCGCCGGGCTCGTCCAAATTCTGGGTACGTCCGCCGAATCACTGCGGGGTGGCGCCGTCGTCTATGATCCGGGGCGTGACCAAGATAATCAGGTCGCGCCGGTTTTCCTCGCTCCGGCTGAAGCTGAACAGCTTGCCGATGATCGGCAGCCCTGACAGCAGGGGTATGCCCGACCGGGTATTGGTCACCTCGGTCACCGTCAGACCACCGATAACCGCGGTTTCCCCATCGTTCACCAGCAGCTGATTGTCTGCCTTCTGGGTCGAGAAGATGAAGCCCAGGTCTCCCACCGAAATCTCCTGAACCGCGGAGCGCTCGGTGTGGAGCTCCATGGCCACCTGACGGTTGCTGGTGACATGCGGCGTCACCGTCAGCCGGATGCCGGTCTCCTTGAACAGCACCGTGGACTTGGCCGTAGCGCCGGCGGTGCTGCCGGCGTCGACCACGCGCACCGGGGTCTCTTCACCCACCAGGATGTCGGCCTTGCGGTTGTCGAGCGTGGTGATGACCGGCTCCGCCTGCACGTCGGAGAGGTCCTGCCGCTCCAGCGCGCTCAGGAACGACGTCAGGGTAAAGCCGCCCAGTGCAGTCGAGAAGACCAGGTCGAGCGCGGACTGGGTCATCAAGCTGTTGGCGTTGCCGATGGCGGAGACCGAGTTGCCGCCCACGTCGACGATATTCACGTCCTTGTCGTACGAGTCGCCGGTGGACGGGTCGGTACGCTGGACCAGCCGGTTGAAGAACTGGTTGTTGTTGCCCAGATCGTACTTGATGCCCAGCTCCTCGATGTCGGTCCGGTCCACAAACACGATCTTGGCCTTGATCGACACCTGCGGCGTGCGAATATCCAGACCGCGAACGAACTCGGCGATGTTCGCCACCTTGCTGCGCGTGTCGGTAATGATGAGCGAGTTGGTGTTGTCGTCGGCGATGACCTTGCCGCGACCCTTAGTCAGGCTGCCCTCGACGCTCTTGGTGAGGTCTTTCGCCTTCCCATAGTTGATGCGCACAACGTTGGTCTCCAGCGGCTCCAGCGAGTCGAGCGACGCCAGAACGGAGGGCGCGTCCACCCGGATGATTCCGCCGGCCATTTCCTGCGCCGAGAGACCCTGCGACGCCAGGATGGCCTGGAACGCCTGGGGCCACGGCTGATTCTTGACCTCGGCCGTCACTTCACCCTTGATGTCCTTGCCCAGGATGATGGTCCGGCCGCTGAAGGCGGCGAAGCCGGCAACCACATCGGCCACGTTGGCCCGGTCCCACACCACCGTGATGCGGGGCTCCTCGGAGGTCACCCGGGTAAACCGGCTGGCCGGAAGCTGAACCTCGGGCTGGCGGCGATTCTTCGCCGCCGCCGCGGAACGTGCCGGCGCGTGGGACGACCACGCCAGGAACGAATGGTCGGTGCCGAACGAAACCCGGATGGCGTCGGTGCTGCGCTCGACATGATAGTCCTTGGCTCCGTCGAGCTCGAGGACGACCCGGACCACGTCGTGGTCGAACTGCGAGTAGCGCACATTGAGCACGCCGCCGCGCTTGACACCATCGTACATGTGGGCCGACTTGCCCTTCAAACGGGCGCCCATCACATCGAGCACCAACCGGTCAGGGCTCTGGAGCATGAAGTCGCGGACCTCGACCGCGCCGCGCACGTTGATCACGATGTCGGCGCGTCCGGGTGAAGCCTGAACGCTGACGCCCGTGACCTCTCCGCTCCCGGGGCCGTCGGCGAGCGCCGCCGAGGGCACTCCAAAGACGGCGGCAGTGGCGAGCATTAGGCGATACAATCGGGTCATGGGGTTACGTCCTCCTGCTTCCTGAGCGAAAGGGTTTCCTGACGTTCAAAGCCGAAGTCCTCGATTATGAACACCACGTCACGGTCACGAATCTGCACTACCCGGGAACGGCCCAGCTGATCGCCGGCCCGAAGCTTGTGGCGCTTCCCGCCTTCCTTCTCCCGGAACACTGCCACACTGGCGGACGGAGACCGCATGTTCTGATAGATCCCGACCAACTGGAGGTCGGCGACTTCCGGACCCGACTTCTCCATGTTCAGCAGCGAGTTGAAGGGATCGCGGATGGAGCCGGAGTACGCGAACGTCTCGCGGGTCATCTCGGTTTCCCGGGCCTTCTGAAGCGAGTCGGCCACGACAGCCGAGTCCATCGCCGGCACTATGGCGGGGACGCGAGCGGTATCCTTGACCGCGACTGCCGGCGGAGCTTCCGCAGCGGCAACGGTCGTCTTCGAGGTGGTATCCACAGCCTTCCGGCCGGCTGAGTCGGTGGCCACCGTGGTCATCGGAGCCTGCGCGTCAGCCCCGCAGGCCGACTGCGCCTGGGACGCGATCAGCTCTTCGGAGGGCGGCGGAGGCGCCTTCCGTGACCTGGACTTGGCCTTGATCTTCTTCACCACCACGGACGGCTTGACCAGCTCGGCACGGACCGAGTCCACGCAGGCCGCAAAGCGGACCTGAGAGAGAGAGTCGGCGGAGCGGCGGGCCTTGCGCAGGCTGTCGGTTCGTGCGCGCAGCGCGGCGGTGCGTACTTCGGCTTCCTTGGCCTTCTTGTTCCCCAGGAACGGCAGGTTGTCCAGTTGGGAGCATCCGGACAGAGCTAGCGCCGCCAGGAGGGCGAGCCCGCAGGCGTTACGTGCCACTGGCCCCTCCTTCCTGGGTGGGAGACTTCACATAGGTGCGGATCTGGAACCGGGCCTCGAGCAGCGCACCGGTGCTGTCGCCCAGAGCCTTGGCCGACGTCGCGTTGGCCGCGGCGACCGACAGGTTGTAGGGCACAATGATCCGCTGCAGGCTGGCCACGTCGGCCATGAACTGGCCGATCTGATCGTATTTGCCGATGACCGACATGTTATAGGTATAGGTGTCGAAAGGGGCCGGGCCGGCTTCCACCGGCTGCGGCACGACCTGCGACAGCGTCACCCCGCGAATCTTGCTGCGGGTGGAAATGTCGTCGAGCAGGTTGGGCACTTCGTTGCGCTCCGGTACCAGACGGCGGAGCAGCATCAGGTTGGAGCGATAGCCCTCCAGCCGCTTACGCACGTCGGCCACGCTGCCCCGCGCCAGCTCCTTCTTGGCGCTGTCGGTGGCGGCTTCGAACCGGCCGATGGTATCGCGCACCGCAACGATCCGCTCCTTGCCGGCAGCCAGGCCGTTGAGCCCCACCAGGTCGATGACGGCTCCGGTATAGGCGCAGTACCCCACGATTCCAGCCAGAGCCAGCGCAAGCAGCGGAGTTGCCTTCTCGTTCGAGATTGCCATGGCTATCTCACCTCACCGACTGGCTGAAGGGAGCGGTGCGAATGTAGGCCGAGTCGGCCGGGTGAAACGAAGCCCGGATGCTGAAGGCGGTGACCGGGCGTTCTTTCTCCACCACCGTCTGGGCCGATACCGGCGTTACGTTGTGAATCCAGGGTGACGCTTCCAGCTGCCGGAGAAACCGGGTGTACGCCTGGATGTCGATGGTGCGCCCGGTCAGGTTGAACACCAGCTCGGGCGGCTTGCCGGTGTCCGCGGAATCGGTGGCGGCGGCGCCGGTTGCGGCCGGGGTCGTCGGGGCCGGAGTCGCGTTGGCGACCGGAGCGGCGGAACCGAGATCGACCAGCCAGGTGTAGGCCGGGAGCGCCTTGGTCACTTCGTCCAGCACGTGGGGCCACACGTAGCGGTCGCCGTCCACATTCCGGATGACGGTGATCTGGGCCAGCAACGAGTCCCGGATTTTTTCCTGCCGGCGCTTGTCGGCCAGAAAGGTCTTGAAGCGCTGGTTCTCGCTGCGGGCTTGTTCCAGCCGCGGCTCCAAGGTGTAGAGCTGGCGCACGTTGTTCAGGTAGACGAATGCCAGGAACCCGAGCACGCATACCCAACCCCCCACCGCACCGAGCAGGAGCGGATCCTTCACTCTGGTGCCCAGGTCGCGGAAGCGGTCCAGCACGCCCTTGAAGTTGAAAGGGGAGCCGGCGCGCTTGCGCCGTTTACCGGGGCGGAGATTGATGGTGATCATCTGATAACGAGTCCCTGGTCGGGGTCAGGCTGCGGTGCGCAAAGCGAGACCGATGGGGAGCATCAGCAGGGGAGCAACTTCGTCCACCTGCATCGAGTCGAACACTCCCTCGGCCACCTGCAGCTTCTCGATCGGATTGGCAAGCTGAACCGGGATCTGAAGCCGGTCTCCCAACGCACGGCTCAGCCGTGGAATCCGCGCACCGCCACCGGTCATGAAGATCCGGGAGATACCACCCGCCGAGCGGCTGGCTGTCTGGAGGAACGCGCCGGCGCGCTCGATGCCCACCGCGAGCTCCTCGGTGCGGGTCTGCAGGAACGCCTCGGGAATCTCGCCGCTGCTGCCGCCTTGAAGCAGACGCTCGGCTTCCTCGGCCGACTGACCCCGCTCCCGCTGAAGGTCCTCGCGGAAGCGCCGGGTGCCGACCGGGATGTCACGGGTCAGGACCGGCACACCGTCGTCCAGTATGTAGATGTTGGTGACCTCGTGACCGATGTTCACCAGGCCCACCACACCGTTCATGGCTTCGGGATAGTTGATTTCGAACGCATTGTGAAGCGCGAAGGCATCGACGTCGATGATGCTCGACTGGAGACCGACGTCGGCCAGCAGGGCCACCTTGTGGTCTACCAGCTCGCGCTTGGCGGCCACCAGGAGCACCGTCATCTGGAGCCCCTCACCTTCAGGATCCAGGATCTGGAAGTCGAGCTCCACGTTGTCCATGTCGAACGGCACGTGCTGCTCGGCTTCCCAGCGGATAACCTCGCGCGCCTCGTTCTCGCCCATGCGGTCCATCGTGATTTTCTTCACGATGACGTCGCGGCCGCCCACGGCAGTCACGACCGACTTGGCCTTGATGCCCGCGCTGGCGAAGAGACCCTTGATGGCCTCGGCGACGATGCCGGGGTCCATGATCTCACCTTCGACGATGGCATCGTGGGCGATAGAAGTGAACGCCACCTTGGTCAGCACTGGACCAGCGGCGGAGTGCGAGATGGCGACGAGCTTGATCAGGCCGCTTCCGATGTCCAGCCCGACCGTGGTCGCCTTGCGCCCGAAGAGTCCCATAATGTCCGCTGGTTGAAGAGGCAACAGGATATCACGGCGTTCAGTTGGCAACCGATGTGCCACACAAATTGCACATTGGCAATCCTTTGCAGGGATGCAGCTTAACGCGCCAATTGACGCCAACTTCCCCGCGACTAATCCGGCTGCATCTTCTGTTTCGCAAGCCGTCTCTCGGGATGCAGTAGTATGCTCCGAGAGCGGAAGTGCAACATGTGGCAGCGGTTAGTGGAGCTGCAGCCAGCCTCTTTCTTCCAGCCGAGTGACGCTCAACGACTCACCGGGCTCAGCCGCGGGTGCCTCAACCGGGGCCGGCACCTCGACCAGCAGGCCGAGTGTGCGGGTTGCGAGCGCGCCGCCGAGCGCGTTGTGACGGGTGCCTTGCGCCCGGAGAAGAAAGAGGCGGCTGGTCAAGCGCGCGGCGCTGGTACGGACGGTCACCGCGTCTCCCACCGGCGCCACGCCAAGGTCCAGCACCGTTCCTCCGGCGGGCAGCGCCGCCAGTGCCGCAGCATCCGCCTCGGCCAGGGCCCGAACCAACCCGGCCTCTGCTGCCTCTCGGGCCTGAGCGGCAAAGAATACGTTCTGTCCGCTCTGCTGCTCGAGCCGTCCGGCGAAGAAACTGCCTGCCACCAACGCTCCGATGACCGCCAGAGCGAACATGGCGGCAAGCAGAGCGACTCCGGACTCGGACCGGATCACGATGCAGGAGAGTTTCGGAGCGGAACCCGGGTAACCAGCTCCTCCGAAGCCTGGGCTCCACCCCTTTCGCTGTCGAGTATCGCTCGCAACGTCACCCGAATGGCGGTGATGCTGCTGCGGTTTGTGGTTGGCACGCCGCGGGAGTCCAGGTATTCCAGGCCAAAGCCGCCGGTATCGGCCAGAGGGCCCACCAGCGGCTGAATCGCCTCTCCCGTGCTGACCGCCCGCGCCCCGAGCCAGGCCGCATCATCGGCGCGATAGAGCCGCAGCTCCATCAGCTCGGTTATGCGCACCGGCGTGCCGGGCTCGATTGGGTCGGCAGAGGGACTGGCCGATAGCGTCAGCGTGATGCCGGGCCCCAGGCCGGCTGGACAGGGGAGTGCGGACGTCACGCTTACGATTTGGACCGCGGCCCAGGAGTCTTCTACCTCGGGGGACGAATGGCTGGGAACGAAGACATAGGCTTCGTCCCGCCCGGCCTGCGGATCCCGGTGCCCCGAGAAAGAGCCCTGGGCCAGCCGGATGATGGCGGGACCCGCCACATGGCAGATGAATCCCGTGCCGCGCATGGCGCGATAGGTGATGGCGGTGGGGCTCATGGCCAGAACATCGTTTTGATCCGGGGTGCCACCGATAGCGGTGCTCAGTTCACTGAGCTCGTTCAGAACAACAAGAGAGCCGGCGCGAATGGTGGATTGAAGCGCAATCCGCTCCGTCTGTGCCCGGGTAACGCGCTGGGTGGCAACAAGCAGGTTGTAGATAGCGCCAGTTACCAGCAGGGTTACCACCAGAGCGAGCATGATTTCCGGCAGGGTAAAGCCCCGGCGGCAAGACCGCATCAGCACGGGATGCTGGTTTCGAGCGATGCGGTACGAAGACCGCGCACCGTCAGATAGGTTACCGTCACCCGCACCTGGCGTACCTTTCCGGTGGCGGCGACCTGCCAGCGCTCGGTAACGCCGCCGGAGAGGACCGGACCGCCGGTAGCAAAGTTCGGATTGCCGCACCTGGGCGAGGTAGTTCCCGCTGCCGCACGCAGCTCTTCCATCCGGCGGGACGCGGCCTGGGCCGCCCGGGTTTCCATCTTGCCGCGCCCGACCATTCGGGTGACCGATGAGGAGGCGCTGACCAGGGCGACGATGCCGACGCCCAACACCACGATGGCGACCAGGGCCTCGACAATGGTGAAGCCCGAGCTCATGTGCTTCATGGCTCTACCCTCCGCTCCTCAGAAGGTGGCACCAGCGCGGCGGACCGAGGTACCCGATCGCCGCGACCCTTATCGAATGACGGTGGTTGTTCCTGGCGATGACCGCCGGCTCAGTGGGCCGGCAGTCGCCTGAGCTTGTAGAAGAGGGTACGGAGACTGATGCCGAGGAGATTGGCGGCTTGCCGGCGATTGCCCTTGGCCGCGTCGAGAGCGCGCTGGATGGCCTCGCGCTCGACTGCTTCCACCTGGGAACGCAGGTCAAGGGAGCCATTCGAGCTGCCGTTGTGCGACGCCGAGGCGCCATTGGATAGCGCGAAGTCCTTGCAGTCGAGCGCGTTTCCCGCGCCGAGCACGGCGGCGCGCTCGAGCGTGTTTCTCAGCTCGCGCACATTGCCGGGCCACCCATGATGAGTCAGCGCTGCCAGCGCGGCCGGCGTAATACTGACCGGGTGACCCAGCCGCTGCGCCATCTGACGGGCGAAGTGGGTGAGCAGTTCAGGGATGTCTTCGGGCCGTTCGCGGAGCGGCGGAATGTGGAGCCGGACCACGTTGAGGCGATAGTACAGGTCGGAGCGGAACTCGCCACGTTCGACCGCCTGTTCGACCTGCCGGCCGGTAGCGGCCAGCACCCGAACGTCGATCTTCCGGGCATCGCGGCCCCCAAGGCGGCGAACCTGACCCTCTTCCAGGACCCGCAGAATCTTGGATTGCAGGCCAGGGGACACATCGGCAATCTCATCCAGTAGCAGAGTCCCGCCGTCGGCCAGTTCGAAGAGGCCGGCGTGATCGGTGGTGGCTCCGGGGAAAGCACCTTTGGTGTGGCCGAAGAGCTCGGACTCGAGCAGCTGCTCGGGAATGGCGCCGCAGTTGACCGCGGTAAAGCTCCGTTCGCTACGGGAGCTCATCCGGTGAATGGCGCGGGCGACCACTTCCTTGCCGGTGCCACTCTCGCCGGTGATCAGGACCGGGGTCTGGTGCCGGGCGACGCGCGAGGCCAGCTCGAGCACGTCGCGCATGGCGGTGCTTTGGGAGACGACCAGCTCCTTGACCGCGCCGATGCCCACGTTCGAGCGCAGGGCTTCGACTTCCCGGCGCAGGCGCTCGCGTTCCTCGGCCTTTTTCACGGCCATGATGACTTCGTCGGGCTTATAGGGCAGGTGGACGTAGTCGTAGGCGCCCTCGCGGAGCGCGGCCAGGGCGGCGTCTTCCGTTCCCTGCGGGCTCAACATGATCAGGAGCGCACCGCCCCCTTCGGCTCTCAGCCGGCGGAGGAAGGTGAGCCCGTCCATGCCGGTCAGCTTGACGCCGCAGAGGACGAGATCGAAATCTTCGGCGGTGGCGCGCGAAAGCGCCCGCGCCGGATCGCTCTCGGTCTCGACCAGGTAGCCGGCCTCTCCGAGGAGTAGCGCGAGCGATTGCCTGACATCGCCATCATCCTCAACGATCAGCAGCCGCATCGGCCTCACCTGCGGTTGGAAGAAAGACCCGGGCATAATCCACGGGACCTTGCACGATCCGTAGCGAAAGCCAGTGCACCTCACCCGCTATTTCAGCGAGATCCGCTCCGCAACGTCATCTCTAGCAATTTTGCCGCCATTCGGTGGCGGCCCGGCTCTACTCGACTGCAGCCCGCTGCAGCGTGCGCACCACCAAGGTCCTACGGGGTGCAGGCCGCGACGCCGGCCGTGGTGGCGGGTGCTGGGGCCGGCGCCGTGCCGATGAAGATGGCGCAGGTACGCGAGGAGCTCGTGCTGCTGGCTACCGCCGCCCAGCCGCTATTAGTGACGTTGGACAGGGTGACCGTCACGTTCTGCGATGGTCCGTAGGCCATCGCCGGTCCCGGTATCGGGCCGTTGTAGTAGGTGGCGGCATCGCTCTGATACGACTCCTGAGCCGTCACCATGTTGCGCAGGTCGCTCTTCATCTGGCTAATGATCGCCCGCTCCTTGCTGTTGGAGAACTTCGGGATGGCGATGGCGGCCAGGATGCCGATGATCACCACGACGATGAGGAGCTCGATGAGCGTAAAGCCTCCCTCAGAGCGTCTCGTTATGGCTGGTAGACTCGGCATAGGTTTACCGCTGCTCTCTCACGGGTGAAGGGGTTGGGTCCTGAGAAACGGGGCGGTGACCATCGGCCACCGCCCCTTTGGTTCTCAAGCAACGCTCAAGCTTACCAACAAGCCGGGGCGCCTTCCTGTACGACTGCCGCGTTCGGCGGAGTCTCGTTGCCACCGTACACGCCGCAGGTCTTGGCGGTGCTCAAGCTCACGTTCGTGATGGTCGCCGAGTAACCAGCGGCCGGCACGGCAGCGGCAATCGTCAGCACGGAGTTGCCCAGGGTCTGGGCGAAACACACCGTGTTCGCTGCAGGAACGCAGGCGTTCGCGATGTTGTGGGCGGTAGCATAGACCGCGAAATCAGCGAAGTGGCCTTCCTGCGCGGACACGAAGTTACGCAGGTCCGTCTTCATGCTGGCGATCTTCGCCTTGTCCTTCGTGTTCGCGAACTTCGGGATCGCGATAGCGGCCAGAATGCCGATGATCACGACCACGATCAACAGCTCGATCAGGGTAAAGCCCTTGCGGTTGCTCATACGTCCTCCGGTTGAGTGGCGCGACCAACGGAACATGGTTGTACAGTGAGACGCGGTGTAACTGGGCTGGGGTAAGGCAACACATATGCCACCCCCCGGGTACTCTTCTCAACCTGTTCTGGCGCACATGCTTAGCCATGCCTTGCACGGTGATGTGCAGACGGTTTCCCGGTCCGTTCAGGCGGATTTTGCAAGAACGCGGCTGCCGCGGCTCATCGGCGCAAGCTGATGCGCTGTCAGATGCAGCGCGCAATCATCTCGCCGCGATCTTGGCCCTATTTGCCTGGAAGCTGGAAAACGACGTGGTTGGATGGGGACTGCTGGGGGGCTCTGCTTCAGGGCCCCGGGGATGGGGCCGCGCCCGCGACGCCTCCTGGCGGCATCGAGGGCGCGTGCGGTGCGGCCTAGACCTTCACCTCGACCTGCTCCTCGTACCGGCTCAGCTTTCGATAGAGGGTGGAAGGATCGATGCCGAGCACCTCCGCCGCCCGGGTCTTGTTGCCGCCCTCGGCTTGCAGGACCCACATGATGTACGCTCGCTCGATCACCTCCAGCGTCGGATTCCGGTACGACCGTTCGGCCACCAGCGGCTCCTTCCGGCGCTTGGTAATCCGCTCCGGCAGTGAGGCCGCCTCGATGAGGTTGCCCCGGGTGAGCACCACGGCGTGCTCCAGCGCGTTGTCCAGCTCCCGAACATTGCCCGGCCACTCATAGACCATGACGGCGTCGAGCGCTTCGGCAGCCAGAGCCTTCGGCTCGGCCCCGTTCTCGGTGGCCAGGTTCTGAAGCAGCGCTTCGATCAGGAGCAGCAGATCGTCCCGCCGTTCCCGCAGGGGGGGGAGGTTGATGGCAATGACGTTCAGCCGGTAGAACAGGTCCGACCGGAAGTTCCCGCGGCGGATCTCCTCTTCCAGCTCCCGATTGGTCGCCGCAATGATCCGGACATCCACCGGAATGGCCTCGGTGGCTCCCACGGGAATCGCCTCCCGCTCCTGGAGCACCCGCAGCAGTTTGACCTGGAGGGAGGCCGGCATCTCCCCCACCTCGTCCAGGAAGAAGCTCCCCCCACGGGCGGCCGCGAAGAGGCCCTGTTTGTCCCGGACCGCACCGGTGAACGATCCCTTCACGTGCCCGAACAACTCGCTCTCGAGCAGATTCTCCGGCAGGGCCCCGCAGTTGATCGACATGAAGGGCCCATCATTCCGATTGGAGAGGTTGTGGATGTAGCGGGCAACAACCTCCTTGCCGGTGCCGCTTTCACCCTGGATGAGTACCGTCGAGTCGGTGGGCGCCACATGCTCGGCAAGCTTGAGCATGTCCAGGAAGCGCTTGGACTTGCCGATGGGCCGCGCAATGGCGGGGGCCTTGTCGCGCCGGCGGATCTCCTGCTTGAGCTGGGTATTCTCGACCTTGACCGCCCGGTACTCGCAGGCTCGGCGGAGAATGGCGACCAGCTCGTCGTTGGAGAACGGCTTCTGGATGTAGTAGAAGGCGCCTGAGTTCACCGCGCTTATGGCGCTCTGGAGCGACGCCTGCGCCGTCATCAGGATCACCGGCGTCATGGGGTCCTGCTCCCGGGCGGCGGTCAGGATGTCGAGTCCCGAGACCTGGGGCATGCGCACGTCCGACAGGATGATGTCGTGGGTGCCGGAGCGGATCTGTTCCAGTCCCGCTTTCCCGCCTTGAGCAGTGGTGACCTCGAACCCCTCGTTTCTCAGCAGGATCCGCAGGGTGTCGAGAATTCCCGATTCGTCGTCGACGACCAACAGCGACGGCTTCTGAGTCATGCAGCGTCCTCCGCAACCATCTTGGCAGGCAGGAAAATGGTGAACGTGGTGCCGGATGCAGGCCCGGAATCGACCAGGACGAGACCACGATGCGCCTCCACGGCGCGTTGGACGATCGCCAGCCCGAGCCCACTGCCGCCGGAGCGGCCGGAGACGAACGGCTGAAACAGCCGCTCCCGAACCTCCTCCGGAATGCCGGGTCCGTTGTCCTTGACCTGGAGCCGTACGGCATGCTCCAGGTTGGTGCCGTGCGGTATGTCGGACGCCTGCACCGCGGTCACCGTCACCGTGATCTTGATGGGGCCTCGGGCTGCCTGCACCGCATTCAGGACCAGATTCGCGATTACCCGGTGCAGGAGGTCTTCGTCGCCCTCGAGCACCGTGTGCTCCCCCTCGACCGAGATGGCCGCATCCGGGCGGCAGTCAGGGTGGGCCCGGATCAGCCGCACCACCGCCACCACAACCGAGTGCACGTCAACCGGGGCGAAGTGCGTGGCGCGCACCCGCGCGAAGTCGAGAAACTCGCTCAGAAGCCGGCTCAGACGGTCGCTTTCGCGAACGATGAGTCCAGCCAGGAACCGCTCATCTTCATCGGCGTGTTTGGACCGCGCCAGCTGCTCCACCGAGCTCCGAATCGACGCCAGGGGGTTGCGGATCTCGTGGGCCAGCGACGCGCTGAGCTCCGCCACCGCCTCCAGGCGCTCCGCCCGCATGTGCAGCTCCTGCACCTCCTTGAGGTCCGAGATGTCGGTGAAGATAGCGGTGACCGAGGGCGCCTCCTGGGCTTCCTGGCGAAAAGTGGTGGTACTCAGGCCAATGGGGAACATACGCCCCCCACCCTGCACCACCATACCCTCACCCCGGCTGATCTTGCGCCCGTTCCGTATGCCTGCCACTGCCGCGGCCCACAACTCGGACGAGCGGGTCTTCAAGTGGTCGAGCACCGGCCGCCCGATGAGGGCCTCACCGTCGAGGTCGAGGAGCCGTTCTGCCGTTGGGTTGATGAACGCCAGCCGACCGACCCCGTCTACGGTCAGCACTCCGGATCGGATGTTGCGGAGAATGTCGTCCGCTTCGAGCCGGACCCGCTGAAGCTCGGTGGCAAGGGTGGCCTGCTCCATCCCCGCCTCGCGCAGCCGGTGGCCCAGCACCGCAACGATGGCAATGACGAGGTTGTAGACCACGACCTGCGCCCAGGAAGCGGTATCGAGGCCGAACCCCTGGTTCCACAGCGTATCGCCCAGGTACAGCAGTGCGGCCAGGCCAGCGGTCACCGCCACCCAGAGCGGCGGCATCAGCAGGGCGTACGCCACCACCACCAGTGCATACAAGGCCGGAAACGCTGACTGCGGCTGCCCGGCGAAATGAACCACCGTCGTGACCAGACCCAGGTCTACCATTGCCTGGATCAGGAAGAAGGTGTTCCCCGCCTTCCGGTTGAGCAGGAAGACCGTCCCAACCCCATAGAGCGTGAACACCAGGGCGAACACCACCGCAATGCTGACGATGAACGATTCCTGGGGGCGTTCGGTCGAGACCAGGCCGGCCCAGATCAAGGCGCCGGTTGCCAGAACCAGCCGGCCGGCAAAGAGCCAGGTGAGCAGCGTACGCTGGTCGGGAAGCGTGTTCTTTCCCGGGCGCCGCCGGTCCGGAACCGTCGGAACCGACACGCGCCCCGACGGAGGGGAAGAATCCATCGTACCTCGGGTTGGAGGCTATTGGCAATTCGCTAGGGGGGCCGACCGAAGATAGGGAGGGCGACCACAGGGGCGGTAGGGGCCTATCATTAGATGATGACCTGGACCATCTATGTCGCCCGATGCCGCGACGGCACCCTGTACACCGGGGTCACGAC